>Ga0137397_10000388_pt1 | contig 30170 bp, 29 predicted proteins | sample czorhiz116metaG_FD_106658 | JGI IMG/M metagenome (GOLD analysis project Ga0137397, IMG submission 106658) | Vadose zone soil microbial communities from Angelo Coast Range Reserve, California, USA - czorhiz1.16 metaG | ecosystem: Environmental > Terrestrial > Soil > Vadose zone | place: USA... | reverse complement strand
GGCTGTCGATGCCACGACAAAGCAGCGCGGCGACGACCTCCTCGAACGTATCGTCGGGATGCTCACGCGATTGTGTCGGTGATCTGATCTGCCCACGGCCACGTCGCCGTCGCCGTCGCCGTCGCCGTCCACGCTCACGACCACGTCGACGTCGACGCAGACCTGTTCGTCTCGGTGCGCTTAACTGAGCAGCATTGCTCTTAGCCGACTTTCGTGCTGGGCGGCTGCGAGATCGGCGCCTTCTGCTTGCTCGCCGCCTCGCGGATCTGCTCGAACACGCGCTTGGGCGGCGTCCAGCCCCACTCCTGCTCCAGGAGCGAGATCTTCTCCACCTCGTGACGGATGCGCAGCCACTCGGACTCGGCGATCCCGCAGAACGCCTCGACGCCCCTGGGGTCGAGCTGCGTTCCCGCCACCCGGCGCATCTCGGTCAACGCCGCATCGTGCGATTGCGCCTTCCGGTACGGCCGATCGTTGGTGATCGCGTCGTAGGTGTCCGCCACCGCGAACAGGCGGGCGCCCAGCACGATCTGCTCGCCCTTCAGGCCGTGGGGATATCCGCGCCCGTCGTACCGCTCCTGGTGCTGGAGAACGATCACGCTCGCGTCGCGGAGGAACTCGATGCGCTGGAGCAGCGCCCAGCCGAGGCGCGGGTGCTCGCGCATCTCGTGCCACTCGTCCTGATCGAGGGGACCCGGCTTGAGCAGCACGGCGTCGCGCACGCCGATCTTGCCGATGTCGTGGAGCAGCGCGCCCATCTCGATGGTGCGCAGCTCGTTGGCGTCGTGGATGCCGAGCTGCTCGGCCACCCGGCGGGTGAAGCGGGAGACGCGCCGCGAGTGCCACTGCGTCTCGGTGTCGCGGTAGTCAAGCACCGCCACCATGCCGTCGAGCAGGTTGGTGGTGCGCTGTTCCACCAGCTGCTCGAGACCCTTGTTCAGGGCGGCCAGCTCCGCGTTCTGGGACTGCACGATGGCGGTGAGCTGCCGGTTCTTCTCGCGCAGCGCGTAGGTGTCGAACGCCTGCCGCACGGTGCCCAGGAGCTCCACCCGATTCCAGGGCTTGGCGAGGATGCGGAAGATCTCGCCGTTGTTCACTGCGTCCACCGCTGCGCTGAAGTCGTGCGCGGCGGTGAGCAGGATGCGGATGGTCTCGGGCTGGAGCGTCTTGGCCTGCGCGAGGAACTCGGCGCCGGTCATGCCGGGCATCATGTAGTCGGCCGAGAGGACCTGGAACGGTTTCTCCCGAAGCCGGTCGAGCGCCTCGGAAGGATCGGCGCAGGCGATCACTTCATATCCCGCAGCCTCGAAAGTGCGCTGCAAGGCATGCAGGATGGGCGCCTCGTCGTCGACGACGAGCAACCGTTCCACTTCAGGCATCGTGCTCCCGCTCCCCGTTCCCCCACCGCGAGCTTACCAGCAAGCGGTCGAGTCACGCTGATATCGCTTGCAACCGTGGGGCAGTGCAAGATGCGCACATGTCGCACATTCCCCTCCTCGTCGATCCGCTGTGGCTGCAATCGCGTCCGGACGCGCGCCTCGTCGATCTCCGCTGGCAGGCCAAGGGGCCGCCGGCGCGCGAGAGATACGACGAAGGTCACCTGCCGGGCGCTGCGTACGTGGATCTCGATCGCGATCTCTCTCGACACGGCGGTCCCGGGCGCCACCCCTTTCCCTCGGAGGAGCAGTTCGCCGAGCTGCTCTCGCGGCTCGGGATCGGGCCGGATACGCACGTGGTGGTCTACGACGAGGGCCACTCCTCGGTCGCGGCCCGCCTCTGGTTCATGCTCCGCGCGTATGGCCACGAGAAGGCCTCGGTCCTCGACGGCGGAATGCGCGCCTGGACCGAGGCGGGCCTGCCGCTCACGCGCGAGGAGCCGCGGATCGCTCCTGCTCCGCGGCGGAAGCTCACGCTGGACCGCTCGCGCCTGGCGGAGACGTCCGAGGTGGCCGCGCGAAACTCGATCGTCCTCGACGCCCGCGCGCCCGAGCGCTACCGCGGGGATGTCGAGCCCATCGACAGGAAGGCGGGCCACATTCCCGGAGCGCTGAACGCTCCGTGGTCGGCCAACCTCACTCCCGCCCAGCGCTTCCGGCCGCCCGCCGAGCTGCGCGCCCTCTACGAGAAATTCGGGCCCCGCCCGATCGTGTCCTGCGGCAGCGGGGTCACCGCCTGCCACGACGCGCTGGCCATCGAGCAGGCCGGCCTCCCGCCCGCCCGCCTGTATGTCGGATCGTTCAGCGCCTGGATCGAGGACCCCGACCGTCCGGTTGCAACCGGAGCCGAGCCGGGGTAGCAGAGCGCGCCATGATCCTGTCCCTCGCCGTCCTCCTCGCGGTCACTCCGCAGGCCGCCGAGCGTGCAGCGCTCGCACGCGTCACCGCGCCGGAGATCTCCGGCCACCTCCGGTTCCTCTCCGACGACCAGCTCGAAGGCAGGAAGCCCGGCCAGCCCGGCAGCGACCTGGCCATCAAGTACCTCGCCTCCCAGCTCGAGGCCTTCGGGTACAAGCCCGGTGGCGAGAACGGGACTTTCTGGCAATCGGTCCCGCTGATCGAGCTGCGCGCCGAGGTGCCGCGCGACGTCCACTTCAGCGCGAAGGGGCAGGACGTGACGCTCCACGCCCTGGGCGGGTCGGCCGCCGACCTGGTCCTCGAGGCCAACGCGCACATCGATCGCGCGAGCCTTCAAGATACGCCCGTGGTGTTCGCCGGCTACGGCATCACCGCGCCCGAGTACGGCTGGGACGACTACAAGGACGTGGACGTGCGCGGGAAGGTCGTGGTGCTGATGAATTTCAACCCGCCGTTCAAGGGCGCAGGCGTGCGGCTCTGGTATGGGCGCTGGGACTACAAGTACGAAAACGCCTCGAGACACGGCGCCGCGGGAGCCCTGGTGATCCACACCACGCCGAGCGCGGGCTACCCCTGGCAGGTCCTCTCGAACCGCGCGGACGGCACTCACCAGGACCTCCCGCCTTCGGACGCGGAGCCGCGCTCGATGCAGTTCCAGGGCTGGATCGCCGAGCCTGCCGCGGTGAAGCTCGCGCAGGCCGCCGGCCAGGATCTCGATGCGCTGCGCCGGTCGGCGGAGTCGCGCGACTTCCGGCCGCAGCCGATGGGCGCGACGCTGACGCTGGACATGCCGATCGCGCGCCGCGAGATCCGCAGCGCGAACGTGATCGGCATCCTCCCCGGCCGCGATCCGGAGCTCTCGAAGCAGGCGGTGCTCTACACCGCCCATCACGACCATCTCGGCAACGGTCCGCCGCCGCCCGGAACGACCGACGGCATCTATAACGGCGCGCTCGACAACGCTTCCGGCTGCGCCACCGTCCTGACCATCGCGCACGCCGCCACCTACGCGCCGCCCAAGCGCTCGCTGATCGTCGCGTTCGTGACCGCCGAGGAGCAGGGCCTGCTCGGGTCCAAGTGGCTCGCGCAGCACCCGCCGATCCCGGCGAACCGCATCGCGGCGGACATCAACCTGGACAGCGTGAACAAGTGGGGCCGGACCAAGGACCTGGGCGTCCTGGGCCTGGGCAAGTCGACCGCGGACGACGTGATCCGCAAGGTCTCCGCCGAGCAGGGCAGGACGGTGCACGGCGATCCCTACCCGGACCGCGGCGCCTTCTACCGATCGGACATGTTCCCGCTAGCGCGCGCGGGCGTTCCGCCGGTCGCGGTGAAGGGCGGCCCGGACTATGAGAACCGCCCGCAGGGCTGGGGCCAGGAGCAAGCGCTGGAGTACGAGCGAAAGCACTACCACCAGCCGTCCGACGAGTACCACGGCGACTGGGACCTCTCGGGCGACGTGCAGGACGCGCAGCTGCAGTTGCTGGTCGGGCTGCGGATCGGGAACGCGGCGCAGATGCCCGCGTGGACGCCGGGGGACGAGTTCGAGGCGGCACGAAAATCCGCGTCGCGGTGAGAGTGGGGGACTGGGGCTCGGGACTCGCGCCTTTCGGCGCTCGTGGTTCGGGTTCGGGTTCGGGTCGGGGGTCAGCGTTTTGGGCCTTCCCTACGGCTCCTGGGGCGCGCTCCCCGGCACGTCCGCCTCGATGAAGACGCGAAGCAGGTCCTTGTCCAGCTCGCCCTTCTTCGCCTCGTCGAGCAGGATGTCGTAGGCCTTCTCTTTCGGCACCGCCCGCTTGTAGGGCCGGTCGCTCGCCGTCAGCGCGTCGTAGATGTCGCTGATCGTCATCATCCGCGTGGGCAGCGCGATCTCCGACTCCTTCAGCGACCGCGGATACCCGCGGCCCGTGAGCTTCTCGTGATGCCCGTAGGCGATGTCGGGCACCCGCTTGAGCGTCCGCGTCCAGGGGATCTGCGTGAGGAACCGGTAGGTGTGCGTGACGTGCGACTCGATCTCGCGGCGCTCGTCCGCGGTGAGCGACCCCTGGCGGATCGACAGCTTCACCACCTCGTTGTCCGCCAGGAAGGGACGGTGCTCCCCGGAGAAGGGGCCCTTATAGGTTCCCTTGGCGATCACGTGCAGCCGATCGAAGGTCCCCTCCGGCAGGACCGTGGGCCGGTTGCAGGAGACCACGAACTCGAACATCGAGGAGAGCTCGCGCTTGCGCGCCGCCAGCCGGGCCTCGATCTCGGCGATCTTCGGCTTCGCCTCGTCCGCCGGCGTGCGCAGCAGAAGCTGGACCTTCTCGCGCTCGGCGTGCAGCTCCTCCTGCGTGTAGACGGTCTCGAAGCGGCCGCGCAGGTTTTCCAGCTCCAGCGGCTCGAGCTTGTTCGCCTTCACCAGCACGTTCTCGCGGACGCCGACCTTGCCGAAGTCGTGCAGCATGGCCGCGTAGCGCAGCTCCTGGCGCTCCTGCGAGGTGAGGGAGGCGCCCTTCCAGCGGCCGGCGGCGGCGCCCGCGCGGGGCAGCACGTCACCCAGGCCGACGGAGAGCCGGGCCACGCGGCCCGAGTGACCGGCGGTCGTGGGGTCCCGGGCCTCGATGGCCACCACGCTGGCGCGCACGAAGCCTTCGAAGAGCTGCTCGATCTCCTGGTGCAGCAGGGCGTTGTTGACGGCCGCGGCGGCCTGCCCGCCCAGCGCGGAGAGCAGCTCCTCGTCCTCCGCGGTGAACGCCTTCCCGTCCTGCTTGTTGAGCGCCTGGAGGACGCCCACCACCTCGCCCTCGAGCGAGCGCATCGGGACGCAGAGGATGGTCTTGGTCCGGTAGCCGGTCTGCTTGTCGACGTTCTGGTTGAAGCGCGGGTCCTTGTACGCGTCGGGGATGTTGATCGACGTGTTGGTGGTGGCCACCGCGCCGGCGATGCCGCGGTTCATCGGGATGCGGATCTCCTTCATCCCGCCCAGCCCCTGCGCCACCTTGGTCCAGAGCTCGCCGCGCTCGCGGTCGACCAGGAAGAGCGAGCAGCGATCCGCTTCCACCACGCGCGCGGCGGCGTGGACGATCAGCGTGAGCAGCCGGTCGAGATCCCGCTCGGCGACGAGCGCTTGCGCGACTTCGAGAATTCCGCCGAGCTTTTCAAGGCGTTGCTGGAGCCGGCTCACGGCGCGGAGCATAACATCCACACCGGGGTGGCCGGATATGTAAGCGCGCTCAGTCCAAGGTGAGCAGCCGGCGCGCCTCGTCCCACCTCTCGGGCTCGACGTAGAGCCGCGCGAGCATCGCCGCCTCCGCGTAGCGCTCGTAGAGCGGCGTGTACTCGCCGATCGGGACCTCGCCGCGTGGGGAACGGACCCAGAGCGTCGCTTCCTTCCCGTAATGCGAGAGCACGCCGCGGCTGACGGTGACGAACGCGTCCACTCCCGCTGCCTCGAGCTGCCGCTTCTGCTCCTCCAGCGGCTCGGCTCCCTCTCCCGGCGCGTTCTCCATCAGCACCCGGTAGCCCTGGCGGCGGACGATGCGGCGGGCCCAGGGATTGGCCGAGGCGCGCAGGGCCCCGAGCAGGGTGACGTCGTCGTGCAGCAGGTACTCCTCCGGATCGGCCGGCAGGGCGTACTCGCCGCTCTCGCACCAGCGCTGCAGCATCACCTCGTAGCCGACCGAAGTGGAGTGGAAGTAGACGGAGAGGAACATGTGGTACCGCGAGAGGAGGAAGTCCTCGAACGCGAACACCGCGCGGTGCTGCAGCCCGAGGTAGACGCGCCCGCCGCGCTCCACCGCGGCCAGGTTCTGCACGATCCAGTCCGCGTCGAACTTCCCGTAGTTCACGCCGGTGAAGAAGGAGTCGCGCTGCAGGTAATCCATCCGGTCGGCGTCCAGCTCGCCCGAGACCACCTGGCGCAGGACGGGCAGCAGGTCGCGGCCGCCGCTGCGGTAGGGATAGGCGCCGGGCGGCGGCCGGCCGCAGATGAGACCGGCGATGTGCCCGGGCTCGATGCCCCGCGCGGAGAAGCGGCCGCGGATCTCGGCGGCGAGCGCGGAGTCCAGGACCAGCTTGAGCGTGTAGTCCTCGTGGCCGGCGCGGCCGCTGCCCGGCTCCCGCGCCCAGGCGGGAACGCGCAGGTCCGCGATGGCCGGCATGATCGCTTCCGTCGCGTGCGAGAGCGGGGCGTGGCCCAGGTCGTGGAAGAGGACCGCCAGGCGCAGCGTCTGGCGGAAGCGGGCCCGGTCGTCCAGCTCGAGCTCGAGCTGCGGAGCGAGCGCGTCGAACACCTTGGTGGCCATCGCCATCGCGCCCAGCCCGTGGGCGTAGCGCGTGTGCGTCGCGCCGGGGAAGGCCAGGTCCGCGAAGCCGAGCTGCTTCACGTTGCGCAGACGCTGGTACTGCGGGCTGTCGATCAGCGCCCGCTCGTCGGCGGTCAGCTCGATGGCGCCGTGGATGGGATCGCGGATGTGCATTTCAGAAAGGCATTCCCCAGCTCACGGCCAGGGGCGAGTTCTTCGGGTCGGCGATGAACGCTGCGGCTTCGAGCAGGAGATCGTACCAGCGCACGCTAGCGCCGCACAGGGGTGTCTCAGGCCCCCGCCTCGATCCGTGCTTCGTCGTCCGGCAGCCCCTGGTACTTGTCTCGCGGATAGGTCCCGAACACGAAGTCCCAGAGCGGGGTGGTGATGCCATAGCGCCGACCCGGCGTCTGGAAGTGGTGGACCAGGTGGTACTTGCGCAGCCACTTTCCCGCGGCGGTGGTGGGCGCCGCGTGGTGGAGATAGTAGTGCGTCAGGTCGTACCAGATGTATCCGGCGACGGTCCCCGCGAACCAGGCGTACTCGGCGGTGCCCATCCAGCGGAACGCGAACCAGACCGCCACGGCGATCACCGCGGTGACGGTGGGAGGCATCACCAGCCGGTCCCGATCCCAGGGATAGTCGTGGTGGATGCCGTGGATGAGGAACGAGGCGTCGCGCTGCGGCTCGGAGGCCGGATTCGGCTCGAAGTGGAAGAGCCAGCGGTGCAGCAGGTACTCGAGCAGGGTCCAGAAGAGCACGCCGGCGGCTGCCCAGCCCAGGATGGCCAGTGGCCCCATGAACGTCGAGGCGCGGTACAAGAGATAGAGCGTGAAGGGGCCCCAGATCGCGACCACGTGCCAGGGTCGTACCCGCGAGAAATACTTCTCGATCCATGGGACGGTGAACATCATCGGGCTCCCATGTCGTGGACGGTCGAGCTTCGGGTGCGGGGCGAGATAGAACATCGGCCCCGATGTAAGGGATCATGGAACTTCATGCAAGGGAGAGGAGCCAGGTGACGAGCGTCAGGCCGGCCGCGTCGGTGGTCCTGGTCCGCGAGGACGGCAACGTGCTTTGGGTGCGGCGCGGCGACCAGCTGAAGTTCGCGGGCGGGTTCTACGCCTTCCCCGGCGGAGGGGTGGACCTGCTGGATTCGGGAGTGGCCACGGACGGCGGCGAGGCCCTGGGCGCCGCCGAGACGCCCTGCGTGGTGGCGGCCGCGCGCGAGCTGTTCGAGGAGACCGGGGTGCTGGCGGTGCCGGGCGCGCGAGCGGTTCCGGCAGCGGAACGCAAGGCGATGCGCCAGGCCCTCTTGCGTCGCCCCGCACCGGGAGAGAAGGCGGCCTCGTTCGGAGACTTCCTCGCGCGGCACGGATTGCGGGTCGACACCCGCTGGTTCTCGCCGGCCGGCCGTTGGGTGACGCCGCCCGCCCTGCCCATCCGTTTCGACGCGCGCTTCTATCTCGTCGATCTTCCCCCCGGCGAGGTGGCGGAGATCTGGCCCGGGGAGCTCGCGGACGGCGAGTGGATAAAGCCGGCGGAGGGCCTGCGGAGATGGGAAGCCGGGTCGGCGCTGCTGCATCCTCCCGCCTGGCACACGCTGAAGGCATTGGCCTGGGCGCAAGGACGGCCGCGCGACGCGCTGCCGCTTCTGACGGACCCGGACAAGGCGCCTTGGAAGCTGCCCATCCGCGAGCACGTGGTGGAGCGGATCGAGTTCCAGCGCGGGCTCCTGATGGTGCCCTTGCGCACGCCGACCTTGCCGCCCGCGACGCACACCAACTGCCTGCTGCTCGGCGACGAGGAGCTGTGGGTGGTGGATCCCGGATCTCCCTGGCCCGAGGAGCAGGCGATTCTCCGCCAGACGCTGGACAAGCTGGCCGAGGAGGGCCGCCGGGCCGTGGGCGTGCTGCTCACGCACCACCACCTCGATCACACGGGAGGCGCGCAGGTGCTGGGGCTGCCGATCGCGGCGGCTCGGGAGACCGCCGAGATGGTGGACTTCAAGGTGGACAGGGTGATCGAGGACGGCGCGCGGTTCGAGGTCGGTCCGCGCGGCTGGCGCGCGCTCCATCTGCCGGGGCATACGCGGGGGCATGTCTGCCTGATCGAGGAAGGGAGCGGCGCGGTGGTCGCCGGAGACCTGGTGGCGGGAGTGGGGACCGTGATCATCGACCCGCCGGAAGGAGACATGAAGGAGTACCTGGCGTCGCTGGACCGGCTGCTGGGAGAGAAACCCGGGTGCATCTACCCGGCGCACGGGCCGGTCGTGCCCGGCGGGATCGCGAAGCTCGAGGAGTACCGGGCGCACAGGCTGGAGCGCGAGCGGCGCGTGATGGACTCGCTGCGGCAGGCGCGCAGGCCGGCGACGCCGGCGGAGCTGGTGCCCGGGGCGTATCCCGATGTGAAGCCGGAGATGTATCCGCTCGCGGAGCGGAGCCTGCTGGCGCACCTCGGCAAGCTCGTGCGCGAGGGGCGAGTTGTCGAGGAAAAAGGAAGGTACAGCTCCGCCTGAGTGCGTGCTCGTGCTGGTTTTGGTGCCCGGGACTCGTGCTGGTGCTCGTTCAGACGCCGGGGAGAGTGAGCTGGTGATGCTCGCGGATGGCGAGGGCCGCGATGCCGATTTGCCGTAGAGCGTGAGCAAGATCCTCGGCGTGGCCGTCGATGGTGTAGACGCGCTTTGCGCCGGAGGCACGGACGTACTCGACCAGATCGTCGAAGCCCGCGTGATCGGAGAGCGGCAGTGCCTCCTGGATGTTTGGCAGGCCGTCCAGCGCCCTGCCCGAAAGGACGCAGACACGGTGCGGGCCGAGATCCAGTCGGGAGAGGCGGACGGTGGGAGGGACGACGATCACGTCGCCTTCGGAGTCGAGCCGGACGAATCCATTCAGCTCGGCACCCTGTTCGGCGTAGACCTGGGTTGCGCGGAAGGCCGTGGGGTGGAGCCGCAGGGTGCGGCGGCCGCCGAGGATCCGGACCAGCTCCTGGGCCGTGCCGAGGGCGGCGGCCACCAGCACCGGCGTCTGGCCTTCCCGCAGAGTGCGCTCGACGAAGTCGCTGGCCCGCTCCAGCAGCTCCTGCCGGGGCGGGAACACGAAGCGCGGGTGGCCGTAGAGGGCGCGGATGGCCAGCGTCTCGCAAGAGAGCGGCTCCAGCGCTTCGGCGGTGAGCGAGGCCCTTCGGCCCATCCCGCCGATGTCGCCGGCGTACACCAGGTCCAGCCCCGCCGCCTGGCAGCGGACCTGCGCGCTGCCCAGGACGTGGCCAGCCGGGTGGAAGGTCAGCCGCAGCGAACCGAGCGCGAAGGCCTGCCCGTATGCGGCGGGCAAGGCGGCGCTGCGCCGAAGCGCGCGCGGGAGCGCTGCCTCGATCAGCTTGATGGTCGTGGCGGTCGCCACCATCCGCTCCGGCAAGACCGCCGGCGCCCCGCGGGCATGGCCGAGAATCCCCAGCGGCGGGCGCCCCTTGGGCTCCAGATAGAGCGCGTGACCGCGCACGCGCAGGCCGTTCGCCGCGCGCTCCACCTCCGGGGGGTCGACCATCCGCCTCACCCACTGCATGTAGCAGCGGAACGCACATCCGGAAAGCCTCTTTAGACGGGCTCTGCCGGGCCCCGCGCCCGCGCCCGGAGCGCGGCTCCCGCCTCGCCGACCGCGACGCCGAGGACGATCATGGCTCCACCCACGAGCTCCCGGAGCGACAAGCGCTCGCCGATCAGGATCGCCGCCCAGATCGCCGCGAACACCGGTTCGAGCGACGAAATGAGCGCGACGCGGACCGAAGGCAGGATCCGCTGCGCCCAGGTCTGGACGCCGAAGGCGAGCAGCGTCGCGAACACCGCCAGGTACAGGAGGGCGAGCCAGAGCCTGGGCGCGCCGGAGAAATGCTGCGTCTCGACCAGCGGTCCCGCGATCGCCGCCACCGCGCCGGTGGTGGCGAGTTGGACGAGCAGCAGCGGAAGCACCGGGTGCTTCCGCGCGATCCGGCCCAGCGCGACGATCTGTCCGGCGAAGACCACCGCGCAGCCGAGCGTCAGCGCGTCTCCCAGGGCGGTGGGTCTCGCGGCTCCAGACCAGGGCGCGGACAGCACGGTAATCCCGACGAAGGCGAGCAGCACGCCGGCCAGCGCAGGCGGCGCGGGCCGCTTGCGGAACAGCACGAACTCGATCAGCGGGGTGAACACCACCAGCGTTCCGGTGAGGAAGCCGCTGCGCGACGCGGTCGTGCGCTGCAATCCTTCGGTCTGCAGCAGGAACCCGAGACCCAGCAGGCCGCCGGCGACGAGGCCGTCGCGCAGGAGCTCCCCACGCAGGCCGCGCAGCTGCGTACGGCCAGACCGCGTCGCTGCCATCCCGCCGAGGAGCAGCGCGGAAGCGAGCGCCATCCGCACTGCCACCAGCGAGAGCGGCGAGGCGGCGGCATTGCCCAGAAGAGAGCGGAGGATGGCGAAGCTGCTCCCCCAGACCGCCATGATCAGCGTGAGCGCCAGGTCAGCCAACGAAGAAGAACCCCAAAGCCAGGACGGCGTACACGGCCAGCAGGAAGGCCCCTTCGAGCCAGTTCGTCTCGCCGTCCAGCGCGATCACCGCGAGGGCGATCACCGAGATTCCCAGCGACACCACCTCGAAGCGCGTGAAGGCCAGGTCCATCGGCGCGCCCAGCAGGATCCCCACGATCACCAGGACGGGCGCCACCAGCAGCGCGATCTGCTTCGACGATTCCCAGGCGATCCCGAGCGCAACGTCCATGTCGCCGCGGCGCGCAAAGATCAGGGCCGTGGAGTGCTCGGCGGCGTTTCCCACGATGGCCACGATCACGACGCCCACGAACATCTCGGGCAGTCGCAGGGTGGCGACAGTGCCGCCGAGGGCGCCGACCAGGATTTCGCTCGCTGCGGCCGTGGCCACCGCCGCAGCCACCAATCTGAGGACCTCCGCCCCGATCGATCGGGCATGCGCGGCGGGCTTCGACGAGGGCGTCGCGCTCTCGTCGTCGACCGCCAGCAGTTGCTCGCGGTGCGTGCGCAGGCCGAACAGGAGCGAGAGCCCGTACATGACGATCAGCACCACCGAGATCTCCTCGGAGAGGAGCGCCGGCTCGTAGCGCGGATTGCGGCCGAGCTTGAGCAGCGTGGGGACGACCATCGCGACCACGGCCAGGAACAGGGTGGACACGCTGGAGGAAGCCGCCAGCCGGTTGAAGCGGAGCTGCCGGAAGCGGATCCCCCCGACCACGATGCTTCCGCCGGCGACGAGCAGGAGGTTGGCGAGGATCGATCCGGTGATGCTTCCCTTGACCAGCTCGACGTGACCGTGCCGGAGCGCGGCGATGCCGAGGATCAGCTCGGCCGCGTTCCCGAATGTGGCGTTGAGCAGGCTGCCGGCGGCGGGGCCCAGCCGCTCGGCCACGCCTTCGGTCGCGTCGCCCATCGTCCTCGCCAGGGGGATCAGGGAGGCGCAGGCGACGGAGAAGACGATGGCGTCGTCGAAGTCGAAACGGTCGAGCAGCCACGCGGCGGGCAGGAGCAGCCACGCCAGACGCCACGCCCAGGGGGAGAGCACCGGCGCACCTTACACGGCTTCGAATCGGATGCGCCCTTCGCGCTCGGTGCGCCGGACCCGGCCGCGCGCTTCCAGGACCTCGAGATTGCCCATCACCTCGGACAAGGTCAGGTAGAGCTGGTGCTCGCGGGCGTGCGGAAACACGAGCGGGGCCAGCTCCCCCGGCGTCCTCGGACCCGGCAGCAGCAGCTCGAGGATGCGCTGCTGCCGCCGCTCGTAGAAGCCGAGCAGCCGATCGATGATCGCGGCGTGCCCCGAGAACGGCTCGGCGTGTCCCGGCGCGATCAGCTCCGCCGGCAGCGCCCGCGCGCGAGCCGCGGAGTCGAGATAGGCGACCAGGGCCTTGTGCGTGGGCTCCGCCTGCCCTTCGAGGTCGAGCAGCGGGTTGGGCGAGACGCGCTCGAGCAGGTGATCGTCCGAGAACAGCACGCGGGGCTGCGCCGCCCAGAGGCAGACCAGACCGGGCGTGTGGCCCGGGAGATGGAGCACCTCCGCGGAGAACCGCTTGAAGCGGAGAAGGGTCCCGGCCACCAGCGGCTCCACCTGCTCCAGCGGCCGCGCCATCCGCTGCGCGTCCTGCCAGTGCACCTTCACGTGATCGAGCAGGTGCGCCGGCGCTCCCAGGCGGACGAGATAGTCCGCGTAGCGCGAGAGACGCTGCTGCGTGCGATCGCGGCCGGTCAGCTTGTCGTGGTCGCGCGCGTGAGCGTACACCGGCGCGCCCGAGGCCTCCTGCGCCGCGCGCGCATATCCGTAGTGGTCGATGTGCCCGTGGCTGACGAAGATCCGGCGGACGTCGCCCAGCGACAGGTCCAGACGCTCGAAGCCCGCGTGCAGCGCGTTGCGCCCGTCCTTGGTGCCGATGCCCGCGTCGAAGAGGGCGACCCCGCCGCCCGCCTCCTCGATCACGTACACGTTGGCCGGCCCGCCCGCCTCGGGGAAGGGAACGGGGACCGGGATGCGGTGCACGCCTAGGGCGGCCAGGGCGGCGGTCATTCCTTGAGCTTCTTCACCTCGGCCGCGAGCTCGGGCAGGACCTTGAAGAGATCTCCCACGAGCCCGTAGTCGGCGACCTGGAAGATCGGCGCCTCGGGGTCCTTGTTGATGGCCACGATCGTCCTGCTGCCCTTCATGCCCGCGAGGTGCTGGATGGCGCCGGAGATCCCTGCCGCGATGTAGAGCTTGGGGGCGACGACCTTGCCGGTCTGGCCGACCTGCAGGTCGTTGGGCTGCCAGCCCGCGTCCACCACCGCGCGCGAGGCGCCGACCGCCGCGCCGAGCACGTCGGCGAGCGCCTCGATCGGCTTGAAGTCCCCCTTGGTGCCGCGGCCCCCGGAGACCACCGCCGACGCCTCGGTCAGCTCGGGACGGGCGCTCTTCACCTCGTTGAACTCGACGAACTTCGTCTTCGGCGCGGGGGGCGTGACGGCCAGCGGCTGCACCGAGCCGGCCGAGCCGGCCTTCTGTGCCGGCGCGAACTCCGTGGCCCGCACCGTGATCACCTTCACCTTGGTGGTGACCTCCACGGTCGCGACCGCGTTGCCGGCCCACATCGCGCGCTTGAATTGATTGGCGCTGACCACGCCCAGGATGTCCGAGGCGATCCCTGCCCCGAGCTTCGCCGCGAGCCGCGGACCGATGTCCTTGCCGTAGGCCGTGGCGGCGATCACCACGTCGGTGGCGCCGAGCTTCTTCGCCGCCTCCGCCGCCGCGGCGGAATGCGTCTCCGCCAGCGCATGGTCGAGTCCGGCGCCCTCGATGGCGTGGACCGTGCCCAAAGAGGCGGCCAGCTCCTGCGCCGCCTGCGCCGCACCCGCGCCGATCAGGACTCCCTGCACCTGGCCACCGTTCTTCTGCGCCAGCTGCTGCGCGGCGGTGAGCGCCGAGAGGGTGGCCTTCTTCAGATGGCCGTGCGCCTGTTCCCCAATCACCAGAATGGTTGCCATGTTCAGACCACCTTCGCTTCTTCGTGGAGCTTCTTGACCAGCGTGGGCACGTCGGGAACCTTCACGCCGGCGGCCCTGGCCGGCGGCGCCTCCACCCGGACCACTTTCACCTTGGGCGCCACGTCCACGCCCAGGCCCGACGGAGTCAGCTCCTCGATCGGCTTCTTCTTCGCCTTCATGATGTTGGGCAGGCTGGCGTAGCGCGGGACGTTGAGGCGCAGATCCACGGTCACGATGGCCGGAAGCTGGACCTCCAGCACCTCGAGCCCGCCGTCCACCTCGCGCGCGACCTGCATGCTCTTCTTGTCGCCGCCCAGCTTGAGGCCGGGCTTCTTCGCCTTCTCCTCGGCGGACTCCAGCGACTCCTTCTTGGACGCGAAGGTCGCCTGGCCCCAGCCCAGGTACTCGGCGAGGAGCTGGCCGGTGACGTTGTCGTCGACGTCCACCGCCTGCTTCCCCATCAGGACCAGGTCCGGCTTCTCCTTCTCGATCACCTTCTGGAGCACGCGAGCCACCGCGTCGCTGTCGACGAAGCCGTCGTGCTTCACCAGGATGCCGCGGTCTGCTCCCATCGCCAGCGCCGACCGGATCTCCGCCTGGGCCGCCGCGCTGCCGATGCTGACCGCCACCACCTCGGACGGCAGGTTGGAGTCGCGCAGCCGGAGCGCCTCTTCCACCGCGATCTCGTCGAACGGGTTGGCGCGGTAGTTCACGCCCTCCGTCACGATCCAGGAATTGTCCGGCTTCACCTTGATCTTCGACTCGTAGTCCTCGACCCGCTTGACCGTGACCAGGATCTTCAAGACGTGCCTCCCTGCGCGGGGAGAAGCCCCCGCACCAGCCATTCCGCGACTTCGCCCGCGGTCTTCTTCAAACCGGCGCGCCGGCCGGCCATGAGCCACCCCAGGGCCAGTTCGTCCAGCGCGCCGAACACTGCCCGCTTCACCGTGGCGGGAGAAATGCTCCCGTCGAGCTCTCCATTCTCCTGCCCGGACCTGACCACCTCCGCGATCAGGTCGACGTAGGCGGCCAGCTTCTGCCGGTCCGCCGCCTTCAGGAACTGCGCGCTCTGCCGCAGCTCCACGATCAGCACCGAAGCCAGGTCCGGATTGCGCTCGACCAGCGCCAGGTGCAGCTGGATGAAGCGGCGCAGCTTGCCCGCCGCGGTGCGCTCCTGCGCCACCGCGGAGCGCACCTCCGCCAGCAGCTCGGTCATCTTCTCGTCGAAGAGGCGCAGGAGCAGATCGTCTTTTCCTTTGAAGTACAGATAGATGGTGCCGTCGGCCACGCCGGCGGCGCGCGCGATCTCGGCCACGGTGGCGCTGTGGAAGCCGCGCTCCGCGAAGACCTTGATCGCCGCGTCGAGGATGCGGGCGCGCTTGTCGTTCGCCCGGCTGTCGCGTGCCTGCACCGTGGCCGTTCTCCCGAAAGCCGGGTCCCATCGGTGTTGTGGGTGTCCTCGGCTGAATGAGGGCTCATTCATTTAGGATCTCGGCTGCGCCGCGTCAAGGCTTCTTTGCGGACCGTGACTGAACGGATGCGGAGCGGCGCGAGCCGTGGTAGTGGACGCGCGCGACCAGATGGCGACCCGACGACGACTGAGCAGTGTCCCGAAGCCGCCCCCCAAGCAGGACATCCTCGACTACGCGCGCGAAGTGATCCGCGCGGAAGCCGACGCCGTTGCCCAACTCGCGGCGCGCATCAACGGAGGCTTCGGGCGCGCGGTCGAGATGGTGCTTGCCTGTCCCGGCCGGGTGGTGGTCACGGGGATGGGCAAGCCGGGCTTCATCGCGCAGAAGATCTCCGCGACCTTCGCCTCGACCGGCACCCCGTCGCTCTACTTGCACCCCGCCGAAGCGCTGCACGGCGATCTGGGCCGGCTGGTGCCCGGCGACATGGTCCTCGCGCTCTCCAACAGCGGCGAGACCGACGAGATCCTCCGGCTGCTCCCCGCCATCCGCAGGCTGGGCGCGCCGATCGTGGCGCTGACCTCCGGCCCGCGGAACTCGCTCGCGGACCGCGCCGACGTGGTGCTCGAGATCGGTCCGGTCCCCGAGGCGTGCCCGCTCGGTCTGGCGCCCACCACCTCCACCGTCGCGTTGCTGGCCATGGGCGACGCGCTGGCCATGGCCGTCCAGCACCGGCGCGGCTTCTCGCCGGAGCAGTTCGCCTCGCTCCATCCGGGCGGCGCGCTCGGCCGGCAACTGCTCCGCGTCCGGGACGTGATGCGGACCGGGACCCGCAACCCGACCGTGCGGTGGAACGCGTCGCTGCGCGAGACCGCGGGCGTGATGACGCGCACCGAGGGCCGTCCCGGCGCCGCGAGCGTGGTGGACGCGCAGGGGAAGCTGGTGGGCATCTTCACCGACGGCGATCTGCGCCGCCTGGTGCAGTCCGGCGAGGTGGACTTCGCGCGCCCGGTGTCCGCGGTGATGGGAAAGAGCCCGCGCACCGTCGGCCCCGACGACCTGGCGACCACGGCCGCCGAGATGCTGCGCAACACGCAGGTCGATCAGCTTCCGGTGGTCGACGCGGCCGGGCGGCCGGTGGGGCTCCTGGATGTGCAGGATCTCCTCGCGGCCCGGCTCATCCTGTGAACCGGGGCGCGTTCTACAAGAGCGTCTTCACCAACCCGCTGGGCATCCGGGCGCTGCTCTGGAGCAAGCTGCCGCTGGCGGCGTTCGCCGGGCTGCGCGTCGCGCGCCTCGACGAGACCGGCGCGGAAGTGACGGTGCCCGCCGGCTGGAAGACGCAGAACCCCTTCGGGTCCACCTACTTCGCCGCGCAGGCGATGGCCGCCGAGATGTCCACCGGCGCGCCGGCGCTCTGGTTCATCGAGCAGAGCGGCGCGCCTGTCGCCTCGCTGGTGACGGGGATCTCCGCCCGCTTCACGAGGAAGGCCACCTCCAAGGCGAGGTTCGTCTTCTCCGATGGCGCGGGGATGCGCGCCGCGATCGATCAGGCGGTAAAGACCGGAGAGCCGGTCGTCTTCACCGCCCGATCGATCGGGACGCAGCGCGACGGCACGCAGATCGCCGAGTTCGCCGTGGAGTGGAGCTTCAAGAAGCGCAGCTAGCCTGGTAGGAGGGTGTCCCACCAAGCCTGTCCGCAGCCGGTGCGGAGCGGGGCCGCGGTGCCAGCGTGATCTGCGGAGGGGCTGTCCGTGGGCAGGGGGGGACGTGATCGCCGTGCATCCGCGAGCCGCGTTCGCGGGGCGATGCCGCGGCCCGGATCCGGCCGGAGATGCGCGCGCCGGTCCCGGCGAACGCCGTACATCCGCCCAACCTGGCGCCGCCAGAGTTGTCCACAGCTCAAGGCTCGCGACCGGGAGCGCACCGTGCGCAGCCTCTCCGGTCCGAACGCTTGACGTTTGCGGGTCAGGTTTCCGCGGACTCGCCTCGTCTGCGCGACATCCGCTCCACTCCTTCGCGCAGCGCGTCCTTCGTCCGATCCATCACCGCCGCCACCGTCCCCGCCAGTAGATTCCCCGGCGGCTCGTCGGGAGCCCGGGGATGTGGCCGGGTGGGCGCGAGCTTCTTCGCCTTCTCGATCCGGTCTCCGAGCTCGGCCAGCATCTGCTTGTCCAGGAGGCGCCGCACCTTGGGGAACAGCTCGCCCTGCTCCTCCTCGACGTGATGCCGCACGCTCTCCATCAGCACCTTGACCTTGGTGTCGTAGCGCTCGTCCTCCGGCTTCATCTTCTCCAACTCGGAGAGCGTCCACTTCACCACGTGGTGCTGCTCGAGCGACTCGAGCACCGTGCCGGCGGCCTCCCTCAGGGCGCGGGTCTGCGCCTTCAGCGCCGCCGTCCGGACCACCGGGTAGAAGAGCATCTCCTCCACGGCGGAGTGGATCGCGACCTCGCGGATGATGTTCGTCACGATCTTCTGCTTCGACTTCTGCGCGCGCTCGGTCAGCTTCTCGAACTGCTTGAAGAGCCGCTCGACTTCCTGGTGGTCGCGCGTCAACAACGCGATGGCGTCCATTCATGAACCTCCTCACGCGCACAGTGTGCATCCGGAGGCCGGCGCGCTCGCCCGACCACGGGTCGCGCGCCGATCGGCAAGCCGGTTCAGCCGTGACGGGGAGGCTCGTCCTCGCCTCCCGGCTCGGGGAGCGGCCGGCGGATCGTGCGGTAGGGCTGGACTCCGGCGAGCTGATCCGCAGGGAGCCGGTCGCGCGCCTGGGCGACCGTGAGGTTCGTGCGCGGCAGGACCAGCGCCGGCGCGATTTCCGCCAGAGGCACCAGGGCGAACGCGCGGCCCTGCAGCAGCGGATGCGGGATCTGCAGCCCCGTCTCCTCGACCAGCCGGTCGCCGTACAGCAACAGATCCAGATCGATCTCGCGCGATCCCCACCGCTCCCGCCGGATCCGGCCCATCTGCTCCTCGATCGCCTGCAGGAGCCGGAGCGTTGCGCGCGGGGAGAGGAGCGTCCCGATCTGCACGACCGCGTTCAGGTAGCGCGGCTGGGGAGGCCCGATCGGCTCGCTCTCGTAGGCGAGGGAGACGCGGCGCAGCGCGAAGCCGGCTTCACGCGAGAGCAGCCCGACCGCGGTGGAGAGGTTTCCCAGCCGGTCGCCCAGATTCGAGCCGAGGCCGACGAACGCCTCGTTCATGGCACGGCCTCCTGCAGGAACTTCTCCAGCATCCGGTGGGCGCGCTCCAGCGCCGGCTCGGGGCAGCTCTCGCCGCGCTGGTGCGCCTGCGCCTGCTCCCCCGGACCGAAGTTGGCGGCGGGAATGCCCAGCTGCGCGAGCTGGGCGACGTCGGTCCAGGCCTGCTTGGCCTCGATCGGCGCGGCGGTCACCGCGCGGAACTCCTGCAGCAGCGGGTTGTCGAGGATCACCGGGCCGCTGGGCGCGCGGTCGGTCACCGTGGCGGTCGCGCCGAACTGGCGCGCGAGCGCCGTCACTTCGCGCTCCGCGTCCTCCAGGGTGCGGCTAGGGGCGAATCGAGAGTTCAGGTTCAGCTCGCATCGGGCCGGAACCACGTTGCGGCCGGTGAAACCTTCGATGCGCGTCACCGACATCACTTCACGGTAGAGCAGCTCCCCGATGAAGACCTCCCGCGGGACTTGCGCCGCGAGGTGAGAGAGCAGCTTGCCGGCCTTGTGGATCGCGTTCTCGCCCTGCCAGGGCCGGGCGGAGTGGGCGCTGCGGCCCTCGAAGGCGAGCGTGGCGTGCATCGAGCCGCAGCAGCCGAGCTGCAGGACGAGGTCGGTAGGCTCGAGGCAGAGCGCAAGCGACGCGTTCTTCAGATCCGGGCGCGCGGCGAGGATCGGAAGCAGGCCGTTCTGCGCGATGGGTCCTTCCTCGCGATCGTAGAAAAGCAGGGCCAGGTCCACCGGCAGGGCGCTGCGATCGAGCCGCTGCCAGAGCTCGATCATCACGGCCAGGGCGCCCTTCATGTCGCTGGCTCCGCGGCCGTAGACGCGGCCGTTCTCGCGGCGGGCGGGAAAGTCGCCCTCTTGCAAGGGGACCGTGTCGAGGTGTCCGGCCAGCAGCACCGCGGGGCGCGACCCTTGGAGCTCGCCGCACACGACCCCGTTGCCGACCCGCTGCCCGCCGGTCTCGCGCGCCACGTACGCGGCGATCTCCGCCTCCTGCCCGACCGGGCTGCGGATCTCGCAGAGCCGGAGCGTGCGCTCCGCCAGATCCATCAGACTGGCACCCCGAAATCGCGCAGCGCCGAGTTCAGCGAGGTCTTGCGATCCGTGCTCGCCTTCCGCGTGCCGATGATCAGCGCGCACGGCGTCAGGTATTCGCCTGCGGGAAACCGCCGCGGGCGCATGCCCGGGATCACCACGCTGCGCGCCGGGATGGTGCCCTTGAGCTGCTTCTCGCTCTCGCCGGTCACGTCGAAGATCGGCGTGGTCGCGGTGAGGACCACGCCGGCGCCGAGCACCGCCTCCTCCTCCACCAGCACGCCCTCCACCACGACGCAGCGGCTGCCGATGAAGGCGCCGTCCTCGATGATCACCGGCCGCGCCCCCGGCGGCTCGAGCACGCCGCCGAGCCCCACCCCTCCGGAGAGGTGGACGCCGCGTCCGACTTGCGCGCAGGAGCCGACCGTGGCCCAGGTGTCCACCATGCTGCCCGCGCCGACCCGGGCGCCGATGTTCACGTAGCCCGGCATCACGATCGCGCCCTTCTCCACGTGCGCGCCGTACCGCACCACGCCGGGCGGGACCACCCGGAACTCGCCGAGCTGCTGCTTGGGCGGGATCTTGTCGAAGAACCTGAGATCCCCGGCCTGGTAGACCTCGCTCTGCGCGAGTTGGAAGAAGAGGTTGATGGCCTGCTGGATGAAGCCGTGGATGGTCCAGCCCTGCGGTCCCTTCTCGGCCACGCGCAGCGTGCCCTGGTCGAGGCGGTAGATCACCTCGCGCACGGCGTTGGCGTGGCTGGCCAGCGCCGAGCCGTCGCGGACGGCCGCGCCGACCGCCTCGCGCAGCGCATCCGGGGAGGCCTCGGGCAGCCTCAGCTCTGCCGCTGCAGGGTTCTGCATCGCTCCAAGGGTAACACGGTCACGCCGGCCAGACCGCGACGGCGGCGCGGCAGTCCTCGAGGGTCGGGACCATCGCCAACCGGATGAACCCGGCCCCTTCCGCGCCGAATACCGAGCCGGCCACCACCAGGATGTTGCGCTCCGCGAGACGCGCAGCGTAGCTCTCGCTGGTCTCGCCCCGCGGGACCCGGACCCAGAGATAGAACGCGCCCTCGCCGCCCACGGCCAGCCCGAGCTTGCGCAGTTGCGCGAGCAGCACCTGCCGCTTGGCCGCGAACACGCCGCGGCGCTCTGCCACGTGTGCGTCGTCGCTCCAGGCCGCGATCGCCGCCTGCTGGATGAAGCTCTGCGAAGCGACGCCGAAGTTGGCCCTCGCCTCGCGCAGCCAGCGGATCACCTCGGGATCGCCGGCGATGAAGCCGCTGCGGTATCCGGTCATGCCGCTGCGCTTGGAGAGGCTGTGGATGGCGATCAGGTTCTGGCGCGAGATCTGGAGACCCGAGTGCGGAGGATCGTCGACGTAGAGATCGACGTAGGGCTCGTCGCAGACGACCAGGAAGCCGTGCTCCTTCGCCAGCCGCGCCAGTTGCTCGTGGTAGGCGCGGGTCGCGCCGGCGCCGGTCGGGTTGTGCGGGTAGCAGTCGAACCAGAGGCTGGTCTTGCGGAAGTCGACGGCCGGGATCGCGTCCAGGTCGGGCAGGAAGCCGCGCTCGGCGCGCAGCGGATACGTGCGGGGAGCGGCCCCCGCGAAGAGGATCGCGCGCTCGTACACGGGGTAGGCCGGGTCCGGGTACCAGCAGATCGGCCGGTCCGGCGACACGGCGCAGAGCGGCAGGTGGAAGAGCGCCTCCTTCGCACCCGCGCAGGGGAGGATCTCGGCGTCCGGGTCCAGCGCGAGGCCGAAGCGGCGTTTCAGATAACCCGCCGCGGCCTTGCGCAGCGCGGGGGATCCCGAGATCGAGGGGTACTGCGAGACCTCGGGCACCGCGTCGCGCAGCGCCTTGCGGATGAACTCCGGCGTGGGCTCGCGCGGATCGCCGATCCCGAAGTCGTAGACCGGCTTCCCGGAACGAATCGCGAGCTCCCGCTGCGCGTTCGCCTTCTCCTGCATGTACCCCGCCAGGCGGGCGAGAAGCGGATTCACTCGGCGCGGACCTCGTTGCGCAGCACTCCCACGCCTTCGACCTCCACCTCCACCACGTCGCCGGCCCGGATGGGCCCGACGCCCGCGGGCGTGCCGGTGGTCACGACGTCGCCAGGCTCCAGCGTCATCCCGGCGCAGATGAACGAGAGCAGCATCGGCAGCGGGAACACCTGGTCCTTGGTGCGGCCGTCCTGCTTCACCGCGCCGTTGACGCGGCACTGCACGCGCAGGTTCGACCAGTCCAGCCCGACCGTCACCCACGGGCCCACCGGGCAGAAGGTGTCGAAGCCCTTCGCGCGCGTCCATTGCACCTCGCGCCGCTGGATGTCGCGGGCGGTGACGTCGTTGAGGCAGGTGACGCCGGCCACCGCGTTCGCGCATTCCTTCTCGGACGCGCGGCGCAGGCGCTTGCCGATCACCACGGCCAGCTCGGACTCGTGGTGCACCTCGCGGGAGACCGACTGGGGCGGCACCACGATGGGCTGGCCGTGCCCGATCAGCGCGCTGGTCGGCTTGATCAACAGCAGCGGCTCCTTGGGCACCTCGCTGGCCAGCTCCTTGGCGTGGTCGACGTAGTTCTTCCCCACGCCGACGATCTTGCGGGCGAGACCCCACGGCAAGAGCTTCACGTCGGCGAGCTTGCGGCGAACGCCCAGCCGCCGGCCGCCCTGCAGCATGGTGTCGAGCCCCGAGATCTCCTCCACCTCGTCGCCCTGCACGACGCCTTCGAGGATCTCTCCGCCGTCACCCAGATAGCGCGCGATCTGAATCATGTCCGTAGCCCAAGCACGTCCTGCATGTCGTAGAACCCCGCCTTCCTGCCCGACACCCATCGCGCGGCCCGAACCGCGCCCCGGGCGAAGTTGTCGCGGCTCGCCGCCCGGTGGGTCAATTCCAGCCGCTCTCCATCCGCGAGGAAGTGGACGGTGTGGTCGCCCACCACGTCGCCGCCCCGCACGGCGGACACGCCGATGGTGCCGCTCTTTCGCGGCCCCGTGTCGCCGTGGCGGCCGTAGACGTACGGGTCCTTTGCCTTCAGCCCCAGGGCATCGGCCGCAACCTCGGCGAGCCGCAGCGCGGTTCCGCTGGGCGCGTCCCGCTTCATCCGGTGGTGCGCCTCCACGATCTCGATGTCGTACGCGTCGCCCAGGGCCCGGGCGGCGTCCGCCACCAGACGGAAGAGGACGTTCACGCCGGCGCTCATGTTGGGCGCGAGCAAGAGCGGGATCCGCCGGGACGCGGCGCGCAGCGCCTTCGTCTGGTCGTCGTTCAGCCCGGTGGTGCCGATCACCAGGGCGATGCCGCGATCCGCGCAGACCGCGGCGTGGTGGACCGAGGCGGCGGGAGCGGTGAAGTCGATCACCACGTCCGCCCCTTTCTCGAGCGCCTGCTCGATCCCGGGAGCGATCGGGATGCCGCAGACCTCGCGCCCCACCAGATCGCTGCCGGTCCGCTCGAACGCCCCGGTCACCGTGAAGTCCTTCTCCTCGCGCACCGCGGCGAGGATCCGGGACCCCATCTTCCCGGCGGCTCCGGCGATCACCGCCCGGATCACGTGAGGCCGCCGAACTCGCGCAGCGCCGCGTCCACCCTGGACGCCCCGGCCTCCGAGATGGGCACCAGCGGCAAGCGCAGCTCCGGCGCGATCTTCCCCATCCGGAACAACGCGTGCTTCACCGGCAGGGGGTTGGTCTCGCAGAACATCGCCCTGACCAGGCCGGAGAACCGCGTCTGCGCGCGCTGCGCCTTGGGCAAGTCGCCGGCGAAGAACGCGTCGCAAAGGCCCGCCATCTCGGCGGGCGCGATGTTCGCCACCACGCTGATCACGCCGTGGCCGCCCGACGCCAGCGTCGGCAGCGTGAACATGTCGTCGCCGGCGACGATGGCGAAGTCCGGCGGGACGCCGGCGGCCTGGATCTCCGCAATCCGGACCACGTTGCCGCTGGCTTCCTTGATCCCGACGATGCCGGGGACCTTCGCGCACCGCGCGACCGTGTCGGCCAGCATGTCGACCGAGGTGCGGCTGGGGACGTTGTAGAGCACCACCGGGAGGCCGCCCTGCTTCGCCACCGCCTCGAAGTGGCGGAAGAGCCCCTCGGGCGTCGGCTTGTTGTAGTAGGGCGTGACGACCAGGGCCGCGTCCGCGCCGGCCTCCTTCGCCTGCTTGACGTTCTCGATGGTGCGCCGGGTGTCGTTGCTGCCGCAGCCCGCGATCACCGGAACGCGCCCGCGCGCCTCTTCCACGCAGGCGCGGATCACCTGGTAGCTCTCGTTGGGCTGGAGCGTGGCGCCCTCGCCGGTGGTGCCGCAGGGCACGAGCCCGTCGGTGCCCTTTTCGATCTGCCAGCGCGCCAGGGCGCGCAGCGCGGGCTCGTCCACCGCGCCGTTCCGGAACGGCGTCACCAGGGCAACCATGGAACCGCGCAGCCCTTTCATGGCTTGCTCCCTTGCGGCGACTCGCCGCGGATCAGGTCCTTATAACTCTCCCGCGCCCGGATGATGCGAAAGGCCCGGCCGTCCACCAGGACCTCGGCCGGCCGGGGTCTCGCGTTGTACTGGGAGGCCATCGCCATCCCGTAGGCTCCGGCCGTCCGGATGGCCACCAGATCGCCCGCGGCCAGGGGCGGAAGGGGCCGCCGGCGGGCCAGCACGTCGGCACTCTCGCAGACCGGACCCACCACGTCGACCCGCTCCGTTCCACGCCTCGGACGGCCTACCGGCTCGACCTCGTGGTGCGCGCCGTAAAGGGCCGGACGCAGGAGGTCGTTCATGCCGGCGTCGATCACCACGAAGCGGCGCGCGCCCTGCCCCTGCTTGCGCAGGAGCACCCGCGAGAGCAGCACGCCCGCATTGGCCACCAGGAGCCGCCCCGGCTCGACCAGCACCTTCACGTCCAGCCCTTCGAGCGCGCGCACCAGCGCAGCTCCGTACTCCCGCGGCGAGGGGGGCTGCGGGCCGTCGCCGTACGGGACGCCCAGGCCGCCGCCCATGTCGAGCCGGGAGATGGCATGGCCGTCGGAGCGAAGCTGCAGGACCAGCGCGCGCATCTTTGCGGCCGCCTGCACGAACGGCTTCACCGAAGCGATCTGCGAGCCGATGTGGCAGGCGACGCCCACCACGCGGATTCCGGGCAAGGACGCCGCGAGCCGGTACGCCCTGCGCGCCCGCGCGGCCGGAACGCCGAACTTGCTGGAGGAGAGCGCCGTGGCGATGTGCGGATGCGTGCGCGCGTCCACTTCGGGGTTCACGCGCAGGGCGACCGGCGCGTTCGCCTTGCCGCGCGCCGCCACTTCCGAGAGCTGCTGCAGCTCCTCCTCGCTCTCGCAGTTGAACTGGAAGATGCCGGCCTGCAGCGCGGCCTCCATCTCTTCCTGGCGCTTGCCCACGCCGGAGAAGACGATGCGGCCCGCCTCCGCGCCCGCCCGCAGCGCGCGGAACAGCTCGCCGCCCGAGACGATGTCGAACCCGTACCCCTCGCGCGCGAACAGCGAGAGGATCGCCAGGTTGGGGGCGGACTTCACGGCGAAGCAGGCGAGGACGTCCAGCCCGCGCAGGGCGGCCCGGAATACGCGCGCGTGCCGCCGCAGCGTCGCCGTCGAGTACACGTAGGCCGGCGTCCCCACCTGCGCGGCCAGCTCGGACAGCGGGACCTGCTCGCAAAAGAGCTCTCCGTTCCGGCGCTGGAAGTGGTTCACCGGTCCGCCCCCTCCGCGCCGCCGGCGTCGGGGGCGCCCGCGTCCGGCGCGTCCGAGGCAGGCGGCCGCGGCGGACCTTTCACCCCGCAGACCACCAGCGTCGAGGTGGCGAGGACGACCAGCAGCTGCCAGATCCTGGTTCGCGTGGGGGGTCTGGGGGGAGGCGCGCAGCCCGGCGGCGGATCTCGAGCGGTCATCGACGGCAGAACCGCGACGGTCTGGAGATCCCCACTCACATCAGAACGGAATCGCGAGCAGCATGCGGACCGCGTGCGCGACCCCTGGGTTCTGGCCGGTCGCCACGTTCCGCAGGCCGTCGAGCGGGATGAGCAGGCCGTAGGCCACGCCGACGTGGAACCGGTCTGACGTGTCGTAGGTGATCCCCGCGTCGAACTCCACGCCGAGCGGTTTGGCCAGGCCCGGCGTGTTCTCCTTGTACCAGGCCTGTGCGTACATGATCGAGGCCAGCACCTCGAAGCCGGTGTCGTCGCCGCCGCCGGTCTTGCGGCCCGTGGGTCGGTACCGCAGCGAGGGCTTCAGGTACCAGGAGCTCGCCACCGAGGTGATGATGTTCCGGTACAGGATCATGTCCACGTTGAACGCGCGGTTGAAGACGAAGTTGTTGATCCGGGTGTGGCCGCCGGTCGGGGTGGAGTAGTCGAGCGTGCTGCCGTCGATGTCGCCCGGCGCGGTGCTCCGGGTGGGCTGCTGCCCGGGCGCCGTGGGCTGCACCGCGCCGGAACCGTTGCGCCACGGGCGCGCGCCGAAGCCAAATGCGCCCTTGTCGCCCGAGGCCCCGCCCCACTCCAGGCCGAAGAGCAGGGCGTCCGCGTTGAGCAGCGCCACGTCGGTCTGCAGCGCGCCGCCCCACTGGAAGAAGTCCACCGGGCGGGTGAGCTGCACCGCGACGTCGTTCGGCACGGAGCCCGGGTCGAAGTCGGACTGCTGGTGGGTCGCCACGCTGCCCAGCGTGAACGCCACCTCCGCGTCGAACCGCCACTTCTTCCGCTTGAGCGAGATGAAGCCGTCGGGCTGGTAGATCTTCGCGTGCCGCCGGACCACCTGGGAGCGCGGCGCCCCGGTGGCGTCGGTGGTGCCGGAAGGAGTGTCCCAGTCCTGGGTCCGGATGTCGCCCACCACGCCGTAATTGATCACCCACTGGTTCGCGTCGAGCTTGCGCTTGATCTCCTCCGGCGTGTCCACCCGGCTGATCTCCAACGCCAGCCGGTACCCGTCGTCCAGGGTGTCGAGGTCGACGCTGCGGCCCAGCTCGCCTTTCTGGCCGGTGGTGAACGCGCCCTTGTCGAGCACGTCGAACATCAGGGCGAAGCGGTGGCCCTTGAACTCGCGGGGCGCGAACGCGACCCGGTCGTAGGTGTCGCCGAAGTCGCAGTCCAGGCAGTTGCCGTCGTTGTGCAGGATGCCCAGGCCCCAGTGGTAGCCCATCCGTCCGAAGAGCAGCTCGCCGAAGGCGGTGTTCACGCGGCCCCACACGCGCTTCACGTTCACCGCCGACGACGCGCGCCGCGACGCCAGATCCTGCAGCGGAGTGAACGGGTCGAGGTAGGCGTCCGTGACCGGGCTCGAGCCGAGCAGGACGTTGTCGAGGATGTCAGCCACGAAGTAGATGGACAGGTCCTCGCTGACGGCGAGGGTGGGCGCGAAGCGGAACCGCATGTTCGCGTCGGACTGACTCTTGTTGTCCCCCGTCCCGATGAACGGTCCGGGGAACAGGGTGTTGCCGGTGGCGTCCGGGCCCCGCCCGAGATTCATGTTGTAGAAGAACTCCGGCCGCAGCCGGAAGTACCCGTGCGGCTGGAACAGGTTCACGCGCTGCTTGAGCGACTCGACCGCCTCGCTGTCCTGGACGCGGGCCTGCGAGTCCTGCTCCACCCACGCGGTCTCCTTCTTCACCTCGTCCTTGGTCTTCTGGAGCTCGCGCCGGACCTCCTCCATCACCTGCCGGCGGAACTCCTCCTGATCGAAGGGCCGCGGCGCCTGCGCGGTGGTCGTTCCCGCGGCCGGCGGAGCGGAGGTGGGCGCGGCCGGCGCCTGCGCGGAGCCCGCCGCGGCGCTCGCGCCGGACGGAGCCGGGGCGGTGCCCGGATCGTCCGCCGAAGTCGAGGTGGCCGGAGCCTGCGCGTCCTTGGCCGGCGGAGGTTTCGCCGGCCGCTTCTTCGTCGTCTTCGGCGCCGGGGTCGTCGTCGTCTGGGCGAGAGCACTGTCTGCGGCGAAACCGAGCACTGCTGCGAGGCACAGCGAACGAAGCATCCGGTTCACTCCGGGAAAGCGCAAGCGACGCGCGCGAGTAGCACGCGCCCTGACGCGGGGTCAAGGAGCCGAAACCTTTGCAAACGGCCCAGGCGCGCGTTGAATGCGAGCATGAACCTCGTCTTCGTGTTGCTGCTGGTCGGGGCGGCGATCGCGGGCGCCATCCGCGGAGACATCAAGTCGGTGGGCCAGGGCGCGTTCGACGGCGCGTCGCAGGCGGTGACGCTGGCGATCGGGCTGATCGGAGTGATGGCGCTCTGGCTCGGGCTCATGCGCATCGCGGAGAAGGCCGGGCTGGTGGAGAAGCTCGCCCGCGCGGCGCGGCCTCTCTTCCGCCCGCTCTTCCCCGACGTCCCGGACGGGCATCCGGCCATCTCCGCCATGCTGCTCAACATCGCGGCCAACATGATGGGCCTGGGAAACGCGGCCACGCCGTTCGGGATCAAGGCGATGGAGGAGCTCGAGAAGCTCAATCCCACCCCCGGCAGCGCGACCAACGCGCAGGTGCTCTTCCTCGCCATCAACACCGCGTCGCTGCAGCTCGTTCCGACCACGGTGATCGCGCTGCGCGCGTCGGCGCACTCGTCCGATCCCGCGGGCATCCTGGTTCCGACGCTGGCCTCAACGCTCTGCGCGCTCACCGTCGCCATCTTCGCCGCAAAGCTGCTCCAGCGGGTGTGGAAATGAGGCACGCGGTCGAGATCGCCTCGAGTTGGATCCTGATCGCGCTGCTGGTCGGCATTCCGCTCTACGGCTGGGTCAAGGGCGTGAAGGTGTACGAGGCGTTCGTCGAGGGCGCGAAGGAGGGGTTCAACGTCGCGGTCCGGATCATCCCCTTCCTGGTCGCGATCCTCGCCGTCGTCGGCGCCTTCCGCGGGGCCGGCGCGATGGACGCGCTGGCCAAGGTGCTCGCGCCGATCACCGGTCCTGTGGGCCTGCCCGCCGAAGTGCTGCCGATGGCCCTGGTGCGGCCGCTGTCGGGATCGGGCGCCTTGGGCCTTTTGGGCAACATCTTCGCCACCCCGGGGCTGGGGCCGGACTCCTACGCCGGCCGGCTCGGATCGGTGCTGCAGGGCTCGACCGAGACCACCTTCTACGTGCTGTCGGTCTACTGCGGATCGGTCGGCATCGTCCGCTACCGGCACGCGCTCGTGGCCGGCCTCCTGGCCGATTTCACCGGGCTGACCGCGTCGGTGGTCATCGCGCGCCTCTTGTGGGCGTGATCCTCCCTGCGATCCTTTTTTGCGCATCGGCGCCGCGGGCGCGTTAAGTTGCGGCGCCCCATGCGCCGCATCCTGCTCGCCGCGCTCCTCTTGCTTTCGCCCGCCTGCAAGCGCGAGGAGGACGAGGCGGCGCGAGCCCGCATGTTCTCGCCCGAGCAGCCGGTGGGCGAATTGCCGCAGGCCAAGGAGTCCCTGGACGCGGCCCGGCTGGCCGACGATTCGAAGCTCGCCCGCCGCGTCCTGCACATGTCGCGCACCGAGATCGCGCAGCGCCTCGGCCCCCACCGGGTGCAGCAGCGGGTGCAGTTCGCGTGGTTCCGCGGGCCCGGCCTTGCCGACGGCGGCTCGGAGGTCTCGCTGGCCGAGGAGACCACGCTGGTCGATGCGCCGGGCGACGACTTCTCGGTACGCCTGGTGAACGATCACAACCAGGGCTTCGAGCTGGTCTGGCTCAAGGGCGAGGTGTTCGTGAAGAGCCTCTACGGCGCGTTCCACAAGCGCCGGACCGACCGCACCGACCCGGCGCGGATCCGTGAGCAGGCGCTGTCCGGCCTGGCCACCTTCGATCGGCTGGCCCGCGGCCTCAAGCTTCGCACCGTGGGAGAGACCACCACGGAGGGCCGCCGCGCGATCCGCTACGCGGTGGCGGGCTACGGCGCACGCGCCGGCGAGAAGGAGGAGAGCGATCTTTCTCCGGCGCACTACCCGGAGAACCGGATCGACCCGGACACGGCGCGCCGGCTAGAGCTGTGGGACAAGGAGGAGCCCTCCAACGTCTCCGGCACGATCGTGGTCGACATCCAGACCGCAGTGCCGCTGGGCTGCGATCTGCGCGGCCGCTTCAAGGTGGCCGGGAGCGGCTCCGAGCCCACGGCGGAGCTGAGCCTTCACTCGGTCCTGGTCACCTCCGCCGTCGGCAAGGATCCCAAATTGAAGGCGCCGGAGGCCGAGCCGGAGCCCAGCGTTCCGCACGCGGTCAAGGATCCGCTGCGGTTCCTGCGGAAGGGCCCGGGCGCCGCACCGCCAGCCGTCGAGGAGCCCGACGAAGACGAAGAGGAAGCGACACCGGCGAAGTAGGCTTGCGCATTTCCTTCCATCCGGCGCAGAAGCGCGCGCTCGCCGATCGAGGCGGGATCGGGACTCACCGCTTTCGCGGCTCGTGGTCCAGGTTCGGGTTC
>Ga0137397_10000386_pt1 | contig 30190 bp, 31 predicted proteins | sample czorhiz116metaG_FD_106658 | JGI IMG/M metagenome (GOLD analysis project Ga0137397, IMG submission 106658) | Vadose zone soil microbial communities from Angelo Coast Range Reserve, California, USA - czorhiz1.16 metaG | ecosystem: Environmental > Terrestrial > Soil > Vadose zone | place: USA... | reverse complement strand
TCGCCCGAACGCAGCTCTTCGAGCTGCGGGCGGGACTCGGGGGTCCCACTTCCGCCCGGCGGGCCGGGGACACCCTGGTGCCACCCGTCCGGCGGCGCAGTGCGGTTCGTGAATAATGCGGGCTAGCGAGTGCGGCCCTGGCCGAGGGCCAGCTCGATCGCGTCGAGATGCTCGTGCCGATGCTCGGCGCGGAGCAGATTGATCGGGTGCCCCGCCGCCGCGTTCGCGGCGAGGAGCTCGTCGGACAGCGCTTCGACCCGCCGATCGACGGCTTCCGCGGTCGCGAGCGCGAGCTGCGCCGCCACGCGTGGTGGTAGCGCCAGACAGAGGGCCTTGGCCGAGTCGTTGATCCAATCGACGTCCCTGCCGTCGATCGATCGCGGGGTCGCGCCCGGACCGTCTCGCTCCCAGCGCTCGATGAGGGCCAGGACGCGCTGATCCCAGAAGGCCACGTGGGCGAGGACGGCGCCGACCGTCCAGCCGGCGGCGAGCGTTCGGGCGAGCTCTCCGTCGCTCAGTCGGTAAACGAGCGCGCGCAGGCGCGCGCGCTGGACGCTGTTCTCGGTGACGTACGACCGGATCATGGCCGCCTCCATCGTGCGTCACGACTGTACGTGAAGCTCGCGCCGGCCGCTACTCCTGAAGCGCACCCTGACTTGACAACAGCGCGAGCCGCGGCGAATAGTTCCGGGCGAAGGGAAAGGGAGGCGCGCTCATGGAATCGCGGAGTCTCGGCAAGACAGGGCTCACGGTCTCTGCACTCGGGTTCGGGTGCGGCAACGTCGGCGGTCTCATCATCCGGGGGACGCCGGCGGAGCGAGAGCGCGCGGTCGCGCGGGCCATGGAGCTCGGCGTCAACTACTTCGACACGGCGCCGTCCTACGGCGACGGCGAGTCCGAGCGAAACCTCGGCCAGGTGCTCAAGGCGCTGAGGGCCCGGGTGCACGTCGGCACGAAGTTTCGCCTCGATCCGCGCGATCTGGCTGACATCCCCGGGGCTGTCGCCCGCTCCCTCGATGCGAGCCTGCGCCGGCTCGGCATGGAGCGCGTCGATCTGCTCCAGCTCCACAATCGGATCGAGCCGGCGCGCGGCGCGGGTGCCCTGAGCCTCGGCGACGTCCTGAGCGAGGTGGTTCCCGCCGTGCAGAAGCTCCGTCAGCAGGGGAAGGTCGGATTCTGCGGGATCACCGCGCTCGGGGAGACGGTCGCGCTGCACCGGGCGATCGACGCCGGCGCGGTCGACACGGCGCAGGTCTGCTACAACCTGCTCAACCCCAGCGCGGGCGTCGCGGTGCCGTCCGGATTTCCGGCGCAAGATTTCGCCGGGCTCCTCGGGCGCGCGCGCGAGCGCCGCGTGGGTGTCATCGTCATCCGTGCGCTGGCGGCCGGAGCCCTGAGCGGCATCGAGACGCGTCACCCCGTCGCCGTGCCCTCGGTGGACCCGATCGCGACAGCCGCCGACTATCGCACCGACGTGGCGAGGGCGCAGCGGCTCGGCGCGCTCGTGCGGGAGGGACACGTCGGGAGCCTGATCGAAGCGTCGATACGCCTCGCCGTGGGGTCGGAGGCGGTCTCGACGGTGCTGGTCGGCTACTCGAGCCTCGAGCATCTCGAGGCCGCGGCGGCAGCGGTCGACCGCGGGCCGTTGCCGGCGGCGGCGCTGGAACGTCTCGCCGCGCTATGGTCCGGGCTCGCCTAGGCTCGGTTGACCCGCACGATCGCCCAGCCGAACGCCCGGACGCGCCCATCGAGGTCGGGGCGCGCGCGCCGGCCGCGGGCGCGCCGGTCGACCATCCATGGGCACTGCTGCTGGCGCCGCTCGCCCCGTCGGCGGTCGAAGATCACCTCGGCCCAGTCGACGTCGGAGAACGCCCGCTCGAGGTAGCCGTGATAGTTGGTCGCCTCGCGGGAGACGACGAGGAGGAGCCGGTGGCGCCACTGCTTGAGGACGCGAGTGACGTCGAGCACCCGGATGAGCGCGCCCAGACTCGTGTGGATCACGCCCGCGTCGCCGCCGTTCGCGCGCATCACGGTGTCGATCTGATCGACCCGCATGCGGCGCGTGCGGCCATCCGGCGTCGTGAACTCGATCCATCTCCCGTCCGGGTCGTCCATCGGTCTCCCCCTGAGGAAAACTGTTTTCGGGGAGACACGCTAGCAATCAGGCCGCTCAGCCCACGAAGGAAATCGGACACGCGAGAGGTTGGCGCTGCCGACGACGAAAGCTACCGGATCTGGTGGCTCGTCACTCGGCCACGCTGACCCAGGCGCGGTGCCGCCACGACTCGAGCACCGCGTCGAGCACGCTCTGGGCGCGGAGGCCGTGGTCCACTTACCGGCGTCGGCGCCCGCCGTGGTATACCGGAATTGCCCCCAGAGGAGGCGTTGCGTGACCAACCGCGTCAGCTCCGGAGATCCCGCGTGACCGGTCTTCGCTTCGGCCAGGAGGCGCCGGGCTTCTCGCTGCCGTCGAGCGCCGGCGGCGAGACGGCGCTGGCCGACTTCAAGGGCAAGGCGGACGTCGTGCTCGTCTTCTATTGTTATGACTTCGGCGGCATCTGAACGCCGGAGCTGGGCGACCTGGGCCAGGTCGCGGATGAGATCACCCGGCGGGGCGCCGCCGTGCTCGCGATCAGCGGCGACAGCCCCTTCTGCCATGCCGCCTTCGTGAAGGCGCGGAACCTTCCCTTTCCACTCCTGAGCGACGTGCACCGCGCGGCGATCCGCGCCTACGGTGTGCTCGACGCCGATCGCAACGTCGCCTACCGCTCGACGTTCGTCGTGGACCGCGCCGGCGTGCTCCGCTGGGGCCAGGCCGGCGACCGCGAGATGGTCCGCGACGGGCGCGAAATCCTCCGCGTGCTCGACGTCATCGACGGGCTCCGGCGAAAGCGTTAAGTTGGAGGCATGAGCCTCCAGCCCCAGGAAGTTTTCCGGAAGCTTTCGCAGAACGTCGAGACGGTCATGCGGGGCCAGTCCGGCGCGATCCGGAGGCTGCTCGCCGCCTTCGCGAGCGGCGGCCACGTCCTGCTCGAGGACTACCCGGGCACCGGTAAGACCACCCTCGCCAAGGCGCTCGCCCGGTCCATCGGCGCGCGCTTCAAGCGTATCCAGTTCACGCCCGATCTCCTGCCCTCGGACATCCTCGGCGTGTCCGTGTTCGATCAGCGCGACCACAACTTCCACTTCCACGAGGGCCCGGTCTTCACCAACGTGCTGCTGGCCGACGAGATCAACCGCGCCTCGCCGCGCACCCAGTCGGCGCTCCTGGAGGCGATGGCCGAGGGTCAGGTCTCGGTCGAGGGCATCTCGTATCGCCTGGCGGAGCTGTTCTTCGTCATCGCCACGCAGAACCCGGTCGAGTTCCGCGGCACCTATCCCTTGCCGGAGGCGCAGATGGACCGGTTCGCCGTGCAGCTGAGCCTCGGCTACGTGGCGCCGGAGGAAGAGGTCGCCATCCTCTCGGCGCAGGCGCAGCGTCATCCGATCGACTCGCTGGCGCCGTGCGTGTCGATCGACGACGTGCTCACGGTTCGCCGGCGGGCCGCGGGGGTCCGCATGAGCGACGAGCTGAAGCGCTACGCGGTGGACGTCGTGCGGGCGACCCGCGCCGCGAACGGGATCCAGCTCGGCGCGAGTCCGCGCGCCTCGCTCGCGCTCATGAAGGCGGCGCAGGCGCTCGCGCTGTCCGAGGGGCGCGAGTTCGTCATTCCAGAGGACGTTCGTGAGATGGCGGTGCCGGTGATCGCCCACCGCGTCGTCGTCGAGCCGCAGGCGCGCTTCGCCGGGGTGACGACGGCGGGAATCGTCGAGGAGATCCTCACGAAAGTCCCGATGCCGTCCTAGGTATCGTCGGCGCCATGAAGCGGCTCCTGTACCGCTGGTTCAGCTCCTTCTCGGCGTTCCAGTACCGGCTCGACCGGCGGTTCACCCGCGCCGGCTCACTGGCCCTGGGCGTGCTGGGCGCCGCCGTGGTGATCGGCCTCGACACGAACCGCACCGTGGGCTACCAGGTCTTCACGCTCGTGCTCGCCCTCGTCGTCCTCGCGGCGGCGGCGAGCCTCGTCTTCCGCGGGCGGTTCACGGCCCGCCGCATCCTGCCGCGGTTCGCGTCGGTCGGCGTGCCGGCGACGTACCGCGTCGCGATCGCCAATTGGACGGGCCGGCGCCAGGAAGGTCTGGCGCTGATGGAGGAGCTCACCGATCCGCGCCCGTCGTTCGAAGAGTTCGTGACGGCGCGCGAGCCGGGCGAGGAGCGGCGGAACTGGTTCGATCGACGCGTCGGCTACCCGCGCTGGGCGTGGCTCGTCGCGCAGAAGCGCGGCGCCGTCGTCACGCCGCGGCCCCTGCCCCCGCTCGCCCCCACCGGCGAGACCGAGGTGGCGCTCGAGATCACCCCGCTGCGCCGCGGCCACTTGCGCTTCGAGGGGCTCACGATCGCCCGGCCGGACCCGCTGGGCCTGGTGCACGCGCTCAAGTCGATCGCGCTCCCGCAGTCGCTTCTCGTCCTCCCCAGGCGGTACCCGATGGCGGAGATCCGGCTGTCGGGAACACGGAAGTATCAGCCGGGGGGCGTCGCGCTCGCGTCCTCCGTCGGCGACTCCGAGGAGTTCGTGTCGCTCCGCGACTATCGGTCCGGCGATCCGATGCGCCGCATCCACTGGAAGAGCTGGGCCCGCGTCGGCCGGCCGGTCGTGAAGGAGTACGTCGACGAGTTCTTCGTGCGCCACGCGCTGGTCCTGGACACGTTCACCGGCTCTCCCGGCGATGCGGCCTTCGAGGACGCGGTCTCCGTCGCGGCGTCGATCGCGATCTCGATGGAGACGCAGGAGTCGCTGCTCGACCTCATGTTCGTCGGTCCGGAGGCGTACTGCTTCACCGCCGGCCGGGGGGTCGGCCACACCGAGCGGCTGCTCGAGGTGCTGGCGTGCGTGGGCCCGTGTCGCGACAAGCCGTTTCGCACGCTGCACCACGCGGTGATCGAGCGCCACGACTCGCTCAGCGGCTGCGTGTGCGTGCTGCTCGGCTGGGACGACGCGCGCCAGGAGCTGGTCCGGCACCTCGAGGCGCTCGGCACACCGACCCGCGTGTTCGTCGTGGCCGAGGGCGCCGCCCTCGACGCGCTGCCCCGCGACGTGCACCGTCTGGAAGTCGGCCGCATCGGCGAAGGGCTGGCGCGCCTGTGACCCCGCCGCCCTTCCTGCTGGGCGTGGCGCTGCTCTTCTGGGGTTGGCAGACCGGCTTCCTGCTGCTCGCCCTGCCGCTGGCGGTGCTCGTCGAGGCCGCGCGTGCCCTCACGTGGCGACTCGAGCTGTCCGCCACCGACTTCCACCGCCTCACGGACCTGTGCACGCTGCTGATCGTCGTGAGCGGCGTCTATCTCTTCTCGACCACCGGAACGGCGCGCAACGCCGACGGACCGCGGGCGATGACCCTGCTGTTCCAGTGGCTGCCCCTGCTGCTCTTTCCGCTGATCGCCACCCAGCTCTACAGCACCACCGGCAAGGTCCCCCTGACGGCGTTCTTCTGGGCGCTCAGGCGCCAGGCGGCGCGCGAGCCCGAGACGCGGCCGGCTCCGGTGGAGATCGGCTACCTCTACTTCGTGCTCTGCATCCTCTCCGCCAGCGCCGCCAACCGACGCACGCTCGAATTCTACGCGGGACTCTGCGCCCTCGCGGGCTGGGCCCTCTGGCCCTGGCGCTCGCGGCGCTTCTCGCCGCTCTGGTGGGCGCCCATGCTCGGCGTCGCGGCCGTCGCGGGGTACGGCGGCCACGTCGTGCTGCACAGGGTCCAGCAGGTGGTCGAGCAGACGGCGTTCGAGTACATCTTCAGCATCGTCCGCGGCGACGCGGACCCGTTTCGGGCGACGACGGCCATCGGCCATCTCGGCCGCCTGAAGCTCTCCGACCGGACGGTCCTCCGGGTCGAGCCGCGCGACGGGCTGCGCGTGCCGTTCCTCTTGCGCGAGGCGAGCTACGACGTCTACAACTCGCCGGCGTGGGTCGCCTCGGGCTCGGCCTTCACCGCCGTCCAGCCCGAGGCCGACGGTGAGACGTGGAGGTTCGCGGCGGGCCGGAGCCCGGTCGAGCGGATCACGGTCTCGGCGTATCTCAATCGCGGCCGGGGTGTCCTGTCGCTGCCGGGCGGCGCCTTCGAGATCGATCGTCTGGCGGTCGTCGGCGTCCACCGGAATCGGCTCGGGGCCGTGAAGGTCGAGGAGGGCCTCGGGCTCGTCACCTACACGGCGCTCTTCGGACCCGACGGGCCGCTCGACGGGCCGCCGATCGAGGCGGACCTGCACCTGCCGGCGCGGGAAGCCGTGATCGTCTCCCGGATCGCGTCGGAGCTCGATCTCGCCGGCAAATCGGAGATGGACAAGATCGAGACCGTCGCCGCGTACTTCCGCCAGCACTTCCGTTATTCGCTCTGGAAGGGCGAGCGGCCGCGCAAGGAGACTGCCCTCGAGGAGTTCTTCCTGAGCTCGCGCTCCGGGCACTGCGAGTACTTCGCCACGGCGACGGTTCTCCTGTTGCGCGCGTCGGGCGTGCCGGCGCGCTACGCGGTCGGCTTCTCGGTCCAGGAGTGGAGCCGTCTCGAGCAGCGGTACATCGTGCGAGCGCGCCACGGCCACTCGTGGGCGCTCGCGTACGTGAACGGCGCATGGCGCGACGTGGACACGACGCCGTCGGTCTGGGCCGACGCCGAGCACGACGAGGCGTCCGTGCTCGAATCCGTGCGTGACCTCTGGTCCTGGGCCGGATTTCTCTTCGCGCGATGGCGGTGGAGCGAGGAGGAAAGCGGGGTCGGCAAGCACGTGGCGTGGCTCCTGATCCCCCTCGTGCTCCTGCTCGTCTGGCGCCTCTACTCGCGGCGGCGCGTGGGCCGCGGCGCGCAGTCATCGGGGGCGTCGCGTGCCGCGGCGGCGCGCCCGGGCTACGACTCCGAGTTCTACCTGATCGCCGAGCGTCTCGGCGCCGCCGGCCTCGGCCGTCACGCGGCCGAGCCGGCGTCGGCGTGGATCCAGCGGATCCACGCGGCGGAGCTCCGGTCGATCGTGGAGCTCCACTACCGCTATCGCTTCGACCCCGCGGGCCTCGACGTGGCCGAGCGGGCCGCGCTCCGCACGAGCGCCAAAGCATGGCTCGGCGCTCACGAACTCCCCGACCCCCAGCGCTAACGGGGCCGTGCGGTCCGCGGGCGGGGGCACGGGGGCGGCGGGGCATGGCAGGGTGTGCCGCGCGGCGAAGTGGGACCCCCGAGTCCCACCCGCAGCGCGCAGCGCTGCGACCGGGCGAGTGGGTGACGCACCCACGCGGCACACCCTGCCATGCCCCGCCGCCCCCGTGCCCCCGCCCGCGGACCGCACCGCCCCGCCGGCGCGGGGGATCATGCTAGAGTTGCGCCCATGAGATTTCCGCTCGAACCGTCCAGCGTCGACGCGCTCGGTCTCGACTCGAAGCCGCTCGGTCGCCTCCGCGAGCTGATCACGGCGCACATCGCCGAGGGCCGCTACCCGGCGGCGCAGATCGCCGTGGCGCGGCACGGCAAGCTCGGCCTCGTGTGGACGCTCGGCGACGCCAGGCTCGATCCCCAGCGCGTCCCGGCACGGGACGACACGCTCTGGCTCCTCTACTCGAACACCAAGGTCCTCACCGCGTGCGCCGTGTGGATCCTCGTCGAGCGCGGCGCGCTCGCGTTCACCGACCGGGTCGCCGATCACGTGCCCGGGTTCGAGGCCAACGGCAAGGGCGACATCTCCGTCATCCAGCTCCTCACGCACCAGGGCGGTTTTCCGAACGCGGACGTGCCGAAGGCGGCGTGGGAGGACCACGAGCTGCTGCGTCGCACGGTGTCCGCCTTCACGCTCGAGTGGACGCCGGGCTCGCGCGTCCACTACCACCGCGGCGCGGCCCACTGGGTCGCGGCGGTCCTGATCGAGGCGCTCACCAAGACCGACTATCGGGCGTTCATCCGCGAGCACGTCGCCGAGCCGCTCGGCCTCGCCGACGAGCTGTTCGTCGGCCTGCCGGACCGAGTCCATGGCCGCGCGGTCGACATGCACGAACCCGCCCAGGACGGCGCGCGCCAGGTGCGGCGGAGCGACGAGAGCGCCCCGGAGGCCCGCCGGGCGGGCACGCCCGGCGGCGGCGGCTATGCGACGGCGCGCGCCATGGCGGCGTTCTACCAGATGCTGCTCCAGGGCGGCCAGGTCGGCGGCGCGCGGCTGCTCTCGCCGCGGACGATCGCGTATGTCACGCGCAACTACACCGGCGACCGCGTCGACGGTTACATGGGCATGCCGATGCATCGCGGACTCGGCCCTCATCTGCGCGGGACGACGGAGACGATCCGGGGGCTCGGATCCCTCGCGTCGCCGCGGACCTTCGGCCACGGCGGCGTCGGCTCGTCGTACTGCTGGGCCGACCCCGACTCCGGCGTCTCCTTCGCCTACCTGACCAACAGCCGCGCGCCCGACCCGTGGCATTCGGCGCGGCTCGATCGCGTCAGCAACCTCGTTCACGCCGCGATCGTCTAGCGCGCTCCGGCCATGGCGCCGCGCACCGTGCTCGTGACCGGTATGAGCGGGCTCATCGGCGGCGTGCTGCGCCGGCACCTGGAAGGTAAGTACGAGCTCTCCGCGCTCAACCGCCGGCCCATTCCCGGCGTGAAGTGCCACCAGGCCGACATCGCGGACCTCGACGCGATCGCGGCCGCCTTCGACGGGGTGGACACGGTCGTGCACCTCGCGGCGCGCACCGGCTCGAGCGATTCCTTCGACGAGATCCTTCGGGCGAACGTCATCGGCACCCACAACGTCTTCGAGGCCGCGCGCCGGGCGGGCGTCGGCCGCGTCGTCTACGCGTCGAGTGGCGCGACCGTCAGCGCCTGGGAGCGCGATCCGCCCTACAGCGCATTGATCGCCGGCCGCTACGCCGAGGCGGGCGCGTGGCCGAAGATGACCCACGAGACGCCGACCCGCCCGGCCGGGCTCTACGGGGCCAGCAAGGTCTGGGGCGAGGCGGTCGCGCGCCACTACGCCGACGCGCACGGACTGTCCGCGATCTGCGTCCGCATCGGCCGCGTCAAGGCCGAAGACCGGCCGATGTCGACCCGCGACTACTCGGTCTGGTGCAGTCAGCGCGACGTCGTGCGGATGATCGAGCTGTGCATCGCCGCGCCGGCGACGCTCCGGTTCGACGTCTTCTTCGTCGTCTCCGATAACCGGTGGGGCTACCGCGACCTCGAGCACGCCCGCGCCGTTCTCGGCTTCGAGCCGCGCGACCGGGCGGAGGACCATCGCCGATGATCCGCGACGTGGTGAGCGTCCGCGACAGGAACCGCATCCACTATCGCCGGCTCGGTCACGGGCCGGGCATGGTGATCGACGCCATCCTGAGATTCGTCGGGGGGCCGCAGAAGGCCTGAGCGGCATGCGGCTCAAGAAGACGATCGCGCGCCTCTTCGAGCGCGAGCGCGTCTGTCGCGTGGCGACCGCCGGCCCGCACGGCATGCCCCACCTGGTCCCGGTGTGCCAGGTGGTGGCCGACGGCAAGATCTACTTCGCCTCCGGCAACGATGGCCGCAAAGCGCTGAACCTCGCCGCGAACCCGAGGGTCGCCGTGACGATCGATCTCTATTCGGACGACTGGACGCACATCAAGGGCGTCATGGTGCAGGGCCAGGCGCGGCTCTACGCGAAGGGGCCGCGATTCAGGAAGGTCCGCACGCTCCTCTACCGGAAGTACCCGCAATACCCGCGCGAGGCTGCACTCGACGAGTCGGACTCAGTCGTCGTGGAGGTCACGCCGGTCCGGGTCTTCTCCTGGGGGCTCGACTGAGTACATCCTACTCGGCGACATAGACACGGTTGCGGCCGGCGCGCTTCGCCCGGTAAAGGGCCTGGTCGGCGGCGCGGATGACGTCTTCGGGACCGACGCCGATTTCCTCCGGCTCCGCGACGCCGATGCTGACCGTGATGGAGACTTTCCTCCGCCCGCCCGCCGACCGGATCGGCTTGGGTCTCCTCTTGGGCCGGTCGCGGCCCCGCACCGTGAAGCTCGAGCCTTCGATCACCTCCCGCAGATCCTCGAGATACGGCAGGGCATCGTCCGCGGACTTGCCTGAAAACAGAATGGCGAACTCCTCGCCGCCGTAGCGGAACGGCCGACCGCCGCCTTCCGTCCGGGTGAGGGTCGAGCCGATCAACCGGAGCACCTGGTCGCCCGCGGCGTGACCGTGCTCGTCGTTGAGCTTCTTGAAGTGGTCGATGTCGACCATGGCGACCGTGTAGAGCTCGGGGAGCCGCATCAGCGCATCGACCAGCGCGCGGCGCGACGGGAGCCCGGTCAGCTCGTCGCTGAACGCCATCCGGTGCGAGGTTTCGATCAGCGAGACGACGAGGATGAGACCGCCGGTCGCCAGGTACATGGTGGATGCCGGACCGTCGCCGTTGACGGCCAGCAACGCGGTGACCAGCGCCCAGGCCAGGCTCGACTGGATGACGGTCCGACGGACGGCGAATCGGAGCGTGACCAGCCCGATCGCGACCAGGAACGCGAGCAGGGCCGGCGGCGGGATCTTCGTGAAGGGCAAGCCGCCCGGGACGAGGCCGTGCTGGAGAGCCTCGGCGAGCGGCGCCAGCTCGGGGCGCAGGAGCAGGGCGACGCCGAGCGGCTCGGCCAGGATGAGGCCGAGGACCAGTCGGCCGGCCCGCGTGGACATCGTGCGCTCTGAGAGCCAGGCGAGCGCCGCCAGGTCGAGGGGGAGCAGCAGCGCGACCGCGGCGAAAATGACGCGTCCGGTCGTTCCGGATGGGCCGGCCGCCGGGAAGATCGCGATGGCCCGCTCCGCAGCGAACAGGACGACGAGCGCGACCACGAGCTGGCTCCGTTTGAACCGCCAGCCCATGAGGATGCCCGTGCCGAAGACCGCCCACGGATAGACGGGTGCAAAGGCCGCGACCGCCTCGCGGAGCGACGCGGACTGCAGGGCGACCGTGGCGCCCAGCAGCAGCACGGCGCCGGGCCCCAGGTGGGGCAGGAGCCTGTCCAGGGGCGTCCGCTATTGCGGAGGGTATCGGAACGGCGCCCAGCCGTTCCCCTGGAGCGGCTTGGGCGTGTAGGTCGTGGTCTTCTTCTGCGCCGCCGGCTTCTTGCCGGCCCGGTTCCGCGCCGCCGACTTCGTCGTCGCCTTCTTCTTCTTCTTCATGCGGCGCACTTTACAACAGCGACGGAAATGTGGTCAATGAGAGGCATGTGGGCGAGGGCGATCGCCACTCTTGTCGTCCTGTTCGTGGCTGTGTCTGCGGGCGCCCAGACGCTGGATGCCGCCTCGCAGCAGGCGCTGACCGAGACGCTCAAGCTCCTGCGCGACCCCGCGCTGAGGGATGCGGCGATCGCCGGAAGTCCGCAGGCGGGTGGGATCGACCGCCAGATCCAGTCGATGGCGGGCTCACCGGAGCTCACGCAGGAGATCTACGAGCTGGCCGCCCAGATTTTCAGCGATCTCACGCGCGGCACCGGTGGCGACGTCGGACGGATGAGCGAGGCGCTCGAGCGTGCCCGGACCGATCCCGCCGCCTTCGCCGCGATGCTGAGCCCGTCGACGCTCGCGCGACTTCAGGCGGTCGCGGGCAGGATCTCGGATCGGCCGCGGTAGACTCGTCACGCCGGAGCGTCGCGAAGGAGGCCGTGCCGACCGTGGAGGACCACCTGGGGTGACCGCCGAGGCGCTCCGTCGTCAGCGCGATCGAAAGTTCCGGCGGCTGCCGGCGCACCGCGTGCAGGGTGAGCGCGGCGCCCTCGCGTTCGTCCGCGAGGTGGGCTTCTGCTCGACCTTCTACCGATTCCCCGAGGGAGTCGCCTGCCTCTGGGAGGCGGTGGCCGGCCGAGCGAATCCGCGCTGGCCCCGGCACTCGCACCACGACGCCGGCATCGGGCTCACCTGGGACCTGAAGGACACGCTGCCGGCCCGAAAGCGTGTGTACTACGGCAAGCTCCTCAAGGGCCGGCCGCTCCTGGTCGCGCTCGATCTGTTTCCGATGTTCTATGCGCTGGTCCGCGGCCGCCAGCGGGCGCGCGACTACCGCGGCGAGTACGAGGCTGGACGACTGTCCCACACGGCCCGACGGATCATGGACGCGATGCTCCGCGAGCACCCGCAGTACACGCGCGAGCTCCGCGCCAACGTCTTCATGCTGGAGCCGGCGAAGACACGCGGGTTCGAGCGCGCGATGGCCGAGCTGCAGCAAGGGCTCTGGCTGGTCAAGAGCGAGGAGCGCTACGAGCCGACCTTCTCGTATCGCTGGGACCTGCTCGAGGCGTGGCTGCCCGACGAGGTCGCCGAGGGCCGGTGCCTGTCGCGCGAGGCGGCGGTCGCGGGCGTGATCGAGCGCTACACCCGCGGCGCGGTGTTCACGACCGAGCGCCTGGTGGCCCGGTTGTTCGGGCTCCCATCCGACGAGGTCGCGCGGGCGGTGGCACGGCTCGGCCGCGCGCGGGCGATCCGTGCCGACTGCGCGGTCGAGGGTTGGCCCGGACGCTGGTTGATCCACGCGTCGGGCGCCGCGTGACCCGCGCCGCCTGAAGCGCAAGCGGCGCCGAGGAAGGGAGAGGGCCGGTGGCGCCCTCGCCGCGCGCGGCGACCCGGCCGGAAAGAGGGCCCACGAGCGCTCCGCCGCGGTCGCCACAAGACCCAAAGTATCGCCCGCGCCGAGCGCCCCAATGCGGCGGCGGCAGCGAAGCTCACGTCCCGCGCGTACGCAGGGGAGTCGAGAGGGGGGCGGAGCCCCCCTCTCCCAAAGGAGCCACAAATGGCGAAGATCGAGAAGCTCTGCGCGAAGTCAGTCTACGACCCGCCGGCGTACAGCCAGGCCATCAAGGTCACCGGCGCCCAGGCGATCCTCTTCCTGGCCGGTCAGGTGTCCTACGACAAGACGGGCGGTGTCCTCCATGCCGGCGACTTCAAGGCCCAGGCCAAGGAGGTGTTCCGCGCGCTCCTGGCCCACGTGAAGGAGGCGGGCGGAACGGCCGCGAGCATCGTCAAGGTGAACACGTATCTCACGGACATCCGGTACCGCGCCGACCTCGTGGCGATCCGCGAGGCGGTCTTCGGCAAGAAGCTCCCCGCCTCGACGCTCGTCGCGGTGCAGGCGCTCGCGCATCCGGACTGGCTGATCGAGGTCGAGGCGATCGCGGTGATCTAGGCGAGCGGGAACTGGGTCACGGGTCGCTACAATCCCGCGAACACCCACAATTGTTGCAGACGATCTTGCACTGCCGTTCTTCCATCCGCTCGCCACAGCGCTCGCAGTAGTGCTCCCATTGAACACCGGGGGATGATGCGGCGCCGGGAAGGACCGAAGACGGGCGGGGGCGCGACTCCATGCCGCTGGTACACTACCCCGCATGGCCGACGAGTGGCAAGATTTAGAGTTTCTCCGCCACGTGTTCGACGAGACGCGGGTGGTGCGAAAGCCGCTGACGGGTATCATCACCGGCTACCACGTGCTGCCGTACATCCTCGTCGGGCCCGAGCACGACCAGCCCGGCCGCTCGGTCGAGGTCCGCGGACGCATCAAGGTCTCGCCGCGGCTCGTCATCGCCGCCGGGGGCGGCGGTCCGACCTACGGCGAAATGTTCAAGGAGACCGAGCTGATGGACGAGCGGCTCATCGCGCGGGTCTTCAGCTTTCGTTACGCGTCGCGGGTCTCGCTCGAGAGCGAGGAGCTCCGGATCCGGCGCCAGGAGCGGGACGCGCCCGGCCATCTCGAGCGCGTCCTCGAGGAGCTGACGCAGCGCGAGGTCATCAACACCGGAGTGATCGCGTCCCCTGACGTCCGCTTCTATCCCGTCTCGATCGACCGCTTCATCCGGGAGATCCTCGACCAGGAGTTCCGCGACTAGCGTGCTCGGGCGCGCGTCGTCGAGGGCTCCTTCGGTCGTCGGCGCGCTGGTCGTCCTTCTCCTGGCCGCCCTCGCGGGCGTGCTCGCCTGGCGGTCGCGCGGTTGGCCGCTGATCCACGACGCGCCGCTCATGCACTACATCGCCTGGCGCATCGGCGGGGGCGCCGTGCCGTACCGCGACCTCTTCGACATGAACTTCCCGGGCGTCTATCTGGTCCACATGGCCGCGCTCGGGCTCTTCGGCGCAGGCAACGCCGGATGGCGCGCCTTCGACCTCACGTGGCTCGCCGGAACGTGCCTGGCCGCCGCGGCGCTCGCCGCCCCCGGGGGGCGGCTCGCGGCCGTCGGCGCCGGGCTCTTCTTCGCGGTCTACCATCTGGCGGGCGGCGCCTGGCAGACCGGGCAGCGTGATTTCCTCCTGTGCCCGTTCCTCTTGCTGGCGGCCCTCGGCGTCGCGCGCTGGGCCGAGCGGCCTGGTGAGCGTTTGAGTCTCGCGTGGGGCGGTTTGGCCCTCGGCGCCGGAATCACCCTCAAGCCGCACGCCGGCTTGTTCGCCGCCGCGCTGCTCGCGCTCGTCGCCGTCATCGCGCGAGAACCCGGCCGGTCGCTCACGCCCTCGGTGGCGATCTTCGCGACGGCCGTCGCGGCGCCGCCGCTGGCGGTCGTGGCCTGGCTCGGCGCCATGGGCGCGCTCCAGGCGTGGTACCAGATCGTCGTCGACTATCTCGTGCCGCTCTACTCGCGGCTCGGGCGACCCGATCGCTGGGCGTTCTATCGGTGGCAGATGTGGATTCCGATCGGTGCCGGTGTGGCGCTCTCGATCGGGTCCGCGCTCGTGAGCCGCCGCTTCGGCGCGCGGCACGCGGTCGTGACGCTCGGCGTCGGCTACGGGGTCGCCCACTTCGTGGCCCAGGGCAAGGGCTGGGAGTACCATCTCTACCCGCTCGCGGCGTTCGCGGCCGTGGCGCTCTTCGCCGAGGTCGGACGGCTCGTCGCGTCGCGCCGCCTCGCGGCGCTGCCACTCCTGGCATGCGTCGCCGCCGGCGGCGTGCTGCTCGGGCTCAAGGGGGTCGAGGCCGCCGACGCCGCGTGGATCGCGGCGAAGGAGCGCCGGGTGAGCGCGGTCGTGGCCGACCTCGGTGACCGGCTCGGCCCGGAGGACTTCGTCCAGGTGCTGGACACGACGGAGGCGGGCGTCCACGCGCTGCTGCGGCTCCATGCCGTGCAGCCGACGCGCTTCCTCTACGATTTCCACTTCTACCACGATCGGCAGTCGCGGATCGTCGAGAGACTCCGTGAGGAATTCGTCGCGGGCTTCGACGCGCATCCGCCGAAGTTCGTCGTGCTGTTCGAGCGCGGCTGGCCGGCCGGCGGCTACGAGCGCGTGGAAGAATTCCCGGGTCTTCGGCTCCGGCTCTCGACCTACCGCGTGGACCGGAGACGGGACGGCTACATCGTGTATGCGCGCTGACATCATCCACCGGATCATCCAGGCCTACCACGATCCGATCGTGCGCGCGTACTGCTGGGTACGGTTCTGGATCCTCCGCCAGCGGTTCCTCGACGAGATCGGACAGTATCTGCCGGAGTCGGGGCCCGTGCTGGACATCGGCTGCGGCTTCGGGCTCTTCTCCCTTTACTACGCCGCGACGGCGCCGGCCCGGTTCGTCCGCGGTGTCGACCTGAACGCCCGGCGGATCGCGATGGCCCGCCGGGCGGCGGCTCGGCTCGCGATCGAGAACGTCGCGTACGAAGAGGGCGACGCGCGAACCTTCAAGGGCGACGGCGAGGTCGCGGCCGCGTACATGCTCGACATCGTGCACCACATTCCGCCGGACACCGTGCCCCCGCTGCTCCGCCGTCTCCACGCGTGCCTGGCCCCCGGTGGCATCTTGCTCGTCAAGGACGTCGACACGCGCCCCGCGCCGAAGCGCTGGTTCACGTGGGCGCTCGACAAGCTGATGGCGCCGGCGACACCGGTGAGGTACTGGAGCGCGGACGAGCTGGGCGGGGCGCTGCGGGCGGCGGGCTTCGAGGTACGGCGTCACGCCATGCTCGACTTCCTCCCGTATCCGCACATCCTCTACATCGCCACCAAGCGCCCGTAGGCGCCGCCCACCGGCGTCACGCCGACCCCGGCGGCTCCTCCCGAGCCTCGTAGCGGAGCCGCCGCGCCTGGAGCCAGCGTACCCCGAGCATGTCGACGAGGCCGCGCCAGGCCCGGTTCCGCACGCCGTAGTGCGAGACGCCGAAGCGGCGCGGGCGGTGATTCACCGGCACCACGATCACCCGGTGGCCGGCCTGGCGGAGGAGCGCCGGGATGAACCGATGGAACCCGTCGAAGAACTCGAGGCTGTCGACGCAGCGCCGGTGCATCGCGCGCAGGGAGCACGCGCTGTCGCGAACCCGGTCGCCGAGCACGGCGGCGCGCACGCGGTTGGCGATTCGCGACGAGATGCGCTTGAGCCACGGGTCGCGCCGCGCCCGGCGCCAGCCACAGGCCGCGTCCCAGCGATCGAGCTCGGCGAGCAGCAGGGGAATGTCCCCGGGATCGGACTGGAGATCGGAGTCCAGCGTGACGACGATACGCCCGCGCACGGCGCGGAGCCCGGCGGCCAGGGCCGCGGAGAGCCCGGCGTTCTCCGTGAGCCGGATCAGGCGCACGCGCGAGTCGGTCGCCTGCAGGAGACGCACGAAGTCGACGCTCGCGTCGGTCGACCCGTCGTCGACGACGATCACCTCGGCCGCGTCGTCGACCGTCTTGAGAACCGCCTGGAGCTCCTCCCAGAGGATCGGCAGACTCTGAGCCTCGTTGAAGACCGGCAGGACGATCGAGAGCTCGAGCGCGGTCGGCGTCACGCGCCGCCCCCACCCAGAACGACCATCTCGTCGGTCGCCACGCGGCGAGCGGCGACGACGCGCCACGACGGATGCGCCAGAGGCTGGAGCTCGGCCCACGACTCTCGCGACATGATCACGGCCCCGCTGGCCGTCCCCGCCAGGAGCCGCTCGACGCGGGCGCGGTCGAGCTCGACGACGGGTCGGCGGAGATAGAAGTCATACGTCAGCCAGATGTCAGGGTACACGGCGACGGCGGCGCCGGGCGGTGTCAGCGCTCTCGCGGCCGCGGCGATCGGGCGGACGTCGAACTCCCGTGCGAACCGCGCGGGATAGCGGGCGCCTTCGACGAGGAGTACGGCGCCGACGCCGAGCGCCACGACGAGCCCGCCGGCGACGAACGCCGCGCGTCGCGCGGCCACGACGGCGGCCCCGGCCGTCGCCGCGAGCAGGACCACGATCAGCGCGAGCTCGGCGGTCGAGTCCGGAACCCAGGGCCGGCCCTCCCCGCCGATCCAGCGCACGGCGGGCGAGAGGGCGAGCGCCGCGACGATTCCCGCGAGCGCCGCGAAGGCGAGCAGGGCGCCGCGGAGCGCGCGGGCGCCGCCGCGCTCGCTCGCCCGCGCGACGAACTCGCCGACCAGAAGCGCCAGGCCCGGGTAGATCGGGATCAGGTAGCGGGCCCGATGGATGCCGCTCAGCCCGATCAGCGCCCAGAGCGTGAACGTCCACGCCGCGATCAGTCGCCGTTCCACGTCGGGGAAGCGCCGCCACCACGCCACCGCGCCGACGAGGAAGATCGTCCACGGCAACGCATACACGAGGACCCAGAGGCTCTCGAGACGCGCCAGCGCGCCGCGCCGGAAGGCCCAGCTGCCGTAGTGCCCGATCACGGTGTTGCCCACGAACGCCGAGCCGTGGCCGATGAGGTAGGCGCCGTACCACGGGACCAGCAGCACGGCGAGGACCGCGAGGCCCAGAACCGGGCGCAGCCGAGCGGTCGCGCGCCAGCCCTCCACGACCGCGGTCGCCACGACGCCCCCGGCGAGCCCGAGGAGGCCCATCGGCCCCTTGCTCATGACGGCGCCCGCGACACATGCGTAGAAGCCGACGAGCGGAAGCGTCGCGAAGCCCGCGCGGCGCGCCAGGAGCAGGCCGTAAAGCGCCCACCACGTCCACGCCGTCACCATCACGTCCGACTGGCCGTGATGGCCGATCGCGAAGAACCCGATCGTCGAGGCGAGCACGAGCGCCGCCAGCGCTCCCGTCCGAAGACCCCAGGTGGTGGTGCCGATCGCGAAGACGGCCCCGACCGTCGCGATCGAGGAAAGCACGGCCGGCAGCGCCGCCGTCCCCTCCGTCACCTCGCCGCCGGGAAGGGACGCGACCGCGACGGACCAGAAGAAGAGCTGGGGCTTGTTGATATAGGGCTCGCCGCGCAACTCGGGGATGAGCCAGCGCCCGCGGTCGAGAATGTCGCGCGCGAGGAGCATGTAGCGCGCCTCGTTCGGGTCCCAGAGGGGCGTCTGGCCTGCGGGGAGCCCGACCACGAGCGCGGCGAACGCGAGCACCGCGACGAGGACCAGTCGGGAGCGGGAGCCGGACATGGCTGCAGGGTGCCAATCGCGGCCCCGGGGTTCAAGCTTTTTGCGCATACGGGGTGAGAGACGCTAGGCTGGAAGACATGACCATCGTCTCGGCTCTCGGTCTGCTCGTCGCCCTGCTCGCCGGCTTGCCCGGCCATGTCACCGCCCAGAGCGGCAAGCAGGTGAAGGTCGTCTTCGAGTTCCGACAGTCGAGCACTCAGAGCCGCGATTCGGTCGACGGGAGCGGACGGGTGGTCATCACCGACCGTGGAAGCCCCCGCTCCTCGGGGCGCGTCGGCGTGGACAGCGCGCAGCGCCGAGTGCAAACGTCGACCGGCATCTTCACGATCGTCCAGGACGGTGGCGAATCGACGCTCCTGGTCGCCAGCCAGATCCCGTATTCCCAGGTCACGTTCTACCGGGACTACCTCACCGGCGCCGGCTACGTCGCGCCCGGCGTGCAGTTCAAGGACGTCGGCACCTCGCTGAAGGTGGGCGCCGCGATTCTGCCCGGCAACCAGGTGAAGGTCCGCTTGACGCCGACGATCAACTGGCTCTCGGCCGACAAGTCGGGTGTGGTCGAGGTCTACGAGGCCTCCACCGAGCTGGTGGTGCCGAGCGGTCGGCCGGTCGTTCTCGGTGGCGCCACCACGCATACACACGAACTCACTCGCCGGATTCTCGGCTATAGCGCCAGCGCGAGCGCGACCGAGACCCTGATGGCGCTGACCGCGACGATTCGGTAGCCGTTCGGCGCGCGCACCGCTTCCGTCAAAGGTGACACGAGTCGGCGTGCAATCCTGGCATGAGTGGCGTCGCGGCGTTGACGATTTGATCCATCCCGGCCCGCTAAATGGTGCTTCTAAAAGAGTTTTGACTCTGGCACGAGACGTGCCACTGGCAATTGTCGAACGCAGGCTGCGTCAAGGGAGGCTCTATGCGCGTGCTACTGGTGCTGGCTATGGTTCCGCTTCTCGTCGCGTGCTCGACCGCGGCACCGACGTCCCTCGCGGCAGCCCCCCCTACCGGGACCGACGTCTCCGGTCGGTGGAGTGGCTCATGGATCGGCACGGGGCTCTTCAACGCCCCGCGTCAGGAGAACCTCACCTTGGACCTGGCGCAGCAGGGTGACATCGGCTATGGGCGCATGGTCCTCGACGGGGCCGTGGCCGCCGAGTCGGTACCCTGGGAAGTCCGGCAGCAGGGCCTCGGCGGGATTCGTGTGTTCGCCGCGGTCTCGGGATCGAAGGTGCAGCTCACGCACGAGCTGGACGATCGGCTGTTCACCGCCGATCTCATCATCGTGGGCGATCAGATGGTCGGCGAGGTCAAGGGGCGCAAGGTCCGCTTGCTCCTCGCGCGCCAGTCGGGCCAGCAGAACGCCGCGCCCCAGGCCGCACAGGCGGTCCCGCAGATGCCGCCGCAGATCCCGGTGGCCAGCGAGCCCGCGGCGCCCCAGCCGGCGGCCGTCGCGCTGGCGCCTCAGCCCGAGACGCAGGAGGCCGAGAAGCCGAAGTCGGACGAGTCCGCCCAGAGACCTCGGCAGGAGGACTTCGTGGCGGTGTCCGAGTTGAAGTCGGTCTATTTCGACTTCGACAAGTCCGCGCTGAGACCTGATGCGGTCGACGCCCTCACGAGCAACACGACGTGGCTCAAGGAGAACGCCGACACCTCCGTCCTGATCGAAGGCAACGCCGACGAGCGCGGCACGGCCGAATACAACCTGGCGCTCGGCGATCGGCGGGCGAAGTCGGCTATGGACTATCTCGAGGCCAACGGAATCGCCAAGGACCGTATGTCGACCGTCTCCTACGGCAAGGAGCGGCCGTCGTGCGCCGAGAATACCGACGCGTGCATGGGCCAGAACCGGCGCGCCGATTTCCGAATCAAGAGTCGTTGAGCGCGTGATGGGACGGCAGGAGCCGGGGGGCGGGGTCTTCGCCGCCCTCCGGTCGCCGTTTGCGTATCCCCTGTGATCGGACGGTTCCGACTCGCCCCCGCCGCCCGTCTCGTCCTCGTCACCGTGCCGATGGTCCTCACCCTGACGCAGGCGGCGCTCGCTCAGCCCATCGTGAATCAGGAAGAAGTCTCGAGAGGGCAGCGCATCAGCCTGGGCAGCAGTTCAACGAGCGGCCAGCCCTACATCCGGGCGGCGGGCCCCGGAGCTCCTGTCTACCCGACGGTCGACATCGCGTGTGATGGGAAACGCTGGACGCTCCCCCTGACGCGGTCCGAGGACGGCGCGGTCTACGAACTCTCGCGGAGTGCTGTCGAGGTGATGCTCAATGCGCTCGAGTGCCGGCTGTTCCTGCCCGACCAGGAGATTGCGCTGGCCCGTCAGCAGCTCTGGGCCGCGTGGGCGGGCCCGGCCCGGGGCCCAGGGGCTCCCTCGGTGCTCGTCGGCCAGGTCGTCGACGTCATCGACGGGAACACGATCGTGGTGAACCTGGGCGATCGAACGGAGACCGTCCGTTACATCGGAATCAACACCCAGGAGACCAACCGCCCGCCCAAGAGCGTGGAGCCCACCGTGGGTGAAGCCGTCGAGGCCAACCGCCAGCTGGTCACGCAGCAGCAAATCCGCCTGGAACTCGACGCGCAGGAGCGGGACCGCGACGGGCGCCTCCTTGCGTACGTCTACGTCGTGGACAGGATGGTCAACGCCGAGCTGGTTCGTCGTGGCACCGCGGAGGTCATGACGATTCAGCCGAATGTGCGACATCGAGAGCTGTTCGTGACCCTCGAGCAGGAAGCGCGGGACCAGCGGCGCGGATTGTGGGCCGATCCCTCCGAGCCGACGACGCCAACGTCGGTCGAGCCGCCCGCTCGCCTGAGCGCCGAGAGGCTTCGCGGTGTCCCGCCCGAGGGCAACTGGGCGTGTCCGGCGACGCAGCCGATCAAAGCCCAGATCACCGCCTATACGGGCGCGCGGTGCGTCTACCACCTGCCGGAGGGCGAGCTCTACAGCACGGCGAAGCCCGAGCGGTGCTACGCGACGGTCGAGGACGCGCGGCAGGACGGGTGCGTGGCCTCGAGGCGGTAATCGGTCGTCGGGGGAGCTCCCCGGGTCGGCGGCGCCGATCCCGAGAAGGCATCTAGTCCGGCTTCGTGTACTTGCACTCGCCGGGAAGTGCCGTTCGCTCTGCCAGGACGAGCGCTTCGGTCGACAGCTTCTCCGCGGTCGCTGATATGCCGGCGGCACGCTTCTTCAGGCTCGCGCACTGCGCACCCACCTCGGCGTCAGGCAGAAACGACGTGAAAGCGTCGAATGCTGCACGCTGGTCTTCCGCCACCATCGTCGTCCCGGCGTAGACGTGTGAGTCTCCGCGCGCGGTGTATTGATAGCCATCGGCGCGTACGGTCAGGGTCATCCCCGGTCCCTTCTCGAGGCACTTCTCCAAGAAGGACCACGCGACCTCCGGGCGTCGATGCTCGGCGCCCGGCGGGAGAGCGAGGGCCGTCATCACGAGCTGCGTGGCTTTGTAAAACTCTACTTCCTGCTCGGAGACGTTCCGGCGCAGGCGCTCCTTGGCCTTTGAATACTCCTGGTAGTGATTCTGGAGATCTTCGCTCAAGACTCGGTGGGAGACAAAGAGCGACCTCAGCTCGACCGCGTTGTCGGAGCGGTCCTTGCGGATGTCCGTCACGCGCCCCCCACCGCGAATTCGCCGCGCGATCTCCGAGAGCTTCTCTGCGTCCGCGCGTAGAACGGGCTGTAGCTGACGCAGATGGGCCTGTCGAGCCTCCGATAGGCGCCGCTCGTTCGAGTCTTGAGCTGGTTCGGTTACCGCAACCGGCTGGGGCTCCTGAGCGACGTGAGCTTTCGGAGGCTCGGTCCCCGACCGGAGCGCGTAGAACACCGTCGCGCTGACGGCGACCGTCAAGAGGGCGGCGACGACCGGCCGGGACCAAACCCGCCTCGACAACCGCGAGAAGATCGTCGTCCCAGAGGCCGCCGGAACTCCGGCGGCACGCCTCGAAGGTCGCCTCGCGCGCGCCGCGGCCCGCTCGAACCGTCTCCGGTCCCGACTGGTCACCATCTACCCGACCTCTCTCGCCAAGCGAGAGAGCCTGCTCGCAGAGTGTGATCGCGAAGGTCCGACGTGAGGGAGCGGACGGGACACCATGCCACCGGCCGCCATCCCCGCGCCACCGACCGATTGGCGGACTCGGGTGCTACGTAAGCGGTTGGAAAGAAATGGTGGAGCCGAGGGGAGCTGAACTTGACCCCCACGCTGCCCTGGAAGACTAAACGCTCCCCCCTTCCCACGTCACTGCGGACTTCGCCACACGCTACAGAGAGCCTATCACGTGCGCGCCCCGCTACATCGCGCGTCGATCGACGTGGAGTCCAAGGGGGGTCTGAGCCCGGCGCTGCCGGTTGTCGATCCTGACGCATACCGAAGCCCGCTGGCGGGATTTGCCCCTCGGAGGCATTCCGTGACGGCTCCCCGCCCAATTCGGAAATCGCGTTTCCGCCCGGGTCGCGGTCTAGCCATCGGCGGTGCCTATCCGTCTCCCGTCATTCGTGCTACCTTTCGCGTGCCTGCACCCCGGCCTCACCCGTTGACGCTCTCGGGCGTCGAGACTCCGGTGAATCTGGCGTTAGTCGAAGCCACATACGCACTGGGGCCTCCTGTGGAGTTCTCAATACCCTACGACGTTATCCGCCTCCTGATCCAGGGCAAGCTCCGGGATGGTCGTCTGCCGTATGACGGTGTCACAGGCGCCCGGAGCAGTCCGAGTGCTGGGGAAACGTGCGACGCCTGCGACATGCTCCTTGCCAGGGAGCACGCGCTCATGGCGGTAACCACCCTGACGCCTGGCACGAGGCCCGTTCAGTTCCACGCAATCTGCTTCCAGGTGTGGAATGACGAGAGGCGTGCGCCGAAGTCGTAGCCCTCATCGCGTTCACTCCGGGTTAGACACTAGGTGTTGTTCGCCTCCGCTTTTCTCAGCCTCCCACGCGGAGCCCGTTGCGCTCGTGATCGAGTCCTCGATCCCGGTCGGGTCGAAGGTGGCCCGCCAGCCGCGCGCGTCCCGCGGGTGAGCTGGAGATCGTAGCCCTCGTGCGCCATGCCGCGCTCCGGCGCCGATGCCGCGCCAGGAGCTCAGCCAGGAGCCAAGCGCCCCGAGCACGGGCAGATCCGCGTTTACACGAGCAGCTTCCAGCGTGACGAGGAGCAGGCGGCCGAGGCGGTCAGTCACGGGGCGAGGGCTCGCCGGCCAGCACGAGCTACTGGATCATCTGATCCGCTCGCAGCAGGAACGTGATACGCTTTCGGGTGTCGGCTCCCTCCTGTCGGTGACGGCGAGTCCAGGTCGCGAGAGCCATCATGTTCGGAGCGTCTCCCGCATCTCGGCGCGCACCCACATTGGGCGTCCGTCCAAGACGCCGATGAAAGGCGAAAACCATGAGCAAGGAAGAGGCAATCGAGGTGGAGGGCAAGGTGGTCGAGCCGCTGCCCAACGCGATGTTCCGGGTGGAGATGGACAATGGCCACAAGGTCCTGGCCCACGTGTCGGGCAAGATGCGAATGCACCGCATCCGGATCCTGCCCGGTGACAAGGTCACGATGGAGCTGTCCCCCTACGACCTGACCCGAGGTCGGATCACGTACCGGTTCAAGTAGAAATCGAGCCGAAACACCGCTTGCGCTCTCAGAGCGAGCGGAGCTTCAGGCCGCGCGGGATCGGGCTGGCGACGCGGCACCGGCACGTGTCGACGCGACCGCCGAGGCGCTGGCGCAGGAGCTTGACCAGGTAGCCGGAGTGCTCCGTGAGGGAGAGCCGGAGGAGCGCAAGCGCGTCGTCCGGTGCTTCCCGCAGGGGATCAGGATCGAGAAAGCAACGCGGCAGGCCGTCCTTCGCTGGTACCGGCTGCCGCGGCTTCATTTGTTAAGTTGGTGGAGCTGAGGGGAGTCGAACCCCTGACCCCAAGACTGCCAGCCTTGTGCTCTCCCAACTGAGCTACAGCCCCACGCGAGAAATCACCCTACAGGCGTGCGCGGAATGTTGTCAAGGAATGGTGCCGGAGGCGGGATTCGAACCCGCACGCCCTTGCGGGCACTGGATTTTGAGTCCAGCGTGGCTGCCGTTACACCACTCCGGCCCCGATCCTCGACGGTGCCTCCGGGTCCCACAGTGTACAGCCACCCGACTCGGGGTCGCCCGACTGAACGCACCGAGGCATAGCCAAGGGGAGAAAGGAATCTTTCGGCTTTGTCCCGCTTGCGGGCGAGGCAGGGAACATCCGGTGCGTAATACATCCAACAGAGCAGCCGTATAGACTCCGCCTTGGCGTAGCGAAGAGCCCAGATCGGCCGTCGGCGCTTCCCGCCATGAGTGTGGATGGCTCCAAAGACCCCTGCAAGCCTGCGGATGCTCGCCTGAATCCACTCGAGAAACGGACGACTCGCCGAGACCAGCGACACGTAGGGGCGCTCGTAGATATACTGCCTGCTCTTCGTCGTGTGATATCTGTCGGTGTACACGAGGACACAACCGTCGCCGTCGACGCATCCGCGAAAGAAGTCGGCGAAATGCTCATCAGGCACCGCGAGCGGTCCCAGTGTGAGGCTTTTTGCCGGCGTGAGCCCGACGCCGAGGAACCAGTTGTACAGACCGCGATCGCACCACTGAACTCTGTGAAGTACTCCAGTCGAACTTCGAACTTTCGAGATCCGGGCCACGAGTTGAAGACAGCGACGCAGCGTCTCGATCTGCTCCAGGTCCTTGGAGACCAGCGACATCTGGCCCTTCCTCCTCGAAAGATTCCCGTCCGTCGCCATCAAGCCGAGCGCGTAGCAGAGCTTCGGACTCCAATCGATGCCGATCGCCTCAGCCCGACTTACTGGGACAGGTCCCCTGGGCCGGACATCGATACCAAGCCGCCGTAGTCGGCGCAAGATCGTCACGTCCGCACAGCCGAGCTTCGCCGCAATTTCGGGGGTCGAGAGCCCTTCATCGACATAGAGTCGCCTCAACAATTCTGGGTCGATCGGGACGCGCGACGGATGCATGTCGGAAGACCTCGACTGCCAGCGTCCCCTCGCGCCTCCCCCCGGTCAATGCCTCACGTTTCATACTGTCCGACTTCGGAGACGCCGGGCAAATCCTTGAAATTGTTTGATGTATACTGGGCCAACGCTACTTCGGCGTTCACAACCTGTCACGAGGAGGACACCGATGGTCAGACTCGTCGCCGTGTTGATCGCCGTGCTGTTCGCTGTGAGCTCGCTCGGGGTCTCCGCGGCGCTGGCGCAGGCCAAGACCGACGCGCCGGCCAAGAAGGACGCGCCGGCCAAGACCGCGATCAAGGCCGACGCCAAGAAAAAGGACCCGCTCGACATCAACACCGCCTCGGCGGACGAGCTCAAGGCTCTGCCGGGCATCGGCGACGCGTACGCGAAGAAGATCGTCGATGGGCGTCCGTACACCCGGAAGGACGAACTGGCGAAGAAGAAGATCGTCCCGCAGGCCACCTACGACAAGATCAAGGACCAGATCATCGCGAAGCAGAAGTAGCGCCGGAGGGTAGCGGGTCGCAGCATGGGTGAGCGGTCGTTCGCGGAGGACGTCAAGCAGCTCGGGTACGGGGAAGGCGAGATCCTTCGCGGCGAGGGCATCCTCGCCATCACCAAGGCGCTGCTCCAGTCCGGCGTGAGCTACGTCGGCGGCTATCCGGGGGCGCCCGTCTCGTACCTCATCGACGTGCTGGCCGACGCGAACGAGCCGCTCCTCAAGCCGCTCGGCATCTACTTCGAGCAATCGGGAAGCGAGGCGGCGGCCGCCGCGCTTCTGGGCGCCTCCATCAACTATCCGATGCGGGGCGCCGTCACGTGGAAATCGGTCGTCGGCACCAACGTGGCGTCCGACGCGCTCTCGCACGTCGCCTCGGCCGGGGTCATCGGCGGCTCCGTCATCGTGATCGGCGAGGACTACGGCGAGGGCGCCTCGATCCTCCAGGAGCGCACCCACTCGACGGCGCTCAAGTCGTCGATCCCGCTCCTCGATCCGCGCAACAGCCTCGACGCCTTCGCCCGCTTCGTCGAGGCGGGCTTCGGGCTCTCCGAGGCCTGCAACGAGCCGGTCTTCTTCTCGATCCGCATCCGCGCCTGCCACATGCGCGGGACCCTTCGGTGCCACGACAACGTGCGCCCGGCGATCAACATGCTCTCGCCGCTCGGCGCGCCCAGCTTCAGCATCGATCGGATCAACCTGCCGCCCTTCACGTACCAGATGGAGGCGCAGAAGTTCGAGAAGCGCCTGCCGGCCGCGCAGCGCTACATCGTCGAGCGGCGACTCAACGAGCATTTCCGCGGCGATGAGGACCATCTGGGGATCGTCATGCAGGGCGGTCTCTGGAACACGACCCTGCGTGGGTTGCACGTGCTCGGCCTCGCCGACACGCGCGGCCGCACGCCCGTGCCGCTCCTGGTGCTCAACGCCATCCACCCGCTGGTCCCGGAAGAGCTGATCGGGTTCCTGCGGGGCAAGCAGCGGGTCCTCGTCGTGGAAGAGGGGATGCCGAACTACATCGAGCGCGAGCTCAAGGCGCTCGCCCACGAGGCGCGGCTCGGCGTCGAGATCCAGGGCAAGGAGCTCCTGTCGCCGCACGGCGAGTATGTCCCGCAGCTCGTCATCGGCGGCCTGCACCGCTTCTTCACCTCGGCGGGGGTGAAGTCGCAGTCCACCGTGGCGATCGAAGACCGGTATCGCGCCCTGACCGCGCATCGCGAGAAGATGGGCGCGGTGCTGTCGGAGCCGGTCGCCAAGCGTCCGCCGTCCTTCTGCACGGGCTGTCCGGAGCGGCCGGTGTTCAGCGCGCTGAAGATCCTCCGCCAGCGCGAGCCGGCGATCGGCGACACCCACGTCGCGGCCGACATCGGGTGCTCGACATTCTCGACGCAGGCGCCGTTCAATGTCGGCAACTCCGTCCTCGGGTACGGCATGGGGCTCGCGTCGTCGAGCGCCGTCGCGCCGCTCTTCGGCAAGCGGACGATCTCCGTGATGGGCGACGGGGGCTTCTGGCACAACGGCCTCACCAACGGCGTCGCGAACGCGATGTACAACCGCCAGGACTCGGTCCTGGTGATCCTCGACAATTTCTACGCGGCGGCGACGGGCCAGCACCACGTACCCTCGACCGGCAAGAACGCGCGGAACGAGCCCCTGCGGATGACGATCCCCGCGGCCCTCCGCGGCCTCGGCGTGAAATGGATCCGCACCGTGAATTCTTACCGGATGGCCGAGGTCATCGGCACGCTCCGCGAGGCGCTGACGACGCGCGTACCCGGCCTCAAGGTCGTCATCGCCAGGAACGAATGCATGCTCGAACGGCAGCGCCGCGAGCGGCCCAGACTCCGCCGGCTCGCGGCCGCCGGCCACGAGGTCGTCCAGGCCCGCTTCGGCGTGGATCCCGACGTGTGCACGGGTGACCACTCGTGCATGCGGCTGAGCGGCTGCCCGTCGTTGACGCTCCGCGAGAACCCCGATCCTCTGCGCGAGGATCCGATCGCTCACGTGGACGACACGTGCGTGGGCTGTGGCGTCTGCGGCGAGGTCGCCCACGCGGCCGTCCTCTGCCCGTCGTTCTACGAGGTCAAGGTGGTGACGAATCCGACCCGGTGGACCCGGCTCGTGAGCCACGTGCGTGCGGCGGTCATCCGCCGGCTCGCAGCCGTCGGAGCGTGACCGACGCGCCGCTCCTGAGCCTCCTGATCCCGGCCGTCGGCGGGCAGGGGGGTGGCGTGCTCCTCGACTGGATCGTGGACGCGGCCCTCGTCGACGGCTATCCGGTCCACGGCACGTCGATCCCCGGAGTCGCTCAGCGGACCGGGTCAACGACCTACTACGTGGAGCTCTCCACCGAGCGGAACCTCGGGGCGGACGACACGCCGATCTTCTCCCTCTATCCCGTGCCGGGAGCGCTCGACGTCCTGCTGGCCCCGGAGTTTCTCGAGGTCGGCCGCTCGATCGAGCTCGGATTCCCGTCGCCGGGCCGGACGACGATCGTCGCCAGCACCCATCGTCTCTACTCGATCCACGAGAAGATCGCGACCGGACGCGGCATCTATCCGATCGAGCAGCTCCAGACGGCGGCCGGCGCCTTTTCGAAGAAGCTCATCGCGTTCGACGCGCTGGCGCTCGCACGCGAGCACGGGACCGAGGCGAACGCGGTCCTGCTCGGCGCGCTCGCCGGCTCCGGCGCCCTGCCGCTCAGCGGCGACGCGTATCGCGAGGCGATCCGCGCCAAAGGGGTTCAGGTGGACGCCAACCTCCGTGGCTTCGAGGCCGGGCTCGCGGTGGCTACCCGCGCGCCGTCCGCAGCCGGCGCGCGGGTAGCGGTGAGCTCGGACACGGCGGCGGTGAGCTCGGACGTCAAGGCTATGACGGCCGAGTTTCCTGAGCCCCTGCGGCCGGTGCTGGATATCGCGCTGGCGCGTCTGGTGGACTATCAAGACCGCGCCTACGCCGAGCGGTATCTGGAACGACTTCGACCGTTCGTGCGCGAAGGGAATCTCGAGCTCGGCCGGATCGTGGCGCGCCACCTGGCGGTGTGGATGACCTACGAGGATGCGATCCGAGTCGCCCAGCTCAAGACGCGGTCCAGCCGGTTCGAGCGCATCCGGCGGGCCCAGGGCGTCCCGGCAGGGGAGATCGTCGTCACCGACTTCCTCAAGCCGGACCTCGACGAGGTCTACGGCATTCTGCCCTACCGGCTGGTCGCGCCGTTCGCCCGCTGGGCCGAGCGCCGCTGGCCGAACGGTCGGCCGACGTTCGGCCAGCACGTGAAGACCACGACGGTGAGCGGGTACCTGCGCGTCTGGCTGCTCACGCTGCTGCGGCCTCTACGCTCGATCTCGTACCGAGCCCACGAGGAGCACGCGCGCATCGACCACTGGCTCGGCGCGGTCGCACGGTGCGCGACCTGGGACGAACCACTCGCCTGCGAGGTTGCGCGCGCCGCGCAGCTCGTCAAGGGCTACGGCGACGTCCGGCGCCGCATGGTCGCTCACTTCGATCGCCTGCTCGAGGCCGTGACGCGCGCCGCCGGGCACGCGGCGGCGACCGGCGGGAGCTTCGAGGCGGCGCGCTCGCTCGCCGAGCGCTACCGCGCGCTCGTTCTGCAGGGGCCAGAGTGGGAGGCTAAGGCCGCGGCGCTCGCCTCTGAGGCTCTCTCTCGCTTGTAGCCGGACGGGCGCGTCGCGGGTTCCTGGAGGGATACTCCTGGCGGGGCTCTACGCGGGGGTGCGGTGAACCAGCGCGCGGAGGCGGTCCGCGTCGCGAGCGTCGAGGCGGACAAAGGTGAAGGCGTGCCCGTCCGGGTCGACCCGGACCAGGATGGCGATGACGTCGATCGGCGGCCCGCCGTCGGGCGGTGTGAAGGCGACCCTCGCGATCGTGTCGGGCTCGAGCGGCAGGGCGAGGCGCGCCTTCATTCCCGACACGCCCAGCTCGGTCAATGTTCCATCCTGCTCGCGGCCGTTGTACTCGTGGAGGCGCGCGGGGATCGCCAGCCGCGCGCGGGTCGAGCTACGCCGGTCGGGCGGCGCCTCCCGCTCCGCGAGACGGCTCATCGCGTGAGGCTCGAGGAACGTCAGGACCTCGTTCAGCCGGTCGAGCTGGACGGGCTTGCCCATGAAGTCCGCCGCGCCCAGCTGCAAGCATTCGCGCGCCTGGCTCTCGTTCACGACCCCGGAGACCGCGACGATCGGGACGCCGAGAGCCCGGACGGGACGGAGCTGGAGGAAGTCGAGGCCGCTCATGCCCGGAAGCTGGACGTCGAGGAGGATCGCGTCGGGGCGCTCGGTCTGGAGCCTGGCGAGCGCCGCTTCGGCCGTGTGGACCACGACGGGA
>Ga0137397_10000383_pt1 | contig 30274 bp, 30 predicted proteins | sample czorhiz116metaG_FD_106658 | JGI IMG/M metagenome (GOLD analysis project Ga0137397, IMG submission 106658) | Vadose zone soil microbial communities from Angelo Coast Range Reserve, California, USA - czorhiz1.16 metaG | ecosystem: Environmental > Terrestrial > Soil > Vadose zone | place: USA... | reverse complement strand
GCCGACTTCCTGAGTGCACTGCCCTTCCCCTGAAGCGAGAACCCCGGGGCGACCACCCCGGGGCTCGATTCACGATCCCTTGCGCTGCGGCTTACCGGGTGGGCTTGCGCCCTGGAACACGTCCCGGTTCTTGGCGATGTAGGACTTCCACTGCGGAGGGGTGTCTTCCTCCGGGAAAATCGCGGTGACGGGGCACTCCGGTTCGCAGGCGCCGCAATCGATGCATTCGTCTGGGTGGATGTATAGCTGATCCTCACCCTCGTAGATGCAGTCCACGGGGCACACATCCACGCAGGACCGATCCTTCAGATTGATGCAGGGCTCTGCAATGATGTACGGCATTCAGGCTCCAGGCATTTCGCGTCGCGCGGGCCAGACTCGGGCCGAATCGCAAACATAGGATGGGTCCGACCCTCGTTCAAGGCCCGATGGCAGGCAACGCGATCCGGGTCAGCAGCGACAGGATGCCCAAGAGGAACGCATACTGCAGCAGCGCGGTGTGATCCGGCTCATCTGCCGCGCGACTGAAGCCGGCCGCCGCGGCGGCGGCGATGCCGAGCAGCACCAGCAGCCCCTCGGACGTCACAAACCACGTCGAGGCAATGATTGCAACCGCGATCCAGCGCTGTTGGCGGGTCAGTGCGCGGAAGCCGCGCGCGCCGTCCAGCTGCCACACTGGGACCAGGTTGAACAGGTTCACCCAGGCGCCGAAGTGCGCGATCGCGCCCCACACCCCGATGCCGGTGGCGCGGTACACGATGTAGGCCGTGAGCGCGGCGCCCAGTCCCCAGAGCGGGCCGGCGAGCCCGACCCGGGCGTCCTCGCGGGCGTTGGCCGGGTACTGCTTCAGTCGAATCACCGCGCCGATGCCGGGGATGAACATCGGCGCCGTGGCCTTGATGCCATAGCGTTGCAGCGCCTGGACGTGACCCATTTCGTGGATATAGATGGAAAGCACGATGCCGAATGCGAACTTCCAGCCCCAGATGGTCCAGTACACGCCTGCCGAGAGCAGCATGCTGAAGAGCGTCCCGCCCTTCGTCAAACCGAGCAGCAGCAACTTGGCCTTCGTGAGGACGAAGAGGAGCGCGAACTTGAACTTGAAGAGGAGGGCGCCGAGTGCGCCGACACCGGCCGCGTCTTTGCCCCACCTTGCCCCGTGCCCTGCGGTTGCGGGTGTGGCGTCCAAAGAGCGGCTCAAGGCGGCGATCCGGGCAGCAACGACTTGGTACTGGGTCGCGTCGGTCGGCAACAGGTCGAGTGCCTGGCGCCAGGCGGCTAACGCGGCGCTCGGGTCGCCGACTTGCGCCGCGCGCTCCGCGGTGGCGGCTAAACGCTTGAGCTCTTCGGCGTGAACCAGGCGCTGGCAGGACGGGCAGGCGAGTAGGGCGGGCGCGATCTGTGTGCCGCACTGCGCGCACACGGCCGGCGTCCGCCCGGGTACTGCGGCGTGGGTCATCGACGATGGGCTACGCCGCCGCGGGGCTAGCAGCGGGTGAGTATGGCCCCGTGACCTGGAGTGCGACGCCCCGGTTGAGCTTCCACGCTTCGTACAGCGCGAACCCGGCAATCAGCAGGTGGAGCGGACTCGTGATGCCGATCATGATCGGAGCCGCGTACGCGAGTGCGATGATCAGCGCCAGACCGAAGGCGACCATGAGGGGCCCCGGCCGTGGCGACGTCCCCCGCGCCGCGTCGGTGGAGGCGTTGACCCCGGCTGGGGCCGCGGCGGACGAGGCGGCCTGCGCGCGCCACTCGTTCTTCAGCTCGCGGGCGATCAACGAGGAGTCGGTCACCACGACGGCGGTGTAGGTGAGGAACATAGCGAGCAGCTGGTAGCGCCAGCCGCCGCGCCCCTTCGAACCCTTGCGCACCGCGCTGCCCACCAGCACCCCGACGACGATCGCCACCAGCCCGAACTCGTACCCGGTCAGAGCCGCGATGCCGAAGTAAATCCCCGCCCCCAACACCGCAGCGCCGAACCCGAGTCCCAACGCCCTCGCAAATCGTCCGCCCGATGAGCCACGGTTCCACGCCGCCATGATTTGGTTGCGGCACCGCTGGCACGTGACGCTGCCGTTCACCTCATAGTAGGATGTCGCGATGGGTTGGCCGCAGGCCGCGCAGCTGGCGCCGGAGGCGGCGCCGTCACGCTCGGCGTGGTCGAACTGGAGACTCCCACCGGATGGCTGATTCACGGGTTCCTCCTGGAAGCCGGTACGGGCGTTGTGTGCGCCCACTAGCTTTGGAGGGGCGGCCGGACGGTTGCAGTGAGCAACGACCACCTGGCAGGAACCCTATGTCCGTGGTGGGGTTGCGCGCTGCGGAGATACCAGCGGGTATCTGAACTGTCCACATCCGCGCACTTTGTTGCCCCCAACGATTCCCACAGGTATCGTAGATGCTGATGGGTATCAGACAGAAGCGAACGGCCGAGACGAAAGCGCTGCTCCTCGAGGCGGGACTGAGCGTCTTCGCGGAGCGCGGCATCGAGTTCGCCACGCTCGACGACATCGCTCAAACCGCCGGCTTCACGAAGGGCGCGATCTACCGGCAGTTCCCGTCCAAGGGCGCCTTTCTGCTCGCCCTGTTCGAGCAGTACGCCGCCGTGGCCCGATCGGGCGCCGGGGCGCGCCAAGCAGCCTGGTTCATCCCCCTCACCCTGCAGTTTGCCGCCCACGCCATGCGGGATCCCTTGCTCAGGCGGCGCTTCGCCGTCGTGCTGACGGAAGCGCCTGACGGTGGTACGGCCGACGGACAGCTACTCAAGGCGCTGGCCCGAGTGCTGCCGCCGGCGCAACCTTCCCCGCCCCGAGCGCCGTAGCCGCTCGCGAGGGCCTCATGGTCTATGTCCCTTGGCTCCTCCTCCTCCTGCTCGCCCCCTACTGGCTCGGGCCCATCGCGGTGTGGCTCACCCAGAAGGTCGGTGCCCATCCCGTGTTCGAGCCGTTCACTCCGGGGCGGCACTCCGTGCCGGAGGACGTGGCTGCCGCATTCCGGCAGACGTGCGACGCCCTGACCACCGAGGGATTTCACGTCGTGGCCGATCTGTTCCAGACCGGTCAGATGAAGCACGTCAGCACGCGCGTCGCGCTGCTCGAGAACTCCGGTACGGAGGATCTGGCGCTCGCCGTCGCGATGTTCACCGCGGCGCGTCCCGCCCGGCTCGTCGCGAGCTATGCCGAGCTGCCCACCAAGTTTCGCGACGGCCGGACGGTCTCGGTACACAACAGTCCGCAGCTGGGGTCGTTCACGCCGCCGCCCTCCAGAGTCGTCGTGCGGCTGCCGATCGTGCGCGACCCGGCGCGGCTGTGCCGCATCAAGCGGGCGTATCTCGAGCGACACTATCCCGGCCGCGAGCGCGCCCCTTTCGATCATCAGGACGATCCGGCCCGATTCCTGGCGGGTGCGATGGTGCGTGAGCTGACGGAGCAGGTCGACGCGGGGAGGTGGCGGCGCGACGATCGCGCCGGCGTGTTCCGGCCGAAGTTCACGAGCGCGTGGGTGATGACGTGGCAATTGCTGCCTCCCTTCAGCATGCTGCGCCGGTGGCGCATCCGCCGGCGCGCGGCGGCGATCTTGCAGGAATTGAACATGGCTGGCCCCGATCCACGTCCCATCGCGCGGCCCCGCATCCGCGTGTCGCTCCGGTGGGTCGCAGTGGCCGCGATCCTCGTATTCCTGCTCAACCCGCTCGGCTCGCGCCTGTTCCGCACGACCTGGTCCGTGCCGTCCGACTTCGTCGTGCCGGCCGGATTCCCCGATGCGGTCGGCGCGCTCGAGCGGCTCGCGGGCGCGAAGGCCACGCCACTGGTCGGCCTCGATTCGGTCGGCGACTCCGTCCTTACTGAAGGCTTTGCGGTGAGCGTTCCTCCTGCGCGCGCGGAGCGACTCGTGGTCGCGGCGCAGCCGCGCTTCCTCGAGAGGGGATTCTATCTGTTCCGCTCGGAGCAGCACTTCGGGATCGCGGGCCACCCCGACCGCGTCGCCCTGTTCCCGCGCAGCGACCGGTACGAGATTCTCCGACTCATGGGAACGAACGGTTGGAACTACGGCATCGGCCCCGACAGCATCGTGGCCTGGCTGCGGGCGCTCGAGCGCGAGCATCCGTTCGTCCTCACCGGAATGGGGTTCGATTGGGTGGAGGGTCGCTTCTACTCCGCGATCGGCGACCTGGACGCGCTGGCCCGACGGTTTTATGCGTTCTGTCCCGACGTCGTAGATCAGGGAACGGAGACGGTGGATTCGCTCGCGCGGGATCTCGGAGAGTCGCAACGGCTCTACTGTTGGTGGGACTAGATGGAGCTCGTCGCGGTCGTCGGCGCGGTCTTCGTCCTCCTTGTCGTCGGATACCTCGGGGTGTCCGCCGTGCTCCGCCGCATCCCGGCGACGTCGCTCACACTGCCGACTGGCCCGATCCCTGACACGTGGTCCGGGATCGTGGAACGCAACGTCTCGCTCGCTCGCGGGCTGAGCTCAGAGGAGCGCCAGCGGTTGCTTCGCCTGGTGCAGATATTTCTGGCCGACAAACACTTCGAGGGATGTGGTGGGCTTACCCTCACCGAAGAGATGAAAGTCACGATTGCGGCGGGAGCGTGCTTGTTGCTGCTCCATCTCGAGGGCCCGTGCTATCCGACGCTTCGCACGGTGCTCGTGTATCCCCACGGATTTGTTTCGAAGGTCGCCCGATCTCCCGCAACGGGCCAGGTCGCGCCGCCCCCCGCCCGCCTGATGGGCGAATCGTGGGGCGACGGCGTGGTGGTGATCTCGTGGGACGACACGGTCCGTGGGGCACGCAATCCCGCCGACGGCGAGAACGTCGTATTGCATGAGTTCGCGCACCAGCTGGATGCGGAAGACGGTGTCACGGACGGCGCGCCGATCCTGCCGCCGAGCGCGCTGCGCACATGGGGCGGCGTGCTCTCGGAGGAGTACGAACGGTTGCGCCGGGACGCCGCCCACGATCGGGCGTCGGTGCTGGACGACTACGGGGCGACCAACAAGGCCGAGTTTTTCGCGGTCGCGACGGAGACCTTCTTCGAGAAGCCGCTTCAGCTCCAGCGCGAGCATCCCGAGCTGTACGGGCAGCTGCAGCAGTTCTACCAGCAGGATCCTGCGCGGCGAGCGCCACCCCCGTGACCTCGTCGCCCGGCCAGCTGATCGATCTGAGCCACACGATCGAGCACGGGATGGTCACCTATCCCGGCCTCCCGGTGCCCGCGATCAGCGATTGGCTGTCGCGCGACGCATCCCAGACGCGCTACGCGGCCGGCACGACATTCCAGATCGGGAAGATCGAGCTGCTCGCCAATACGGGCACTTACATCGATGCGCCGTTCCATCGCTACGATGGCGGCAAGGACGTTGCTGATTATCCGCTCGAGGCCGTCGCGAACCTCGAGGGCGTGGTGATCCGCGCAGCGGAGCGCACCGGCCGGGCGCTCGATGCAGGTGTGTTCCGCGGCCGCGACGTGCGGGGCAAGGCGGTGCTGGTTTACACGGGCTGGGACGTCCATTGGCGCACCGAGCGGTATGGCATCGGCCATCCCTTCCTGACGCGGGCGGCGGCGGAACACCTCATCACGTTCGGTGCGGCCCTCGTGGGGATCGACTCACTCAACATCGACGACGCCACCGACGGCGCGCGCCCCGCACACTCGTTCCTGCTCGGGGCGGGGATCCCGATCGTCGAACACTTGTGCCGCCTGGGCGAGCTGCCGGATGATGGCTTCCGGTTCTTTGCGGTTCCGCCGCGCGTGAAGGGGATGGGGAGCTTTCCGGTGCGGGCATTTGCGGTTTTGAAGGAGTGACAGCAAGCGCACAGCATAACGACACCGCTAGTGACAATACGCCCCACACCACGGGGGTTTCGGACCTGCGAAATCGATGGTCATTTTCAGCCCTCCCCCACTCTGATGCGATTCGACGTGCCGCTGCCCAATCTCCTCCACACGTCGCGCCCTTGCCGCGCCGCGGCGCTCGTCGTCGCTCTGCTCATCGCATGCGATTCACCATTCGGGCCCTTTAAGCCGCTCGGCCGGGGTGAACGCGTGCCGGTCGACCGGCTGATTGAAGATGCCATCAGCGGCGGTGTGGATCGTAGCTACTCGTTCGACGTCGCTATTGGGGGGGAGTACGTGGTCTTCCTCAAGTCTCTGACGGGCTTCATCACGCTCGGAGTCATCGATCCGACAACTCAATTCACGCAAGGGTCGGTCTTTTCGACACCCGGAACCACTCCGCTCGAAGAGAATCCCTCGACGAACGTTCCGACCCCTCAGGGTGGCGTACTCCTTCTCAGAGCTCACGTAATCGATGGCGCTACTGGCCGATTTCAATTCAAGATCTATCCGGTGAATACCGCTCCAGAAATCGCACCACGCCGATTTGAGTTCGGCGATACCATCGTCGGTGAAACGATCAACCCGCTCGTCGATACGGACGTGTTCACGGCCCACGGAGAAGCCGGTCAGGCCGTGGCCGCGGCCCTGCAGCCGCTCGGTAGCGATCCCGGGGGGATCACGCTCTACGTAGAAACCGAGACCGGACAACTCCTCAGTTTCGTCCCGGCGGCCGGTGAGCCGTTGATGACGACGGGGCCGATCGCTCTCTCCGTGTCACGGGATTACCGGTTCGTGATCCGTTCGACGACCATCGACGCTCACCCGCGGCACCGCGGGCTCTATCGCGTGTGGTCGTATCTGATTCATCCCGCGCCTGAGCATGTCCCCCCGGCGTTATCTGTGAACACGGAGGTTCGCGGCGAGCGGATCGATCACCCCAACGATGTCGACACATTCACGTTTCAAGACACGGTGGGCGCGGAGTTCAATGCCTTCTTGGAAAGTTCGCGGCCGTTCATGCTGCAGGTATTGTCCCCGACCAATTCAGGGTTGGCGGGACGAGTCGATAACGACGCTGACACGGCTCTATTCCATCACGGCACGGGCCCGTTTCAGCTCACGGCTTCCGGGACGCACACGATCCGGATCGAGACCGGTGTGCTTCCGTGGCTCGTCGCCGATACCGGCGCGTACCGCTTCATCCTGTACCGGATCGATCACCGACCAGAGCTCGTTCCCTCGGCGGTCCAGGTGGGCGACACGATCTCTGGGGAGGCGATCCAGCCAGCGGGAGATGTCGACGAGTTCACCGCAGCCGCCACGCCCGGCGAACGCCTGGCCTCGTGGTTTAGGTTGTCGGCCGATCCGGTTCCGCCATCGGCCTACATGTCATTCGAAGTTCTCGATCCCTCAACAGGAGAACTGTTGGGCCGAGTACTCACAGCCGCCGCGGGAGATTTCGCACAAGGAGCGGCGTTCACCGTGCCTACGAGTGGCGCTTTACAAATACGCATTGGCCGCATTCCTGGTGCCGAAGCCGCGGCCGCTCCTTACGAGTTCTTCCTGGGTCCCGCACCTCAAGTCCCATGACTGTGCAACCGGAAGCAACTAGTCCGCACCCACCGTCTCTCGGTTCACCTGGGGCTCGCGGAGCCCCGCCTTCCGCTCGATCTCGCGCGTGATATGCATCGAGCAGAACTTGGGCCCGCACATCGCGCAGAATTCGGCGCTCTTGAAGTACTCGGCGGGCAGTGCCTCATCGTGCAGCTCGCGCGCACGGTCGGGATCGAGCGACAACCGGAACTGCTCGTTCCAGTCGAACGCATAACGCGCGCGCGATAGCGCGTCGTCGCGGTCGCGGGCGCCCGCGCGACCGCGCGCGATGTCGGCGGCGTGCGCGGCGATCTTGTAAGCGATCACGCCCTCGCGCACCTCCTCGGCATTGGGCAGTCCGAGGTGCTCCTTCCGCGTCACATAGCACAGCATGTCGGCGCCGTACCAGCCGATCATCGCCGCGCCGATGGCCGACGTGATGTGGTCGTAGCCCGGCGCGATGTCGGTGACGAGCGGCCCGAGGGTGTAGAATGGCGCCTCGTGGCAGATCGCCTTCTCCTTTCGGACGTTCTCCTCGATCAGATGCATCGGGATGTGTCCCGGGCCCTCGATCATCACCTGCACGTCCTGCGCCCAGGCGCGCGTCGTCAACTCACCCAGCGTCTCGAGCTCGGCGAACTGGGCACGGTCGTTCGCGTCGGCGACCGAGCCGGGCCGCAGGGCGTCGCCCAGTGAGAGCGTCACGTCGTACGTGCGGGCGATCTCGAGGATGCGGTCGAAGCGGGTGTAGAACGGGTTCTGCTTGTTGTGGTGCGTCATCCAGTAGGCGTGCAGCGAACCGCCCCGCGACACGATCCCCGTCACGCGGCCGAGCGCGAGCCCCACGTACTCACGCAGGATCCCGCAATGGACCGTCACGTAATCCACCCCCTGCTGCGCCTGGTGCTCGATCATGTCGAGCAGGTCGTCCTCCGTGAGATCCTCGACCTGCTTCGCCTCGGTCACGGCCTGATAGATCGGCACCGTGCCGATGGGCACCGGCGAGGCGTCGATGATTGCCTGGCGGATCGCGTCGATGTCACCGCCTGTGGAGAGATCCATCACCGTGTCCGCGCCGTAGTGGACGGCGTGGTGCAGCTTCTCGAGCTCCTGGTCGATGTTCGACTCGACGGCGGAGTTGCCGATGTTGGCGTTGATCTTCACGCCGGCGACTTTGCCGATCGCCATCGGATCGAGTCGCTTCGCGAGGTGGTTCACGTTGGCGGGAATGATGAGCCGCCCGCGGGCGACCTCGTCGCGCACCAGCTCGACCGGAAGGCCTTCCCGCTCCGCGACGCGCTGCATCTGAGGGGTGACGGTGCCCTGGCGTGCGAAGTGCATCTGTGTGAGGCAGGTCATACGGAGCTCCCTTCGCCGGTGCGAACCGGATCAGGTTCAAAGGGTGTGATCTCAGCCCGTCGGGCGTTTCCTACTGGCGGGCACCCCTGTCTCGGGTCAATCTAACGTGGCGCCGTCTCCGTCACACCTCCCGCGGCTTGGGGGGCCCGGAGCGATCGCCGGGCTCGTGCACCTTCGCCCACTCGGACCGGAACGCGAACGGATCGACCCCGCTCGCGCGATCGAGCGCGAGGATGCCATCCAGGTGATCGATCTCATGCTGCAGCAGTTCCGCCATCGGCCCCTCGAGCTCTATGGTGTGCTGCTTGCCCTTCGGGTCGGTGTAGCTCACCGTGATCTGGTAGGCCCGGGTCACGCGAACGAGCAGGTTGGGAAACGAGAAGCAATCGTCCCACACCAGAAAGTCGTCCCGCCCCACGTCCGTGATCTCGGGGTTGATCATCGTCCAGCGCTGCTTGTCTGTCTGGACGAAAACGATCCGTACCGGCGCGCCGATCTGCGGCGCCGCGAGCGCCCGTCCCATCGTGTATTTCTTCCTGGCGACGGCGAGCGAGTCCCGCAGGTCGTCCGCGATGAGCCGGGTCGCGGCGGACTTGGGGTTCTGGACCCGCTCGCAACGGACTCGCAGGATCGGGTCGCCTAGCTGGCGGATGCGTCGTACGGCCATGGGCCGCCAATTTGGGGGTTTGGCGGCGGGGTGCAACTCGCGATAATCTAAAAGCATGGGTTTCGCCGGGGTGGTACTCGCGGCCGGGGCCTCGGAGCGAATGGGTAGGCCCAAGGCACTCTTGGACTTCCGAGGCCGGCCCTTCGTCGTCCGCATCCTCGAGGCCCTGGAAGCGCTGGACATAAAGTCCCGCGTCGTCGTGCTCGGTCCGGACGCCGCGCGCGTCCGACCCTCCCTCGCCACCCACGAATGCGTCATCGTCGAGAACCCCGATCTCGCCGGTGAAGCGATCGGATCGCTACGCGCGGCCCTCGCCGCCCTCGAGCCGATTCGTCCGTCGGGGATTGTGGCGTGGCCAGTGGACTTGCCGCACGTGCGCGTCGCTACCCTGGAACGGCTGCTCGAGGCACACCGGCGGAGCGGCGCGCCCGCCGTGGTCCCGAGCTTCGCCGAGCGGCGCGGGCACCCGGTGATCTGGGATCAGGCCCTGTTCTCCGAGCTCGCGACCAGCGCGGCCGCGACCCGCCACGGTGCACAGGCGGTGCTCGCCGCCCACGAGCGGGATCTCGTCACCGTGGCAGTCGACGACCCGGCCGTGATCGACGATCTCAATACGCCGGAGGACTATGAGCGCTTGATCAGGGAGGTGAATCGGGACATCTATTGAGCTTGGTTGACAATCCCGAGTAATTCCTGTAGGATTCGCATTCGCTATGGGCCCATCTCTGCAACTTGCGATGCACAAAGGACTTCGGAAGCCCCAATGAGCAGCGGTATCGAAGCCCAGGTCCTTCAGCCGTATAAATACGGCTTCGTCACGGATATCGAGTCGGAGACCGTTCCTCCCGGCCTCAGCGAGGACGTCATCCGGCTGATCTCCCAGAAGAAGGGCGAGCCGGCGTGGATGCTCGAGTGGCGGCTCCGGGCGTACCGCAACTGGCTGAAGATGCCCGAGCCGCACTGGGCCAACGTGCAGTACGGTCCGATCGACTATCAGGCCATTAGCTATTACGCGGCTCCCAAGCAGCGGCCCAAGCTGGACAGCCTCGAGCAGGTCGATCCCAAGCTGCTCGAGACGTTCGAGAAGCTGGGGATCCCGATCGAGGAGCGGAAACGGCTGGCGGGCGTGGCGGTGGACGCGGTGTTCGATTCGGTCTCCGTCGCGACGACATTCCGCGAGGAGCTCAAGAAGCACGGAGTGATCTTCTGCGCCATCTCGGAAGCGATTCGGGAGTATCCCGAGCTGGTGCAGCAGTACCTCGGCTCGGTGGTTCCGCACAACGACAACTTCTTCGCCGCCCTCAACTCGGCCGTATTCACGGACGGCTCGTTCGTGTACATCCCGAAGGGCGTGCGCTGCCCGATGGAGCTGTCCACCTACTTCCGTATCAACGCGGAGTCGACGGGTCAGTTCGAGCGGACCTTGATCGTCGCGGACGAGGGGAGCTACGTGAGCTACCTCGAGGGCTGCTCGGCTCCGGTGCGCGATGAGAACCAGCTGCACGCGGCAGTGGTGGAGCTCGTGGCCCTCGACCGTGCGACCATCAAGTACTCGACCATCCAGAACTGGTACCCGGGCGACGAAGAGGGCCGGGGTGGGATCTACAATTTCGTGACCAAGCGCGGCGCGTGTCGCGGCCGGGGCTCCAAAATCTCGTGGACGCAGGTGGAGACCGGCTCGGCGATCACCTGGAAGTATCCCGGCTGCATCTTGCAGGGCGACGACTCGATCGGCGAGTTCTATTCGGTGGCCGTGACCAACCACCGCCAGCAGGCGGACACGGGCACCAAGATGATTCACATGGGCAAGAACACGCGCTCGACGATCGTCTCGAAGGGAATCTCGGCGGGCCGCGGGCAGAACACCTACCGCGGTCTCGTGAAGATCCTGAAGGGCGCCGAGCACGCTCGCAACTACTCACAGTGCGACTCGATGTTGATCGGCGACCGGTGCGGCGCGCACACCTTCCCGTACATCGACGTGCGCAACAGCAGCGCCACCATGGAGCACGAAGCGTCCACGTCCAAGATCGGCGAGGACCAGATCTTCTACGCGAAGCAGCGCGGTCTGTCGGCCGAAGACGCCGTATCGATGATCGTCAACGGCTTCTGCAAGGAAGTCTTCAAGGAGCTGCCGATGGAGTTCGCCGTCGAGGCGCAGCGGCTGCTCGGCATCAGTCTCGAAGGGAGCGTGGGTTGAGCAAGCATCCGCTGCTGCAGGTCAAGAACCTCCACGCCCTGGCCGAGGGACGCGAGATCCTCAAGGGCGTCGACCTTACGGTCAACGCCGGCGAGGTGCACGCCATCATGGGGCCGAACGGCTCGGGGAAGAGCACGCTCGCCCAGGTCCTCGCGGGTCACCCCGCGTACACCGTCACCGCGGGCCAAGTGTTGTACGAGGGCAATGATCTGCTCGCGATGGCGCCGGAGGCGCGGGCCCGCGAGGGCGTGTTCCTGGCGTTCCAGTACCCGGTGTCCATCCGCGGCATCACGAACGCCTATTTCCTCCGCTCCGCGGTGAACGCGATCCGCAAGCACCGTGGGGAGGAGGAGCTCGGGCCGGTCGAGTTCATGGACGCGCTCGAAGCGAAGCTCAAGGTGATCGGCTGGGACTCGAGCTATCTGACCCGCCCGGTGAACGAAGGCTTTTCGGGCGGGGAGAAGAAGCGCAACGAGATCCTGCAGCTCGCGGTGCTCGACCCGAAGCTCGCGATCCTCGACGAGACCGATTCCGGACTCGACATCGACGCGTTGAAGACCGTGGCCCGCACCGTGGACAAGCTGCGGCGACCCGACAACGCGACGGTGCTGGTGACGCACTACTACCGGATCCTGACGCACATCGAGCCCGACGTGGTGCACGTCCTGGCCGGCGGGCGGATCGTCAAGTCGGGTCGCAAGGAGCTCGCGCTCGAGCTCGAAGAGAAGGGGTATGACTGGCTGCGCGAAGAGGCCGTCGTAGCATGACGGAGGTCGTCGACAGGACTGAGCGGTACGTCGCCGACTTCGAGGCGTTCGCGCGCAACGGCGCCTCAGGCGGGCCTGAGTGGCTGAGACAACTGCGCGAGGGGGCGATCACCCGCTTCACCGAGCTTGGGTTCCCCACCATGAAGCAGGAGGAGTGGCGCTTCACGAGCGTCGCGCCCATCGCGGACCAACGATTCACGCTGGCGCATGCTCCCTGCTCCCCGCTCCCCGATCCCTCAGACATCGAGGGCCTGTGTGTCGGCGCGGGCCCGCGCGTCGTCTTCGTGGACGGGCGCCACGCGCCGGCCCTCTCGACGCCGGCGGACCTGGTCGGTGGAGTGCGGGCGGGGAGTCTCGCCGCCGCGCTTCGGACGGAGGCAGGGGGCGAGCTGGCCCGGACACACCTCGCGCGTCACGCGCGCTGGCGCGAGAGCGCCTTCGCGGCGCTGAACACCGCGTTCCTCGCGGACGGGGCATTCGTGCACGTTCCCGCCGACGTGACGCTCGATCGGCCGCTGGAGGTGGTTTTCCTCTCGACCGGCCGAGCGGTATCCGACGGCCCGATCGTTTCTCACCCGCGCAGCCTCATCGTGGTCGAGCGGGGCGCGCGGGCCGCCGTCGTCGAGACGTACGCGGGCCTCTCGGACGGCGTGTATTGGACCAACGCGGTGACGGAAGTCGTGGTGGGGGAGGGAGCGTGGGCCGAGCTGTACCGCGTGCAGCAGGAGGGACCGCACAGCTTCCAAGTGGCAACGACACATTCGCGACAGGAACGCGACAGCTACCTGGGAGTGCATGTCGTGACGCTGGGCGCGGCGCTCTCCCGTCACGACATCAACGCGGTGCTGGACGGGCCCGGGGCGGAGTTGATCCTCAACGGGCTGTACCTGTTGAGCGGCGCGCAGCACGCCGATCATCACACGGTGATCGACCACGCCCAGCCGCACTGCGCGAGCCACGAGTTCTTCAACGGGGTGCTGGCGGAGCGGGCGCACGGCGTGTTCACCGGACGCATCATCGTCCGGCCCGGGGCGCAGCGTACGGACTCGAAGCAGACCAACAACAACCTGCTGCTCTCTACGGAAGCGCGGGCCGACAGCCAGCCGCAGCTTGAGATCTACGCGGACGACGTGAAGTGCACCCACGGCTCGACGGTGGGCCCGATCGACCAGATGCAGCTCTACTATCTCCGCAGCCGCGGGCTCTCGGCCGAAGCCGCCCGGAGCATCCTCACGTACGGCTTCGGCGCGGAGATCCTCGACCGGATGCGGCACCCCGACGTGCGCGACCGGCTCGACCGCCTGGTGCGCGCGCGGCTGGCCTGATGCTCGACGTCGCCCGCCTCCGCGCCGACTTCCCGCTGCTCGCGCAGCGGGAGAACGGACACCCACTGGTCTATCTCGACAACGCCGCGACGACCCAGAAGCCGCAGGCGGTGCTCGACGCCATTGCCGAGTATTACCGGACCACCAACGCGAACGTGCATCGCGGGGCGTACGACCTTGCGATCCGCGCCACCGAGGCGTACGAGGCGGCGCGCGCGAAGCTCGCGGCGTTCGTGAACGCCTGGGCGCCGGAGGGCGTGGTGTTCACTCGGGGCACCACCGAGGCGATCAACCTCGTGGCGGGCTCGTATGGCCGGGCGAACGTGAGAGCCGGCGACAGTGTGGTGGTGACGGCCATGGACCACCACTCGAATCTCGTGCCGTGGCAGATCCTGTGTCAGGAGAAGGGCGCTACGCTCCGGATGGTCGAGATCACCGAGGACGGGCGGATCGATCTCTCCGACTTCGGCCGGGCGCTCGAGCGGCGGCCCAAGATCGTCGCGTTCCCGTACGTGTCCAACGCGCTCGGCACCGTGAATCCGGCGGCGCAACTCACCGCACTCGCCCACGCCGCCGGCGCGGTCGTCGTGGTGGACGGGGCGCAGTCCACGCCGCACCTGAAAGTCGACGTGCAGGGGCTCGACTGCGATTTCTACGCCCTGTCGGGTCACAAGATGCTCGGGCCGATGGGCTCGGGGGCGCTGGTGGCCAAGCCGGAGCTGCTCGAGGCGATGCCGCCCTACCACGGCGGGGGCGAGATGATCTCGCGCGTGTGGGACGACCACGCGACCTACAACAAGATTCCGCACAAGTTCGAGGCGGGCACGCCGAACGTGGAAGGAGCCGTCGGACTCGCGGCGGCGATCACTTACCTCGAGCGCATCGGTCCCGCGCGGATCGCGGAGCACGAGCAGGCGCTCGCGGCCGCCGCGATCGACAAGCTCTCACAGATCGAGGGCGTGACGGTGTACGGCCCGCGCGGGGGAAGCGATCGCGCGGGCGTCGTGTCCTTCACGTACGGGGACATTCACCCGCACGACATCGCCACCATTCTGGACCAGGACGGCATCTGTATCCGCGCCGGCCACCACTGCACACAGCCGCTGATGCGGCGGCTGAACGTGACCGCGACCGCCCGCGCGTCGTTCTACCTCTACAACGGGTTGAACGAGGTGGACGCCCTCGCCGGCGCGCTCGTCAAGGCGGGAGCCCTGTTTGGATACGTCCCCGCCTGATCCGCAGCTCAGCGCTCTTTACCAGGAGCTGATCCTCGATCACTACCGGCGGCCCCGCAACAAGGGGACGCTGGAGCATGCGACCCACACGGTATCGCTCAACAACCCGCTGTGCGGGGACGAGATCGACCTACAGCTGCGCGTGGACGGCGACGTCATTCAAGAAGCGCGATTCATCGGCCGGGGCTGCTCCATCAGTCAGGCGGCGGCGTCGATGATGACCCAGCTGCTCAAGGACAAGTCGATCCCCCAGGCGCTCGCGCTGGCTGACCGGATGAGCGCGATGATGCAAGGGGACGACGGCGCCGCGCGGGACAAAACGCTGGGCGAGCTACGCGCCCTGGCGGGCGTGTCGAAGTTCCCCGTCCGCATCAAGTGCGCCCTGCTTCCTTGGAACGCGCTGACCGACGCAGTCAAGCGGTAACGGGGCTAGATTAGCCCCGCGCAGATGACGTCCCCCTCCCCCTCCCCTTCCCCTTCCCCGATACTGATCCTCGACCGGGTGAGCAAGCGCTTCGCGGGTCACACCGCCGTTGATGAGCTGTCGCTTTCCGTGCCCCGTGGCGTGATCTACGGCCTGCTCGGGCCGAATGGCGCCGGGAAAACGACGACGATCCGCATGATCATGAACATTCTGGAGCCCGACGGCGGCGCCGTGCGGGTGTTCGGGGAGCCCAGCGGCGGCCGCGTCCACTCGGAGCGGATCGGCTATCTCCCGGAGGAGCGCGGCCTGTACCGCAAGATGCGGGTGCTCGACGTGCTTGTCTTCCTGGGCGAGATGAAAGGCATCGACCGGCGGCGGGCGCGCCAGCGGGCCGAGGCATGGCTCGAGCGACTGGGCCTCGCCCAATGGCGACTGCGCCGCGTCGACGAGCTCTCGAAGGGGATGCAACAGAAGGTCCAGTTCATCTCGACGATGCTTCACGACCCGGACGTCATGATTCTCGACGAGCCGTTCTCGGGTCTCGATCCGGTGAACACGCAGGTCATGAAGGACACGGTGCTCGACCTGCGTAGCCGCGGGAAGACGATCCTGTTCTCGACTCACATCATGGAGCAGGCCGAGAAGCTGTGCGAGCAGCTGTGCATCATCGCGCGGGGGCGGAAGCTCGTGGACGGCGCGCTTAGCGACATCAAGCGGACACATGGTGGACACCATGTCGTCATCGGGTTCGACGGCAGCCTCGGGGGGGCAGCGCAAGTGTTTGCAGATAAAGGTCTTGTGAGCAAGGTCGATAACTATGGTCAATATGCCGAGCTGGAGCTCGCGTCCGGCGCCGACCCCCAGGAGATCCTCCAGCGCCTGGTGACGTCGGGCGCGCGGCTGTCGAAGTTCGAGCTGCAAGAGGCGTCGTTGAACAAGATCTTCATCGACCTGGTGGGGCCGGAGGCCGTCCGTGCGTAAGATCTGGGCGGTGATCCGGCGCGAGTTTGTCGAGCGGATCCGGACGCGGTGGTTCTGGATCATGGCGCTGTTGGGACCGCTGTTCTTCGCCGCCGTGTTCGTGCTGCCCACGGTCCTCGCGGGCGGTGGCGGCATCCGGCGGATCGTGGTGGTGGATGCCACGACGGGATCGGTGGGCGCCCGAATCACCCAGCTCCTCAACGACAGCCGGGTGTTTCGCGCCGTGCGCGTGTCAGCGGGTGGTGAAGTCGTCGATTCGCTCACCGCCGAAGTGGAGCAGAAGCGGCTCGGCGGCTTTCTGATTCTGACCGATGCGGCCGTGGATTCGGGGAAAGCGGAATACCGCGGGTCCAACGTTTCCGGGTTTGCGACCGTCGGCGCGCTCCAGCGGACCATCGGCGAGGTCGTGAGCGCGGTGCGGTTGGAACGCGAAGGGGTCGATCCGCGGATCGTGGCCCGGGCGCGCATCGCGGTCCGGCTCGAGACCAAAAAGATCGCGGGTGGGAAGACCACCGGCGAGACCGCCGCGCAGTCTTTCTCCCTCGCCTATTTCATGGGCATCATTCTTTACACGGCCATTCTGCTCTACGGCATCAACGTGATGAGCTCCGTGCTCGAGGAGAAGACGACGCGGATCGTGGAAGTGCTCGTCTCGTCACTGCGCCCGTTTCAGCTGATGCTCGGCAAAGTGCTCGGCGTCGGGGCGGTGTCGATCCTCCAATTCCTCATCTGGGGTGTATCCGCCAGGATCTTGCTCGCCCACCGGCCGGGCTTCCTGACCGCCGGCGACCTGGGAGAGCCGGATCCGGTTTTCCAGGTGCCGCACGTCAGCGGCGCTACGGCCGCCGTGTTCATCACCTATTTCCTCGGCGGGTTCTTCCTGTACTCCGCGATGTTCGCCGCCGTGGGCGCTATGTCGTCGAGCGAGCAGGAGGCGAGACAGGCGCAGCAACCTGTTTCCTGGCTGCTGGTGTTGTCGTTCGTCAGCATGTTCGGAATGCTGAACGATCCCGCGTCGGCATTCTCGGTCACGCTGTCCCTGGTGCCGTTCAGCGCACCGATCGCGATGCCGGTACGCTGGGCGGCCGGGAACCTGCCGACCTACGAGATCGCGCTGTCGCTCGGAATCCTCGCGGTGTCGATCGTCGCCGTCACGTGGATCGCGGCGAGGATATACAGGGTTGGGATACTGATGACGGGGAAGCGGCCGAATCTGAGGGAGCTGGTGCGGTGGGTGAGGGCGTAAAGGCCCAGGAAGACGCCGAGAGACCGAGACGCTGAGTGGATGTGAGGGTTAGAGGGCAAGGCATAGGAAAGGCACCCTGGGCAATCTTCGGGTGCTGCCCCCCATGCAACTCGGTTGCACAGTTCCCGCGTGGGACACTACAAGACACTGAAGGCCTGGCAGCACGCACAGCGACTTGCCATTGAGTGCGTCAGGGCTTCCCGTGGTTTCCCCGACTACGAGCAGAACGCGCTGGCCGACCAACTGCGACGTGCCTGCTACAGTGTCCCCCTGAACATCGCAGAGGGCAACACTCGACGAGGGTCGCGAGAATACCGTCGTTTTCTCGACACGGCGCGCGGTTCCTTGGCGGAGGTTGAGACGATCATCGAGATGGCACGGGAGCTCGACTACGTCACCCCGGCCGATTTTGGCAGGCTCGAAGCCTTAGTGACGGAAACGGGACGCACGCTGTATGGGCTGTTGAGGAAGATCACCAGCGCCCCCACGCGTGTCCCTTCGACCTAGCCCCTCATATCCACTCAGCGTCTCGGGGCCTTGGCGTCTACCTCGACGTCTCGGCGCCTGAGCCGGTATAATTGCGTCATGAGCATCAACTACGATGTGATCGTAGTCGGCGCCGGCCACGCCGGTACCGAAGCGTGTGTCATGGCGGCCCGATCCGGTGCGAGGGTCCTCCTTCTTACTTCGAACCTCGACACGATCGGTGCCATGTCCTGCAATCCCGCCATCGGCGGGATCGCGAAGGGCACGGTGGTACGCGAGATCGATGCGCTCGGCGGCATCATGGGGCGGGCGACCGATCGCGCGACGATCCAGTTCCGGATGCTCAATCGTTCTAAGGGCCCCGCGGTCTGGGCGCCGCGAGCCCAGTGTGATCGCACGCTGTACCGCCGCGCGGTGCGGTCGCTGCTCGAGGGGTTTCCCGACATCGAGCTCACCCAGGGAATGGTCACCCGCCTGCTCACAGACGGCGCGCGCGTGTCAGGAGTCGTGACGGCCGACGGGCGCAGCCTGCACGCGCGCGCCGTGGTCCTCACCGCCGGCACGTTCCTCCGCGGCCGCATCCACCTCGGCACCGACACCCAAATCCCGGCCGGTCGCGCCGGCGATCAGCCGGCCGTCGCTATCGCGCAACATATTGACACACTTGGACTTACAGTGTCGCGTTTCAAGACCGGCACGCCGCCGCGAGTGGACGGCCGTACCGTCGACTGGTCCAGGGTCGAGCGGCAGGACGGAGACGGCACCGCCTACCGCTTCTCCTTCTATGATCACGCCGAGCTGCCGCGTCAGTTGCCGTGCTGGATCACGTGGGCTGGGGAAGAGGTGAAGGAGATCATCCGCGCGCATCTCGGGGAATCGGCCCTGTATGGCGGGGCGATCAGCGGGCGGGGGCCGCGCTACTGTCCATCCGTCGAAGACAAGATCGTAAAGTTCCCCGACGCCAAGCGCCACCAGGTGTTCCTCGAACCCGAGGGACTCGACACACACGAGCTGTACGTGAACGGGCTGTCCACTTCCCTGCCCGTCCCCGTGCAGCTCGAGTTCCTACGCGCCGTGCCGGGTCTCGAGCGCGCTACCATGACCAGGCCGGGTTATGCGATCGAGTACGACTATTATCCCCCCACCCAGCTCACGCCGTGGCTCGAGACGAAGGCGGTCGAGCACCTGTTCTTCGCCGGGCAAATCAACGGAACGACTGGTTACGAGGAAGCGGCCGGCCAAGGTGTCGTGGCCGGGATCAACGCCGTGCGCCGGATCCGTGGGGCGGAGCCCGTGACCCTGGGGCGGGACGATGCCTACATCGGCGTCCTTGTGGACGACCTCGTGACCCGTGGCGTGGACGAGCCGTATCGGCTGTTCACGTCGCGATCCGAGTTCCGGCTGCTGCTGCGGCAGGACAACGCGCTGCGGCGGCTGGCGCCGCTCGCTGAGCGCCTCGGGTTGCTCACGGTGGCGGAGCGGCGGGTGGCGGCCCGTCGTTTCGAAGAAGAGGAGGAGCTGCTGCGCGTGGCGCGCGCTACGACGATCACCCCGGGCGCCGCTGCCGCCGCGCTCGCGGACACGGGCACGAGTTTGGGCGAGCCCGAGCGGGTCGCGAGCGTGGCCAGGCGCCCGGGCGTCTCGCTACGCGCGCTGCTCGAGGCGGCGGGCGTGATGGTGACGGCGGAAGACGCTGCAGTGGTGAGCGCCGCGATCGAGCTGAAGTACGATGGATATCTCGTGCGCGAGCGGGAGGCAGCGGCACGGCTGGCCGAGCTCGCGTCGTTTGCGCTGCCGGCAGACCTTCCCTATCTCGAGTTCCACAGCCTTGCGACCGAAGCGCGGCAGAAGCTCGATCGGATTCGACCGACGTCCCTCGCTCAGGCGGCGCGCATTCCCGGCGTGTCGCCGAGCGACCTGCATAACCTCGTAGTTGAAACGGCCCGCTGGCGCCGACGCGTCGCGTAGCCTACAGCTCCCCGACCCGATGTTTCACGTGAAACTAAGCAGCGGTTTCACGTGAAACTCACTCTTTACGTCGGGGGTACCAAGACCATATATTGAGACCTTCAAAGCACTGTAACAATATAACCTATTTGTATATAACAACTTAGAGATGTCGCGCGTCATCGCAATCGCCAACCAGAAGGGCGGCGTCGGAAAGACGACGACGGCCGTGAACCTCGCCGCGTCGCTCGCCACCGCGGAGCGCAAGACGCTGCTCGTCGACGCCGATCCCCAGGCGAACTCGACGAGCGGTGTCGGGATCGAGCGCGACCGCATCCGCCACTCGTTGTACGACGCGTTGCTCGATGGCCGTTCCCTCGCCGACGCGCGGTTCAGCCACGTGCACTTCCCCTACCTCGACGTCATTCCGGCCACGCAGGACCTGGTCGGTGCGGAGCTGGAGCTCGTCAACAAGCAGGCGCGCGAGACGATGATGCGACGCGCGCTGCGGGATTTCCGCGAGCAGTATCAGTACGTCGTGATCGATTGTCCGCCCTCGCTCGGCCTCCTCACTCTCAACATGCTGACGGCGGCCGACAGCCTGCTGATTCCGATCCAGTGCGAGTACTACGCGCTCGAGGGTCTCTCGCAGCTCCTCAATACCGTCAAGCTCGTGCAGCGGAACTTCAATTCCGCGCTCGCGATCGACGGCGTGCTGCTCACGATGTACGACGCGCGGCTCAATCTCTCGAAGCAGGTGGCCGACGAGGCGAAGGAGTATTTCGGCTCGCAGGTGTTCGGAATTACGATCCCTCGCAACGTGCGCCTCGCCGAGGCGCCCAGTTTTGGTAAGCCGATCCTGTTGTACGATGTGCAGTCGGTGGGCGCGAAGAGCTACCTGGCCGTGGCGCAGGAGTTGATCCGGCGCGTGGAGCACAGCGCCGTGCCCTCCTCCCCCCCTGCCCCGCCCGCCGCTGAACCGCTGCCGGAGGTGCCCGCATGACGGAAACCATCGCAGGTCGCCGTCGTCTCGGCCGGGGACTCGAAGCCCTGCTGGGGCCCACGCGCGAGGAAGCCGAGCGCGAGGGGAGTCTCGTAGAGCTGGCGATCGCCGACATCCGCCCCAACCCCTACCAGCCGCGCCGCGACGTCGACCCCGCGGCGCTCGAAGAGCTCCAGGCGTCCATCCGCAAGGCCGGTTTGTTGCAGCCTGTCGTGGTGCGCCCCGTCCCCGGCGGCAACGGCGCCTTCGAGCTGATCGCCGGCGAGCGACGCCTGCGGGCGTGTCAGGCGCTCGGTTGGGAGAAGATCCCCGCCGTGAAGCGCGAAGTGGACGACCGCACCGCCCTGACGCTCGCGCTGGTCGAGAACCTGCAGCGGGACGACCTCTCGCCCGTGGACGAGGCGCGCGGCTATGAGCGGCTCCTCGCGGAATTCAGCCTCACGCAGCAAGACGTCGCGGACGCGGTGGGTCGCGACCGCTCCACCGTCGCCAATGCGCTCCGCCTGCTAAAGCTCCCGGCGGCGGTGCTCGCCCTGCTCCACGAAGGCGGGCTCTCGGTCGGCCACGCGCGCGCGCTGCTCGCGCTCGAGGACGGGCGGGTGGCGACGTCGCTCGCCAAGGAGGCGGTGGACCTCGGCCTCTCGGTGCGCGAGGTGGAGGACCGGGTGCGCGGCGGCCGAGCGCCGGTCCGGCGCCCGCGCCTCAAGAAGGGAATGGGGCAGGCGCCCGAAGTGCGTCGCATCGAGGACGCCCTACGCCGCCGCCTCGGGACCGACGTGCGGGTGACGCTCCGCGCCAAGGGCAAGGGACAGATTCACCTTAACTTCTATTCCAACGACGATCTCGCGCGGCTACTGGAGCTGATCCTCGGCGCGCCGTTCGACGGATGAAGAAGAGGAAAGATCGTCGCGTCACCATCGTCGTCCACACCGATGGAGACCTTGCCTCTCGACAATACCGCGTCCCGGTGTGGGCGTTCGAGGCAGGGAAGTGGGGCGCGCTCGTGGTCGGTTTGCTGGTCGTGCTGTTCTTCGCCTTCGCCGGACCGATCGGTCGCGCGGCCGCCCGCGTACCCGGGTTGGAGCGCCAGGTGGCGCGCCTCGAGGAGGAGAACAGCCGCGTGCAACAGCTCGCCGCGGCGCTGAACCGGGCCGAGGCGAACTACCAGGAGCTGCGCACGATGCTGGGCGTGAGGGCCCCGCGGGAAAGGGGAGCGGCGCCGATCGGGGATCTCGTGCGGGCGGTCGCGGTACGCGCCCGTCCTCCGTCGGCACCCCTGCGCTACGAGCCCGGTCCGGCGGAGCCGACGCACTGGCCGCTCGACGTCGCGGGCTTCGTCACCCGGGGTCAGGTGCGGCCGGGCGATGTCGCCGAGTCGCATCCCGGCATCGACATCGCCGTGTCCGCCGGCACGCCGGTGCGCGCCGCCGGTGGCGGGGTGGTCGAGGCGGCCGGCACCGACCCGGCCTACGGGCTGTTCGTGCTCTTGCGGCACTCGAGCGGGTATGAAACCATGTATGGGCATGCCTCGCGCCTCCTGGTGCGCGAAGGCGACTCGGTGCAGGCGGGGCAGGTGATCGCCCTTTCCGGCAACTCCGGGCGATCCACGGCGCCGCACCTCCACTTCGAAATCCGCCGCGAGGGAAAGTCGCTCGATCCCCTCACGGTCGTGAAACAGGAGAACTGAAATGGCGATGTTCACCGAGAAAGGGCAGGGCCCGCTGGACTCGGAAGCCGGACTGTCCATCATCGGAACCGGGATGCGCGTGGTGGGCGACATCACCGCCGACGGCGTCGTGAAGATCGAAGGCACGGTAGTGGGTACCGTGCGCGCTGGCCGGCAGGTGCTCGTCGGGAAGGGCGGTGAGGTGGAAGGAGACGTGATCTCGCGCGAGGCCATCATCGGTGGGGAAGTGCGGGGCAGTATCCGCGCCGACGAGCGCATCGAGATCCAGTCAACCAGCGTCGTGCATGGCGACGTCGTGGCGAAACGGCTGTTGGTGCAGGAGGGAGGCGAGATCAACGGCGTCGTGCGCATGGGCGAAGGCGCGCTCGAAGCCGAGACCGTTGAGAAGGCAGGGGCAGAGCGGTCCTACTAGACCTGCTAGATATCCACACGCTCGCGCTTCCGCGTGTGGATTGTCTATCTCTATATGGTGTAGCGCTTTAAATGACCCTGTGGTGTGGGAATCTCGCGTCACTGTCGATAATCTGGTGAGATAATGTCTCTATACTGCCAGAGGTGACAGCCTCGATGGAGCTCACCACGCTGGTCTCGTATCTGGATGACTACCTCCGAATCGCCGCAGTGCCCGACGCTCCCCATGCGGTCAACGGGCTTCAGGTGGCCAACGCGGGGACGGTGAGCCGTGTCGCGGCGACCGTCGATCTGTGCGAAGCCACCGTTCGCATGGCGGCGGAGCAGGGGGCGGACTTGCTGCTCGTGCACCACGGCTTGTTCTGGGGTGGGCTTCAGCCGCTCACGGGGCGCGCGCATCGGCGGGTCGGGGGTCTCATCGCGAAGAACATCGCACTTTACAGTGCCCATCTTCCACTCGATCTGCATCCCGAGGTCGGCAACAATGCGGTGCTCGCCCGGCAGCTCGGCGTTTCGCTGCGCGGCGAATTTGGCGAGGAATACGACGTGCGGATCGGCCGGTGGGGAGAGGTCGACGTTTCTCGCGACGCCTTCCAGCGCCAGCTCGCCGCCCTCACTGGGAGCGCGCCACGCCTGATGGCGTTCGGCCCAGAGCGCGTGAGCCGGGTGGGGGTCGTGACGGGGGCAGCGGGCTCGATGATCGCGCAGGCTGCCGCCGCAGGCCTAGACACCTTCGTCACGGGCGAGGGTCCCCACCACACGTTTTTCGACGCCGAAGAGCTGAAGCTGAACGTCTTTTACGCGGGGCACTACGCCACCGAGACCGTGGGTGTCAAGGCGCTGGCCGAGCACCTCCACGTCCGGTTCCACCTGCCTTGGACGTTTCTAGACCACCCGACCGGCCTGTGAACGCACGCCGGGTGCTTGCCGTGCTCGCGGCGTCGCAGCTCACTGCCATGGCACCGTGGTTTTCCGCGTCCGCCGTCACCCCTGCGCTCTCGCGCGTCTGGCGCCTCGATACCGCGGGCGCGGCGTGGCTTACGATCTCGGTGCAGCTCGGTTTCGTCGCGGGGGCGCTCGTATCGGCGCTCCTCACGCTTTCCGATCGCTGGTCCGCCCGCCGGCTGGTCGCGGCGTGCGCGTGCCTTGCCGGTCTCGCGACCCTGGGCGTGGCCTTCGCGCCTGGCCCCGGAACGGGGATCACGCTGCGGATGGTCACCGGCGCGGCGCTGGCGGGCGTGTATCCCCCGGGCATGAAGATCGTCGCCGGGTGGTATCGCGAGGGCCGGGGACTCGCGATCGGGATCCTGGTCGGCGCGTTGACGCTGGGCTCGGCGCTTCCCCATCTCGTTCGCTGGGCGGTCCCGGTCGCGTCCTGGCAGCCCGTGCTCATCATCGCGGCGGCGGCGGCGTTCGTCGGCGGGCTCCTGGTGCTGCTCGTGCCGCACGATGGCCCGTTCGCGGCACCGGCGCCCCCGTTCAGCTGGCGGGCAGCGTCAGGACTCCTTGCGAACCGTGCCGTGTCGCTCGCGAATCTTGGCTACCTGGGGCACATGTGGGAGCTGTACGCGATGTGGACGTGGTTGGCCGCGTTCGTCGCGGCGAGCGAACAGGCTCGCACCGGTGGCGATCCGACAGCGAGCGGCGCGCCGGCGCTCATCACGTTTGGGGTGGTCGGAAGCGGCGCCCTGGGGTGCTGGCTGGGCGGGAAGTACGGTGATCGCTGGGGTCGCACGCTGATCACGAGCGTGGCGATGACGCTGTCGGGCGCGTGCGCGCTCGCGGCGGGCAGCGCGTTCGGGCGCCCGCTCGCCGTCCTGGTTCCGCTGCTCCTCGTCTGGGGCATCACCGTGGTCGCGGATTCGGCGCAGTTCTCCGCCGCGGTGAGCGAGCTGGCCCCGCGTGAGCTCGTGGGGACCGCCCTCACGCTCCAGACGAGCTTGGGGTTCCTTCTGACCTGTCTGACGATCTATCTGTTGCCATGGGTGGCGGCCCGGGTGGGGTGGCGCTGGAGCATGAGCCTCCTGGCGGTCGGGCCGGCGTGCGGGGTGTGGGCGATGCTGACGCTGCGCAGCCGCCCTGAGGCAGCGGCACTCGCCGGCGGGCGAGGTTAGGGCACGGCGACGATCCCCACTTCGCCGCCGAACTCATCCTCGGCGCGCGCCATCCCCGCCGGCGCGGTCCACCTCCCACCGTCGATCCGCACGTTGACCCGGTGTACGCCGCTCGGAATGTGCAACACGCTTTCCCACTTGTCCTCGCCCGTCCGACGGAGCGTCACCGGTTGCCAGTCGGTGAAATCGCCAGCCACTTCCACCGTCGTCGCGGCGAGAGCGTGTACGACGACGCGGGCAGAGCCATCGGGGTTCGGGTCGACTTCAAGTCGTGTGGTGTAGCCCGCGCCACCGTCGCCCGCGGCAGGCGACCGACTGGGCGGGTGCGGATCGCGGATGGCGTGTGGTCGCGGCAGCGCCGTCCGCAGGCGCAGGCCTGCGCTCGCGTACCGCCCGGCCACACTCCCGCTGACCGGATCGGTCGGATAGCGGCCGCCCGAGACGAAGAGGGCGGTGCGCTCCGCCAGCGTGAATGTGGTGCTGGCTTCGCCGTGCACGCCGTGACCGGCGCCGCGGCTCGACACCCGCGCGGCGAGCGATGCGTCGAGCTCGAAGCGCCCCCGGCTCGCGTGGATCGTCGACCCTAGGTCGCTATAGGCCGTGTCTCCGACGAACGATCGGGTGGCGGACGCAGCGACCGTTAGCTGAGCGCGTCGCACCCACAGGCCGACCCCAACGACCGCGACGGGGCGGGGAGGGCCGCCGTACGAGGTGCGTCCCCCGGTCCCGCCGATCCACGCGCCCCGGCCTGCCGCGACGAAATGCAGCCGGGCTTCACCGGTCGCGTGCCAGAAGCTCGCGAAATCGGCGTAGCTGCTCCCACCCCCCGAGAGGGAGAGCTCGCCGCGCCAGCGTTGGGGGAGCAGGCTGGGCGGTGTGAAGAGCGACGCCGCGACGAGTCCCAGCAGACTCCGGCGACCGCTTTCGAAGCGGAGGTAGGTACCGCGCGCTGTGACGGCAGCGCCGGTCCCCGCCCAGGTGAGCGCCGGGGTGAGGGACCCGGCGCCGGATGGACGGAAGCCGTCGTAGCGTACGGTGGAGACGCCGACGTCGATGGTCCCGGTGGTCTGGGCAGCGGGGGCACGAACGCCGACGAGGGAGGTTGCCGCGGCGAGGACCGCGGTCCAGACATGTCGCGCGGCCGCCGCTGGCCGCACGGAGTTAGGGGCGGCCAGGGCGTTGCTGGCGGGCCCCCGCGTTCACGTCGACACTCTGCGCTATCGCCGCTGCTGCGGTGGCGGCCGCGGGAGGCGCCCCCAGCGCGATATCACGCTCGACGGCGCGTCGGAATTCGACCAAGTCCGCATCCCTGGCCCGTCTCGCGAGGGAGAGGACGGCGGCAGCGGCGCTGTCGACGGGGACTCCGCTGGCCACCAGATCGGCAAGCACGGCGAGCGGCACAGTAAGGGGCTCTCGCCGAGTTCGCCGCAGCTCTGTGAGGATCGTCTGGGACGCCCCGGCGCGCAGCGCAGCAGCGCCGGCGGTGAGCTCGGCTCCCGAGGCTGTTGACCCGAGCGCCTCGCGGGCGTGCCCCAGGTCCACGGCGAGACGCCGCACGGCGGCGACGATCATCTCCCCCGAGGCCCGCTTCGTCGCGCCCTCGAGCGCGCGCTGCACGAGTGGCTCCGTGGGGAGCATGGCAGTGCGCGCCGAATCGATGACCGCCGCAACGGTCGGGCGCGTGGTAGCGTCGAGCCGCTCGAGGCGCGGATCGATCTGCTGCGCGGCCGCACGTCCTGCGACCAGCATCGCCGCGAGCAGCGGGACCGCCGTATTGATGAAAGCGCGGGTCATGAGTCCCCCCCTCCTGCTCCTACCGTGACCACAGAGCTGGGTGCGCCGTAGTCTTCATCGCGGGCCACGGGCGCCGAGGGGTCGGCGAGCCAGCGCGAGCCGTCCACTAGGAAGGCGTAGTGATAGCGACCCGGGGCGAGCGGCACCACCGCGGTCCACAGCGCTTCGCTTCCGGCCCGGCGCATCGGCGTGCGGGTCGCGTCCCAGTCGTTGAAGTCCCCGACGAGCGATATGCGCGTCGCGCGGGGAGCTACGAGGACGAACTGAAAGGCGCGCGACTCCGCTCGCGGGGCAGGGGACGGGGTGCGGTCCATCCGGGAGAGGAAGACGACGACAGCCAGGGCGGCGGCCGCTGCGAGCCCGCCGAGCGGCGTCAGGGTGAGCTGGTGGGGGCGCCTGAGCCAGCGCCATGCCTTCCCCAAGGCCGTGGAGCCGCCGGGCGTCGGGAGCGCGGTGATCTCGCGCATGACCCGTCCGTCGAGGCTCGGGTCGATCTGCACGGGCCGCCGAAGATGCCGCGCGATGCGCTCGATCAGATCGTCCACCGGATCAAACACGCTCGGCCTCCTTCAGCATCGCCTGGAGCTGCTCCCGCGCCCGCTTCACACGCATCTTCAGCGCGGAGATGCCCGCGCCGGTGAGCCGTGCCATGTCCTCGTACTCGAGCTCCTCGACGTGCTTGAGGAGGAACGCCTCACGCGACTCGGACGGGAGCCGCGCCAGCGCCCACCGGACCGTGTCGTCCCACTCGGCCCGCCCGTCCGGTCCCGCCAGGGGCGCGGTCTCGAGCGCGGCGGGGTCGTGCACGAAGTGGCGCGCCCGGCGCGCGGCGCGCGCGCCGGCCGTGCGGCACCGGTTCACCAGAATGCCGTACAGCCACGCACCGAAGCGCTCGGGATCGTCGCAGCGCGCGAGCGAGCGATAGGCGCGGACGAAGGCGTCCTGCAACACCTCTTCCGCGTCCTCCCGATTTCCGAGCATGTGCAGCGCATACCGGCCCAGGCGATCGCGATACCGCGCGACGAGATCGGCGTAAGCAGCGGTGTCGCCGGTTTGCACACGGCGCACCAGGGCGGCGTCGCTCGTCCCCACGCTGTGTATACCCATTGAGAGGATCTCTGCGTCACACTACCCCGCAGGTGTGACCTCGGCCAGGGGAGCAGGGGTATCTGGGGCGGAACCCTGCCGTCCCTCAAGGAGCGAACGATGTCTAGACGCCTCGCCGTGCCCCTCCTCGGCATTTTGCTGCTCGCCGGAGGCGGGTGCTACCAGGACGATCCCGGGTCGAACGCGCCGTCCCCGAGCCAGAAGCCGTTCGCGAAGGTGCTGCTCACCGATGCGCCGTTCCCGTACGATTCGATCACGAGCGTCAACCTGTATGTCGTGCGGATCGAGGCGAGCGCGCAGATGGATACCACTGGTGGCACCTGGGTGGTCTTCGCCGAGCCGCGGCAGGCCTTCGATTTGCTCCAGCTGCAGCAGGGCACCACCGCCCTCCTGGGTGAACGGCAGATCCCCGCCGGGCAGTACCACGCGATCCGGATGACGATCGACACGAGCCTGTCATCCATCCGGGGCCCGGCGGGTCAGGTCCCCGTGAACTGGAACAACTACTCCGGTTCCAACGAAATGCCGCTGTACGCCTCCGTGGACTATCCGGTGAGTGTCGCCAGCGATGGCGCGGAGATCGTCATCGACTTCGACGTCGGCCGGAGCTTCCTCTGGGCCCTGTACGGGACGCGGGAGTTCACGTTGTTCCCATGGCTTCGGGCGGTCAGCACTGCGGCGACCGGCGCGATCGAGGGAACCGTGACCAGCGACTACAACGGACCGGTTGCGCCGGTCCCGAACGCGAGCGTCAGCGTGTGCGCCGCTAATCCCTGTGATTCACAAAGCTCGGCGAACGTGGTGGCGAGCGGCCGAAGCGACAACGCGGGACATTATAAAGTGGCGTTCGTGCGCTCGGGCACCTACACGGTGCGGATCGAGCGGGCCGATCATGCGTGGCTCGATCCTGTGGTCACGCCGGCCGTCACGGTGAGCACCGGCGGCACGACCGCCCTCTCGGTCGCGCTGCCTCGCGCGGGCTCGGGGGGCGCGTACATCCGGATCTCGGGGCCCACGTCGGTCGGCATCGGCGGAGCGATCCTGCTGCAGGCCGCCGTGGGGGACGCGACCGGTGCTCCGGTCTCGAACCCGTCGGTCACGTGGACGAGCGACAGCCCCGCGATCGCATCCGTGTCGTCGTCGGGAACCGACACAGCGGCTGTCACCGGCAATCAAGAGGGCTTCGCGACCATCAGGGCGACGAGTGGTGCGCTCAGCGACGCGATTACGATCCAGGTGCTCGGGTCGCCCGGCGCCCCGGTGGCGAGCGTGAGCGTGCAGCCCGCGACCGCTAGCCTGACGGTCGGCGACAGCGTGTACTTCACAGCGGAGCTCCGCGACTCCGCAGGAACGGTGCTCAGCGGTCGGCCGGTGTCCTGGTTCAGCACCGACAGCTCGGTGTTCGTGATCCAGTTCCAGGGCGGTACGAACCCCATCGCGATCGTTCGCCCCCGCGGCGTGGGCAGCGCGTTCCTGCGGGCGACGAGCGAAGGCAAGACGGGCCAGGCAACCATTACCGTGCACTGATCCCGGAGACTGGGAGGGGCGGGGGGCTCCCCCCCCGTGCCGCGGGCTCGTAATTTGCGGTTCCCCGATCCCGTCCGGAGGTCGTTTGCGTTTCGTTCCGCTCCTCGCCCTGACTCTGGTGGTCGCCTGCGCGCGTCCGCCACGCGCGGCGGCGCCTCCCCAGCCCGGGCTGTTCGGTCCTTCCTCTCAACCCGTGCTGTTGCCACCCCGGCTGGGTGAGCCGGACGTACCGCGCACGGACGCCCAATGGCGTGCCGTCGGCGGGGAAGCGGCGGCGCTGTTGTCGCAGTACGTCGCGATCAACACCACCAATCCGCCCGGCAACGAGCTCCAGACAGCGCAGTGGCTGAAGGCCGTGCTCGCGCGCGAAGGGATCGACGCTCAGGTGTTCGAGCCCCGACCCGGGAAAGCGAACCTCTATGTCCGTCTCAGGGGAGACGGCAGCGCGCGGCCGCTCATCTTGCTCAACCACATGGACGTGGTGCTCGCGAGCCCGGAGTACTGGAAGGTCGACCCGTTCAGCGGGGCCGTGCAGGACGGCTACCTCTGGGGACGCGG
>Ga0137397_10000379_pt1 | contig 30412 bp, 26 predicted proteins | sample czorhiz116metaG_FD_106658 | JGI IMG/M metagenome (GOLD analysis project Ga0137397, IMG submission 106658) | Vadose zone soil microbial communities from Angelo Coast Range Reserve, California, USA - czorhiz1.16 metaG | ecosystem: Environmental > Terrestrial > Soil > Vadose zone | place: USA... | reverse complement strand
GCCGTCGGCCGTTTTGGGAGCCAATCGAAAATTCGGCGATAGCTGGAAGTTGCTCAAGTGGCAACTCTCGAATCCATGACAACGTTGATTACCGGTGCAACGGGCTTCATCGGATGGCATGTCGCGCGGCTTCTGACGGAGCGTGTAACGGGTGTTCGGGTCATGGTGCGTCCGACAAGCCGGTTGCGCGCGATCGAAGGCTTGAATGTCGATCGAGTTGAGGGCGATCTACGCGACAGAACTTCGTTGAGCAAGGCTCTCGATGGCGTCAGCGAGGTTTTTCACGTTGCGGCGGACTACCGCTTGTGGGCCAAAAACCCGAATGACATTTATGAAAGCAACGTGTTGGGAACACGCAATCTTATCGAAGCATCGCGGCAAGCCGGCGTGGAGAGATTTGTGTACACGAGCAGTGTCGCGACAATTGCCGTCCCGGCCGGCGACCGGTTGCCGGATGAGCGAACGCAGGCGGGCCTGGATCAAATGATCGGCCACTACAAAAGATCCAAGTTTATGGCGGAACAGGAAGTGATGGAAGCGGCAGTGAAAGGTTTCCCGGCTGTGGTGGTCAATCCCGCCACGCCTGTCGGACCGGGTGATTGGAAACCGACACCGACCGGCCGCATCATTGTCGACTTTCTGAATGGCCGGATGCCCGCTTATGTCGATACCGGATTCAACGTGGTAGGGGTGGAAGATGTTGCCGAAGGTCACTGGCTCGCAGCGAAACAGGGACGTGTCGGCGAACGCTATATCCTGGGCGACCGCAACATGACGCTGAAACAATTTCTTGCGATCGTGGCTGCGGCAACCGGGCGCCCAGCTCCACGAATACGCTTGCCTTACGCCGTGGCTCTGGCCGCCGGGTACACAGAGAATCTGTTCTGTTCGGTTATGGGCCGCGAGCCGCGCATTCCTCTCGAGGGTGTGCGCATGGCAAAGCACAAGATGTTCGTCGACTGCTCGCGTGCTACACGGGAATTGGGTTTCCGCCCGGCAGGCCTAGAAGCGGCGATCGGCCGGGCTGTCCGCTGGTACATCGAGAATGGATATGTCGTGCGATCGCAATTTCGGAGAGTGGAAGTTGCTTAGGATTATCGTAACCTTCGCAGTTCGTGCGGAATTCGCACCGTGGCGGCGGTTGCGGCGTTTTAAGCGCCTGAGGGAGAGCGGCGCCTCAATATATTCAACGCAGTCCGGTGAGGGCGAAATTTATGTCGTGCTGACCGGGATCGGAACGCGTGGCGCCCGCACGGAACTGCATAAGTTGCTTGCAAGACCAACCGACATTTGTGTCGTATCGGGTTTGGCGGGAAGTTTGAAGAGCCAGCACGCTGCAGGAACAATCCTCGTGGCGAGAGCGATCAAACGTGACAAAACTGAGACAGTGATAACGAGCGACAGGTCTCTTGTGAAAATTGCGACTCAATGCGGAGCAACTGCGGTCGATTTCTTTTGCACGGCCGACGCCATTCTGAATTCACCTCCGGAAAAATTGCGCCTCGGCCAAACTGCCGATGCCGTTGAGATGGAGAGCTTTCAGATCATGACTGAAGCTCAACGGAATGGGGTTCGCGCGGTCGCGTTGCGTGCCGTTTCGGATCCGGTAGATCGGAACCTGCCGCTCGATTTCAATCGAGTTATCGATGAGGACGGAGAAATTGGCTGGCTTCGCGCCTTGTCGCAAGTTGCGGCTGCGCCGACTCGTCTTCCGCAACTGATTCGCTTCGGGTTCGAAAGTTCGAGAGCAGCCCGGAAGCTCGGACACTTTCTTGATGAGTACGTGAAATGTCTCACCACTGAGCCAACCTTGCAGTTGAATGCCGCGCGGACGGAGGTGAGATGAGCTACACCGAAACTCACGGTAACTCCACGATCAATTCGTCGGTTCCTCAACAAATGCGTGCGGGCGTCTATCGAGATTCGGGACGGGTAGAACCGGAAGATGTGCCGGTACCGAGAATCTTCGAGGGCGAAGTACTCATCCGGGTTGGCGCGTGCGGCATATGCGGAACCGATGTGAAGAAGGTCCGGCATGGACTGGTTCGCCCGCCGCAAATTCTCGGTCATGAAATCGCGGGAACGATCGCGGACGTCGGTCCCGGCGTTCAACGGTGGTCGGTCGGAGATCGAGTGAGCAGTTTTCATCACATCCCGTGCGGGGACTGTTTTTATTGCGAGCGGCAGTTGTTCTCTCAATGCGCCCGGTACAAAAAGGTCGGATTGACTGCGGGATTTGATCCAAACGGCGGGGGCTTCGCGCAATATCTGCGAGTGATGCCGTGGGTTGTTGAACGCGGAATGGTGCGAATTCCCGACGTTGTCACATTCGAGGAAGCAACGTTTATCGAGCCCTTGAATACTTGCTTGAAGGCGATACACAAGGCTCGGATAGCTCGCGATGAAATCGTCTTTGTTATTGGACAGGGACCCATAGGATTGTTGTTGGCGTTTTTGGCCCGCGAGACTGGTGCAACGGTTCTGAGCAGCGATCCAATTCCATTCAGACGACAAATGAGCGTGCGTTTTGGGTCTGCAATGTGTTTTGATCCTGAAGTGGCCGACGCTGCCGCTGAAACACGGAACTTTCGCCGTGGGATCGGCGCGGATGCGGTATTGCTGGCGGTCGCGGATCCGAAATTAGTGCCGGTCGCCCTCAGTATCGCGCGTCCTGGCGGCAGAGTCTTGTTGTTTGCCCAAAACGACCCGGTCATGCAAATCCAATTCCCCGCGGCGGCCGTGGGCGTTGAAGAAAAGGAAATTTTGGGCAGCTACAGTGCATCAATCGATTGGCAGGAAAGATCCGCGGAACTCGTTTTTGCGAATCGAAGCGTATTCCGAGAACTTATTTCTCATCGTTTTTCACTGGAAACCATCGGCGATGCTTTCCGAATGGCTTCTCATCCGGCGGAGAATTCTCTCAAGTTGGTGGTCTTGCCGTGAATGCAAAGCCCAACGGACACATGATGGCGGCCGTCTTGTACGGCCGCGAAGATCTGAAAATCGAAAAAGTAGCGATCCCGACTATCGGCGCGGGAGACCTCCTGGTCCGCGTGGAGGTAGCGCTTACCTGCGGGACAGATTTCAAGGTCTGGAAGCAGGGTTACCATGCCCGCATGATCGTGCCTCCGGCAATCTTCGGTCACGAACTGGCCGGAGTTATCGAAGAAGCGGGTGAAGCCGTTCGCGACCGCTTTCGGCCGGGCATGCGCGTTGTCGCTGCGAATTCCGCGCCGTGTAACGGGTGCTTCTTCTGTTTGAAGGATAAGGCCAACCTTTGTGAAGACCTTGTCTTCAACAATGGTGCATATGCCGAGTACACGCTGATCCCCGGTCGCATCCTTCGCGAGAATGTCATGGAGATTCCACCGCATCTCTCGTTCGTGGATGCCGCACTCGTGGAGCCGCTAGCCTGCGTGATGCGAGGCATTGAAGAGACCGGCATCTGTTCCGGCGATACCGTAGTTGTCATCGGCTGCGGGCCGATCGGTCTGAAATTCATCAGGATCTTGTCGGGCCGTGGCATTCGTGTGATTGCCGTCGGTAAACGGAACAGCCAGACGCAGGCTGCGGAAGGGCTTGGCGCGGCTGCCACCGTTGATTGTTCGAAAACGGATAAGGCCGTGGCCGCCGTCCGTCAACTGACTCATCGAAAACTTGGCGCGGATGCGGTGATTGAAGCTGTAGGCAGTCCGACCACGTGGCAGTGGGCCGTCCAGATGGTGCGATGCGGAGGGACAGTCAATCTCTTCGGCGGCTGTCCAAGCGGAACGAAAGTGGAATTCGAGTCATCGGCTCTCCATTATTCGGAGATCACGATCAAGTCCAGCTTCCACCACACTCCTCGGTTCGTCCGGGAAGCTCTCGAGACGATCGCGAGCGGCGGGATCTCCGCTCGCGATTTCGTCACCGGCGAGATCCGTTTGAGCGAACTGCCGGATTTGTTCCAGCACATGAAAAATAGGAACGGTCAGCTCAAGGTCGCGGTGATGCCCTGAAATGACCCGGCAAAACAATGCAGTTGCCTGTTGACCTGGAAATTGCCCGAGGATTGCCGCCTTCCGGCAGCTCTCCGGAACAGGCCGAGAGCTACACGCGCTGGCTTGCGACTCATCATTACGAAAATTTCACGGTCGCATCGGTCCTTCTCCCGCGTCGCCTGCGCCAGCATTTCTACAACGTTTATGCGTATTGCCGGTGGGCGGATGATCTGGCCGACGAAGTTACGGATCCGTCTGAAGCGTTGGAGTTACTGAATTGGTGGGACCATGAATTGCATCAATGCTACGCGGGATCGGCGACACACCCCGTCTTCATCGCCCTGCGAGGTACGATCGAGAGATTCGAGCTTCCCATCGAACCATTTTCCGACCTCTTGACGGCTTTCCGACAGGATCAGACCGTGCGCCGCTACGCTACGTGGGATGCCGTTATTGAATACTGCAGGTACTCGGCAAACCCCGTGGGCCGACTGGTCCTTGGTTTGTTTGGTTACAAGGATCGCGAGCGCCAGGTTCTTTCGGATTTCACATGCACGGCCCTTCAACTCGCCAACTTCTGGCAGGACGTTTCACGGGATCTGGAAATGGATCGCATCTATATTCCCGCCGATTTAATGGCGGCGCACGGTATCGCCGAAGCGGACCTGTTTGCGCGACGCTTCGATACTCGATATGCGGGCTTGATGTGTGTGCTGGTGGATCGAACACGCGAATTGTTTGAAAAAGGTCTTCCTCTCGCGCAAAGAGTGGCTCCAAATGTTCGTGTGGATCTCGAATTGTTCAGCCGTGGCGGCCTCGCAGTGCTTGACGCAATTGAGTCGATCGGTTACAACACTCTCCAAGAGAGACCTTCGCTCACGGGCGCGACGAAACTCAAACTGCTCGGGCGAGCGCTTGGAGAGCACGCGCTTACCTATGCCAGACGATAGAGAGTTGGCGGCCTCGTATGAACATTGCCGCCGCCTTGCCCGCACCGTCGCGCGTAATTTTTATTACGGGTTCGCTCTGTTGCCGCCTGTCAAGCGGGATGCGCTGTGCGCTCTCTACGCGTTCATGCGCCAGGCGGACGACATATCGGATTCCGAAAAAGAAATAAGGGACAAGCGTGAAGGCTTGAAAGCATGGCATGCGGCGCTGGATCGCGCGCTGCAAGGACAGTACGGCGGAAGCCGCATCCTGCCGGCGTTTCATGATACGGTCGGGCACTTCGACATTCCGGCTTCGTATTTTCAGGATCTGATGTCAGGCGCCGAGATGGATCTCACGGTCAAGACCTACCCCACGTTCGAACGTCTGGAGCGCTACTGTTATTGTGTCGCCGGTACCGTCGGCCTGTGCTGCGTGCACGTATTTGGTTTTCAGGATCGAAGTGCTTTGGAGCTCGCCTCGAAATTGGGAATTGCATTTCAGCTGACAAACATCCTGCGCGACATCCCGGAAGATTACTCGATGGGACGTGTCTACCTTCCACAAGAGGACATGGACCGGTTTGGCTGTACCGCAGGCGATCTTGCGAGCAACGCTGCGAGTCCTTCGTTCATCGAACTCATGCGGTTCGAGGCGAATCGCGCCTGGCAGTATTACGCACAAGGGTCGTCACTGCTGAACCTGATCAATCGCGATAGTCAGGCGGCCTTGTGGACGTTGATGCGGATATACAGCCGAATACTGGAAAAGATTGAGGCCATCCAATACGACGTCCTGGCGAAACCGCATCCAGGCTTGTCGCGCGCGGAAAAAGCCTGGATCATGTTGCGCGCAGGCGCCGGGCTTTGGAAACAGGAACGATGCCTTCGCCACACGTAGTTGCGCACGCTTTGAACAGACGGCGCGGGAACGATACTATACACTACGAACGATATACGATGCTCTCGCATCAAACTGCCGATAATTCAGCGTTGACGACGAGCGGGCTGCGGCAAAAAGGAGGAAGCTTTGAAACGAGCTTGGAGTCAGTTGTTGCTCATCTTCATCGGCGTCCCCTGCCTTATGGCGCAACCGGCGCGACAGAGAGCTGAAGACAAGATCGAGCAACTGGCCGGGACAGCACAAGAACAGTCCATGCCCGAAGGGCATCACAACCACCAGGAGCCGGTGCTGAACGAATCCGTGAATCCGGAGAATCAGGCAAAGCTGCTCGCCGATAAGAGAGAAAGCGAGTTCAATCATCATCTGGCGGGCCTATTCGTGGCGGTCGGGGGCATATTCATTCTGTTGCAGGCCGCGCTCGGAAAGCGATGGACGCTGGCGAAATACATCTGGCCTGCGAGCTTTTTGGCTTCAGGGATTTTCGTGCTTGTGTGGAGCGACACCGAACTTTGGCCGTTCGGCGGCCGGCAGTGGTTGGAAGCACTGCAGCACAATCGGGAGGTGTTGCAGCACAAGACATTTGCTGTCCTGCTGGTGGGATTAGGATCGATCGAGTGGCTGCGCGTCAAGGGGACATTGAGAGCAGCATGGAGCGGGTTGGTCTTTCCCTTACTCGCGATCGCAGGTTCAATCCTGCTGCTGTTTCACCAGCATGAAGGCGGAATGCACGGACCGAGCCACATGGACCTGATGGCGCAGATTCAGTCCCAGCATCTGAGCTACGCTGTAACAGGAATCGGAATTGGCGTTGCGAAGGGAGCGGCGGAACTAAGGATGCGCGGGCGGAAAATCTTCGCCAAATTGTGGCCGACGCTGATGGTAGCGCTGGGGATTCTGCTCATGTTCTACCGGGAATAAGAAATCAGGAGCAGAAACGGCCGTTGTGGATGTGGAGATGTGGATATAAATCCTAATCCTCGAAAAACCGGAACGATGCCTCCGCCACACGTAGTTGTTATCGGTGGCGGTCTTGCCGGACTAGCCGCATCGATAGCGCTTACCGATCAGGGAATTCGCGTCTGCCTCCTGGAGAAGAATCCCCGGCTTGGCGGGCGCGCAACTTCATATCGTCTCCCGACAGGTGAATACATCGACAATTGCCAGCATGTGACGCTTCGCTGCTGTACGAATTTGGAAGACTTTTATCGGCGTATCGGTGTTGCAGACAAGATCCATTATTACGAGCATTTGCTTTTCTCGGATTCGAAGCACCGCCGAGCCGGTATCAAACCGTCGCGATTGCCCGCTCCGTTTCATCTGGCTCCGTCGTTCGCGGCGTTTACGCTGCTGACAATCAAGGATAAGTTTTCCATTGCGCGCGCAATGCTTCGCATACTTCGCAGTGGCGGCAGTCCCAGACTGCCGCGCGGGATGACAATGCTGGACTGGCTGCGCCGGGCAAAGCAGACGCCGGCAGCGATCGATCGTTTCTGGCGTGTAGTGCTTGTTAGCGCGCTGAACGAGGTTTTGGAGCGTACCGATGCAGGCTACGGCATCCTCGTTTTTTGGAAAGCCTTCCTGTCCAATCCGGCCGCATTCGGTGTTGGTATACCAGCTGTTCCGCTTGCAGAGTTGTATGCGTCGTGCTGCGAACGTATCGAACGGAACGGGGGCGAAGTCCGCACGCGCTGTGCAGTAGACGACGTGTGCGTGTCGAACGGCAGTGCCATTGGTGTTCGATTGGAAGACGGCAACCGGGTCACTGCAGATTATTATGTGGTCGCCGTGCCATTTGATCGGCTGCTCAAGCTTGCCCCTGCAGAGATTCGTGGCACTGAGATTTTCGCAAACCTGGCGAACCTCGGTGCATCGCCCATTACAGGGGTTCATATGTGGTTTGACCGGCCGCTTATGTCGGAACCATTCCTGACATCGGTGGATCACACGATTCAATGGGTTTTCAACAAGGCGGCCCCCGGCGCAGCCGAAGGTGCGGAAACGGGACAGTATCTTCAAATCGTAATCAGCGCTTCGCATGAGCTGTCGGACCGGTCTCAGCAAGAGATTATCGATATTTGCGGAAGGGAGCTATGTGACCTACTGCCGGCCGCAGGAGAAGCCAAATTAATGCGGGCTGTCGTCATTCGTGAAAATGCCGCGACGTTTTCCCCCGCCCCTGGTTGCGACCGATGGCGGCCTTCGCAAAAGACGCCGATTCGCAATCTGTTTCTTGCTGGTGACTGGACACAAACAGGGTGGCCCGCGACGATGGAAAGCGCTGTTCGCAGCGGCTATCAAGCGGCTGAAGCGATACTGTCGACGGAAGGATGGCACGTTCCGCTTGTGCGGCCAGAACTGCCGCCGAGCGGAGTGGCACGATGGTTTGCACGCACGTAGAATGCTTGTGATGAATCCATGGGGGATCGTGGTTCCTGGCGTCGCCGCCCTCGGTTTGCCTGCGTGGGCCGGTCTTCATCCCCGCTCGCAGTTATTTGGATCGACACGATGCACGGTTGAAAATGCGTGCGCTCTGACCTTTGATGATGGGCCCAATCCTCGAATCACGCCACATTTGCTTGCGCTGTTGGAAAAGCATTGCGTGCCGGCAACCTTCTTTGTGCTTGGTAAGTACGTCGAGCAATGTCCTACACTTGCTGCGGAGATCGTTGCAGCCAATCACGCCATTGGGAATCACACGTATGGCCATCCGAGTCTGCTCTTCTTCACTCGGCGGCAGATCATTGAAGAGCTGACTCGCTGTGAAGATGCAGTTTTTGGAGCTACTGGCCGATATAGCAGTTGCGTTCGCCCGCCGTTCGGATTTCGCGGACCGCAGTTTCACTCGGCAGCTCGTGAAGTAGGACTTTCCGAAGTCGTCATGTGGTCCGTTTCCGGACGGGACTGGAAGCCGCAGCCGGCAGCGCGCGTCAGCCACCGCATCCGCAAAGTCCAATCGGGCGATATTGTTCTCCTTCACGATGGCGATCACCGCTTACTGAACGCCGATCGATCACACATGATCCAGGCCCTGGAGTACTGGCTCCCGCGCTGGAAGGACTCGGGTCTACAGTTCGTAAAGTTGTGTGAGGATTCCCTGAGGCCACAATCCCATCCGGCCAACGTGCTAAAATAGTCTGATTTTTTATGGTGTCGGACGCTGGAAAAACGGCTTTGTTTGTGCTCATCGCATTGGGTCTCGTCGGGCTTGTGTCCGGGCTGGCGGTGAGAGGCGGTCGAGACCAGCCGGTAACGGTGACTACAACTCACGCAGTTCGTCAAAATCTCAGCTCGTGGATCACAAGCAACGGTAAGGTCGAGCCAATCGAGCCCCGCATCATTCAAGCCCCGCTAACGACATTTATTGAAACAATCGCAGTAAGAGAAGGTCAGACGGCGAACCGGGGGCAAATTCTGATGACGCTGGACGCCAAAGATGTGAGAAGCGACCTCGCGCATATGAGAGAAGAGATCGCCGCCGCTGAAGATGAACGCAGAACTGCGCTCGGCGGCGGCTCTCCCGATGAAGTTGCTCAACTTAAGAGCGATCTTGCTAAAACGAATTCTGAAATCGATCGTCTACACCGCGAGCGCGAATCCCTGGAGCGGCTGTATGCGAAGCAGGCGGCGACGCGCCGGGAAATAGAAGATACGAAAACAGCGCTGGAGAAGGCTGAAGCCGATAAGCGGCTGATCGAAGAGAAGAAAAGTGCGATAACACAGCGCTCAAAGCTTCAGGCAGAGCGCGCCGCCCTGCGAATCGATACGGCACAGAATTCAATACGATCTCTCCAGGAAAAGTTGAATTCTGCGCAGGTTGCGGCTCCGGTAAGCGGGACTCTCTATTCGCTGCCGGCTCGCGCCGGCACGTATGTGCATACGGGCGACTTACTCGCCGAGCTGGCCGACCTGAAACACATCCGGGTGCGTGTATTTGTTGATGAGCCGGAGCTTGGCTCACTGAAGGAAGGACAATCCGTCGAAGTTACATGGGAAGGTCAGCCGAATCGGACATGGACCGGTCGGGTGGAGCAACTCCCCAAAACGGTCGTGGCCCGGGGCTCGAGAAACGTGGGCGAGGTGCTCTGCTCGGTAACCAATGAACAGGCTGAGTTGTTGCCGAACACGAATGTGAATGCGCGCATCCGAATCGGCGACCGCGAAAATTCGCTGACCATTCCCCGCGCTGCCGTCCGGACTGAGGGCGGCGCGCATTACGTATTTGTTGCCGATCACGGCCGACTGCAGAAGCGAGAAGTGAACGTGGGTATCTCCAACCCGACGGATTACGAACTTTTGAGCGGAATCACAGAAAGGGACGTGATTGCCATGCCGGGCGTGTCCGAACTCCAGCAGGGGATGGCCGTCACGATTGCTGAACAATGATGATTTCGTGCATTCTATTGATCTCAATGCTGCTGAAGCCGGCCCCCGCCATTGCAGGGCCGTCACCGGCGCCTGAAACGGCGCGCACAGAATTTGAAGCCGGAAACTACTCTGCTGCCGTGAAGACGTTGACTACTGCTCTCCTGGAGGCTCCGCAAGACGCCTCGTTGCACTACTGGGCTCTGCGGTCGTATTACGAACTCCAGGATTACGGGAATGCGGTAACGCACGGCGAAAAGGCTGTCAAACTGGATCCCCAGAATGCTGAATACAATCGATGGCTCGGCCGCGCTTACGGAGGCAAGGCCGAGCAGAGCCGCAGCTTCTTTCTTGCTAGAAAAGTAAAGCAAGCCTTTGAGGCAGCGGTGCGTTTCGCACCATGGAACATCGCTGCCCGCCGCGATTTAATGCAGTATCTTGTCGAAGCGCCGTGGATCGTAGGCGGAGACAAGCAAAAGGCGCGAGAGCAAATCCAGGCCATCTCCGAAATCGATCCCATCGAGGGCCGCTTGGCGCGAGCCGCTTATTTTGCGGCGGATAAGAAATGGAAAGAGGCCGAAGCGGAATACGACGCGGTCCTGAATGCGCCGCCACACGGCATGGAGACCTACATGGAAGCCGCGCAATTCTTCGCGGACCGACAAGATGTCCAGCATCTCGAGCGAGTCGTGGAAGCGGCCAGGCGCGTCGATCCGAAAGATCCGCGGCTGGATTACTACAGTGCCGTCAGTCTCATTTTGCGGCGCAGTGACTTCGCCACCGCCGAAAAACTCCTGCGGTCCTATCTCGCCAATGTCCCTCAGAGGAGTGACTATCCTTCCCACAATTCAGCCAGGGAATGGCTTAAGCTGCAACGGCAAGTGAGCCAATGATTCGAGGCGAAGTCTGGAAGATCGCAATCGACGCGCTGCGAGCCGACAAAGTGAAGGCTTTCCTGACGATGCTCGGCGTCGTCATCGGCAGTGCCTGCATCGTCCTCGTTGTAACGGTTTCCCTGATCGGCAGAAACTACATCCTTGCGCAGATTGAAGGCGTCGGTTCGAACATCGTTTATGGCGAGCTGATTCGCACCGGCAGCCAGAGCACGACGTTGAGCGATGAGATCACGTTGTCCAACCTGGAAGCCGTACGCGACACCGTTCCCAGCGTCGTCCGGGTCGCGGGTACGCACGATTTGCAAATGAGCGTTGTCGCAGCCGGCGTTGAACGGCCAGTGACGCTTGTCGCGGTGACGCCGGAGTTTCAGGCCATCCGCAATCTTCTCGTCACGCGAGGCCGCTACTTTGATGGTGACGACATGAAGTCGCGCAGCAAGGTATGTTTGCTGACGGAGGAGCTGGCTCGGATTGTCTTCCCGGGAGTAAATCCCGTGGGAATGGAGATTCGAGTCGGCGAGCTGAGGTTCACGATCATCGGCGTATTCAAGGAACGCGTGGCGACGTTCGGCCAATCCGAGATCGCGCGTGAATCGGTGATCGTCCCATTTGGGTTATTGAAGAGCTATGCCGGAACAGATACCGTGAAAGTGCTTTACGCACAGGCAGCCACTCCTGAAAGTGTACCGGCTGTAACTAAGCAAATAGAACAGCTTCTTCGATCGCGCCATCGCGCGGGCGCCGTCTACAACATTCAGAACCTGACGGCCATACTCGACGCCGCGCAAAATATTTCGCTGGCTGTAAGCCTCGTTCTGCTTGCTGTGGGATCGGTCACGCTGATCATCAGCGGCGTTGGTATCATGAACATCATGCTGGTTACGGTCACTGAGCGGACTCGCGAGATTGGCGTACGCAAAGCGATTGGCGCGCCCAAGCGAGAGATCCTGTATCAATTTTTGATTGAAGCTCTGATTATCAGTATCGCCGGCGCGACACTGGGGATTGCGATCGCGCTTGCGATTCCTGTCATTGCGCGGCCATTCCTTCCCGAAGGCATGATAATTCCGATTTCTCCTATTTCAATCGTAGCCGCCTTTCTCGTTTCGTGTTCGACCGGAATGATTTTCGGATATCTTCCCGCCAGCCGGGCGGCCAAACTGCAACCAACCGAAGCACTGCGGTATGAATAAAACTCGAGAGATTTGCTGTGCGCTCGTGTGCGCTGCGTTGCTCGATGTACCGGAGCTCACGGCGCAGGACTTCGTTTCCCTCAATCTGAAGCAGGCCGTGGACATGGCGCTGCGGAACAGTCGCGAAGTGGCCCTGGCACAGGCCCGATACAATGTTGCGCAAAATACGGTGGAAGTGAACCGCTCTGCGTTCCGTCCGAATCTTTTTACCGGCTCGGGAGCGGCTTACACATACGGTTTTCCGCAAACGCCGGGAGGAGCTGCTCCTTCCATTGTTAATGCATCGTATGTCCAGACTGTTTTCAATCCGCTGCTGGCGGCACAGACTCGTGCGGCGAGCGAGCGGATGGAAGCGCAGCGTCTGGAGCTGGAGAAGACGCGCAACCTGGTTATGCTGCAGACCAGCTCCGCATACCTGGAATTAGCAAAGGTGCGCCACTCGCTCGACCTCATGCGAACCCAAAGGCAAAGCAATGGCAGAATTCGGGATTTCACGCGACAAAGGCTGAATGAGGGTCTCGAGTTGCCGATCGAAGTCACCCGGGCCGAGCTTAATGAGGCCCGATCCGAACAACGGATCGTACAGCTCGAGAGTCGTCAGCGCGTTCTCGAACGTCAACTCGCCGCTTTGATCGGCGTTCCGGCAGGTCAGCGCATCGAGATCGAATCGGAAGTCCTGCCCTTCGAGGAACAGCAACGCGAGCAGGATCTGGTCGATCGCGCCCTCAAAAGCAGTCTTGATCTCCAGCAGGCCGAATTGGAACGCAGAGCGCGCGAGCATCGGCTGCAAGGCGAGATCGGGACCAAATGGCCGGCAGTGGATTTGTTTGCCGAATATGGCCTGTTTGCCCGTTTCAACAATTTCCAGGATTTCTTTCAACGGTTCCAGCGGAACAACTTCAATATTGGACTTCAGGTGCGCATTCCAATCGTGAGTGCCCAGCGCTCCGCCAATGTGAATCTGGCGAAGAGTGAATTGACGACAGCCGAAATGGAGCTGAAGAGCAAACGCCAGAACGTGGAGCTTGATGTCGAACGCCAATACCAACACCTTCGGGAGCTGAATGCGGCGCGCGAGGTGGAGCGGCTCGAGTTGAAGCTGGCCCAGGAGAATCTTCAAATCGTCCAGGCGAGTTTTGAGGAAGGGCGGTCGAACCTGCGGGACGTGGAGAAAGCCCGGCTCGAAGAGAATGACAAATGGCTTGCATTCCTGGACAGCGACTACGAGTATCAGAAGGCCCATCTGGATTTATTGAATACTACTGGCGATTTGGGACGGTTATTCCGGTAAAATAGAGTGCCTTTGCGGTACCAATCCCTGGCAGCGAGGATGCACCTGTGACTACTGTGATGAAAACGCTCCTGCTGAATCCTCCCAGCTTCAAGAATTTCGACGGTGGCGCCAGTTCGCGCTGGCCCGCAACGCGAGAGATCGCTTCATTCTGGTATCCGGTTTGGCTGAGTTATCCCGCGGGAATGTTGCCGGGCAGCCGCCTGCTGGATGCGCCTCCGCACGGCGTCACGCCTGAACAAACCGTCGAAATCGCTCGCCATTACGACCTGGTCGTTTTGTTTACCTCTACCGTCGGATTTTCAAGTGATGTTGCTCTGGTTCGCAGAATGAAGCAGGCCAGGCCCGACCTCAAAGTCGCGTTTGTCGGACCGCATGTCCAGATCAAACCCGATTGCCTGTTGAGCAATCCCGAAATCGATTTCATTGTGACCGGTGAATTCGATCATGCTGTGGTGGAATTTGCCGAGGGCAGACCTTTGAGTAAAATTGCGGGGGCCGGTTATCGCCAGAATGGCGGCATTCATTTGAATCCTGCTCGTCCGCAACTGCAGACGGAAGATCTCGACAAACTGCCGTTCGCAACCGAAGTCTACAAACGCGACCTCGTGATTGAGAACTACAACGTTCCGTTTCTACTGCATCCCTACGTAGCCTTCTATACGTCACGCGGATGCCCGGCACTCTGCACATTTTGCCTCTGGCCGCAAACGCTTTCCGGCCATTCATGGCGCGTTCGCTCCAGCGAGAACGTCGCGCGGGAAGTGAAGCAAGCTTTGCATTTGCTTCCTCAAGCGAAGGAATTTTTCTTTGACGACGATACGTTCAATATCCGCAAAGAACGTGTCCTCGACATCTGCTCGAAGTTCAAGACGCTCGGCTTTCGATGGTCCTGTACGGCCCGCGTGAACAGCGACTATGAAACTTTGAAAGCGATGGCTGATGCGGGAGCGCGGCTCTTCATTGTCGGATTCGAATCCGGCGATCCGCAGATCTTGAAAAATATTAAAAAGGGCGCGACTGTCGAGCAGGCTCGAGAGTTCACGAAAAACTGTAAGAAAGTCGGGATCAGGATTCATGGAGATTTCATAATCGGCCTTCCTGGGGAAACAAAGGAAACGATCCAGCGCACGCTCGATTTCGCAAAGGAACTGGATGTCGAGACGATACAGGTTTCCATTGCCCACGCCTATCCGGGAACCGAGCTTTACCGGCAACTCGCAGTCGACAATTCGATGGCTACCGAGGCTCTGGCAGACAGCAGTGGGCACCAGCTGCCGCATATCGAGTATCCCGGCCTTCCTCGTGAAGAAATGATGGCATCCGTGAACCGGTTCTATGATTCGTACTACTTTCGCCCGCGCGTGGCGTGGCGCATCGTCCGTGATGCTCTATGGGATGCGAGCGAACGTCACCGCTTGTATACCGAGGCTGTCGAATATCTCCGCGTTCGCTCAGAGCGCAGGAAATACGCACGTAAACATTCGCCGAGCGCATGATTTCCAAGCACCTTGGTAAGAAAACTTACGCTCTGTTTGCCTCGATGGTTTTGTTCGGTTCCCTCGGGAATGTCCTGCTCAGCAAAGGAATGAAGCAGATTGGAGAGATCCTCGACTTGTCTCCCGGCGCGCTGGTGTCGCTGTTCGTCAAGACTTTCACGAACGGATCCGTCTGGCTCGGTATTTTGAGCCTCCTGGTCTTTTTCGTCAGCTATCTCCTTTTACTGTCGTGGGCCGATTTCAGTTATGTGCAGCCCGCCTCGGCGATCGGCTATGGCCTGGTTGCAGTGCTGGGCTACTTCATGCTTGGCGAATCCATATCATGGACGCGCTGGGCCGGTGTGCTGCTCATCTGCGCGGGCGTTGCCCTCGTGGGCAGAACGGAGCCGAGAACCACGGGAGATTGATCCGTGCGATTGGTTCTATTCATCGCGATTGTCGTTTTAGGCGGCACTGCGGGTGACATCGCGGTCAGTCATGCCATGAAGCAGATTGGTGAAGTGCATCCTCTGACGCCGGCGGCCGTTCTAACTGTCCTGGCCCGCGCATTCCGAATGGGATGGCTATGGATCGGCATCGGGTTCATGGCTGTGGGCTTCTTTTCCTTATTGGCCTTGCTTTCGTGGGCCGATGTGAGTGTTGTCGTGCCTGCAACTGCGTTGAGTTACGTGGCCGGCGCATTTGGGGCGAAGTTTCTGTTGGACGAGCAAGTCGCGCCTCTGCGCTGGGCTGGAGTGCTGTTGGTGTGCCTTGGTGTAGCGCTCGTATCGATTAGCTGATTGCGATGTCGATTCTATTGCAGGCGCTTCTATTCATCGCCGCATCTTCCGGAATTGCATATTGTTTCCTGGCGTTCTGGACGGCCATCAGATTTCATTTACGGAACCGCGAAGCCTCAGATCGCAATTTCACTCCGCCGGCATCCATTCTTAAGCCGCTTTGCGGTTTGGATCCGCATGGTTACGAGAGTCTTCGCAGTCACTGCATCCAGGACTATCCAGAGTATGAAATCATTTTTGGTGTCTCTCGTTTCGATGATCCGGCCGTTCCTGCGGTCGAGCGTTTGATTCAAGAATTTCCAAACCTTTCGATCAGGCTCGTAGTGTGTCCAAACGTGTTCGGAATGAATTTTAAAGTCAGCAATCTGTTGCAGATGCTTCCAGCGGCTCGACATCCGTATCTGGTAATCAACGATAGCGATATTTGTGTGCCGCGCAACTATCTGAGTCTGGTGATTGGCCCGCTCGAAGACCGATCCGTTGGCATTGTCACGTGCCTTTACCGTGGAATTGCAGGCCCGAGTATCGGGTCGCGCCTGGAATCCCTCGCAATTGAGGCCGACTTCATCCCGGGTGTGTTGTGCGCCAGGCAATTGGAAAAGGGAATCCACTTCGCTATGGGTTCGACAATGGCGTTTCGCCGCGAGGTTTTGAAACTGGTTGAAGGCCTGCGGAGTATTGCGGACTACCTGGCCGATGATTATGAATTCGGTCGCAGGGTTTCGAACGCCGGATTACGAGTCGAGCTTGCGGACTGTATCGTGGAGCATTATCTGCCCGGGTATTCCTGGTCAGAGTTCTTTCAACACCAACTGCGATGGGCACGCACGATACGGAGCTGTCGTCCTGAAGGATATGCCGCATTGATTCTTACACTCCCGCTTCCGTGGAGCGTTTTCGCCCTGGCGGCAGCGCCTTCCATGCGCCTGGGATGGATTGTCGTGATCGTGTCGCTTGTCCTTAGATTGATGGTCATGTTTGCTTCGGGTTTTCTTGTATTGCGTAATCGTCAGGTGTTCAGGAACCTGTGGCTCTTGCCGATTCGAGACTTCGTCTCGCTGCTGATTTGGGTGTTATCTTACGCGGGAAACGGCATTGTATGGCGCGGAAACAAATTTGAACTCGCAAACGGAAAATTGCGCTCAGCTTAAGAGGCTTATTGTCACCGCGGACGATTTGGGACTTACACGAAGGGTCAACGACGCCATCGTGAAAGCCCATCGGGAAGGCATCGTGACAACGGCTAGCCTGCTGGTGAACGCCGCAGCTTTTGAATCTGCGGTCGATATCCTCAAACAAAGCCCAAGGCTGGATGCAGGACTCCATTTAAATCTCACGGAAGGGGCGCCGGTGAGCGCACCAGTACAAATCCCGAGTCTGGCCGATTCGAGTGGCTTTCTATACCGTCATCCGTTCGCGTTGGCAGCCGGATTGTTCCGATGGAAAGTGCTCCTGGCCGATTTGGAAACGGAAATTCGAGCGCAGCTCGAGAAAGCTTTAGCGGCCGGCGTACGGATCACTCATGTTGACGGACATAAGCACGTGCATGTCATACCTCAGGTGTTTGACATTGTCTGCCGGATCTCTCCGGCTTACGGGATCAAGGCGGTACGTTCGACCATTGAGAGGACTCCCAGGCTGGCCTCACTGCTCGCGAGGAACATTGGCTCACGGCCGCAAATTCTGAAGCAATTTGTTCTCGGCAAAGGACTGTCTGGAGCATGGGTGCTGACGCAGATGGCAAACCGGCATCGAATATTGAATACTCCCCGACGCTTTTACGGGGTTACTCAAACTGGTTTTCTGGATGCCCCAACTTTCGCAGAGATTCTCGGCGGTCTGAAAAGCGGGGTCAGTGAGGTGATGTGTCATCCGGGTTACGTCGATGAGGATCTGCTCCGGACGCCCACCCGCCTTCATTTTCAGCGCGAGCGCGAGTTGGAGTTGTTGACAGGTCCGGGAATTCGCGATCTGCTGAAGCGCGCCAGCGTCGCGCTGGCCAGTTACAGGGATTTGGGGGATTGTGAAAGCTGCGGCTGACATCCGATATTCCATCGTTGTCCCGCTGTACAACGAACAAGACAACGTGCGGCCGCTATATTCACGTATCGTGAAAGCGATGACTGGCGTGGCCGGAACGTATGAGATCGTATTCATCGATGACGGGAGCCGCGACAACACCTTCAAAATTCTCTCCGAAATATGTGACGACGACGCACGCGTCACCGGCGTTCGGTTACGAAAGAACTTCGGGCAGACGGCCGGCCTTAAAGCCGGGTTCGACTTTGCGCGCGGGGATGTCATCATTTCGATGGATGGAGACCTTCAACACGATCCAGCCGAAATCCCGGCCTTCGTGACGAAAATCGACGAGGGATACGACATAGTCAGCGGATGGCGACTCGAACGGCGAGATGCATGGCTGACGCGAAAGCTTCCCAGCCGGATCGCGAATTGGCTGATGGCGAAGCTTTGTGGTTTGGATCTGCACGATTTTGGCACGACCTTCAAGGCTTACCGCCGAGAAATAATCAAGGATCTGCAACTATTTGGCCAGCTGCATCGTTTTATTCCAGCATTGGCAAGCTGGTCGGGCGCGAGCATTGCTGAGATTCCGATCAAGAATTTTTCGCGACAGAGCGGTAAATCGAATTACGGTCTTTCGCGAACCCTCACTGTGATGGTGGATCTGATCTGCATCAAATTTCTGCTGGACTACTCCACCAACCCGCTACAGCTCTTCGGCAGTTGGGGATTGCTGAGCTTTGGCGCAGGCGGCATGGCAGGTTTATTTTTGCTTTTCCGAAAATTCGTTTCACACGTTGAGGTCATGAAAGAACATGGTCCCCTGTTGTTTGCTGCCGTTCTTCTTATCGTGTGTGGAATTCAACTGATATCCCTGGGGTTAATAGGCGAGATGCTGGCGCGCATCTATTATGAAAGCCAGCGCAAGCCTATCTATTCCGTGCGTGAGATCAAGAGGGCCGAACGCGCCGGCTAACTAAAGCCGGCGCCTACAGTTCACTTTCGAATCATCTTCCCGTCCGCGATGAGCCGATAACGTTCGTTGCGCCAGGTAATCTCATTGCCTGCAAAGCTGGCGCACCAGACAAAAAAGCCCACCAGATCGCGCGCGGGATAGAGCCAGCACAGCCACAGCGATTTTCGATCGCCAATAACTCTCCATCCAATCGCAATGGCCTGCAAGACGCGGTTCAAAAAAGCCCATGCGAATAACGCAAGTCCGAGTCGCCAACTTTGCATTGCAGATGCTGTAAACAACCCCAGCAAACCGAACGGTACTGCATAAGTTAGACCAGTGCCGATATGTCCGGCCCGTCGCGAGAATCGCGTGCTTCTCATCCACCGGACCTGGTGCATAAGTGACGATCGCAGCGATGTATTCGTCGCCACATGGTCAATGAAGTGATGCGACAACACGACCTCCTTACCGGATTTGTAAGCAAGGTTGCCAAGAACGTAGTCGTCCGCACAATAGGATCCCAGCCCCGCGACACCGCCGATGGATTCGAGAATGTCTTTACGCGTTGCCATCGTCGGCCCCAGAGCAAACTTCATGCCTTCCAGCATTTCTGCAACAAGCACTCCCGACGTCATCTCGATCGACATGCCGAGTGCCTCCAGCGTCGACCAAATGCCGCCGGCGGAGACGCCGCGGTAAAGGCATGTTACGACCCCGACCGCCGGATTCAGCAGGGGTGCGACCACTTGCTCGAGGCAATCGGCCTTCACGCACACATCGCTGTCGGTAATGACGAGATAGGATCCCGCAGCCGCGGACAGCATTTTGTCCAACGCAAAGACTTTTGCATTTGGATATTCAGGCTCGCCGGATAAGACAACGGTCGTTCTGACCCGCGGATACTTGCGGCGGAGTGCGTCGACAGTTTTGAGAGCCGGATCTTCCGAATGCCGAGCGCCGAAGATGAGTTCGAATTCCCGGTAATTCTGCCGGAAAAAACTTTCCAGATTGCGCTCCAGCATCGGCTCCATGCCATGGAGCGGCTTCAATACCGTGACAAAAGGCCATGTATGCCGGTTGTGGGGTTCATCGCGAAACTCTCCGCGAAAGCGTCTTGCCGCGCGCAAGGCCAGCATCAAATAGACCGTGCTGGAGATAAGTCCGAGAAGCGAGCAGAACAGAAGTAAGCGAATCATGAACCGCCGTTGGTCAGCAGATATTTTCCGCCGCTCTCACTCACAATGTGCACCGAAGAGGCGCCGACCAGTTCATGAATGCGGGGCAGGTCCTCGTGGTTTGCCAGCAGATAATATCGATCGGCGCTTCGCCACAGCGTTTGCAAATCGGCGTCTCCGATGAAGACAGGCGGTGCGCCGGGAGCATAAGAGCCGTACTCCAGATTGTCTCTTCTGCCGTTCCATAGCAGCGCCTGCCGGTTCGCGTAAAAGAAAACAGACGAGAAGGCGTAATAAGCGTCGGCTTCGATCAATTTGCCCGGAGGCGCGCTTGTCAGCGCATCGGCCAGCGGTTTCGAACTCAGATAACGATCAAACGTGGTCATTGCCAGGCGCGCCGCATGAAAAAAGACCATCATCATTGCGGCCATTGCCAGGAAACAACAGCGCTGGTTGGCCGAATAGCCAGCTATTCCGATTGCTCCCACCAGCACGGCGACTCCTGCAAGCATTAAAGGGAGCCGTAAGTAGGCGAGAGATCGCAGGGTCAAGTCACCCATGTGGCCCAGCGACAATGTGTACAGTTCCGGGCGCTGCGCCAGGGCTGTTGAAATATCGCCGGGTGTTGGCAATGTCCAAACCTGCCAAAGAAATGCCGCAATCACCACGACAAGCAGCGCGGCGACCACACCCAATGCTTTCGTACCGCGTTTTATCCATAAATCTTCCGACGTCATTGCCGGCCCGAGCAGCAGAGCAAGCGCGGGATATATCGGCAGCGAGTAGTATTCCTGCGTTGTTGAAAAACTGAAGAACGTCATCACGAATCCCGCCCAACAAAGCACCAGCAGCCGCGTGCGGCCTGCGCGATCTACAGGTCTGTAGCCGAGTCGAACGGCAGCTGGAAAATAGAAGCTCCACGGGAATAGCCAGACGAAGTGGAGGAACCAGAACCAGAGGCGAGGCACCGTGTTGTAATCGCGCGGATAGCGAAGATTCAGAAATCGGAGCAGGTGCTCATTTATGAAATAAAACCAGAAGAAGCCGTGATATTGGCCGGGCACGCTACGGAGTGTGAAGTCGAAGGATGGCGGGTTGCGCAGTGTAGCCAACACTACCCACGGGGCTGTAGTTGACAGCACGATGACCGAACCGGAAACGGGATGAAGGCGGCGCCAGGCATCTCGAGAAAAAAGCTGACGCGTGACAGCCATGTAGACGAGCGCGGCTCCGGCCGGGAACACAATGGCGATCAATCCTTTCAAGAGAAAGCCGATTCCGACAAACACTGCCAGCAGCATTGCCCACGAGCCCGTCTTTCGTTCGCCCGGTTCGAGCGCGCGCAAGAAGCACCACATGGCCAGCGTGATCGTCAGCGTAAGTGTTGCATCCGGAATCAAAATCCGCGTGAAGAGGAAAAGGCCGATCGACGTGCTCAAGACGAGACCGGAGTGAAAACCGGCACTGGGCCCGAAGGCCCATTTGCCGAACCGCAGCGTTACCCAGCACAGCGCGACGACCATCAAAGCCAGAGGCAGCCGGCCCGCCCAATCATGTACTCCAAACACTGCGAATGAGATGGCTATCACCCAATAGCACATCGGCGATTTTTCAAGATAAGCGATGCCGTTGAGCCGTGCGGTAACCCAATCGCCCGACTGAAGCATGTTGCGAGCAATTTGCGCCTGGACGGCATCGACATCATCCATCAGATAAGGCGGACTGAAGGCGCAACCGAGAAAGATTGCAGCGGCGACGAAGACAACGATCAAGTCAGATTTGAAAGTGCGACTGGTGTCAGCGCGGTCTTGTATTCGAGAGCCGATGACGACGGTTGTATCTTCCACTTCTTCATCCAGAGGAACAGGATCATGAGACCCCATAGGTGATAACCCGAGTTCGCGCGTCTTTCAAGATGATCTTTCAAAAGAGACTCCACTTCGTTCCAGCGGAACAGTCCTGTTTCCTTCACGGAGTCTTCATTGACGACATCCAACAGGAGTGATTTCAACGTCCCGCGGAGCCATTGATGAGCCGGTATATCGAACCCAACTTTGCTTCGCCGCACGATCGCAGGCGGCAGCTTGTCCTTCATCAACTCACGCAGGATGAATTTCAATTTTGAGCCACGAACTTTGAGCTCCGGTTGGAGCGACAACGCAAACTCGCAGATCCGGTGATCGAGAAATGGCGGCCGCACTTCAAGCGCGTGGGCCATGCTCATCCGGTCCACTTTGCACAGAATGTCGTCGGGCAGGTAATACTGGAGGTCGAATCGGAGATGCCTGTCGAGTTCAGAGCCTCCGGTTATCAAGTCGAGCAATTCTCTCAAGGGCCGGTTTTCCGATTTAAGGAACAACTTCTCTTTCTCTTCCTCGGAGAATGTTCCGGTCCAGAAGACGTGCGCTTCGTCCGGATCCATGAATGAGCCCTGGAAGAAACGCTTCAGCTTATATTCGAAGCTGATCTTCTCGTCCGATACCGGCCAATGACGCAGCAAATCGAGTCCTGCCGCCCGAATACTTGCCGGCACTCGACGGAACCAGCGGGCATAACGATTGGCGAGGTAAGTAATGTAGCCACCGAACAGTTCATCGGCGCCTTCGCCGGAAAGTGCAACGGTGACCTCTCGTCGACTCATTTGGGCCAGGAACCACACAGGCAGCGCACCCGCGTCCGCGCAAGGCTCATCGGAGTAGTATGCGAACTGTTCGACAGCATTCCGCAGGTCTACGTCCTCATTCAGATCAAATTCCGAATGGTCGGTATCGTAACGATTCGAAACCTCGGCAATGTACCGGCTCTCGTCAAAGCTGCGGCCATTAAAAGTAATCGAGAACGTTTTCAGACGAGTCGAAGCCGCCTCAGATGCGTAATGAACAATGGTCGACGAATCGATGCCGCCGCTCGCCCAAATTCCGATCGGAACGTCCGAGGTCAGATGCTCGCGGACCGATTCCTTCAGCAAATAGTCCAGCTCTTCTTTCGCGTCTTGCAGGCTGCGGCGGCGGATTTCACATGGCGGCCGCCAATATGCATGGAGCTGAGTTTTTCCATCGACCCATTCCAGCAGGTGTCCAGCAGGAAGCTTCTCGATGCCATGGACCATCGTGTAAGGAGCAGGAACGTAGTTCAGCCGAAGAAAACAATTGAGACCATCGACATCGATCTGCCGGTCAACTGCAGGATGTTCGATGATGGCTTTGATTTCCGATCCAAAGAATAGATCGGTTCCCGCGCGGCAAAAGTAGAGAGGCTTAATGCCGATCCGGTCCCGGGCGAGGATCAAACGCTTTTTCGACTCGGTCCAAAGGGCGAGCGCAAACATTCCTCGCAGGCGGGAAAAGCACCGGACATCCCATTCGCGAAATGCATGCAGTACGACCTCGGTGTCGCTGGAGGAAACGAATCGGCGGCCGGCAGAGCGAAGTTGCTCGCGCAATGCGGCGTAATTGTAAATTTCGCCGTTGAATACAAGCATCGTATCGCCGTCTTCGCTGATAATGGGTTGGTCCCCGGCTGTGAGATCGATGATCTTCAGTCGTGCCGCCCCGAGAGACACTTCTGACGATTCATATATGCCACGCTGGTCTGGACCGCGATGGACGAGCGCACGAACGGCATTGCGGATATAGCTTGGCTCTACTGGACAGTGTTTATGCGTGAAACCGGTGATTCCGCACAATGGGTCTATTCTCCCAAGAAAGACAGGAGCACTCGGAACTCAGGAGGGAAAAATCGAACTCCGAATGCAAAGCTAATCAGAGATGTAGAAATAAGTGCCGCTCTGACCCGGAATTATAGATCAGGATGTTGCGCGTGCAAACACATTTACCCGTGCCGACGTTCGATTCGAGGAGAGATTCATGACAACAACGGAAATTCTGAAAGGCTGGAAAGCGATCCTGCAGGGCCGTTTGCCGTTTCTGTCCATTGAGATCACCAAAGAATGTCCTCTCCAATGCCCCGGGTGTTACGCCTATACCGACAACCATCTCGGCGAAGGTGTTCTTCTCACTCAAGTCAGCGACTACAAGGGAAAGGAACTCATCGATCGAGTACTTCGATTAGTCGATCACTATCGGCCATTGCATCTCTCTATTGTTGGAGGCGAGCCACTGGTGCGTTATAGAGAGTTGAATGAAATCCTGCCGCGGGTGTCTGCACAAGGAATTCGCATGCAGGTCGTTACGAGCGGTGTACGGGCGATTCCGGCGCAATGGGCTCAGATCGATGGTTTGACTATTGCGGTCTCGGTCGATGGGCTACCGCCTGAGCACGACGTCCGTCGAAAGCCGGCGACGTATGAACGGATTATCCGGAACATTGACGGTCACTCGATCACGATTCATTGCACCGTCACGCGACAGATGACGCAGCGTCCAGGCTACTTGCGCGAATTCCTGGACTTCTGGACGTCGCGGAAGGAAGTAGAAAAAGTCTGGGTCAGTTTATTTACGCCACAGATCGGCGAGACCAGCGTCGAGATTCTCCCCAAAGAAGCCCGCTCGCGTGTCATTGCGGATTTATTGGAAATGCGTCGGAGCTATCCGAAGTTGGCCATGCCAGCCGGCGTCATTCGTGCATATCTGGAGCCCCCCGCCGATCCGCAGCATTGCTTTTTTGCGAGAACGACCCGCACGCTGACAGCGGATCTGAAGACTCGCGTCACGCCATGCCAGTTCGGTGGGTTTCCTGATTGTTCTCAGTGCGGTTGCATTGCATCGGCCGGAATGGCCGCAATTGCCCGTCATCGTCTTCCGGGCGGCATACGGCTCGACTGGATTTACGAAGCTTCTGCGCGGATCGGGGCTTTCATAGCAGCACAGAGAGAGACTTAGGAATCTTGATGGCGGCCTTCTTTGTGTCTTTGTGCCCTTGTGTCTTTGTGTTTAATTCCACTTCTTTCCAGCCGCCGCACCGATTTCCTTTGACACACGTGAATTGCGAGACATATTTTGCGGGAAATATCCGAGGAGACCAAGATGACCAAGCTTTCGATTCTTTTGGGGCTTTGTTTCGCCTTACTGATGATGTCGCTGCCATTGCAGGGGCATCATGGGACGAACATCTCGTACGACCATGCGAAACCCATTACGTTGACCGGCACCGTAACGGAATTCGTTTGGCAGAACCCGCACACCCATGTGTACTTCGACGTGAAGGACGCCAAAGGCAACATCGTGCATTGGGCGGGCGAAATGAACAGCCCGGGCGTTCTGATCCGGCAAGAAGGCTGGAGCCGGAAGACGTTGAAGGTTGGCGATGAAATCACCGTAACGGTGTTTCCGTCGAAAGCCGGGACGCCGGTCGGTGTTGTGAGCAAGATGCTGCTTAACGGCAAAGCCATTCTGGACAATCGTGGAGGGCAACAGCAGTGAGGACTTCGATCTTCGTCGTAACCACGGTGTTGCTCTTCTCATCATTACTCTTGCCGTCCTTTGCACTCGCCCAGCGCACACCGGACTTGTCCGGTATCTGGTCGGTCGGCGGAGTTCGCACATTGAGCAACGAGACTCCCCCGATGACACCTGCCGGTCAGAAGAAATTCAACAGCAACAAGCCGTCCTACGGGCCAAGAGCAATCCCACCCGCGCTCGGAAATGACCCGGCCGGAAAGTGCGATCCGCTGGGCCTGGTACGGCTCATCTTTTTCCCAAGACCAATGGAAATCGTCCAGGTCCCGGGCAGAGTTTTGCAATTCTTCGAATGGAATCACATGTGGCGCACGATCTGGACCGACGGACGAAAGCTTCCGGAAGACCCGGATCCCCGCTGGTTCGGCTATTCGGTCGGCAAATGGGAGGGAGATACGCTCGTTGTCGAATCCACCGGGTTCGACGACAGAACGTGGCTCGATCAATTCGGTAATCCCTACAGCGATGAAATGCGTCTCGAGGAACGCTGGCGCCGGGTGGGCGACACATTGGAACTCACACTGACACTCACGGATCCCAAGACGTACACGAAGCCCTGGGTGAGCGAGAAAAAAGTGTTCAGGTTACAGCCGAAAGAGGAGATCCGCGAGGAAATCTGTGTGCCATCGGTTGAAGCGGAATTCAACCGCAGAACCAGGGATCCGGCCGCGGGCATTACGAACAAATAGAACTGAAGCGGCGGTCTATGACCGCCGAGAGAAGACATTTCGAAATTGGACGAATCCTGCATCTCAAATCCGAAATCCGAAATTTCGGATTTGAGATGCAGGATTCGTCCAATTTCGAAATGTCTCCTCTCAAATGGTGGAGGATGCATGAACCCGAGAGTGACATGTTTTTTGAATATCCTGTTGATCTCTGTCCTGACATGCACGGCGGCGTGGGGGCAGGCGACAGCCCAGATCAGCGGCACCGTGCGAGATCAAAGCAGTGCCGTCCTGCCGGGCGCGGAAATCACCGCGACGCAAACAGAGACAGGGATCGCTCGAAATACCATTTCCGATGAAACCGGTTCTTTCAATTTGCCGAATCTTGCGCTTGGGCCATACCGGATCGAGGTGGCTTTGCCCGGCTTCCGCACCCACGTGCAGACGGGAATTTTCCTGCAGGTCAACAGCAATCCCGTGATCAATGCGGTGCTCGAAGTGGGCCAGGTCACAGAGACCGTCGAAGTGCAAGCCAATGCTGCCATGGTGGAAACACGGTCTGTGGGTATCGCTCAAGTTATGGAGAACGAGCGGATTATGGAACTGCCGCTCAACGGCCGAAACGTGACGGAATTGATCACGCTGACTGCCGGAGCGGTCCAGGCCGGACTTCCCGCGGCCATGAACTTCGACACAGGGAGGTTCATTTCCGTCAACGGCGGCGTTGGGTACGGAGTTTCGTACAATCTGGACGGCGCCCCGCACACCGACCAATACAGCGGCCTCGGCCAGCCATTCCCATTCCCTGATGCGCTGCAGGAATTCAAGGTGGAAACCAGCGGAGTGACCGCCCAGAACGGCGGCCAATCCGGAGCGTACGTCAACTCCGTCACCAAATCGGGAACGAATGACTTGCACGGCGACCTGTTCGAGTTTGTGCGGAACGATCTGTTCAACGCAACGAACTATTTTGCGGCAGTCGATCCGAACACGGGAAAAAAGGTGAGGAGCTCGCTGAAACGCAATCAGTTTGGCGGTACCCTGGGCGGGCCCCTGATGAAGAACAAGCTGTTTTTCTTCGGCGGCTACCAGGGCACCACCACTCGCCAGGACCCGGCCAGCACCAGGGCCTTTGTTCCTACGCAGGCGATGCTCTCCGGCGACTTCACCACATTTGCCTCGGCCGCATGCAACGCGACCGGGCCGGTGAATTTGAGAACGCCCTTCGTGAACAACAGGCTCGATCCATCACAGTTCAGCAAAGCGGCATTGAACATCGCAAGCAAGCTGCCCGCCGCCACCAACGCCTGCGGTGAAGTGACTTACGGGAACATCAATCACCGGAACGACGGCCAGATGGTGGGCAGAGTGGACTACCAGGCCAGCGCAAAACATTTACTGTTCGGGCGCTATCTTGCCACCTGGTACAAGGTGGCAGTTCCGTACGATCTCAATCACAACCTGCTGTCTACTGCGGATCGAGGTTACAACAACACCTCGCATGCGTTGACCATCGGTTCGACCTATCTCGCTGGTCCGAATACGGTCAACTCGTTTCGTCTGGCCGGGGGCCTGACTTACGTCACTCGTGTGGGCGCCGAAATTTTCTCGGCCCCCGACCTCGGCATCAACGCCTATAGTTATCTGCCCAAGTTCATTTCGGTGACGGTGGGCACTGCGGCCACGGGGTTTTCCGTCGGATGTGGAACCTGCACATATTCCACTTTCAATAACTACAACGTTCAGATCAATGATGATGTCAGCATTCAACGGGGCAACCATCAGATTGTCTTCGGCGGAGTCGTGTCACGCGCCTATTCGAACGGCATGTCGAATGTGAGTTCATCCGGCACGTACAACTTCAACGGCAACCAGACGGGTTTGGCCATTGCGGACTTTCTGGCCGGCAGACTGAACACCCTGTCGCAGTCCGGGCCGGCTCTCATGCTGACGCATCGCTATTACCTCGGTTTCTACGCACAGGACACCTGGAAAGTGATGCCGCGGCTGACAGCGAACTATGGACTCCGCTGGGAGCCGTATCTCCCGCAGGTGTTGGACGACAGCCGCATCTACAACTGGGACAGCAACAGGTTCCAACAGGGAATCAAAAGCACCGTCTTCAAGAATGCGCCGGCCGGTTTCTACTATCCCGGTGATCCTGGTTTTCCCGGCAAGACGGGCATCCACAGAGACCTGACGATGTTTCAGCCGCGGCTCGGACTCGCCTGGGACGTTAACGGAGACGGCCGCACGTCGGTTCGAGCCTCCTACGGGCTCGCCTATACTTTCCTGCCTCTTGTACTGCAAATCGACACCGCGAATTCGCCGCCATGGGGCAACTCGGTACAGGTGACCACGCCGGCGGGCGGTTTTGACAACCCGTGGCTTGGTTATGCCGGAGGAAATCCTTTCCCGACAGTGTTCAACGCGGATACGCCGTTTGTAAGGGGTGGGCTTTACAACAACACGCCATACAACATCAAGAATACGTACGCGCAGTCGTGGAATCTCGGCGTTCAACGGCAGTTTGGGACGAACTGGCTCGTCTCGACCACCTACACGGGAAGCTCGACCCTGCATCTCTGGACCCAGCAGCAGCTCAACTCCGGTGTCTACTTCAACAACGGCACGAATACATGCGCGCTTCCTAACGGAACGACCGTTACAGGTTCAGGAGGGCAATGCTCCACGCTGGCAAATCTCGCAGCGCGCCGGAAACTGACCGTGGCTAATCCGCAGGAGGGACCTTACTTCACGCTTCTCTCGAATTTCGATTCCGGCGGCACGATGAGTTATCACGGCATGCTGGTGAACGTTGAGCGTCGCGCTGCCAGGGGGGTGACCGTCAGCGGGAATTACACATGGTCCCATTGCCTCGGCGACCTGACGGACTTTACGGGCTCGGGCCCGAATCCCGGCAACGACGACTGGCAGGACGACAACAATCGACGCGGCGATCGCGGCAATTGCGTATCGGACCGCCGGCATGTTTTCAACTTAACGGGAGTTGCCGAATCGCCGCGGTTCGAGAACAACACATTGCGGGCCGTCGGTTCGGGTTGGAGATTATCGGTCATCCACAGAAGATCATCGGGCCGTCCTCTCAACATAACTTCAGGCGTTGATAATTCCTTGACCGGCAAGAACAACCAGCGGGCGCTACAGGTGCTCGACAATCCCTACGGCGACAAATCCGGAAGGCCCGGAACCAACTTCCTCAACCCCAAAGCGTTCGCGCTGCCGGCAACCGGCACGTTCGGAAATGTGGGCCGCAACAGCGTGGAGGGTCCGGGAATCTGGGACTTTGACACAGCGCTTTCAAGAGTATTTCGCTTCCGTGAAACCCAGAGGCTGGAGGTTCGAGCCGAGGCATTCAACGTCCTGAATAGCTTCCGACCCGAATCCATCATGGCGAACGCTCTCGCCACGGCTGTCAACGGAAGCACATTCGGCGTGATCCGAACGGCTCGCGATCCGAGAATCATGCAATTCGCGTTGAAGTATCTGTTCTAGCAGATGAACGCGGGTTAAAACATTAAACACAAAGACACGAAGGCACAAAGAAGGCCGCCATCGAAAATTTGTTTAAGGCGGCCTTCTTTGTGCCTTCGTGTCTTTGTGTTTAATGTTTTAAACCCGCGTTCACATCCGCAACTCGTCTTATTTTCCCTTTTCCTTGACCTATCCCCTCCCGTTCGTGAATGATTCCAATATTTCTGAAGGGGGAGATATGAGGAAACTTTTCACAGCGGGGCTTTTGCTGTGTCTTGGTCTATCCCTGAATGCGTTCTCTCAATCCACGAGTGCGACTTTGGGCGGAACGGTTCAGGATGCCACGGGAGCTTTCATCCCGGGCGTTACGATCACTGCGACGAACACAGGAACAGGTATTGTCACCACAGTCTTGTCGAATGAGGCCGGGGCTTATCAGTTTGCCAGCCTCCAGCCGGGAACGTATGACGTTAAAGCCGAGCTGCCCGGTTTTCAGCCGGCGGTCGCCAGGGGTTTTCAGCTCGGCGGCGCGCAGCAGGCACGATTTAATTTCACAATGCAGGTTGGCGCGGCGGCCGGAACCACGGTTGACGTCAGCGTAGCCGCCGACACGCTTCTGGCGACATCCTCCAGCTCCGTCGGAGCAATCCTTCCCGAGTACAAGATTCGCGACCTGCCGCTGTCGTCTCGCGACGTGTTCGGTCTGGTGGGCGCGACGGCCGGGGTTCAAGGCAGCGGCGACCAGATGATCGGCAACTTCGCGGGCGGCCGTTTGAGCGCAGCGAACACCACTCGAGATGGCATTAACGTTTCCGCCGGCCGATTCGAAGACGGCGCATGGTCG
>Ga0137397_10000378_pt1 | contig 30469 bp, 28 predicted proteins | sample czorhiz116metaG_FD_106658 | JGI IMG/M metagenome (GOLD analysis project Ga0137397, IMG submission 106658) | Vadose zone soil microbial communities from Angelo Coast Range Reserve, California, USA - czorhiz1.16 metaG | ecosystem: Environmental > Terrestrial > Soil > Vadose zone | place: USA... | reverse complement strand
TCAAGCTCAATTCCAGAGCGGGAAATGCCTGGACGAAGGCCGCGCGGTTCCTGAGAGTCGCCGTCAACACCATCACGTTGGAGTGACTCCCGTCCGCCTGCAAGTCGGAGGCCTCGATGCTGAGCAGCTCGGCGCGGCGCGGCAGGGGTATGTCGCACTCCAGCTCGACACAAATGCGTTCGAGCACCGGCTTCGCCTCGGGAACCAGCACGGCCAGCTCGCCGCGGTAGCGATAGGCGCCCTGGAGCAGCAGAGCGAGCAGCAGCAGCACGCTGCCCATCCACCACAGATGGCTCAGCGGCCGCGGCGCCGGCGGCCCGAAATCGAAGGAGGAATCCTTCTCCGTCCCGAGCAGCACCGCCATGCTGCCCGAGGTCGGGGGCGAAGGTTTTTCCTGGAGCGGACGGGTCACCGGATCCGGGCCGAGGGTGGCGATCGCATCGAAAAGCGTGTCGCAACGCCCGCAGCGCACGCGGCCTTCGCGCGCCCCGAGCTGCTGCTCGGTCACCCTGAAGACGGTGCTGCAGCTCGGGCAGCGGGTCATCATGCTCATTGCTTCGTCCCCGACAGGCACACCCAGCCCTCGTCTTCCTCGGGCTCCGCGAACGCGATCCGGGGTGCGTAACACTTCGCCACTTCGCCGGCCTGCTCGGCAAGGATTCCGGAAAGCGCGATGTGCCCGCCGCGCCGGCATCGGTCGGTCAGGATCGGCGCGAGCACCTTCAGCGGATTCGCCAGGATATTTGCGACCACGAGATCAGCCGTGAACGTGGGAAGGGAACCGCTCTCCAGGAATTCCGCGGCGACTGCGTTGCGTCGTGCGTTCGCCCCGGCCACTGCAACCGCGTCGGCGTCGATATCGACGCCCACTGCGCGGCCCGCGCCGAGCTTGAGCGCGGCGATGGCCAATATACCGGAACCGCAACCGTAGTCGAGAACCGTCTCGCCGCCCGCGATCCGACTCTCCAGCCAGCGCAAGCACAGCCGAGTGGTCGCGTGGCTTCCCGTCCCGAAGGCCAGGCCGGGATCGAGCACCAGGTTGATCGCGTCCGCCTCGGGCGGAGTGGACCAGCTCGGCACGATCCAGAGGCGGCGCGATACGCGAATCGGCCCGAACGCGTTCCGCGATTTGGCGACCCAGTCCTCGTCCGGGACGCTGCTGAGCCGGTGCTCCCTAATGGCGACGCCCGAGGCTTCGCACGCTTGGCGCAACAGCCGCTCGGGAGCCTGTTCGTTTGCGCACAGGGCCGTGAGCCGTACTCGCGGCCACGACGCGGGCCCGTCCGGTTCAGACGGGTCGGGCGCTCCTGCTGCCGCAAGCACGTTCTCGCAGGACACCGACAGGGCGCCGGCTTCGAGCAGCGCATCGGAAAGGCTGTCGGCTTCGCTTCCCGACAATTCGAGGACGAGCGCCGTGAGGGCCATGCGTCCGACCCCTCATCTCGGGGTGTCGCGCTTCTTCTGCTGGGCAAGTTTCTGCTCGAGGTAGTGGATATTGACCCCTCCCCTAATGACCCGGTTGTCGAGCAGCAGTTCCTGGTGCAGAGGGATGTTGGTCTGGATGCCCTCGATCACCATTTCCGAGAGCGCGATGCGCATGCGCCTGATCGCCTGATCGCGGTTCGCTCCGTAGGCGATGAGCTTGCCGATGAGCGAATCGTAGTTGGGCGGCACCGAGTAGCCTTGGTAGATGTGCGTGTCGACCCTGATCCCCGGACCTCCCGGAGGATGGTAGGAAGTGATCTTCCCCGGCGAGGGCGTGAACCGGAAAGGATCCTCGGCGTTGATTCTGCACTCGATGGCGTGACCGCGAACCTCGATGTCCTTCTGCCGCACCGACAGCTTCTCTCCGGCGGCGACGCGGATCTGCTCCTGGACGATATCGACTCCCGTGATCATCTCCGTCACGGGGTGCTCGACCTGAATGCGCGTATTCATCTCGATGAAGTAGAACTCCCCTTCCTCGTAGAGGTACTCGAAGGTTCCCGCCCCGCGATAGCCGATCTTGCGGCACGCCTCGACGCAGCGCTCGCCGATCCGGGTGCGCACTTTCGCGGTCAAGTCGGGCGCCGGCGCCTCTTCCATGATCTTCTGATGCCGCCTTTGCATCGAGCAGTCGCGCTCGCCGAGATAGATCACATTCCGATGAGTGTCCGCCAGCACCTGCACTTCGATGTGCCGGGGATTCTCCAGGTATTTCTCCAAATAGACGGTGTCGTTCCCGAAGGCCGCCCCCGCCTCGGCCCGCGTGACGCTTATCGCGCTCTTGAGCGCGGCCTCGGTGTGGACCACCCGCATGCCGCGCCCGCCGCCTCCCCCGGCCGATTTCACGATGACCGGGTACCCGATCTTTCGCGCGATCTTGAGTGCCTCCTCGGGCGCTTCCGGGAGCGCGCCGCCCGAGCCTGGCACACAGGGCACCCCGGCTTTTTCCATGGCCTGCTTCGCGTTGACCTTGTCGCCCATCATGCGGATCGTCTCCGCGGTCGGGCCGATGAAAACGAAACCGCTCTTGTCCACGCGCTCGGCGAAATCCGCGTTTTCAGCGAGAAATCCGTAGCCGGGATGAATCGCCTCGGAGTCGGTGACCTCCGCAGCGCTGATGATCGCCGGAATATTGAGATAGCTCGCTGCCGAGGGCGGCGGGCCGATGCACACCGATTCATCGGCGAGCTTGACGTACTTCGCCTCGGCGTCGGCCTCGGAATGTACGACGACGGTCTTGATGCCCATGTCGCGGCAAGCGCGCTGGATGCGCAGGGCGATTTCTCCGCGATTGGCGATCAGAATCTTCTCGAACATGGTCCGTTCTTGAGCCGCTAGGCGATCATCATCAGAGGCTCGCCGTATTCGACCGGCTGCCCGTTCTCGACCATGATCGCCTTGACGACGCCGTCCTTGTCGGCTTCGATCTCGTTCATCAGCTTCATGGCCTCGATGACGCAGATGGTCTGGCCGACCTTCACGGTGTCCCCGACTTCGACGAAGGCCTTCGCGCCCGGCGCGCTCGCGCGGTAGAAAGTTCCGACCATAGGCGACTTCACCATGTGCCCCTCCTGGGAGGTGGGGGCTTCCGGTGCGGGCGCCGCGGGCGGCGCCGCGGCGGCAACGGCTTGCGCGGGAGCAGCGCTCATCGGAACAGCGGATGGCGAGAGCACGACCGTCTCTTTCCCCGCTGCGCCGCCTTTTACGATCTTGACCTTCTCTTCGCCTTCCGTGACCTCCAGCTCAGCGATCCCCGAATCTTCGACGAGGTCGATCAGCTTTTTTAATTTGCGCAGGTCCATGCTGGCCTCCTTTAGAGCCCGGGCGCGCACGCGGAAGACCCGGTCCGACCGGGTCGCGGCACGTCCAAGACGCGTTTCCTTAACTCCAAGACCCTTGACTCGGCGGAGGCTTCAGCTCGACTGCATCGCAAATTGCAACGCGAGGTCGTAGCCCCGGCCTCCCAGACCACAGATCGTTCCGACCGCGAGATCGGAGAAGTACGAATGCCTCCGGAACGGCTCCCTCGAGTAGATATTCGAGAGATGCACTTCGATGAACGGTATTTCTACGGCGGCGAAGGCGTCGCGAAGCGCAACGCTCGTATGGGTCAAGCCTCCAGGATTCACGATGATCCACGAAATTCCCTGCTTTCTGGCGGCTTGCACGCGTTCGATCAGGGCGCCCTCCTGATTGCTTTGGAACACCTCCAGGGCTATCCCTTTTTTCCTCGCAGCGGTCGTCAGGCGCGCGTTGATGCTGTCCAGACTCTCTTTTCCGTAGATCTCGGGTTCCCGGGTTCCCAGCATGTTCAGATTCGGGCCGTGAAGGACGAGAATCTTGCCCGGTGTCCGCGAGCGCCGACCCTGCTTGCGCTTTATCTTGGACATGGCCGCGAGTTTGCCGTAGATGTCCGAACTTGTCCAGGATTGGTCACATTTCGCGGCTTCGCGGGCACCTTCGCGCGTGGCCTGCTTTCGAGCAGACTGCCATCGTGATCTTCAAAGATAAGATAGAAGCATATTGCCGCAAGATATGGACTTTTACAGTGATATAACCTCACGATGGCGCATCTTGACCGTGCTAAATCTCGCCTTTTGCGCTCGATTGGAGGCCCTATCGCCTCTTCGACTAGCCCTGGCCAGACAAAAGCTGGGTGACCGCTTGGATGCCGGCGCGCTCGATCGGGCGTCCGGCCAGGGTTGCTTTCAAAACCCCGCGTTCCTCCTTCAAGGTGTAGATCGCGAGGTTGAGCGCAACACCCTGCCAGTCGACTTTCAGGACGGATACGGCGCGCGACTGATCGCCGGCGAAGCGGCGTTCATCCGAGATGTCGTAAGCGATGTTGCGGCTCAGAAGAAAATGCTCGACGGTCTTGCCGTCGTCGGTGAACAACTGCAGGTCGATGTTGCTGTACCGGCCGGCCGTGCCGCTGAGGACCGGCCCGGCGAGATACGGGCGGAAGCGCTCGAGCAGATGCATGGCCTCGAGCGCACAGCGGCGCAGGTAGTGGATACGCTCGCGCTGCTCCTCGCCCTGATAGAGCGACTGGTAGGCGCGCAACTCCGTCTCGATTTCCTCGTTTTTCGGCAGCGACTGGGTATCTTCCGCGCCCAGCTGGCGGGCGGCCTTGCGCTTGGCGAGCGCGAAATCCTCCAAGCCATCCTCGGCCATCAAGCGGGCGGCCGCAGCCGCGATGCGCGCTCGCATCTGTTGCTGCTTGGACTTGCTGTCTTTCGGCATGGAAAAGCGCAGACGAGACCGGGCCATGATACCCCGGATACCCCAGCCGGAAAATGCGGCGAAGTAAGCTAGAATTGCGCTCTTTTCAGAGCGCGCTCCACCTCCGCGCGCTTTGCGCAACCCGTGCATATCCACATCCTCGGCATCTGCGGCACGTTCATGGGCGGCGTCGCGGCCATCGCCAAGGCCGCGGGTCATCGCGTTACGGGGTGCGATCTCAACGTCTATCCACCGATGAGCACGCAGCTCGAGTCGCAGGGCATCGAGCTCATCGCGGGCTACGGGGTCGATCAAATTTCCCTAAAACCCGACGCCTGGGTGGTCGGAAACGTCGTCACCCGCGGCAACGCACTCGTGGAGGCGATCCTGGACCGAGGCGAGCGGTATATTTCCGGCCCGCAGTGGTTGTCCGAAAACACCCTCCCGGGGAGGCAGGTGCTCGCTGTCTCCGGAACGCACGGCAAGACCACGACTGCCTCGATGCTCGCCTGGATTCTCGAAGACGCCGGGCTCGGACCGGGATTCCTGATCGGCGGCGTCCCTCTCAACTTCGGCGCCTCTGCGCGGCTGGGAAATGGACGCCATTTCGTTATCGAGGCCGACGAATACGACACCGCGTTTTTCGACAAGCGCTCCAAGATGGTGCATTACCGTCCCTTGGTCGCGGTCCTGAACAATATCGAGTTCGATCATGCTGACATCTTCCCCGATCTTGCTTCGATCGAGACTCAATTTCATCATTTCGTAAGAACGATACCCGCCGCCGGCAAGTTGATAGTCAACGGCGCCGATCCGGTGATCGAACGCGTGCTCGCACGCGGTTGCTGGACTCCGGTCGAGAAATTCGGAGTGAGCGAAGGTTGGACCGCGGTGCCGGTCGAGCGCGGCCGGTCCGAGGTGTTCCGGGGGCGCGAGCGCGTTGGGACGCTGAGCATGGGTCTTCAAGGCGAGCACAATCTGCAAAACGCGCTCGCGGCGATCGCGGCGGCGCGAGCATCTGGCGTCGACGCCGTCGAGGCCGTCAACGTGCTCGAGCGCTTCCAGGGTGTCCGGCGCCGAATGGAGCTGCGCGGGACCGCGGGTGGAGTGGCGGTTTGGGATGATTTTGCCCATCACCCCACGGCCATCGCCACCACGGTTTCGGGGCTTCGTGCGCAAGTGGGAGCGGCACGGATTCTGGCGGTGCTCGAACCACGGTCCAACACGATGAAGGCTGGCGTGATGAAAGACCGCCTGGCTCCGAGTCTCGAGGGGGCCGACCGGGTTTTCTGCTACAGCGCAAACTTGGGCTGGGACGCGGCCCTTGTGCTCGCTCCGCTCGGCGCGCGCGTGCGCGTGGAAAGCGATCTGCCGTCCCTCGTCGACGCGATCATCGACGAGGCGCGGTCCGGCGATCAGGTGCTCGTGATGTCGAACGGGGGCTTCGGCGGCATCCACGAGTTGCTGCTCAAATCGCTCTCGGCCCGGAGGACTCCGGCGGCCCGGGCATGATCCTCTACCTTCACGGATTCAACAGCTCCCCGCAATCGGCCAAAGCGCAGTATCTCAAGCACTACCTCGAAGGGCGCGACCGGGGCGGCGAGTTTCTCTGCCCGCAGCTACCCCATCGCCCGGGCCTGGCAATAGCGGTCGCCGAGGCCGAGATGGAGCGGCTGTCGCAGAAAAAAATGACCCTGGTGGGGAGCTCGCTCGGCGGATTCTATGCAACCTGGCTCGCCGAGAAGCACGGCCTGCGTGCCGTCCTCATCAACCCGGCGATCGACCCGCACGCGGGCCTGCGGGCACACCTCGGCGCGCAGCGGCCCTTTCACGGCGGAGAAGGTTATGAGCTCACCGAGCGGCACCTTATCGAGTGGCAGGCGCTCGTCGTCGCGAAAGTACATCCCGAACGCTATCTGCTTCTGGTCGAAACCGGGGATGAGGTGCTCGACTACCGGTCCGCGGTAAGAAAATACCTGGGGGCAAAGCAGATCGTCGTGCAGGGCGGGGACCACAGTCTCGCGAGCTTTCCCGAGCACATCCCGCTGTTGCTGCAATTCGCCGGAATGGCGTGATTACTTGAGCACCTTCCAGACGGCGCTTCCGTCTTTGAGCGCGTAGCGCGCAAGGGTTCTTTCGTCGAATCCGAATCCCAGGCCGGGGGTCGTCGGCAGGATCAACATGCCGTCCTCCACCTTGAGCTGCTTGTCGATGAGACGCCGGAAATTGAGCACCTGGTCGTCGGCGAAAAATTCGACGTAGCGCGCGTTCGGCGTCGCCGCGACGAGGTGCGCGTGCAGATCGTGAAACCAGTGTGGGCAGACGGTGACGCCGTAGCTCGCCGCGGTCGCGGCGATCTTTCTCCATTCGGACACGCCGCCGCACACCAGGGCGTCGGTCTGTAGGATCTGCGCGGCGCCCTTGTCGAGGATTTCCTTGAAATGCCAGCGCCCGGTGCCGATCTCACCGGTCGCGACCGTGACGCGCGTGAGCTTCGCGAGCCGCGCGTGGTTGTCGATGTCGTCCGGGAAGAACGGCTCCTCGATCCAGTAGGGATCGTAGAGCTCGAAGCGTTCCATGTAGCGCATCGCCGTGGGCAGGTCGCGCCAGGCGTTGTTGGCGTCCAGCATCAGCTCTACCTCGGGGCCGATCGCTTCCCGGGCCGCCTTTACGCGCGCTTCCTCTTCCTTCGGAGACAGGCGGCCGACCTTCATCTTCACCGCGCGAAACCCGGCCTTGGCGTAGCCCGCCATTTCGCGGCCGAGCTTTTGGGGGGTCTTGCCTGCGACGTAATAGCCGCCGCTCGCGTAAGCCGGCACCGCCCGTTCGACCGCGGCCCCGAGATACTTGTAGAGCGGAAGCTTCGCGGCGCGCGAGTTCAGGTCCCAGAGCGCGCAGTCCAGGATCGAGATCGCCCGCATGACGCTGCCGGCGCGGCCGTGCAGCACCGTGTCCTCGAACATGCGCTGCCAGAGGCCTTCGACGAGCAGGCTGTCGCGGCCGAGCAGAATCGGCGCGAGCAAATGCTCGACGGCGTGCGCGACCAGCGTTCCCCCCGAGGATCCCGCGTAGCAGAATCCGATCCCATCGACGCCCCCCGCGCGCACCTTCACCAACCCATAATCACGGGCCGATACCGTGCGCGTCGCAAAGCTCGTTACGGTATCGAGGGGAACGCGCGCGGTTGCTACGGAGATCGATTCGATGGTGGCCATTTTGGACGCTCTTGTGGGCGGAAACGGGGCGTTGCTGCGATATAATTATCGCATCATCGGGCCCGCGCAACGCGGCCCTCTCGGCATCGGTCCTCCCGCGTGAACGTTCTTTACGAAGACAGCGGCACATTCAAGGTCGCCACGGTGCTCGCCGACAGCGAGAATTCCCTTCAAGTCGAAGCACCGCACGGAAAACGAACCAAGATCAAGTCGAAAGACGTGCTGCTGCGGTTCTCGGAGCCGGGACCCGCCGAGCTGCTCGCGCAAGCGGAAGCGATGGCGGACGGCCTCGATGCGGATTTCCTTTGGGAGTGCTGCGGCGCCGAGGAATTCGGATTCACGGATCTCGCGCTCGAGTACTGCGGCCACTCGCCTTCTGCGGCGGAGGCCGCAGGGATCCTGGTGAAGCTGCACTCGGTGCCGGCGTACTTCTACCGCAAGGGCAGGGGGCGCTACCGCGCTGCGCCCCCGGAGACGCTGCGCGCCGCTCTCGCCGGGATCGAAAAAAAGAAACAGCAGCAGGCGCAGATCGCCGCTTGGGCGGAGCAGCTCGAGCGCGGCGTGTTTCCCGAGGAATTCCGCCCGCTGCGGGACCAGCTGCTGTACAAGCCCGACGGCAACCGTCCGGAAACCAAAGCGATCGAGGAAGCACGCGCCCGCACCGGGCTTTCGGCGCTAAAGCTGCTGGAGCGCTGCGGTGCGCTGCCCCCGAGCGACGAGTACCACCTGACCCGGTTCCTGTACGAGTATTTTCCCAAGGGAACCGGGTTCGCCTCGAAGTTCGAAGTGCCCGCCCCTCCGGATCTGCCCCTTGCCGAGGTCGATGCGTTCAGCCTGGATGACGCGACGACCACCGAAATCGACGATGCATTCTCGCTGACTTCCCTTCCGGGGGGTCGCTTTCGTATCGGCATTCATATTGCGGCGCCGGCCCTCGGATTCGTTCCCGGATCGCCGCTCGACGCGGCCGCGCGCGAGCGGCTCTCGACCGTCTACATGCCGGGCAGCAAGATCACCATGCTGCCGCCCGAGGCGATCGAGCGCTTTTCCCTGGCCGAAGGCGCCGAGCGCGCGGCGTGCTCGCTTTACCTCGACATCAGCGCCGACGAGTTGCAGATCGAGAGCCGCGAGACCCGCTTGGAGCGCGTGCCGATCGCCAGAAACCTGCGCCATCACGAGGTTGAGCCGCTGGACGCGGCATTTCTGGAGGGCATCTCCAGGGAGGACATCGCCTATTCGCGCGAGATCGCCAAGCTGTGGAAGGTCGCGCTCGCCCTGGAGCGGGTGCGCGGAAAGCCCGTCAAGGCGAACGAACGCCCCGACTACAACTTCCACGTGGACGGGATCGGCGACCAGGCGCGAATCAGAATCACCGAACGCCGACGCGGGACGCCGCTCGACAAGCTCGTCGCCGAGCTGATGATCGCCGCGAACGGCACCTGGGGGAAACTGCTGGACGATCGCGATGTCGCAGCTATTTACCGGGTGCAGTCGGTCGGGAAGGTGAGGATGACCACATCGGCCATGGCGCATCAGGGGCTCGGCATCAGCCATTACGCCTGGGCCAGCTCGCCCCTGCGCCGGTACGTGGACCTGATGAATCAATGGCAGGTGATTGCGCTCCTGCAAGGCGAGCCGCCGCCGTTCTCGCGGAACTCCGACCTGATGCTGTCCGCCGTACACGATTTCGAGACGACCTACGCGGCGTACGACGAGTTTCAAAGGCGGATGGAGCAATACTGGTGCCTGCGGTGGCTGCTGCAGGAAAAGGTGGAGATTGCGGGGGCCGAGGTCGTGCGCGAGAATCTCGTCAAGTTCGACGGCCTGCCGCTGTACGCCAAGGTACCGTCGCTGCCCGAGCTCGCTCCGGGCACGGGCGTCGAGATCGCGGTGACCGGAATCGACCTCGTCGAGGCCGAAGTCCAGTGCGCCTTTCGCCGCAGCAAGGAGGCCCCCGAAGCACGGCCGTGAGCCACCATGAGACAAAGCTCTCAAAATGACCTAGAATCTTATGATTCTCAAAGCTTTTAGGGGCGTATGAGGCTAGGTATTGCTCCCCTCCCCTGGGGTTCGTGGCCCGAGCCGCTCGCCCGGCTGGACCCCGATTCGCGAGCGCTCGCGATGGCGCTCTCGGCTTCTATCGTCTTTCACGCGATCGTACTTTCCATCCATTTCAAGCTCCCCGAGGCCCTTCGCGGCATCGCGCCCTCCCAGCTGGACGTCGTCCTGGTCAATTCGAAGACCCGCGCCAAGCCGGTCCAGGCCGACGTCCTGGCGCAGTCGAACCTCGACGGCGGCGGCGACACCGAGCTCGACCGGCGGGCGAAATCGCCTCTCCCGGTGCTGCAACCTCCGGAGCGCGGCGCGGACCTGAAGCAAGCGACGCGGCGAGTCCAGGAAATGGAGGCGCGCCAGCGGCAACTCCTCTCGCAAATGCAATCGCGAAAGGAAATCGCCTCGGCCGAGCCGGAACCGCAAGCCGAGGTGAAGTCCCAGGTTTCGGGCGCCGACCTGGCCGAAAGCGCGCTGATCATCGCGCGCATGGAGGCGCAGATCGCGCGCCAGCTCGACGAATACAACAAGCGTCCCCGCAAGACCTTCGTGGGCGCGCGGGCCGCAGAGGTCCGGTACGCTCTTTATGTCGAGGACTGGCGTCAGAAGATCGAGCGCATCGGCAATCTGAACTACCCCGAGAGCGCGCGCGGCAGAATCTACGGCAGCCTGAGACTGACGGTGTCGATCAACTCCGACGGCACGCTCGCGGCGATGGATCTCGAGAGCTCCTCCGGGTACAAGATTCTCGACGCCGCCGCGGAGCAGATCGTCCGGCTGGCTGCACCCTATGCCAAGTTTCCCCCCGATATTCGCAAGGAAACCGACATTCTGGTCATCACCCGCACCTGGCATTTCGCGCGCGGTGACAAGGTTTTCAGCGACTGACGCAGGGACGCCTCGCCTCCGGCCGGCTGGCTGAGCGCCGGCCAAACCCCGCGCACCGAAAATGAGATTGCTCGTTTCCCTGTGGAGGATGTTCTGCTACGTCGCGGGAACCGCGGTGATGGCCCTGGCGATCTACGAGTTCTGGTTCCTCGCGCAGATCCTCTACTGGGTCGAGCACAATCCAACGACGACGAGCGTCATGGAGGGCCGTCTGGAGACGCTGCGGGACAAGGATCCGAAGGCGGCACTCGACCAAAAATGGGTACCCTACGGGCGGATTTCCAACGAGTTGAAGCGGGCCATCATCGTCGCCGAGGACGCGAAGTTCGTGGAGCACGACGGCTTCGATTGGGAAGGCATCCAGCGCGCCCTGGAAAAGAATCAGCGGCGGGGCAAGATCGTCGCCGGAGGCTCGACTATCACTCAGCAGCTGGCCAAGAACCTGTTTCTGTCGGGTGAGCGTAGCTTGTTGCGCAAGGGTCAGGAGGCGATTCTCGCCTCAATGCTCGAAGCCACCATGAGCAAGCGTCGCATTTTCGAGATCTATCTCAACGTCGTGGAATGGGGCGAGAGCGTCTTCGGAGCGGAGGCTGCGGCGCGGTACTACTTCGGCGTCAGCGCCGCCGCTCTCGAACCGGAGCAGGCGGCTCGCCTGGCGGCAATGCTTCCCCGCCCGCGCTACTACGACCGCAATCGCGAGTCATCCTATCTGACCGGCTACAGCGACAGCATCTTGACGCAGATGTACGCCGCCCAGATTCCCTAAAGATCTTTTTTTATCGCTCTCGCGTAAGCCCGCTGCTAAAATCGCCGCAGTCGCGGCGCTCCATTTCCGCGGCTATCCAAGGCCCACTCATGGCGAACGGCTGGCGCACATGATCGAAACCCTCAGCCCGAAGAAGGACCTCGAGGACCTCAAGGCCGACCTGCGCGAGGTCCAGGAGCTGTTGCGGCGTCACCGCCTCGTCGAGCGCCTCGTCGAGCGCCAGGAAATGCCCAAGCACGATCTCGTGGAATCCCTCGTGCACAGGCAGAACGTCGCCGAGCTGCGCGTCAAGCTCGATGCGATGCATCCGGCCGACATCGCCTACGTGCTCGAGTCGTTGCCGCTGGAGGAGCGGCTCGTCATCTGGAACCTGGTCAAAGCCGGTCGCGACGGCGAGATCCTGCTCGAGGCGTCCGATGCGGTGCGCGAGACGCTCATTCGCGACATGAATTCGCAGGAATTGGTCGCCGCGGCGGAGCAGCTCGAAGCCGACGAGATTGCCGACCTCGCGCCGGACCTGCCGGACGAAGTCATCCAGGACGTCTTCCAGGCCCTGCCGATCGAGGAGCGCGAGCAACTGCGCTCGGCAATGTCCTACCCCGAGGACGCCGTCGGGGCGCTCATGGACTTCGACGTCGTCAGCGTGCGCGAGGACACGAAGATCGAGGCCGTTACACGCTACCTGCGGCGGTTCGACTCGCTGCCGCATCATACCGATCAGATCTTCGTCGTCGATCGCGACGAGCGCTTGAAGGGCGTGCTGCCGCTTTCCACGCTGATCGTATCGGAGCTCGAGCACAGCGTCGCCCGGGTCATGGTGAGCGACGTGGTTACGATGCTGCCCCGCGACAAGGCGCAGGAGGCTGCGAAAGCCTTCGAGCGCTACGACCTGGTGTCCGCCCCGGTTGTCGACGAGCAAAGCAAGCTCGTCGGTCGCGTAACCGTCGACAAGGTCGTCGATTTCATCCGCAGCGAAAGCGAGAGCGAGCTTCTCACGCAGGCCGGTCTGCGCGAGGAGGAGGATGTGTTCTCCTCGGTTTGGGCGAGCGTCAAGAATCGCTGGTCGTGGCTGGCGATCAATCTTGTCACCGCTTTCATCGCCTCGCGAGTAATCGGCGCCTTCGAGCACTCGATAGAAAAATTGGTCGCTCTCGCGGCGCTCATGCCTATCGTCGCAGGCATCGGCGGAAACTCCGGCAACCAGACCATCACCATGATCGTGCGCTCGATCGCGCTCGGGCAGGTGCAACGAGATCACGCGAAGAACCTTCTGGCGAAGGAGCTCGGCGTCTCGCTGTTGAACGGGCTGATCTGGGGAAGCGCGCTCGGCCTGATCGCGTACTGGCTCTACGGCAAGGTGTCGCTCGGACTGGTGATGACTGCAGCGATGACCTTGAATCTAACGCTGGCGGCGACCGCCGGCGTGCTGATTCCCCTCACGATGATTCGCCTCGGGCGCGATCCCGCGCTCGGTTCTTCGGTGCTGATCACCGCGATCACCGACAGCGGCGGGTTCTTCATCTTCTTGGGATTGGCGACGCTGTTCCTGGTGTGACGGACCGGACCCGGGCGGATCCTGAGCCGTCAGGTCATCGAGGCGAACGCGGCCTCGGCGGCCGTGACGGTGGCTGCGATGTCCGCGCTCGAGTGCGCCGAGGAAACGAAGCCGGCCTCGTAGGCGGAGGGCGCCAAGTACACCCCACGCTTGAGCATGGCATGGAAGAAGCGCTTGAAGGCTTCCGCATCGCACTGCATGACTTCGGCATACGACGAGGGAGGCGCGGCGCGAAAGTACAACCCGAACATGCCGCCGACCGATTGGGCCGAGAAAGCCACGCGATGCTTGCGCGCGGCCGCGACCAGGCCGTCACAGAGAGAGCGCGTTACCGCGGTGAGCCGCTCGTAAAAGCCGGGGGCCTGCAGCTTTCGTAGGGTCGCGAGCCCGGCAGCGACCGCGAGCGGATTGCCCGAGAGCGTCCCCGCCTGATACACCGGACCGAGAGGCGCGATTTTCTCCATGATGGCGCGGCGACCCCCGAACGCGCCCAGGGGCATTCCGCCGCCGACGACCTTGCCGAGGGTGATCAGGTCCGCCTCGACTCCGAAGAGGCCTTGGGCGCCCCGCAATCCGACGCGAAATCCGGTCATCACCTCATCGAAGATCAGGACCACGCCGTGCCGCGAGCACAGCTCGCGCAAGCGCTCCAGGAAGCGCGGGCGCGGCGCGATCAGATTCATGTTGCCGGCGACCGGCTCCACGATCACGCAGGCGATCGATCGGCCGTGCTCGGCGAACGCGGCGTCCAATGCCGAGATATCGTTGTAGTCCAGGACCAGCGTCTGCGCCGCGGTTTCGGGCGTCACGCCGGCCGAGCTCGGATTGCCCAGCGTGAGGGCGCCAGAGCCGGCTTTGACGAGCAGGCTGTCCGCGTGGCCGTGATAACAGCCCTCGAATTTCACGATGCGGCTGCGACCGGTTGCCCCGCGCGCGAGCCGCAGCGCGGACATGGTCGCCTCCGTCCCCGAGCTCACCAGCCGTACCAGCTCGAGCCCCGGAACAAGGCGCCCAAGCAACTCCGCCATTTCGGCCTCCGACTCGGTCGGCGCCCCGAAGGAGAGTCCACGGCCCGCGGCTGATCGCACCGCGGCCACGACGTCCGGATCTGCGTGCCCCAGCACCAGCGGCCCCCACGAGCCGACGTAGTCGATGTACTCGCGCCCCTCGGCGTCCCAGAGACGGCAGCCTTCGCCCCGCTCTATGAAGGGAGGCGTGCCGCCGACTGCACGAAACGCCCGCACCGGCGAATTGACCCCGCCGGGGATCGTCCGCAACGAACGCTCAAACAGCTGATCGTTTTTCGAGGTCATGGGGGCTGAACATGCGCGCGAATTCGCGCGCGCGTCGCTCGACGTCGGGCGCTCCGAACAGCGCGCCGATGACGGCGATCGCATCGACTCCGGTTTCGATCAGGGCCTGCGCGTTTTCGCTGGTGATCCCTCCGATCGCGACGATAGGGCAATCCAGGCGCGACTTCGCCTCGCGGTAGAGCGCAAGCGGCGCTCGCGTCGCGCCGGGTTTGGTACCGGAGGGAAAGGCGCTGCCGAAGGCAACGTAGTCGGCACCGGCGTCGCAGGCGGCGAGCGCAAACTCGAGCCGGTCGTAGCAAGACGCCCCGAGGATCGGCTGCTTGCCCAGCCGTGCCCGAGCTGACGCGAGGGGCATATCGCCCTGGCCGAGATGCAGCCCGTCGGCGCCGAGGGTTTCGGCGAGATCGAGATCGTCGTTCACGATGAGAGGAACACCCCCGGCCCGGCACAGCGCGAGCAGGGCGCGGCCCTGCTCGCGGCGCAATGCCGCATCCGCGGACTTGCTTCGATATTGCACCGCTCGGGCGCCTCCTGAAATCGCCTGGCTCACTTTGCGACCGAGCGCGTCCGTGTCGATCCCGTCCGGGGTGATCGCGTAAAGGCCGCGAAATTCCGTGCGCAAAGCCACGGGACGATCAGGACTTGCCTGGGCCGGGCTCGTCCATGTCCCGCGCCCAGAAAAACCGGTCGGGGATGTATTGACCCATTCCCGGACGAAACGCCGCGTTAAGCGTCTGCCAAGTGTATTCCTGGGCTTCGCGCACCGCGTCGGGCAGCTCCAGGCCGTTGGCGAGCGTCGCGGCCACCGCCGCGGCGAGGGTGCAACCCGAACCGTGGTAGGTCTCCGGAAGCCTCTCCCAGCTATCGGAACGCACCATACCCTCCGCTCCATAGAGCGTGTTCACCACCTGCGGCGTGTTCTCGTGCGTTCCGGTGATCAGCACGTACTCGCAGCCGAGCGCCAGGAGTTTATCGGCCGCGCCTGCGAGCGCGAGCTCGTCGTTGTCCTCGTCGTCGGCCTGAGCGAGGCGCCGGGCCTCGCGGCTGTTGGGGGTGAGAATAGTCGTCTGGGGCAGCAGCAGCTCGCGCATCATCGCAATCATGTCCTCGGTAGCGAGCTCGTCGCCCCGCCCCGACGCGAGCACCGGGTCGAAGATCAGTGGAACGTCGGGGTAGTCCGAGACCACTTCGGCGATCGCCGCGATGTTCTCGATACTGCCCACCACGCCGACCTTGAATGCCGCGACCGGCATGTCCTCCAGGACCAGGCGCGCCTGGTCGACCACCCAGTCCGAGTCGATGGCTTGCAGGTTCTCGACTCCGGCTGTGTCTTGGACGGTAATGGCCGTAATTACCGATAGGGCGTGGCAACCCATGGCGGCGAGGGTCAGGAGGTCGGCTTGCACGCCCGCGCCGCCGGTTGGGTCCGCCGCGGCGAACGCGAGAACGATGGGAGGAGTCGGCATTGGCAGCGAAGTAGCGACGACGGTTGGCAGGCGATTCGCCGCTCGGGTTATCATGCAACGGCTCATTGTAACCTATCCCAACCTAATGACGGAAAAGCAAGAATTCAAAACTTGGATGTGTTTGATCTGCGGCTTCATCTACAGCGAATCTGAGGGGCTGCCGGAGGAAGGGATCCCCGCCGGGACGCGTTGGGAGGAGGTCCCGATGAACTGGACCTGCCCCGAATGCGGCGCTCGCAAAGAGGATTTTGAAATGGTCGAACTCTGATCCGGCACGGCTTCTGCTATACCCAAAGGGTCACGGCGAATGCTGGAGTCCTCGAAGGAATCGCGATCCTGAGAGGGTTTCTGAAATACCCCGCACAAGGCTTTGTTTTGAATGGATTTGGTTGTATAGTGTCCAAAGACGGATCGGGCAGAAGTAGACCGGTGTCATATCGGAGAGTCCGACGAAGCTGTCGGGATCGCCACAGAGGGGAAGCGGAGAGCGCGTGAGCGAAGCGGCCAACCTAGGCGGCGTCAAAGTGATGGTGATCGACGATTCGAACACCATTCGTCGGAGCGCCGAGATATTTCTCGTTCAGGCCGGATGCAGGGTGATCCTGGCCGAGGACGGCTTCGACGCGCTGGCGAAGATCTCGGACCACCAGCCCGATGTGATCTTCGTGGATATTCTCATGCCCCGCCTGGACGGATACCAAACCTGCGCGCTCATCAAGAAAAACGCGCACTTCGCGAGCACGCCGGTGATCATGCTTTCCTCGAAGGACGGATTGTTCGACCGGGCGCGCGGCCGAATGGTTGGCTCGGACGAGTACCTGACCAAGCCTTTTACCAAGGACAGTCTGTTGAAAACAGTAGGCGCACACGCGCCGGTACGCACCTGAGGAGGTTCGCCATGGCCGTAAAAAAGATACTGATCGTGGACGATTCGCCGACTGACCGCCAATTCTTCATGGAAACCCTCTCGAAGAACGGCTTCCAGTGCGTCACCGCGGAAAACGGCGACGAAGCGATTGCCAAATCGAAATCGGAAAAACCCGATCTGATTATCATGGACGTCGTGATGCCGGGCACCAACGGCTTTCAAGCAACGCGCGCCATCACGCGCGATGAAGCCACCAAGCACATCCCGGTGATCGTCGTGACGAGCAAGAATCAGGAGACCGATCGCGTCTGGGGCATGCGCCAGGGCGCGAAGGACTACCTGGTAAAACCGATCGACGCCAAAGAATTGATGGCGAAGATCGCGGCGATCAAGTAAAGGCCCTCCGGTGGCAAAACAGATCAGCCTTCGCGAATTCCAGCAGGGCCTCGCTCAAAGACTGCGCGAGGCCCAGGCCGAGGCGGAACCCACCTCGCGATTGGGCGTGCAGGCCGGGAGCGGCAACTGGTTGCTCAAGCTCGACGATGCCGGCGAAATGCTCCCGCTTCCCGAGATCTCCGGCGTTCCGCTCACGCGACCCTGGTACCTGGGCCTGGCGAATATCCGCGGAGTGCTCTCGAGCGTGGTCGATTTTGCCGCTTTTTCCGGTGGGGAGACGACGGTGCGCACGCCGGATTGCCGGCTGCTGCTGATCGCAGAGCGTTTCCAGTCGTTCAGCGGGCTGGTGATCAGTCGGATGCTGGGCCTGAAGAACGTCCAGAAGATGCAGCCGGCGGAGGAAACGGCCGCACGGCCGTGGATCGCGGGTGCTTTCCGCGACGAGGAAGGCCGTTTGTGGCATGAGTTGAACATAGGCGCCCTGGTGGCGCACGAAGATTTTCTTCACGTGGGCGTGTAAGGCGCATCCACGGCAACCTGAGTATTACAGGAGAAACCCATGGCATTTCTGAGACTGCCGACCAAGACGGCGACGCTGACCAAAAAGGGCGCGGCGCCCGCGTCACAGGCCCCGCGCGCAGTCCCCAGGGCTGTGCCCAAGGCTTTGATCAAGCCGGTCCCTGGTCCGGCCACCATTGCCGAAGGACCGAAGCGGCGCGTCGTCGGCGTCGGCTCCATACGCGTCGGCCAGCAGTACACGATCCTCGGCGTGATCTTTGCGGTGCTGTTCGTCGCCGCGGCGATCGTGATATTCAAGGACAACCGCGAAGCGACCAACGGCACGATCTACGTGTCTACGTCGGCGCAAATGCGGATGCTGACCCAACGGATCGCCAAGGCGGCGCAGACAGGCCTGATCGGCAGTCCCGATGCCTTCAAGCAGCTGCAGCAATCACGCGATGAATTCAACGGAGCGTTGAAGCTTCTGACTCAGGGCGGACAGGCGGGCGAGGACACCCTGCCGCCGACCTCCGAGGCGGTGAAGCCGCAGCTCGATGCGCTCGCCAAGGAGTGGGAGAAGACCGATCGCAGCGTGCAGCTCGTGCTCACGCAGAGCAAGAACCTGATCGGGCTCGCAGCGGCGGTGCGCCAGATCAACGCCAACAACCCCTTACTGCTCGACCTGGCCGAACAGATACAAGCGCTCAAGCTGCAATCCCAAGCGCCCGCGCGCGAGGTCTCCCTCTCGGGCCAGCTGGTCATGCTGACCCAGCGGCTGGCGCGGAACGCCAACGCCATGCTGGGTGCGGACGTGATTGACCCCGAAGTGGCGTTCCTGATGGGCAAGGACACCACGACATTCAACGAGCTGCTCCAGGGCCTGACCAAGGGCAGCGACGTGCTGCGCGTCTCGGCGGCCAAGGATGCCGAACAGCAGGCCAAGCTCGGAGAACTCAACAAGGCGTATCAGGAATTCAGGGATGCGGTGGCCTCGATTCTCGGCAATCTCCAGGCCCTGGTGAACGCCAAGCAGGCAGGACGCAGGGTGGTGGATGACTCCGAGCCGCTTCTCGCCGCGTCCCAGAAGCTCGCCGACAAATACGAGGAGGAGCTCGGCGGACGGAGGACCAACTTCGTGGTTCTCGCCATCCTGATTCTACTGGCGATCATCGATGGCGCGCTCATCGTGCTCGTGTACCTCGGCGACACCCGGCGCCGTGCCGATGAGTCCGAGCGGATGCGCGCCGAAACCGAACGCACCAATCGTTCGAACCAGGACGCGATTCTGCGGCTGATGAACGAGATGGGGAACCTCGCTGAAGGCGACCTGACCGTCAAGGCCACGGTGACCGAGGAGATTACCGGCGCGATCGCGGACTCGGTGAACTTCACGATCGACGAGCTCCGGGGCCTCGTCGGCCGGATCAACGCCGCGGCGGCGCAAGTGACGACCGCTACGGAGTCCGCGCAACAGACCTCGGTGCAGCTCCTCGCCGCCGCCGAAAAGCAGTCGGTGGAAATTCGCCAAACCAGTGCATCGGTTCTGAGCATGGCGAAGGCGATGAACGAAATGTCCGAAAGCGCCTCGCAGTCCGCTAGCGTGGCGCGGCAATCGCTCGCGGCCGCTCAAAAGGGCACGCAGGCGGTGCAGAATTCGATATCGGGCATGAACGAAATCCGCGAGCAGATCCAGGAGACCTCCAAGCGCATCAAGCGCCTCGGCGAATCCTCGCAGGAGATCGGCGAGATCGTCGAGCTGATCTCGGACATTACTGAGCAGACCAACGTTCTCGCTTTGAACGCCGCGATCCAGGCGGCCTCGGCGGGTGAGGCGGGACGCGGCTTCACGGTTGTCGCGGAAGAAGTGCAGCGCCTCGCGGAGCGCTCGGCCGAAGCGACCAAACAGATCGGCGCGATCGTGAAGACCATTCAGACGGATACACAGGACGCGGTGTCCGCCATGGAAAAGAGCACGCAGGGCGTGGTCGAAGGAGCGAAGCTGTCCGACGCCGCAGGCCAGGCGCTCTCGGAGATCGGGTCGGTATCACGGCAGCTCGCGCAGCTGATCGAAGGCATCACGACGACCACCGAGCAACAGGCGAAGTCCGCGAACGACGTGGCGACCAGCATGCAGGACATCCTGAACATCACACAGCAGACGACCGAGGGCACCAAGCGCACTGCAGTGTCGATCGGCCAGCTCGCCGAGCTCGCGAAGGAGCTGAAGGGCTCGGTGTCCGGCTTCAAGATCGCTTGAGGCGGTGAGCAAGGTCGGCTGCGATGAGCGCACGCGCCGAATTCGATGTCGGTCCGCTTTCGTGGGTCAAAGGCGAGATCGACCACGCGATCGAGCACGCCCAGGAGGCCCTGCGAGCGTTCGCTGCGAATAACGCGGACGCGGCGCAGCTGAAGTCGAGCCAGACACACCTGCATCAAGCGCACGGCGCCCTCTCCATCGTCGGTTTGGAGGGGATTACCCGGGTATCCGAGGAGCTCGAGGGGCTGCTGGGCGCGATCGAGAAGGAGGTCCCGCTCAGAAAGACCGAGGTCTTCGGGCTTGCCGAGCGCGCTCTGGGGGGCATCCGCGCATACCTCGACCAGCTGATGGCGGGGAAGCCCAATCAGCCGCTGCGGCTTTTCCCTCTGTACCGCGATGTGGTCGGCGCGCGGGGTGGGCAGGCCGATCCGACCGATCTGTACTACCCGAACCTCTCATTCCGCCCGCCGAAGCGCGACAAAAGCACCGGCATCCCGAAAGCGGGAGAGACCGAGAAATCCCTGCGCGAGCAGCGCGGCCGTTACCAGCGCGGTCTCCTGAAATGGCTGAAGAAGGATCCGAGCGGCGCCGAGGACATGCGCGCCGCGGTCGAAGCGGTCGAAGCCATGCAGGGTCCCAGCGCTCAGCGCGCGTTCTGGTGGGCGTCGCTCGCCCTCTTCGATGCGCTTGCGCGGGGCGCGCTGCCTCCGGACCTGGACACGAAGCAACTTTGCAACCGCATCGAACAGCAGATCAAGCGCCTGGTGGAAGGAACGCCCAGCGTCGCCGAGCGGCTGATGCGGGAGGTTCTGTACTACGTGGCGCGAGCAAAGCCGGCGAGCGATCTGATACGCGAGGTGCAGGAAGCGTATCACCTGGCGCAGAGCATTCCGCCGGGCGAAGGCGAGGAGACGGCGAGCGAGGAATCGCCGGCGCTGAATGCGGCGCGCGAACACCTCGCTCTCGCAAAGGAAGCCTGGAACAAATTCGCGTCGGGCAACCCCGCGGCGCTCGCGACGTTCCGCGACAGCTCGAGCGCGCTCAGCCAAAGCGCCTTGCAGGTCGGAAACGAGGATCTTGCGGCCCTCAGCGGCGAAGTCGTCGAGGTCGCCGCGTGGCTGGGCTCGAACGCCCAAGGCATGAGCGAGGCCATCGCGCTCGAGGTCGCGACCGTGTTGCTGCTCCTGGAAAACGCGCTCGCCGGTCCGGCCGAGCTCTCCGACGAGTTCGCCCAGCAGACCCGCCTGCTGCGCTCACGGCTGAAAGACGGCATGCAGGGCAAGCTGCGGCGCACATCTCCAGATATCCCTCTGCTCGACGAGATGTCGCGCAAGGCGCAGGAACGCCTGCTCATGGACCAGGTGGTCTCGGAGATGCAAGCCAACCTGCGCACCATCGAACAGGTTCTCGACGCGTTCTTCCGCGATTCCGCCAAACGCGGTGAGCTCGCCTCGCTCGACAAGCCGATGCGTCAGTTGCTTGGTGCTCTGGAGATGGTGGGCGAAAAGCGCGCCCAGGAGGCGCTTGCGGTCGCCGTCGAGGAAATCCGCCGATTCTCGAGCGCCGACTCCGGCGCCGGCCGGCAGGAGTTCGAGCGCATCGCGCAGATTCTTTCGGGCCTGGGCTTCTATATCGAGGGCTTGGCGCACGGCAACTCCGATTTCGAAGCGGCGATGCGGCCGATCGCCGCGCCGGAAAGGGAAGAGGGCGACGCCGCACTTCGAGCCCCGAGCGTCGAGGCGCATATCGCGGAGCAACAGCGCGAGACTGCGGGCCTGTACGAGGAATGGAAGGGCAAGCCCGAGGACGCCGATCTCCGAGCCGATCTGAAGAAGAACCTCGCGGCCCTTCAGAAGGACGCCGGCCTGGTCGCCGACCAGAAACTGGAAGCCTCGGCGGCCGAGGCGCTGCGGGCGCTCGACAAATCGGCCACCATGCCGCTCACGCCGTTCCTGAAGGACGCGATCGAGAAAGCCACTTCCACCGCGATACCTTCACCCTCCCCCGAGGCCGCCAAGCTCATCGACGCGAGCACCGAAGCCGTCGATGCGGAGCTCCTGGGAGTCTATTTGGAGGAGTCGGACGAGGTGCTGGCGATGGTTCGCGAGCAGCTCGAAATCGTGCGCGAGCAGCACGCCAACAAGGAAGCGCTCATCGTCATCCGCAGGGGGTTCCACACGCTGAAGGGCAGCGGGCGCATGGTGGGTCTCATGCGTCTGGGTGAGGCGGCGTGGGCGATCGAGCAGACGATGAATACCTGGCTGCAGGAAGAACGCGCCGCCACCCCGCCGCTCCTTCAGTTGCTCGGACTCGCGCACGAGTACTTTTCGGACAATGTGAAACGCCTGAAAGCCGGCGAAAGCTCGAGCGACGAGCGGGCGCTCGTCGCCACGGCGGAGCGCGTCCGCCGCGGAGATACCCCGGAGCACGCTCCCGCAGCGATCAAGGCGGCTCCTGCAGCGGCGGCGGGACCCGCAGACTCGCAGGACAGCGAGCTCACCGTGAGAGTGGACCTTCCCGCCGAGGAAGCTGCCGAGGAGCCCGAGGGATTCGTCCAACTCGGCGCGCACCGCGTCTCGACTACGCTATTCACGATTTTCAGCGGCGAAGCGCGCGCCCACATCGAAGTGATCAAGGAGGAGCACGAGACGCTGCGCCAGCACGGTGTCGTGAGCGATGCGTTGCTGCGCGCAGTGCACACGCTCGCCGGTACTTCGGGAACGGTCAAGATTTCCGCGCTCTCCGATCTGGGCTACGCGCTCGAGCGCGTCCTGCAGATACTCGCCGCGAGCGAACTCTCGGAGGCGGAGCAGCTGCTCGTCGGCGAGGCGATCGACACGCTCGAAGCCATGGTCGCGGGCGTGATCGAGTTGCGCGTGCCGCAGGGTGTCCCGGCGCTGATCGCCCTGCTCGACCGCGTCGGCGAGGGAGCGGACGCCGCGCCGCGCGCGTCACCGGAACCGAAGGCGCCGGCGGATGAGCCGACCCACGCGCGCGAGGCGCAGGCCGAAGAGGCCGAGGATGCGGTTGATGAGCCGACGGGGTCCGACAACACCCTGGAGGATCTCGACCTGGAAATCACGCTCGAGCGCCGCCAGCGGCGGCTCGACGACGACCTCGATCCCGAGCTCATGCAAATCTTCCTCGACGAAGCTCACGAGCTGGTCCCCTCCGTCGGCTCGGCGCGGCGCGACTGGCGCGACAGTCCCGCCAATCCGGCGCTCGGCCAGGCGCTGCAGCGCGTTCTGCATACCCTGAAAGGAAGCTCGCGCATGGCCGGCGCGATGGCGATGGGCGAGCTGACGCACCACATGGAAGAGCGGGTGGAGAACGCACTGTCGGTCAAGATCCTGCCCGAGTCTCTGTTCGAGGAGCTGGAGACCTCCTGGGACCGCATGGGGGTCCTGTTCGATCGCCTGCAAAAAGGCGGCACCGAGGCCGCTCCCGCTCCCGAGCTGCCGGCCGCCGCTCCCCGCATGGAAGCTCCGGCGAAGGCCGCGCAGATCGAGCCGGTGGCGATCGCGTCCGCGCCGTCACTCGCGGAGGCGAGACCGGCCGCCGCAGCGAAGCCAGTCCCGCCCTCCGAGGGCGAGCTCCAGCCGAAGGCGCTGCTGCGCGTGCGCGCCGACGTCGTCGACCGGCTGGTCAACCAGGCCGGCGAGGTCGCCATTGCCCGCAGCCGGATCGAAGGCGAAATGCGCACGCTCAAAGGAGCGATGCAGGAGCTCACCGACAACGTCGCGCGTCTGCGCGCGCAGCTGCGCGAGATCGAGATCCAGGCCGAATCACAAATGCAGTCACGCCTGGAGATCGCCAGGGAAACGCAGCGCAATTTCGATCCGCTCGAGATCGACCGGTTCACGCGCTTCCAGGAAGTGACGCGGCTGATGGCCGAGAGCGTGAACGACGTGTCGACCGTGCACGGCAATCTCGTCAATACCGTCGACGAGACGGAAAAGGCCCTGCTCGCGCAGGCGCGGCTGAACCGCGACTTGCAGCAGGACTTGATGCGCGTGCGCATGGTGCCGTTCGGCAGCCTGCAGGACCGCCTCTACCGCATTACGCGCCAGACCGCGAAAGAGGTGGGAAAGCGCGCCAACCTCGAAATCAAAGGCACCCAGGTCGAGCTCGACCGCTCGGTGCTGGAACGCATCACCGGGCCGTTCGAGCACTTGCTGCGCAACGCGGTCACCCACGGCATCGAGGCGCCGGACAAGCGCCGCGCAGCAGGGAAGGCCGACATCGGCGAGATTCTCCTGGAGCTCAAGCAGGAAGGCAACGAAGTGCAGCTCACCCTGTCCGACGACGGCGCCGGCTTGAACATCGAGCGCATCCGCGAGAAGGCGATCGAAAAAGGGCTGATGGAAGCCGGTTCGACTCTCACCGAATCGGAGACCGCCGATTTCATCTTTCACGCGGGGTTCTCCACCGCGGAGGAGATTTCGCAAGTCGCCGGCCGCGGCGTCGGCATGGACGTGGTCCGCAGCGAGGTCGCCGCCCTGGGCGGGCGCGTGGAGATGCGCTTCACCAAGGGACAAGGGACCAGGTTTACGATCTATCTGCCGCTCACGCTCGCGGTCACGCAGACGGTGCTGGTGCGGGCCGGCACCAGGACCTATGCGATCCCCGCGGTGATGGTCGAGCAGGTACTGCAGCTCAGGCAGGAACAACTGGTCGCGGCATATTCCTCGCGCCAGACCGAGTGGAAGGACCGCCACTACCCGTTCCACTACCTTCCGCACCTGCTCGGTGTGCCTGAGGCGGTGGCAGAGCAGAAGCGCTTCTCGCCGACGCTGTACCTGCGCAGCGGCACCAACTCGATCGCGCTGCACGTCGACGACATGGTCGGCAGCAACCAGGAAATCGTGGTGAAGGCGATCGGTCCGCAGCTGCAGCGCATCGCCGGCATCACCGGCGCCACGGTGCTCGGCACGGGCGAGATCGTGCTCATCCTGAACCCGGTTCAGCTCGCGCTGAAGGAAGTCGCCGTCCGCCCGGCGATCGTCCACGAGGCGCCGAAGCCGCACGCCGCGGCGACCCAGCCCACGATCATGGTGGTCGACGATTCGCTCACGGTGCGCAAGGTCACCGGACGCCTGCTCGAGCGCCAGGGCTATCTGGTCGTGACCGCCAGAGACGGCGTCGAGGCGATGGAGAAGCTCCAGGAGGTCGTACCCGATGTCATGCTCGTCGACATCGAAATGCCGCGCATGGACGGCTTCGACCTCACGCGGAACGTCCGAGCCGACGCGCGGCTCGCCCGTGTGCCCGTGATCATGATCACCTCCCGCACGGCCGACAAGCACCAGAACTACGCCAAGGAAATCGGCGTCAGCCACTTCCTCGGCAAGCCCTACCAGGAAGACGATCTGCTGGAGAAGATCTCCGGATTCTTGAAAGACCGCAGGGCGGCTGCCTGAAATTCGCGCCGGCTCGCGAACGCGGCGGGCGTGTGAAAATTGTGCGCGACACCCCGGAGGTTTAGAATAGGGCCTCCCCAATGGCTCAGGTCAATCTCACCAATCACTTCCTGATCGCCATGCCCAACATGGTCGACCCCTATTTCGCGCGCACGCTGACGCTGATCTGCGAGCACAGCGATCAGGGCGCGCTCGGCGTGGTGGTGAACCGTCCCATCGAAATGACGCTCGGCGCCCTGTTCGAGCGTCTGAGCCTGAGGCTCGAGTCCGAGATCCTGGTGAACGAGCCGGTATACTTCGGCGGTCCGGTTCAGACCGATCGCGGCTTCGTCCTGCACCAGCCGACCGGTCAATGGCAGTCGACGCTCTCGGTCCAGGACAGCATGGGACTCACGACCTCCAAGGACATCCTCGAGGCGGTGGGGCAGGGCGGCGGTCCCCGTAAGATGCTGGTGACGCTCGGCTACTCGGGTTGGGCCGCCGGACAGCTGGAGAACGAGATCAAACAGAACGCATGGCTTACCGTGGAGGCGAAGGACGCGATCATCTTCGACACGCCCGCCGACGGGCGCTTGCCCGCGGCAATGAAGCTGCTCGGCGTCGACTTCGCCAAACTTTCGGAGGAGGCCGGGCACGCGTGAGTCAGGCGGCCGTGGCTCCGTCGAAGGTCTCCGGCCACACCATACTCGCTTTTGATTTCGGCACTCGCTGGATCGGCGTCGCGGTCGGCGACACCGAAACGCGAATCGCCACCCCGCTGGGGATGTTCGAAGCCGCAAGCGCCTCGCGGCGCATCGCCGAGGTCGAGGCGCTGATCCGCGAATGGCGGCCCGAACGCCTTCTCGTGGGCTTGCCGCTGACGATGGACGGCGGCGAGCACGCCATGACGCAGCGTGCGCGGCGCTTCGCGCGGCAGCTCGAGGCGCGTTTCCGCCTTCCCGTGGGCTTTGCCGACGAGCGCTTGTCTTCGGCGTCGGCCGAGGAGACCTTGCGGGAAGCCGGTCGCGGCGGTCGCAAGCACAAGCAGGACGTCCACGCGCTCGCTGCGAAAATCATTCTTCAAAGCTATCTCGATGAATCTCCCCGACGCTGAGACCTTGTGCCAGGAGCTCCTGGGGAAGCTGCGCTCCAGCGTCAGCGACTCCACCGGTCTCGTCGGCATCCGCACGGGGGGGGCTTGGCTTGCCGAGCGCCTGCACCGGGAATTGAAGCTCGCGACGCCCGTGGGTGCCCTGGACATCTCGTTCTACCGCGACGACTTCGACTCGGCCGGCCTGCGCCGCGAAGTGAAACCCTCGCAGATCCCGTTCGACGTGAACGGCCGCCACATCGTGGTGGTCGATGACGTCCTCTACACGGGGCGCACCGTGCGCGCAGCGATGAACGAGCTGTTCGACTACGGGCGCCCGGGGAAAATCGAGCTCGCGGCGCTGGTCGATCGCGGCGAGCGACAGCTGCCGATCGCCGCGCAATACGTCGGCGCCACGCTGTCGGTGCCGGCCGGCAAGCTCCTGCGGCTGGCACGCGACGAACGCGGCCATTTCACCTTGCGACTGTCCGATGCGAAACCCGCAGCTTAACGGCGACGGCACGCTCCAGCACCTGCTCACCATCGAGGGGCTCCCGCGCGGGGTGCTCTTGCAGATCCTCGACACGGCCGCGTCGTTCATGGGGGTCGCGGAGCGCGAAGTGAAGAAGGTGCCGCTCCTGCGCGGCAAGTCGGTGTTCAACCTGTTTTTCGAGCCCTCGACGCGCACCCGCACGACCTTCGAGATCGCCGCGAAGCGCCTCTCCGCCGACGTCATCAACTTGAACATCGCGGTGTCCTCGTCGACCAAGGGGGAAACGCTGCTCGACACCGTGGACAATCTCTCGGCGATGCACGCCGACATGTTCGTCGTGAGGCATTCCTCCAGCGGCGCCGCGCACCTCATCGCGAGCCACGTCGCTCCGCACGTCCATGTGATCAACGCCGGTGACGGGCGCCACGCCCATCCCACCCAGGGCCTGCTCGACATCTACACGATCCGTCACTACAAGAAGGAATTCTCCGGGCTCTCGGTCGCGATCGTCGGCGACGTGCTTCACTCGCGCGTCGCTCGCTCGCTCATCCACGCACTCACCACGCTGGGCGCCCCGGACGTGCGCGTGATCGGACCGCGCACCCTGTTGCCGACCGGCGTGGAGCAGCTGGGGGTATCGGTGCATCACGACATGCGCGACGGCCTGGCCGGCTGCGACGTGGTGGTCATGCTGCGGCTGCAGAACGAGCGCATGAAGGGCCCGCTCCTTCCTTCGGCGCAGGAATTCTTCAAATCCTACGGTCTGACTCCCGCGAAGCTCGCGCTCGCCAAGCCCGATGCGATCGTCATGCACCCTGGGCCGATGAACCGCGGCGTCGAGATCGATTCCTCGGTGGCCGATGGCCCGCACTCGGTGATCCTGCCGCAGGTTACCTTCGGCATCGCCGTGCGCATGGCGGTGATGAGCATCCTCGCCGGAAACTGAACATGACCAAGCCGCGTGCTCCCGCATTCGATCCGAAAGACCTGCCCGAGCAATCGAGCACGGGCTATCCGGAGCCGTACAAGTCCAGGGTGGCCGGACGTCACCGTCGGCGGCTGGGCGATCATGCGGGCCTGAAGAATTTCGGCGTCAACCTCACGCGCCTCGATCCCGGCGCTGAATCTTCGATGCGTCACTGGCACATGAAGCAGGACGAATTCATCTACCTTATAGAGGGAGAGTTGACCCTCGTGACCGATGCCGGCAGGCAGAAATTGGCCTCGGGGATGGCTGCGGGATTCCCGGCCGGGAAGGCCGACGGCCACCAGCTCGTGAACGAGAGCGAGAAGCCCGCGCTGTATCTGGAGATCGGCGACCGCATGCCCGACGACAGCGCGAGCTACCCCGAGGTCGACCTGGCGGTCCGCATGGTCGAGGGCAAATGGGTCTTCACCCGCAAGGACGGCACCCCATTCAAGTGATGAACATCCATATCAAGGGCGGGCGGCTGGTCGATCCGAAGAATCGCATCGACGCGAAACAGGACGTTTTCGTCTCCGCCGGAAAAATCGCCGGGCTCGGAAAAGCCCCGTCGGGCTTCCGCGCCGAGCGCGTCATCGCCGCGGATAGCCTGGTGGTCTGCCCCGGCTTGATCGATCTTTCCGCACGGCTGCGCGAGCCGGGCTTCGAGTACAAGGCGACGCTCGAATCGGAGATGCAGGCCGCGGTCGCGGGCGGCGTCACCAGCCTCGCGTGCCCGCCCGACACCGATCCCCCCCTCGACGAGCCGGGACTGGTGGAGATGCTCAAACACCGGGCCAAGAGTCTCAATCTTGCCCACGTGTATCCCCTCGGAGCGCTCACCTGGAAGCTCGGCGGCGAGCGGCTCACCGAGATGCTCGTGTTGCGTGACGCGGGCTGCGTCGCGTTTTCGCACGCCGATACCCCGATTCCCGACACGCAGGTCCTGTGGCGTGCGCTGCAGTACGCGGGGACCTTCGGCATCGCGGTGTGGCTGCGCCCGCAGGACGGGTACCTCGCGCGCGGCGGCGTCGCGCACGACGGCGAGGTCGCCACCCGGCTCGGCCTGCAGGGGATCCCCGCGTTTGCGGAGACTATCGCGCTCGCGACCATATTGGAGCTGGTACGCACCACGCGCACGCGAGTCCACCTGTGCCGCCTGTCCAGCGCAGAAGGCGTGGCGATGGTGCGCGCGGCGAAGGGCGAAGGATTGCCCGTCACCTGCGACATCGGCGCTCATCACGCCCATCTCTCGGAAGTCGACCTCGGCTACTTCGATTCACACTGCCACGTGGTGCCGCCGCTGCGCAGCCTTCGCGACCGTGACGCGCTCCGGGCGGCGCTCGCCGACGGCACCATCGACGCGCTGTGCTCGGATCATGCGCCGGTCGACGAGGACGCGAAGCAGCTGCCGTTCGCCGAGTCGGAGCCCGGAGCCACGGGACTCGAGCTGCTCCTTCCGCTCACTCTCAAGTGGGCGAAGGAGATGCGCATCGCGCTGCCCGAAGCGCTGGCCAGGGTGACTTCGAAGCCGGCTGCGATTCTGGGCGTGGCGGCGGGAGATCTCGCGGTGGGCCGGGACGCCGACCTGTGCGTGCTCGACGCCGACGCGCACGTCAGGATCACCCCGGAGGTCCTCAAGAGCCAGGGCAAGAACACGCCCTTCATGGGCTACGAGCTGCCGGGCCGGGTACGCTACACCTTGGTCGGAGGGCAGGTCGTATACGAGGCCCTCGCCTAGCCTCCTAGAACGGACGCACCAGATCGCCGATCGGAAACAGGAGCACCTCGGCAAGGAGGAGGACGAACATCGGGGATAGATCCACGTTGCCGATCGGCGGGATGAAGCGCTGAAAGATCCTGTAGAACGGACGGGAGAGCGCGTTCAGCAGAGGCGCGATCGGGGTGTGGGGGTTGAACCAGCTGAACAAAACCTGGAGGATCACGACTCCTATCAGAAGGTAGAGCGAAAACTGCAACAGCTTCAGCGCCGCTTTCCCGAACAGGAGCCCGGCGGCGATCCCCGGAGCGATCGAGAGATCCGCGCCGCCGCGCAGCAGCAGGAGCAGCGTCAGCGCAAGCGCCTGTACGATCCAGGCGAGAAGAATGGTCGCGAGATCGATCCCGAGGAGACCGGGAATGACGCGACGGACCGGAAGCACGATCCAGTTGGTGATCGCGGTCACGAACATGCCGGCGGGATTGCGGAACGGCGCGCGCAGCAGCTGCATGTAGAACCGCAGCAGCAGGGCGAATACGATCAGCCCGAAGGCGTTGACGACGAGCAGATCGGCGATCTGAAGGAGCATTATTCTTTCCCGAGCTCTTCGCCCATTTCCTTGCCGCGCTCGTTCGCGGCGTGGATTGCGCGGATGATCGCGGCCTTTACGTCGTCCTTCGCCATGCTCGCGAGCGCGCGCTCGGTGGTACCCCCTTTGGAGGTGACGCGCTCGCGCAGCACCGCGACGGGATCTGGACTCGAGGCCGCGAGCTTGGCCGCCCCGCTGAAGGTGTCGAGCACCAGGCGATGCGCGATCGC
>Ga0137397_10000377_pt1 | contig 30476 bp, 28 predicted proteins | sample czorhiz116metaG_FD_106658 | JGI IMG/M metagenome (GOLD analysis project Ga0137397, IMG submission 106658) | Vadose zone soil microbial communities from Angelo Coast Range Reserve, California, USA - czorhiz1.16 metaG | ecosystem: Environmental > Terrestrial > Soil > Vadose zone | place: USA... | reverse complement strand
GCGCGCCCGGTCGAGCATGGCGGGGCCGTCCGTCTCGTGTCCGTGGGGCTCGCGCACGTGGGCCACGATGATCGTGCTCCCGAACCGCGTTCCGAGCAGCACCGCCTGCTCAAACGCCGCATCGGCCCGCGGGCTGCCGTCGAGTCCCACCAGTAGACGCGTGAACACGGCTAGGGCAGCACCGCGAACGATTCGAGCTCGCGCAGCGGGAACGCCAGCACCTCACCCGTCATCGGCAACCTCCCCTCCAGCGCCTCGTCGCGAGCCAGCGTATTGAGTCCCTCGGCGACGACCACATACTCCGTCCCGCGGCGCCGCAGCGCTACCCTCCGCCGCTCCCGCACGGCCCGTTCGAGCGCATCGAGCGCGTCGGGAGTGAGACTCCGGAACTCGCGAATCACGCTCTTCACGGCGGCATCACACCACGGTGATGGCACCGGGCGTCCCGGTTACCACCCGACCGATCACCGCCGCCGCGGGGGTCGCTTCGCGGCCCAGCGCCGCCACGAGCGCGTCCGCGCGCTCCGCCGCCACGGCGATCAGCAGCCCGCCCGAGGTCTGGGCGTCCGCGAGCAGCACGCGCGCCGTCTGGTCCACGCCGGCCCCGAAGCGGACCGCGTCGGCGACGCTGGCGGCGTTCCGCTCGGTGCCGCCGGGGATGGCCCCACGCTCGGCGGCCTCGCGCGCGCGCGGCAACAGCGGCACGGCCGCCGCGCGCACCTCTGCCGCCACCCCGCTCGCCTCGAGCAACGTCCGCAGGTGGCCCAGCAGCCCGAATCCGGTCACGTCGGTCGCGGCGTGTACACCGACGGCCAGCATGGCGCGCGCCGCGCCGGCGTTGAGCGTGGTCATCGCGGTGACGGCGGGCGCCACGTCGGCTTCAGTCAGCAAATCGCGCTTGAGCGCCGTGGTCAGCACGCCGGTGCCGAGGGGCTTGGTCAGCACCAGCGCATCGCCGGCTCGCGCGCCGGCGTTCGTGACGATCCGGTCGGGGTGCACCTCTCCGATCGCCGCCATCCCGTATTTCGGCTCGGGGTCGTCCACCGAGTGCCCGCCCAGCACGAACGCGCTCGCCGCGCGCGCGACGTCGGCCCCCCCCCGCAGCACTTCGCCCAGCAGCTCGAACGGCAGCTTGTCGCGTGGCCACCCCACGAGGTTGAGCGCGAACAGCGGCGTCGCGCCCATCGCGTACAGGTCCGAGAACGCGTTGGTCGCGGCGATGCGGCCGAAGTCGTACGGATCGTCCACGATCGGCGTGAAAAAGTCCACCGTCGCCACGATCGCGCGATCCGGCGCCATCTGGAAGACGGCGGCGTCGTCGCGGCTCGAGGCGTCGACGAGGATCCGGGGATCCGTCGCGACCGGCACGTGGCGCAAGACCTGCGCCAACTCGGATGATCCGAGTTTGCAGGCTCAGCCCGCGCCGTGCGAGTAGCGCGTCAGCCGGATGGCGGTCATGGGAGTGGTAGACATGCGGTCTACCGAAGATACCCTATCCGAGTCTCCAGGCGAGAATGGCGCCGGCGCCGACGTAACGGGCGAGATCGCCACAGGCTCCAGCCACGCGGGCCCGGCGCGGCAACTCGGAGGGGGGCGACAACCACATCGGGACGGTCGCGATCGCTCCGACGAGCAGGAATAGCAGCCACCAGCCACCGCTCCCGAGGGAGTCGAACCACAGCGAGGCGAACAGAGTGAGCAATCCGGCCTCGACGAGCCGCCACTTGAGGAGGGGGTGCGCCACGGTCGCCCACGCGCCGGGCTGGCCGGCGGGCCTCCAGACCGCGGCCACGAGCAGTGGGATCGCGTGCGTCGCCACGATGAACCATACGGCGACGGGCACCCACGCCAGCACCAGCCGCCCGAGCGTCACTTCTTGCCGCGCTGCTCCGGCGCCACGTATCCGGGCCCGCGCAGGCCGCGGCCGGGGCGCGCCGCCGTGAGCTTCCCGTGGTCCAGTACTTTCTGCCCGTTCACGAACACGTACGCAAACCCGACCGATGGCTGGTGCGGCTGCTCGAACGTCGCCTTGTCGGCCACGGTCGCGGGATCGAACACCGTCACGTCGGCCGCCATCCCGGACTTGAGCAATCCGCGGTCGGACAGTCCGACACGCTGAGCGGCCAGCGCCGTCATCTTATGCACCGCGAACTCGACCGGGAAGAGCTTTTCGTCGCGCGCGTAGCGGCCCAGGATCCGGGGGAAGGTGCCGTAGGCGCGCGGGTGGGCGGACTGCGTGCCGAGCGGCCCGTCCGGGGCGACCCCGCCGAAATCGGTATTCACGGCCACCCACCATGTTTTCATGGCGGTTTGCACGTCCGGCTCGCTCATCAGGAAGTAGACCGCGTCGGTGCGATGGCCTCCCTCCGCCACCACGATGTCGAAGATCGTCTCGATGGGATCGCGGTGGCGCGCCGCGGCGATCTCGCTGATCCGTTTTCCCTGTATGTAGCGGAGCGAGTCCTGGAACACGCCGGTGATCAGGATGCCGCTGCCCCCGCCGGCCTCGTTGTAGAACCCCTCCGTCCCGTCGGTGGGGTGGAGCATCTCCGCCTGGATGCGCGCCCGCGTCGCGGGATCGCGCAACCGCACCAGCAGCGAGTCCCAGCCGCCGCTCTCGGCCCACGTCGGAATCGTGGCATCGAGCGAGGTCGCCCCCGCGATATAAGGATATTGGTCGGCCGTCACGTCGAGCCCCGCCGCCCGCGCCGAATCGATCCGGGCGAGCACCCGGGGCATCCGGCCCCAGCTCGCTCGGCCCGCGAGCTTCAAGTGTGAAATCTCGGCCGGGATGTCCGCTTCGCGCGCGATGCGGAACACTTCATCCAGCGCATCGTCGATGCGGATTCCCTCGTTCCGCATGTGCGACGCGTAGATACCGCCGCGACGCCGGGCCGCCTTGGCGAGCGCGATGATCTCCTCGGTGTTGGAATAGCTCGCCGGAGCGTATTCCAGCGCGGTCCAGACGCCGAGGGCGCCCTGCTCCATCAGGGTATCGACGATCGCCGCCATATGGGCGAGCTCGGCGTCGGTCGGCTGGCGGTTCTCCTTGCCCACCACCGCCAGGCGCACCTGCGTGGCGCCCACGAACGTCGCGATGTTCAGCGCCGACCGCTGCTTCGCGAGCTGCGCGAAGTAGCCGTCCAGGTCGCGCCAGTCTTCGCGATAGTGCCACTTTTTCATGGCATCCGAGTCGTCCACCACCAGCCGGTCGGTCATGGGGGCCACCGAGCCGCCCTCCCCGGTGACTTCGGTCGTGATCCCCTGGGTGATTTTGGAGAACACGCGGTTGTCGATCAGCGCGTTGATCTCCGACTGGCCCATCATGTCGATGAAGCCGGGCGCCACGACCAACCCGCGCACGTCCAGGGTCTCTCGAGCCGCCGCCCCGTTCAGGAATCCGACGGCCGCAATGCGGTCGCCCCGGATGGCGACGTCGCCCCGGTAGCGGGGATTGCCGCTGCCGTCCACGATCCACCCGTTCCGGAGCACGAGGTCGAAGGGACCTTTCCCGTTTCCCGCTTCCCGTTTCCCGCAACCACCGAGCACGACGATGGCGGCGAGAGCCAGCGTCACTTTGTCCATGTTCTCCTCAGCGAATCGGGGTAGAGGATCCGTCCCCGGAGCATGACCCAGGCGATGCGGCGCGTGGCCGCAATGTTCGCCGCGGGGTTCGCGTCGAGCACGACCAGGTCCGCCACCTTGCCCGCAGCGAGGCGGCCCAGCGAGTCGGCGCGCAGCAGCTCCGCACCTTTCCGTGTTGCAGCGGTGAGCGCTTCGACCGGCGTCAAGCCGGCGGCGACGAGCAAGCTCAGCTCTTCGTGCAGCGAGAGGCCCGGCACGAGCAGCTGGTTCGCGGCGTCGGAGCCGGCCGCGATGAGCCCGCCCGCGCGCTTGAACTCGCGCACGAACTGGTTTTGGCGGGCGCGCGACCGCCGGAACGCCTGGAGGTCGGCGGGGCGCCACCCCGTGCGGCGCAGCAGCCCTGCGACATCGCGTACGCTCGCGGCGCCGGCCGGGACGTCCTCCATGCCCGGGCGCGACATCAGCGTCGGGTTGTCGAGTCGTGACAGCATCTCGTGCACCACGAGGGTGGGCACGATGGCGACGCGGGTGGCCGCGAGTGCACGCGCCGTGCGTGCGACCGACCCGGAATCGAGGGCGGCCCAGCCCATCTCCTCGGTCGTCCAGCCGCGCAGGAACTGATCGTGCGCCCTGAAGTACGGGGCGGGATCGCGACTCGCCGCGGCGACGACGCCGGACATGTGCTCGAGTGACGCGACGCCCGCCCTGGCAGCGGTGAGGGCGTCGATCTTGCCGAGGTGCGCGGCCACGGGGAGACGTAGCGTAGTCGCCTCGTCCAGCAGCGGCCGCAGCAGGTCGGCCGTGAACTTGGTGTAGATCTTGACGTGGTCCGCCCCCGCCACCGCGCGCAGATCCACGGCCCGGCGCACCTCGGCGGCTGTTCTCACGGCGGTCGCCGCCGCGTAGGTCGGAGGCGCGCCATCGATCATGGCCCCCGAGGTGAGCATCCGGGGGCCCAACACCGAACCCAGGTCGAAGTCGTTTTTGATCGCGATGGCGGAGTCCGTGCTCGACGCGCCGAGATCCCGCACTGTGGTGACGCCCCATGCGAGGTAACGCTCCGCCGCCCAGCGCTCCACGTGCGCGTGAGCATCGATCAGCCCTGGGATGATCGTCTTCCCGATGAGGTTCACGACCTGCGCCCCCCGCGGCACCGGGATCTCGTTCACCCGGGCCACGGCCTGAATGTGCCCGTGCTGAACGAGCACCATCGCGTCCTTGATCGGATCTCCGCCGGATCCGTCGATGAGGGTCGCACCCTCGAGAGCGATCATCCCGTCGCCCGAGGATGAGCACGAGACGAGGAGCAGCGCGCAGGCGAGCAGCGAGCCGCTGGCGTGACGGCGCATCACGGCTTGGGATCGCTCGACGTGTGGTCGTGCAGGATCTGCCAGCGGTCTCCCTGCTTCTGCAGGAGCAGCGTGAACGGTCCACTCGCGGTCACCGTGCGGCCTCGCCGCAGCTCGAACCGCGCGGTACAGAGCGCGAGATCGAGCGTGAGAGGGCGCACGCGCACCTCGCCGAACGTGAGCGAGTCGCGGAACTTGCCGGGCGCGAAATACGTGGTCTGGTACCGGTCGTACAGCGCCTGCCAGCCGTACTGTACGTGGCCGCTTGAGACGTAGCTCGTCAACGAGTCCTTGGCGTAGTCACTCATGAAGCCCGCCAGGTCGCCGCGGTTCCAATCCGCGGCGCTCCGCCGGAGCATCGCCACGATCTCGGCCTGCGGATCTCCAGGGACGACTCTCGGGGCGGAGCAGGCGAGTAGCAGCGCCGCGCCCAGGCCAGCGGTCCAACACGCCACCCGCATCTTCATGGCTTCACCGGTTCGCTCGAGGGATGCCAAACGTGCCGCGGGAGCGCCTCGAGGAGATGGTCGAGCCATCCAAGAGGCGCTCCCGCGCACTGACGCTGAAGAATCTTTAGCGGCGACGCTTCTTTGCCGCCTTCTTCCGCTTTGCCTTGCCGCCCCGCTTCGCCCGGGCCTTGGGCCGCTTCTTGCCCGCTTTCTTCTTGGCCTTGGGTCTCGACGGCGTCTTCCGTTTCTTCGCCGGCTTCGGCCGGGGCGCCGACATCGGCTCATCCCGCATCGGTGCGGGCGCCGGCGGCATTGAGGGTGCCGGCGGGTACATCGGCTCCATCATCCCCGAGCCAGTCCAGCTGCTCTCCGAAAAATCCGTTGACGCGAGCATCGGATGATCTCTCCTCGCTGGGTGTCGGTGGGCGTGGCCTATAGCTTACCCCGGGAATGCTGCCACGCAAGTGGACGCGGGTGAGGTCGGCACGCCTGGGACAGTGTCGCGTGTTTCGTGACAAGTTAGCTTGACAACGGCACTTACGCGCGCTTACCTTCGCGCCGCTATGACGGCACGGCGCAGCTTCCTCTTCACCGTCCTGCTCTATCCCGGGGCGGTGGCGGCACAGAACATCTCTGAGGTCCAGGTAGCCCCCCCCTCGGTCACAATAAAAATTGGGGAGCGGAGCGGGCTGCTCGCCACCGCGTTCGACCGCATCGGAAATGTGATCCCCACCGTGCGCATCATCTGGTCGTCGAACAACGTGGCGGTAGCGCGGGTGGACAACAATGGGACAGTGACCGGCGTGGGCGGAGGCGTGGCAATCGTCGAGGCCCGGGCGGGCACGCGGAAAGGCCAGGCCGCCGTCCAGGTGGTGGGCGCGCCCCCCGCACCTCCACCGACGCCTCCCGTTGTCGGAGCCAGCCCGCCACCCGGCCCGGACGCCTTCGCCGGTCAGGTCGTGGGCGCCGGACCGACCGCTGTGCTCCGGATCGAGCCGCCCACGGTGTACCTCCTGCCGTCCGAGAATACGCGCGTTTCGCCACGGGCACTCAGGGAAGACGGCTCTCCTGCGGCCCCGGTGGCTGTGACCTGGAAGTCGCTGCGTCCCGACATTGCGAGCGTCGACCAGAACGGTGTGGTCGTCGCGCTCGCCCCCGGTCAGGGGACGGTGCAGGTCACGAGCTCGGGTGGCCTCACCGCCACGGCCCCGGTCGTCGTGCAGCCGAGTGACATCGCGATTCAGGAGCCGGTTCCTCTTATCATGTCACCGGGGGACGTCGACACGCTCCACGTGGTGGTACCGGCGCAGGGCGGCCGGTTGGTGAGCCCGCTCGCCCTGCAATGGTCCGCCGCGGATCCTGCCGTTGCCCGGGTGAGCCTCACCGGGGTGGTCATCGCGGTGACTCCGGGCCGGACGACGCTCAACGTCGTCGGGCTGCTGCAAACGAAGACGGTGGATATCCTGGTGCACCGGACCGTCGAGGCGCTCACCGTCTTCCCCTCCTCGAAGACCGACCTTCCGCTCCCCATCCAGGGCACCGCGAAGTTCCAGGTGCAAGCGCTCACCGCCGACAAGACGCCGGTGCCCGAGGCGCCGTTCCGCTGGACGGTCGGGGACACGACGCTGGCGAGCTTCGACCCTGGGTCGGGCACGCTGACGGGGAAGCGTGCCGGAAAGACGACGCTCGTGGTCAAGGGCCCGGGGCCGGGACTGACGGTCACGTGGCAGATCCGGGTGATCGCGGCGGGCTTGAAGCTCTCCGCCGCGCGGCTCGGCCTGCCGCTCAACCGGCGGTATCCCCTGAAGGCGAGCTTCGCCGACGAGGCGGGCGTCGTGATCGGCCCCGCCACCGGGGTCACCTGGACTTCCGACAACCCCCAGGTGGTGAGCGTCGCTGAGGACGGCACCATGTCGACGGCGTCGTACGGCCACGCCCGCGTCACGGCGACGGCGCCGGGCGGGAGGCGCGCCGTGGCCGAAGTATTCGTCCAGGGTGAGATCGTGGTGGCGAGCTCGCGCACCGGCCGCTTCCAGCTGTATGCGGCGGAGCGCGCCAACCTGGCGCAGCTCCGCAAGATCATGGACGACACGGCGGTCGCGACCGAGCCCGCGTTCTCCCCGGACGGATCGCGGATCGCGTTCACCTCGACGCGCGACGGGCAGCCGGAGATCTACATCATGGATGCGGACGGCACGAGCGCCGGGCGCCTCACCAACTCCCCGGGGGCCGACGGCGACGCGTCGTTCACGGCGGACGGTCAGGCGGTGGTGTTCCACTCTCAGCGCACCGGGCACCGCCAGATCTTCCTGCAGCCGATCACCAGCTCGGATGCGGTGCAGCTCACGCAGGAGCCCGCCGACAACTCACAGCCGACCGTGTCGCCGGACGGGGAGACCATCGCCTTCGTGTCGAACCGCGAAGGAAACAACCATATCTGGTTGATGTCGAAAGAGGGCTCGAGCCAGCGTCCCGTCACCCGGGGCCCGCAGAGCAAGGAGACGGCACCCCGCTTCCTGCGTGACGGCTCGCTCGCCTACCTGGTGGAGCAGAAGGAGAGCGGCCGCACCGTCACGCAAGTCGTGAAGGTCGACCTCGCGACCGGGAAGGCGACTCCGCTTTCAGGCGTGGACCTCGTAGTCGCGGACTTTACGGTCTCGCCCGCCGGCGATCTCCTCGGGCTCGTCGTCGCGGTGCAGAAGAACGTATTCAGGGTGTACGTCCAGCCGGTCGGAGCGGCCGGGAGCGGCGCGCCCGTGCCGATCCCGACCACCGGCGCCGAGCAGATGGTGTCTCCCGCCTTCATGCCGTAGGGGACCGGCGCCCACGCCATGCGCGCCTGGGTGATCCGCGCTACCGGCGGCCTCGACCAACTCGAAATCGCCGACGTCCCCGATCCCGCGGGCCCGCTCGAGGCCCGGCAGGTTCGGATCGCGCTGCATGCGGCGGCGCTGAACCGTCTCGATCTCTTCGTCGTGCGGGGGTTGCCCCACGAATACCGCTACCCCCAGATCCTCGGCGCCGATGGAGCGGGCGTCGTGCAGGCTGTGGGAGGTGACGTACGCTCGGTCCGGCCCGGCGATCGGGTGATGATCAACCCGGGGATTCCCGACTACAGCTGCGACTACTGCCGCGCCGGCGAGCACTCGCTGTGCGTCAACTACGGCATTCTGGGCGAGCACCGGCCCGGGACTCTCACCCAGGCGCTCGTCGTGCCGGAGCAGAATGTCTCAGTCATCCCAACGTTGCCGACACCACTCACGTGGGCCGAGGCGGCGGCCTTCTCGCTCGTGACCCTCACCGCCTGGCGGATGGTCGTCACGCGGGCACAGGTGCGCCCGGGGGAAACCGTGCTCGTCTGGGGTGTCGGCGGAGGTGTATCCCTCGCTGCGCTGCGAATCGCGAAGCTCAAGGGCGCGAGAGTGATCGTTACCAGCTCCAGCGACGCCAAGTTGCACGAGGCACAGAAACTTGGTGCGGACGTGACGCTCAATCACACGACCCAAAAGATTTCCCAGGAGGTGCGCGCCCTCACGAACAAACGCGGCGCCGACGTTGTAATCGAGAACGTGGGCGAGGCGACGTGGGATGAATCGCTGCGCTCACTCGGGCGCGGCGGGCGGCTCGTGAGCTGCGGCGCGACGACGGGGCCGAAGGTCGGATTCGACATGCGCCGGCTGTTCTGGTATCAGTGGAGCATCATGGGCTCGACCATGGGAAACGACGCCGAATATCGCGAGATCGTGCGCCTGCTCGGGGCGGGCGAGCTGCGCCCGATTGTCGATCGAGTATTCCCCTTCGCGGAGGCGCGGGCGGCGTTCGAGCGGTTGGAGCGGGGAGAGCAGTTGGGGAAGATCGCGATCGAGATCGCGTCCTGATACCTCGCCGCGTCTCTTCCCACGCTGAAGCCTGGGCCCGACGAGGCACTGTCTTGAAGACATCCGCTCGCCGCCGCCCGCTTCGCTCATTGTGCCTCAGCACAGCGTCTGCCGGGCCCAGGCTTCAGCCTGGGAACAACCTGTGGCGGCCCGATCAACACACCGTCAACCCGTCCCGTAAGTGCCTCCCCCACCCCCAGTTAGCGGCGGTTTTCGCGTTGCCTTTCACGGCCTAAGTGATTATTTTTTACGAACTTAGGCAGTCTCGCCGAGCTTGCTGACACCCGACATCTAACACCTGACACCTGGTTTCATGACCGGACCGAACGCCCGCGAACGGATCGTCCCGCGCCTCATCGAAGACGAGCTCAAGGAGTCGTTCCTCGACTACTCGATGAGCGTCATCGTGCAGCGCGCGCTGCCCGACGTGCGGGACGGGCTCAAGCCCGTGCACCGCCGGATCCTCTACGCCATGAACGAGCTGGGGCTCGTGCCGGGCCGCCCCTACAAGAAGAGTGCGACCGTCGTGGGGGACGTGCTCGGCAAATATCACCCGCACGGCGACGTCGCCCTGTACGACTCACTGGTGCGCATGGTGCAGTCCTTCTCATTGCGCTATCCGCTGGTGGATGGTCAGGGAAACTTCGGCTCGGTGGACGGGGATCCCCCGGCCGCCTACCGCTACACCGAAGCGCGCCTGACACGCATCGCGATGACGATGCTCGACGATATCGACAAGAACACCGTCGATTTCGTCCCCAACTTCGACGACCGGCTGCGGGAGCCCACGGTGCTCCCGGCGCGGCTGCCCAACCTCATCGTCAACGGCACCTCCGGAATCGCCGTCGGCATGGCGACCAACATCCCACCGCACAACCTGGGCGAGGCGGTCGAGGCCATCAATCATCTGGTCGACCACCCGGACGCGTCGATCAAGGATCTGCGGAAGTTCATCAAGGGCCCGGACTTCCCGACCGGCGCGATCATCTACGGCCGCGAGGGCATCAAGGAGTGCTACGAGAAGGGGCGCGGGCGGATGGCGATCCGCGCGCGGGCCACCGTCGAGGAGCGGGAGTCAACCGGGAAGCAGCAGATCGTCGTCACCGAGTTCCCTTACCAGGTCTCTCCCGACCGCGTGATCGAACAGATCCGCGACCTGGTGGTGGCGAAGAAGCTCGAGGGGGTCAGCGATCTCCGGAACGAATCCGACAAGGAAGGCATCCGGGTCGTGATCGAGCTGAAGCGCGACGCCGTCCCGATGGTGGTGCTGAACGGGCTGTACGCGCATACGCAGATGCAGACCACCTTCGGCGCGATCATGCTGGCTCTGGTCGACGGCGCGCCGAAGGAGATGAACCTGAAGGAGCTGCTCGAGCACTTCATCGAGCATCGCCACACCGTCATCGTCCGCCGCACCGAGTTCGAGCTCAAGCGCGCACAGGACCGCGAGCACATCCTCGAAGGCTTGAAGATCGCCGTCGACAACATCGACGAGGTCGTCAAGATCATCCGCAAGTCAAAGGACACGCCGAGCGCGGACGCCAGCTTGCGCAAGCGCTTCAAGCTGTCAGAAAAGCAGTCGGCGGAAATCCTCAACATGCGGCTGGCGCGCCTCACCGCCCTCGAAATCACCAAGCTCGAGGAGGAGCTCAGGGAAGTCCGCAAGTTCATCAAGGAGTGCAAGGAAATCCTCGGGTCGAAGCCCCGGCGCCTCAAGATTCTCAAGGAGGAGCTCTCGGAGCTGGCGCACGGCTTCGGCGACGAGCGACGCACCGAGATCGTCGCCGATCAGGGCGAGTTCTCGATCGAAGACCTGATCGCGGAAGAGGACATGGTGATCACCGTGTCCCACGCGGGCTACATCAAGCGGCTGCCCGTGTCGGCCTACCGGCGCCAGCGGCGCGGCGGGCGCGGCGTGATCTCCGCCCATACGAAGGAAGACGACTGGGTCGAGCACCTGTTCATCGCCTCCACCCACGACTACGTGATGTTCTTCACCCAGCAGGGGCAGTGCTACTGGCTCAAGGTGCACGAGATCCCGCAGGCGGCGCGAGCGGCGCGCGGCAAACCGATCATCTCGTGCATCGCCATGAAGCCGGATGAGCGCCTCGCGTCCCTGGTGCCCGTGCGCGAGTTCTCCGAGGACCAGTACCTCCTCTTCGCCACCAAACACGGCGTGGTGAAAAAGACGCGGCTGTCGGAGTTCGGCAACCCGCGCTCCGTCGGCATTCGCGCGATCAACATCGAGAAGGGCGACGAGCTGATCGATGTCCAGGTGACGGACGGCCGCAACGACATCGTGCTCGCCACCCATCACGGCATGAGCATCCGCTTCCACGAGAAGGACGTGCGCGACATGGGACGCACGGCCACCGGAGTGAAAGGGATCGAGCTCGACAAGAAGGACCAGGTGATCGACATGGTCGTGGTGCGCCGCAAGTCCACGCTGCTCACGGTCACCGAGAAGGGCATGGGCAAGCGCTCGGAGCTCGACGAGTACCGCGTACAGCACCGCGGCGGCCGCGGCATCATCACCCTGAAGCGCGCCGACAAGACCGGCAACATCGTCGCCCTCAAGGAAGTGGTCCCCGACGACGAACTAATGATGATCACCAAGAAAGGGATCATGATCCGCGTGCCGGTCGAGGGCATCCGCATTTCGGGCCGCAACACCCAGGGCGTGAAGATCATGAACCTGACGCCGGGCGATCTCGTGGTGGACGTGGCCCGGGTCGTGAAGGAAGACGAAGCGGACGACGGTGAGGGCGATGCGGACGACGCTGATGCCCCGCGGGCACCCGCCAAGGCCAAGAAGGCCCCGGCAAAGGCGAAGGCGCAGCCGAACAAGAAGAAAAAGTAGCGTGGTCAGCGCCCAGGATGTTCGGGACGCGGCCGCGGGGCTCGCCGGGGTGGCGGTTCGCACGCCACTACGCTTCGTCGAGCCGCTCAACGCCTACCTGAAGCTCGAGAGCCTGCAGCCCATCGGCGCGTTCAAGCTGCGGGGCGCCTACAACGCCGTCCGACGCCTACCCGACCCCGCGCGTCAGCGCGGGGTGATCACCTACTCGAGCGGTAACCACGGCCAGGCGCTGGCATACGCCGCGCAGCTCGTGGGCGTCCGCGCGGTGGTCGTGATGCCCGAGACGGCGCCGGCGGTGAAAGTAGCGGGCGTGAAGAAATGGGGTGGGGAAGTGGTGCTCGCGGGTCGCACCTCGGACGACCGGCAGCGCGCGGCCGAGGACATCGCCGCGCGGGACGGGCTCGCCATCGTGCCCCCGTTCGACCATCCGGACATCGTGGCCGGGCAAGCGACCGTCGGACTCGAGATCGCGGAGCAGCTTCCCGACGTCCGGACGGTGGTGGTGCCCGTGGGCGGGGGCGGGCTCATCGCGGGCGTGGTGACCGGGCTGGCGGCGGCGGGCAGTCGCGCCACGGTGTGGGGGGTCGAGCCCGCCGGCGCCCCGAAGCTCAAGCGCTCGCTCGAGGCCGGCCGCCCGGTGCGGCTGGAGCGTACGGCCAGCATCGCGGACGGCCTGATCACGCTCGGTGTCGGTGCGCTCCCGTTCGCGCAGCTCGCGGCGCACCGCGACCGGGTGGCGGGCGTGGCGCTGGTGGACGACGGCGCGCTGCGTGAGGCGGTACATTTTCTCTGGCAGCACTGCCATCTGGCGGTGGAACCGTCGGGCGCCGCGACCACGGCCGCGGTGCGCTCCGGCGCCGTCGATCCCGTCTCCCCCACGGTGCTCGTGGTGAGCGGCGGCAACGTCGATCCCTCGCTGCTCGAGGACTGAAGATCCGATGCCCGAGCCCGCCTCCAAGATCCTGGTCGCCGACGACGATCAGTCGCTGGTGCGGACGCTGACCTGGATCCTGAAGGAGAACGGGTACGACGTCGTCACCGCGCCCGGCGGCGAGGGGCTCATCGGCAAGCTCGAGGAGGAGCGCCCCAACCTGCTGCTCCTCGACATCATGATGCCGAAGATCGACGGGCTCCAGCTGCTCGCGAGAATGAAGGCCGACGATCGCTTCCGCGACGTTCCCGTACTGATGATCTCGTCGATGCCTCCCGAGGAGGCGACCGTCAAGGCGCTGGGCCTGGGCGCGGCGGACTTCATCTCCAAGCCGTTCCGGGTGCGGGAGCTCCTGGCGCGCGTGAAGGCCCACATCCGCTCGGCGCAGGAGCTGGCCCGGGCGCGCGACGAGGCACAGAGCCGCGCCGCGATCGTCGACATCCTGCACGAGGTCACCGACTCCCTCAAACCCGACGAGATCTATCACATCCTGGTGCGACGCGTCGCGCGCGTGCTGCAGATCTCGAAGTGCTCGATGGTGCTCGCCAAGCCCGGAGACCAGCTGGGTGTGGTAGTGGCGGCGTACGAAAACCCCATGCTCCGCAATCTCCAAATCGAGCTCGTCCGCTACCCTGAGATCCAACGGGCGCTCACCACCAGTCGCTCGGTGCTGGTCGAAGACGTGGCGGCGGATCCGCTGTACCAGGAAGAGCGCGTGCGGTGGCAGCGCGAGCAGATCACGGTGCCCACCCGCTCAGCAGTGGCGCTGCCGTTCTCCATGAAGGACCAGCAGCTCGGTGTGTTCTTCCTGCGGACCACGGGCGAGGACCCGCCGCTCACCCGCGCCGATGCCCAGTTCGCGGAGACGGTGATCCGCACGGCCGTCGCGGCGATCGAGAAGGCGTACGATTTCGAGACCGCGGTATCGGACAAGAAACGGCTCGAGAAGCTCGCGGCGACAGACGCGCTCACCGGCTGTTTGAACCGCCGCGCCCTGTCGGAGGAGCTCGAGGCGGAGCTCGACCGCGCCCGGCGGTACAATCTCGCGCTGACGATCCTGCTCGCGGACATCGACCGGTTCAAGCTGGTGAACGACACGCGCGGCCATATCGCCGGGGATTCCGTACTGCGCCAGGTCGGCGAGATCCTGCGGCGCGAGGCGCGATCGGTGGACCTGGTCGCCCGCTACGGAGGGGAAGAGTTCGTCGTCGTGATGCCCGAGACGGCGCTCCATGGCTCCGCCATCTTCGCCGAGCGCCTGCGGCGGCGGGTGATGCACCACGACTTCGCCGACCCGGGCGAAGACCCGCTCAACCTGACGATCTCGATCGGGTTGGCGTCGTTCCCCGACGACCGCGTCACCAGCGCCGACAGCTTCGTGGCCCTCGCCGACCAAGCCCTCTATCGCGCGAAGAACGAAGGGCGCAACTTGGTGCGTCAATGAGCGAACGTCGCTGTCCCAAGTGCGGCACCGTGTATGCCGACAGCGCCCGGTTCTGCCCCCGCGACGGCAACATGCTCGTGGAGGTGCAGGCGAAGTCCGCGACGCCCCGGCCCCTGCCCGAGTCCCCCTCGACGGGCGGCACCGGCGTCCGCACGCCGCCGCAGGCGAAGCCGGGGCTCGATCGCGCCTCCTCCCTCCTGGGAGAGGTGCTCGACTCGCGCTACCAGGTCCAAAAGAAGCTGGGTGAAGGGGGCATGTCGTACGTGTACCTCGCCCGCGAGGTGGCGACGGGGTACGACGTCGCGATCAAGGTGCTCTCCCCCAAGCTCGCCACCGACCGGAGCTCGGTGGAGCGGTTGCGGCGCGAGGCCGGGCTCGCCATGCGACTGGACCATCAGAATGTCTGCCGCATCCTGCGCCTCGGCGAGTCCGAGGACGGGCTGATCTATCTGGTCATGCCGTTCCTGAAGGGCGAGCTGCTCTCGGACCGCGAGGTGAAGGGCGGGCCGATGAATCTCGCCGCCGGGATCAACGTGCTGCGGCAGGTGTGCGCCGGGCTGCACCACGCGCACGAGCTCCAGATCGTGCACCGCGACCTCAAGCCCGAGAACATCATGCTCGTGGCCGAGGACAGCGGCCGCGAACGGGCGGTGGTCATGGACTTCGGCCTCGCGAAGGAGCGCCGAGCCGACCCGGCCATTGCGAAGCTCACCGCGACCGGCATCATCCTCGGGACGCCGGAGTTCATGAGCCCCGAGCAGATCCGCGGCAAGCCGCTCGACGCCCGCTCCGACATCTACGCCCTCGGCATCGTCGCCTTCGAGATGTTCACAGGCAAGTTGCCGTTCCAGGGGCGGAACGCCCAGGAGATGATGATCGCCCGGCTGCGCGGGCAGCCGCAGCGACTGCGCCAGCTCCGCGCCGATCTCTCCGAGGGCCTGGAGGCCGCGCTGGCCCGCGCGATGGAAGCGAACCCCGACGGCCGCTACAACACCGCGCTCGAGTTCGCCGACGCGCTCACCGCATCCCACGCCGGTGGTTTCCTGTCGAAGATCAAGGAGAAGCTGAAATAAGGCGCTTTCCCGCCTTCGATCCGCCCGAGTACGTCGAGTGGAAGCCGGACCCCGCTCTCGTGCGGAGCTTCCGGGAGACGATCGAGCGGGATCCCGAGCGGGCCGCCGTCGTCGCTCGTCTCCCGGTCGAGACCAAGCTCGCATTGTACGCCGGGCTGTTGCGCGCGCGGCTGCACGACATTCAGCTCAAGCGCTGGGTGCGCACCGGCGTGATCTCCAAGGCGTGGCTTGGGACCGGGGAGGAGGCGACGACCGTCGGCCCGGTGCACGCGCTCCAGCGGGGGACGGATATCGTCGCGCCCATGATCCGGAACGCCGCGGCCTGTTGCGAGCTGGGGCTGCCCGTCAGCGACATGCTGCGCGCCTATCTCGGCAGCGAGGACTCGCCGGCGCGCGGCCGCGACCTCCACGTCGGCGCCTGGGCGCAGGGCGTGCTGCAGCCCATCTCCCACGTGGGCGATATGGTCCCGGTCACCACCGGAATTGCGCTCACGTTCAAGATCAGACAGGAGCCGCGCGTCGCCCTCACCTGGGTAGGCGACGGCTCTACCAAGACCGGGGCGGCACACGAGGGCACGAACTTCGCCGCTGTCCAGAAGCTTCCCGCGATCTTCATCATCCAGAACAACCAGGTCGCTCTGGGCACCCGGCTCGACCAGCATCACCTGTCCGGCAACTTCAACGACTGGGCGGCGAGCTATGGCATCCCCGGCGCCGCGTTCGACGGCAACAATGTGCTGGACGCCTACGCGGCGACGAAGCTCGCGGCCGAGCGATGCCGCCTGGGCGGGGGACCGGCGCTGCTCGTCGCCGAGACGTTCCGCATGGGAGGGCACGCGACCCACGACGAGCGCGAGGCGCGCGAAACGGTCTCCGCCGCGCTGTTCGAGCACTGGGGTAAGCGGGATCCAATCGGGATGTACGAGGAATACTCGAAGGCGGACGGGATCACCGTGAAGCAGCTCGAGGAGATCGAGGCCGACGTGACGGCCGAGGTGGAGCAGGCTGCGGAACAGGCGCTGCGAAGCCGCGACAGGATGCCGCCCGGCGCGAGCGCGCTGCAGGGTGTGTACGCGAAGAACGGCCGGTAGCGAAGCAAAGAAAGAGACCGCCATGACTCGACTGCTCTGGCTTGCATCGGTCCTCCTCGCCTGCGCGGTGCCGGTGGGGGAGAACCCGCCCCCGCCTCCGCCCCCGCCGCCTCCACCTCCCCCCCCGGCCGGGAGCCTGGACACCGTTCTCATCGCCGGGCACGCGTTGTACGTGCCGCGTCGCTTCACGGTCAATCTGTTCGCCGAAGGTCTGAACGGCGTCCGTTACCTGGCGCTCGGTCCCGGCGGTGCGGTGTATGCTTCGATGCCCGGCGCGGGCCAGATCGTCCGGCTCGCGGACGCGAACGGCGACGGCGTGGCCGACGCGCCCGCCCAGGCGGTGCTCACCGGTCTGAACGATCCCTTTGGGATCGCGTTCCGCGGCGACACCATGTATTTCGCCGAACAGACCGCCGTGAAGCGGCTCGACCCGGGCGCGACCACACCGGTGACCGTAGTGTCGGGGCTGCCGAGCGGTGGCCACACCACCCGTACGGTCGTCTTCGGTCCGGACAACTTGATGTACGTCGCAGTTGGCTCGTCGTGCAACGTGTGCGACGATGCGCCGCCGAGAGCAGCGGTCACGCGCTACAATCTCAACGGCTCGAGTCCCCACACCTTCGCCACGGGTCTCCGGAATTCCGTTGGCCTGGCCTTCAATCCCGTGAGCGGCGAGCTGTGGGCGAACAACAACGACCGCGACAACCTCGGCGACGACACTCCGCCGGAGCACTTGAACATCTTGAAGGAGGGGAAGTGGTACGGCTGGCCGCAGTGCTACCTCCCGGGCAAAGCCAACCCCGAGTATCCGGGAGCGGACTGCTCGGGCGTCCAGCCGCCCGCGCTGACGGTTCAGGCACACTCGGCGCCGCTCGGGCTCGCGTTCTACACGGGCTCCATGTTTCCGGCTGACTACGGCGGCGACGCGTTCATGACGTACCACGGCTCCTGGAATCGCTCGGTGCCGACGGGCGCGAAGGTGGTGCGGGTGCACGTGCAGAACGGTCGGCCGGCTTCGGTTGACGACTTCGTCACCGGGTGGCAGCTTGCCAACGGGTCGCGCTGGGGGCGACCGGTCGGACTCCTGGTGATGCCGGATGGAGCGCTCCTGGTGAGCGACGACACGGGCGATCGGATCTGGAGGGTGAGTTATGCGCGGTAAGGGGCGGTATTGGGCGGTACTAGGCGGTATGGCGGCCGGTGCAGCGGTGGTCGGTGGCGCAGCGTACCGCCCGATACCGCCGGCCACCGCCCATTACCGCTCGGACATCCACTCCGAATACGTCAAGTTTCCCAGCGGCCGCGACACCATTACCGCCTACCTCGCCTATCCCGAGCGCAAGGATCCGGCGCCGGTCGTCGTGGTGATCCACGAGATCTTCGGCATGTCGGACTTCATCCGCCAGACCACGGAGCAGCTCGCCAAGGACGGCTTCGTGGCGATCGCTCCCGATCTGCTGTCGCGCCGCGGCGGGACTCCGGCGTCCACGGACGACGCGCGCAAGCTCATCGGCGGGCTCGACCCCGACACGGTGACCAAGGATCTCGACGCCACCGTGGCGTACCTGAAACGCATCAAGGCGGCCCGGCCCAACCGGGTGGGCGTCATCGGGTTCTGCTGGGGCGGCGGCCAGAGCTTCCGCTATGCGACTAACAACCCGTCGCTCGGGGCATTCGTCGTGTGTTACGGGCCAGGCCCCGACGCCATGTCCATCGCGCGCATCCGGGCGAAGGGGCTCGGCGTCTACGCCGAGAACGACGCGCGTATCAACGCCGGCCTGAGCGACGTGGACGCGGCGATCCGGACGTACCACAAGACCTACCGGTATACCGTGTATCCCGGCGTCGGCCACGGCTTCCTGCGGACCCGTGAAAAGCCGGAAGTCGCGGATAGTGCGTGGAAGGCGGTCGTGGGGTTCTTCAGGGAGAATCTGGAGCACTAAGGCGGCGGCAGCCCGCCCTTGAGGTATTCTCGCGCCTTCTCCAGCGCCGGCTCGTTTCCCGCCAGCAGGTCGTTCACGGTCCGTATCACCACGATGTGGGGCTTCACTCCGACACCGGCGAACCCCGCGCCGTCGGGAGCCTCGTGGCGGGTGACCGAGAATTGTACGGCCCAGCTCTTCGGCAGCGCGAACGTTGCGACGTCTCCCGGGCTCCCACCGCTCGGCTCCCCGATGATGACGCCGCGACTCGCGCCACGGAACGCCGCCAGTAGATCTTCCGCCGCGCCCGCGGTGGCGCTCGACGCCAGCACCGCGATCGGCCCCCCGTATGGGGGATGGTCCGCGCGGGGCGCAACCGTTCCCGTCTCTGGTCCGTACCAAGTGGTAGCGGAGTCGCCCAGGTTCCACGCCCGGAACACGGCCCGATACTGGGGCGTTCTCCAGCGCACGGCGGAGAACGGGCGGTCAGTGAGCCGGGCGAGAATCTGGTAGGCGTATTCGGTCTTACCGTCGGCGGCGCGGCGCAGGTCCAGCACCAGCCCCTGCACACGGGTGAAGTCGGGAAACGCCCGGTCGAACTCGCGCACCACCTCTTCGTTCTCGAGGGAGGCGATCCGCACGAGGGTGACGCCGTCCGGGAGGGACTCCGTGGCGAACGCCGGCGGGTCGAGCGGCCAGCGGTCATTGAGCGACAGGCTGCGGGTGACGCTGAGACCGCGTGGTTCGGCGCCCGGCACGCGGACGAGGAGGTGGACGGTGGTGCCCTTGTCGCCCTGGAGCATCCACGCGACGGCGCGCTGCCAGCGGTCGGCCGCGGTGGCCGCCGAGACCTCCGGCAGCACGGAGTCCCGGATCCACTGCTCGGTCGGAACACCCTGGACGGCGAGGATTTCGGCGAGTCGCTGGGGACGCGCTACGCGCATCTCGTCGTTCTCTGCGTAATCCAGGATGAAGGGCCGGCGCTCGACGCTGGACACGAGTAACGGCGGGCGCGCGATGCGGGAGCGCAGCATCGGGGGCGCGATCACCGCGGCCCGCCCGTCGCCCAGCAACGCGACGAGGCGCCGCAATCGGCGGTAGAAGAGCAGGTCCGATTGCGGCTCGGCGGCGAGCTTCAGGTGCGCGACGAGTCCCGAGTCCCAATCGGCCCGCACGCGGTCCCAGTAGGCGAAGTTGTAGCGCGCCTCCGCCCACACTGAGGCGACCGCCGCGGCACGCTCGGCGGCAGTGAGCTGTTGCGCGGCGACCGCCGGGCTCGGCGGAGACGCGAGTGCGGCCACGACCAGACACCCTAGGAGCCTCGACGCAGTGTTCACGCGCCTAATCTATCTCCTTCTGTTCGTCGCACCGCAGGTGCTGATCTATCTGTACCTGCGCGAGCGCCTTCCCGACCCCACCCGACCGCGCCCGGCGCACCGGGTGCGCGTCGCGCTGGCCACGGTCTTCATCGTCTTCAACCTCCCGTGGCTGGTCGTGGGCCAGCGCGTGTTGTTCGGTGGCAGCGTGTGGGGCGTGGGCCGGATCCCGCTTACGGGGCCGTGGATCGCGTGGCAGCTGCTCGGATGGATCTATTGCGTGCTCCTCAGCATGTACATCGTCGGACGGGCGGTCGGGCGGACGGGCGGACGGCTATTACGGAGACCTGCCGACGGCCTCTCCGCCAGTCCGCCCGACCGGCTCCTCTCTCGTCGCCGCTTCCTGGCCCGCGCCACCTACGCGTACGCCGGCGCGGGCGTCGCGTTGTCGACGTACGGCATCTGGAGCGCCTACCGGCTCCCCCAGGTCACCCGTCGCACACTCGTGTTTCCCGATCTCCCACCCGGGCTCGACGGGCTCAAGCTGCTTCACCTCTCCGACCTGCACGCCGGCATGCACCTCGGTGAAGACGCGATGCAGGAGATCGTGGCGCGGGCGAACGCGCTCCGGCCCGATCTGATCGTGCAGACGGGAGACATGATCGACATCTCCCGCGCCTACATCCCGCCCTACGTGCGCGCGTTCCGCGAGCTCTCGGCGCCGCTCGGCGTGGTGACGGTGCTCGGGAACCACGACCGTTACACCGGCGAGCGCGAGGTCATCCAGGGCTGTCGCGATGCGGGCCAGGTGTTCGTGCAGAACGGTTGCCACCTGGTCGAGCGGCGCGGGGCGCTGCTCGCCCTCCTGGGCATCGACGACCCGCACAACTGGAGCGCGGACGATCCGCAGCGGGCCGATGTGGACGCGGCCCAGCGCGCCGCGCCGCCGGACGCGTTTCACGTGCTGCTGGCCCATCGTCCCGGAGCGTGGGACACGGCCGCCCCGCGCGGTATCCCGCTGACCCTGGCGGGACACATCCACGGCGGCCAGTTCTACCTGCCGCTGATCGGCTGGTCGGCTGGGAGCTTGATCACCAAGTACGTGATGGGGCACTTTCAACGCGGGAACAGCCAGCTATACGTGAGCCGCGGCATCGGCGTCGTGGGCGTGCCGATCCGGGTGTTCGCGCCGCCCGAAATCGAGCTCTTCGAACTGCGCCGTGGGTGAGGTCGTCGGGGTCCCCTCGCGACAAAATGACACAGGCGCTCCGCGGAACCCCGACGCCTCACCGGTGCGCGAATCAGGGACGTCGGATGGGCGATCACCCCCGCGCAGCAGCGATCGCATCCCATGCGCCATCCAGCGCGAGCTTCACTCCGGCGTGAGTATCGGGCCACTCTTTGGACGACACCCGATCGACTACGAGCGTCACCACACCGAGCCACACCCCGGCCCATACTTCCGCGGCGCCGGCTTTCACGGAGCCGTCGGCCTTCCCCTGCGCGATCAGGCTCTCGAGGCCGAGCCGGAAGTCCCGCGCGGTCTTGCGACTCTCCTCGTCCAACAGGTCCTCGTGCCGGAGGATGAAGAACAGCCGGGCGACGGCCGCTTCGTGCGCCGCCCCCGTCACGAGCCCGCGGGCGAGCTCAGCGAGCTTCTCGCGCGGTCCCACCTTGAGCGCGTCCGCGTCCTTGACGAGCTGCCCCGCCCAGCGTGCCGCCGTGCGGTACAGCTCGTTGAAGCAGTGCTGCTTGCTCGTGAAATGACGGTAGATCGTGCCTTCCGCCACGCCGGCCTTCTTGGCGATCCGTGGCGTGGTGGTCTCGTGATAGCCCTGCGTCGTGAACAGCTCGAGCGCCGCGCGCACGAGCCGCTCGCGGGTTACGTCGGCTTGGGTCATCGGAGGCGAATCTAACGCGGCCTACCGTCGCCTGCCGGGACCGTCTAGCTTTCCGCCGCTCATTTTCCCGTTCATACGAGGCGGTAGCGCGATGCGAATGCTGGTGCTCGGTGCCGGACTCCAGGGATCCGCCTGCGCCTACGATCTGTTGCGGCAGCCCGGCGTCGAGCGGGTCACGATCGCCGACCTGAAGCCCGAGCGCATTCCCGCCTTCCTCAAGCCGCACGTCGGGAAACGACTCGCGCTCCTGAAGCTCGACGTGCAGGATGGCGCCGCGCTGCGCACGGCCATGGTCGGTCATGCGGCGGTCCAGAACGCGGCACCGTACTACTTCAACCTCGAGGTCTCCCGGGCCGCGGTGGACGCCGGGGTCCACTGCGCCGACCTGGGCGGCAACACGGAGATCGTGTTCCAGCAGAAGGAGCTGGATGCCGAGGCCAAGCAGCGGAACGTGTCGGTGATCCCGGACTGCGGGCTCGCGCCGGGGATGGTCAACGTGCTCGCGGCCGAGGGGATTCGGCGGGTCGGCGACGCCGAGTCCGTGAAGATCTACGTCGGCGGGCTGCCACAGCACCCCGAGCCCCCGCTCAACTACCAGATCGTGTACTCGCTCGAAGGCGCGCTCGACTACTACACGACGCCGTCCTGGGTGCTGCGCGACGGCAAGCCGGCGCGCGTAGACGCCCTTTCCGAGCTCGAGCACGTGATGTTTCCACCACCGGTGGGTCAGCTCGAGGCATTCCACACCGGGGGCGGCATCTCCACGCTGCCGTGGGCCTACGAGGGCAAGGTCCGCACGATGGAGTACAAGACGCTGCGCTACCCGGGGCACATCGGCATCATGCGGCCGATCCGCGAGCTCGGCCTGCTCGATCTCACGCCCGTGAAGGTAAAGGGGAAAGAAGTCGTGCCACGCGACGCGTTCATCGCCACGGTGTCCCCCAAGCTCACGAAGCCCGAGGGGCGCGACCTGGTCGCACTGCGGGTCGAGGTGCGGGGAAAAAACGGGAAGCCGGTTGCGTGGCAGCTGCTCGACTATTCGGATGAAGCGCACGGCATCAGCGCGATGATGCGGACCACCGGGTACTCGCTCGCCATCACCGGCCTCATGCAGGTGGACGGTCGCATCGCCGTCAGGGGCGTGCGCACTCCCGACGAGGCGGTGCCATTCGGCGAATACGTGACCGAGCTCGCGAAGCGGGGCGTCGAAATCCGGGAGATCTAGTGAGGCCCCACCGTCTGGAACCGTTCGAGCCGTTCTGCCGTTTTGGGGTGACCATGAGTGATCTCGACTTTCGCGCGCTGTGGGACCAGGCGCTGACCTACGACGAGTTCGTCAAACAGTCGACCGAGCATTGCGCGCTGTGGACTGGGGTGTACCGCCTCGCGCACATCCCCGCTTGGGCGTTTGAGCGCGCCTGCGAGCGGGGACGGAAGTTCCGCCTCCTCGCGCTTGCCGAAGACTGGTGCGGCGACGCCTCCAACACGATTCCCTACGTCGCGAAGCTCGGCGCCCAGGCGCACTGTCTGGAGATGCGGATCCTGCGGCGCGACGAGCACCCGGAGGTCATGGACCGCTATCTCACCGGCACTGCGCGCGCCATCCCCATCGTGATCGTGTTGGACGACCAGTGGCACGAAGTCGGCCACTGGGGATCGCGACCGACTGAGCTTCAGGCGTGGGTGATGGAGGCGCGCAAGACGACGCCCAAGGACGAGCTGTATCCGCAGGTGCGCCGGTGGTACGCGAAGGACAAGGGCCAAACGACGCTGAGGGAGATCTTGTCGCTGTTGCCGGCGGGGTCACCCGTCGTGGGTCAATAACTCCAGCTGGTCCCAAACAAGAACCGTCCCCCATCGCTCCCGTGACCGTAGCCCATGCACAGAAGTGAATTACGCAGCAGGCGCACCGCCAACTCGGCGCCGCCGCTGCCGTGCAGGCCGGTGGTCGTGAGGCGTACCCCTTCGCCCGGCGCGAACACGCGACCGGCGTCGTAAAACACCACCAGCTTGACCTCCACCAGGCTCGGCACCAACAGCAGCGCGTAACGTGCCTCCAGCCCGCCGATCAGCTTGCCGGGCCCCGTGAACCGACCGTTGTAGTACGCCCGGAGCGAGTAGTAGCCGCCCACCGCTACGAAGGGCCGCTCCGACGACTCCATCAGCTCCATTGCGGCAAGCGGCGGGTTCCCGCCGGTGCCCTCCGCCGCCACCCGCCCCGCCAGGACGAGCCGCTGGAATGGATGCACATAGACCCGGGCGCTGGTCGTTGTGCGCGTATAACCCGTGCCGCTCGCGAACAACACTTCCGCGGCCACGCCGCGATGCGGATCGATTTCGTGGTCCCGCGTATCCAGCACGACGCCGGCGCGGACCACCTTGTCGGTGAGCGGGATCGTGCCCGCATCGACAGCACCGGCGGCGAGATCGTCGTGAAACACACTCCGTCCCGGGAGGGCGCGGAAGTCGGAGTGGTCGATCGAAGCGCCGGCCAGGATCCGCAGCGGTCCGATCACCCGGCGCTGCACGGTGGCGCGCGCGAACTGGGTGGTGCGGCTGACCTTGTAGAAATAGGCCCCGGCGGTCGTGAGGCTATCCCTCGAGTATTGCGTGTCGTTTCCCAGGCCGTAGTAGCCGAGTCGGTTCACGCGCACGGCTCCGAAGGTGAGGCCGGCCCGCCAGCCTGCCCACCACGCCGGTGCCTGGGCGTCCACGACGAACGCGTAGCTGCCCTGTGTACTGGCGCCCGCATCGAGGTTGATCCACGCGAAGTTCGGCTCCGGCCGCTCGGCGAAGCCTACAGGACTGTACCGCCCATAGTGGAGCCCGACCCACAACCCGTCGCCCGGGCTGTGGGACAGATTGGGGTAGAGGTTGCTGCGCCAGTACCGCTGCGCCGAAAGCGCCGGGGCGATGGCCGCGAGCAGCGCGAGCGCGACGCTAGCGGCTCGCAGCGGGCCGCTCGTACAGATACGCCGTGTCCCGGAGCTTCGCCTCTTTGCCATCGTGGGCGGCGTAGTTCGCGGGATAGAGTGAGGCAGCACCGAAGTCGCCGCGCTTGTTCACCGCGTAGAACTTGAGGTCGAACTTCGGCTTACCGTCGGGGCCGAGCAGCCGCGGCTCGGTGAGCTGCACCACGCGCTTCAATGTCTCGAGGCACGCATCGCTGGGCTTCATCCCCCGGCGCATGAACTCGACCGTCAGGAAGCCGCCGCACACCTTGATATTCGACTCGCCGCGGCCGGTCGAGCCGGCGGCGCCGATATCATTGTCGGTGTATTGGCCGGCGCCGATGATCGGGCTGTCGCCCACCCGGCCGGGGATCTTGAACGCGAGGCCGCTGGTGGTCGTTACGGAGGAGAGGTCGCCCTGGGGGGTGACGGCTTCACAGTTGATGGTTCCCGTGGGCCGGACGGACATGTCCTGGGCCTCGGGCACGTCCAGGTAATCGTCGGTCGGGTTCAGATTCGCCCGCCAGTGCAGCCAGACTTCGCGCGCGTGCGGGGTGAGGAGATCTTCCTCCCTGAAACCGTACTGGAGCGCGAACCGCTTCGCGCCCTCACCCACCAGGAAAATGTGGTTCGTGTACTTGAGGACCAGCTTCGCGACCTCGGAAGGCGTCTTGATCCCCTCGAGCGCACCCACTGCGCCGGCGCGTTTGGTAGGTCCGTGCATGCACGAGGCGTCGAGCTGCACCACGCCTTCGGCGTTGGGCAGGCCGCCGTAGCCCACCGAGTCGTCGTTCGGGTCGAGCTCCTGGATCTTCACCCCCTCGATCACCGCGTCGAGCGTGTCCGCCCCCTGGAGCAGCATGTCGAACGCCTTTTGCACGGCCCGCAATCCGTTCGCGCTCGAGACCGCGACGGGCTTCGCCACCCAGCGGCTCCGGTGTGGGAGGGGCCGAGCTGGGCGCATCGGGAACGGGATGTCACCCGCCCGCGTGGCCGCGACGCCGACGGCGGTGAGGAACGCGCGGCGCGACAGCAGATCGATCACAGCAGACTCCAGGTGAAATGCGCGTGCGTAGGTTGCGCCGCCGGGCGGGCGCTGTCAACTTGCTCCCCGTGGACGTCACAGATCCGCCGAGCGTGCGCGGGGTGGTGCGCGGGATCCTGGGCGCGGCCATGGTGCTCGCCGGCCTCGCGCTCGTCGTGGTATCGACCACGGTGGGGCACATCGAATGGCGGCTCGCCGCGTTGGTGCTGGCGCTGTGGGGCGCATGGGGCTTCTTCGACTCGTTGTTCGGATGGGTGCTCGAGCCCCTCGGCGAGTTCGTGGGCAACGCGCTGACCGGCGGGTCGATGCCGGGCGGTACCGCGATCACCATCCAGGACGAAACGGCGATGCTCGAGCACCTGGTCGCCGCCGATCCCCCGCCGCCGCGCCACCGGGTTGTGCTCGCGGGCATCCGCCTCGCTGAGATCTACCGCACGCACCAGCACGACGCCGCGAAAGCGGAGGCCGTCATCGCCCGGCTGGTCAGCCGGTATCCCGACGCGCCCGAGCTCAAGTATGTCCGCCCCCTTTGAGCTCTCGCTGGTCGTTCCGGTGTACAATGAGCGCGACAATCTACCGGTCCTGGTCGAGGAGATCGGCCGGGCGCTCGCCGGTCGGGGTGAAGGGGGGCGCTACGAGATCGTGGCCGTAGACGACGGCTCGACTGACGGCTCGCTCGACGTGCTCAAGGCGCTGAAGCGGGAGCACCCCGAGATTCACATCGTGGCGTTCGCCGCGAACGCAGGGCAGACCGCCGCCTTCGCCGCGGGCTTCGGCGCGGCCCGCGGGCGCGTCATCGTCACGCTCGACGCCGATCTCCAGAACGATCCGACTGACATTCCGGTCCTTCTTGCCGAGCTCGAACAGAGCGGAGCGGCGGCGGTCGCGGGGTACCGGGTGGATCGGCGGGACTCGAGCTGGAAGCGGCTGCAAAGCCGTATCGCCAACCGTGTACGCAACCAGCTCAACCGCGAGACGATCCGCGATACCGGCTGCTCCCTCAAGGCGTTTCGCGCCGAGGCGCTGCGCGCGCTGCCGATGTTCAACGGGATGCACCGCTTCCTGCCGACGCTCGTCAGGATGCAAGGAGGTCGGGTGACAGAGGTGCCCGTGCACCACCGGCCCCGCCGCTTCGGGAAGACGAAGTACGGGATGTGGAACCGTGTATTCCGCGCACTGGTGGATGCATTGGCCGTGCGCTGGATGCAGCGCCGGGCGTTGCGCTACCGGGTGCGGGAGGAGCTGCCGTGAACCACGACGAATGGGTGCAGCAGATCGACCTCGAGCTGGACGGTGAGCTGAGTCTCCCCGAGCGCGCCGGGCTGGCACGCCACCTCGCGGCCTGCCGGCACTGCGCCGAGGCGCGCGTGAGCCATCTCGAGCTGCGGGTCGCGTTCGCCCGCTCCGCCGGCGAGCCGCACGCGCGCACGGTACCGCGTCCGCGGATCCGCGGGCGCACGCTGGCGCTGTGGATGACGGCGAGCCTCGTCGCCGGCGCGACGGCGGGCTGGCTGGGACACATCCGGTGGGGCGGGCCGGGGTCGGAATCGATCGAGACCACTCGTGCGACCTTCCTGGCGCGCTAGCCTGGTCGTTGCGGCGTTGGGGGTAGGCGTGTTGGCAGGGGTCACCGCCGCGCCGCAGGCCCCGAGTTACCGCGTGACCTACCACCTGCGGGTGGTCGAGCGCGCGGCCGGCGAGACGCGCCTGCTCGCCAGCGCCGCGGTGAGCGGCCCGCCGGAGACGGACTTGCGCCTCGCGCTGCAGGCCCGTGCGACGGAGCTCCACGGCTTGCTCGGCACCCTCCCCGAGCCGGACACTGTGAGCCTGGGCGGCGTGTTCTTCACGCGGCGCCTGGTCGGCCGGTCGCGTCGCGGACTGCCGCTGTGGGAGGAAGACAGCTACCGGCGGTGGTCCCGGATCCCGTGGGGCGAGACGACCCTGCTGTACCCCTTCGGGCCGCCGGCCGTCGGCCAGCGGCGGGTGGTCTGGGTGGAGATCACCGTCAGCCGCGGGTTCGCGGCGGGGGAAACGCGAGCGAGCGAGGAAGTGACCGTCATGGACAGTGCCGTCGGGTTCACCGCCCAGGCGGTGATCCCCCCGCGCCGCGTGATGGTTCGCATGACGCTGGTGCGTGGCGACACGGCGTCGAGCCAGCGTGCCGTCGATCTCGTGCCCGAGACGACCGGTCGCCGGGTCAGCTTCAAGCTGGGCCGCGAGACGTTCGACTTCGACGTCGCGCTGGAGCGGCCCGAGCCGCCCCGGACCGGCCGCGACAGCGCGTTAGCCATCGCCATGGACGTCGTGTGCCTGCGGGTGATCGCGCCCGAGTCGCCCGAGACGGCGCGCGTCCGCTGCGGCCGGCTCGACAACATCGCCCGCCGCGTGGCCCTGGTCGGCGGCGACACGTTGATGGCCACGTTCGCCTGGCCACCGGCGCGCTGAGTACGGTATTATCCAAGGATGGTCCGGAAGCAACGGCTCGACCCTGCGATCTTCCACCTCCCCGTCGAGAAGATGCGGGAGGGCTACTACTCCGATAAATACTTCGTCCGCACACGAGAGCTGCTGCTCAAGGACCAGCAGCGCCCGTGCGTGACGATGCAGGTGTTCGGCAAGGCGCACGCTTTCCTCGGCGGCATCGACGAGGCGATTGCGATTCTCAAACTGTGCAGCATGGAGTGGCCGGAGCTCGAGGTCTCCGCCCTGTACGACGGCGATGAGATCGCGCCGTGGGAGACCGTGCTCCTCATCGAGGGCCCGTACGATGCGTTCGCCCACCTCGAGACCCTGTACCTGGGCGTTCTCGCCCGCCGCACGAAAGTCGGGACCAACACGCGCCGCGTCGTGGAAGCGGCGAGGCCGAAGCAGGTGATGTTCTTCCCGGCCCGGCACGACCACTGGCTGGTCCAGACCGGTGACGGGTACGCGGCACACATCGCGGGCGCCATCGGCGTATCGACCGACGCGCAGGCTTCGTGGTGGGGCTCGGAAGGCGTCGGCACGGTGCCGCACGCGCTCATCGCCGCCTACGGCGGCGACACCGTGCTCGCCTCGAAAAAGTTCGCCGACCTGATGGACGAGGGCATGCGTCTCATCACCCTCGTCGACTTCGAGAACGACTGCGTCGGGACGGCGCTCAAGGTGGCCCGCGCGCTGGGCGAGCGGCTCTATGGCGTACGGATCGACACGTCGGAGACGCTCGTGGACAAGTCGGTGATTCCGCAAATGGGCACCTTCAAGCCGACGGGCGTCAACCCGCAGCTCGTCTGGAACGTGCGCCGGGCGCTCGACGAGGAGGGGTTCGAGCACGTGAAGATCGTCGTCTCGGGTGGGTTTACAGTCGAAAAGATCCGGCAGTTCGAAGAGCAGGAGGTGCCGGTAGACATGTACGGCGTGGGATCAAGCCTGTTCCAGGGCCGCTTCGACTTCACCGCGGACGTGGTGCGGGTCGAAGGGAAGCCGCTGGCGAAGGTGGGCCGGAGCTACCGGCCCAACCCGCGCCTGAAGCGCGTGGAATGATACAGGGGCGCAGCATGCTGCGCCCCTACTTCAGGTGCTTGTCGTACCACACCAGATACCGCTCCAGCCGGTCGCGCCGGTAACTCGGCTTGTTAATGGCGTGGTGGGTTCCCGGGTAGATCACCAGCTGGGTCTCCACGCCGAGGCTTCTGAGCGCCTGGTACATCTGCTCCGAGTTGAGGAGCGGCACGTTGAAGTCCTTGTCTCCGCACAGGAACAGGGTCGGCGTGTTGATCCGGTCGGCGTGCAGGAACGGGAATGACAGCCTAACCCAGGTGTCGACGGTCCTCCACGGCACGCCCAGCTCGCCTTCGTATTCCCGCACATACTGATCGGTGCCGTAGCCGGCCAGCACGTTGGAGATGCTCGCTCCGCTCACCGCCGCCTTGAAGCGGTGATCCTGGGCGATCACGTAGTTGGTGAGGATCCCGCCGTAGCTCCACCCGCCCACGCCCAGCCGCGCGGGATCGGCGAGCCCCTGCGCCACCACATAGTCGACCGCGGCGAGCACGTCCTGGGCATCCTTGTTCCCCCAGTCCGCGAAAATCGCCGTGGAAAATTGCTCTCCCCGGCCGGAGCTGCCGCGCGGGTTCGCCACGATCACGAGATAACCGTGGCCGGCCAGGGTCTGGAGCTGGAAGTCGAACTCGTGCTGGTACTGCGACACGGGCCCGCCGTGAATGCGCAGGATCGTCGGGTATCGCTTTCCCGACACGAAGTCGGGCGGCTTCACCGCGAAGCCATTGACCGCCGTGCCGTCGCGGCTCTTGAAGCTGATCGGCTCCACGGCGCCCAGCTTGACCCGGGACAGCCACTCGTCGTTCTGGCGTGACAGCGGCCGCAGCGTGGTGCCGTCCAGCGCGAACACTTCGGCGGGCACGAGCGCCGTGGACGCGAGCACAGCGACCTTGCCGTTCGCGCCGGCGGCGAAGGCGCTCACGACCCGGGAGCCCGATACGAGCCGCTCGATCGCGCCCCCTGCCGCCGGCACACGCGCGAGCCCGACCGTCCGGTCGTCTTCGAGCAGGAAGTAGATGGACGACCCGTCGCCCGACCACACGGGGTTCGTCGCGTTACGATCGAGCCCCCCCGTGAGAATGCGGGGCGCGCCGCCGGCGGTCGAGACGACGGCGAGCTTCTGGACGGCGTAGTAGATGAG
>Ga0137397_10000375_pt1 | contig 30514 bp, 36 predicted proteins | sample czorhiz116metaG_FD_106658 | JGI IMG/M metagenome (GOLD analysis project Ga0137397, IMG submission 106658) | Vadose zone soil microbial communities from Angelo Coast Range Reserve, California, USA - czorhiz1.16 metaG | ecosystem: Environmental > Terrestrial > Soil > Vadose zone | place: USA... | reverse complement strand
TAAAGCGAAAGCGAATCACAGTGAAAGACCTAACCCTAGAACCGGGTCCATCGTTCCGGCCGTCCACCATCATGTCCCACTCCAATTCGCCATCGCCAGCCCCTACGGGTGCTTCAGACACGCGACATGCGCGTAATGCTCTCGAAAAACAACGTCAGCAGCTCGAACGCTTGCTAAAAGACCCCGCAAAGCCTGCGGCAATCCCTGCACCGTTAAAAGAGAAGATGTTACGCCCGGCGCGTGAAATGATGAAGAATGTGCAAGGCTCAAGCGCGGGGGCAGGAAGTGGCGAGTTTCATGTCTACAAAGCGAGTCGAAGGCGTGAATATGAGCGAGTGAAGACGCTCACCGATGGAGCACAGAAGGTAATGCCTTGACAAAAGTTCGACGTGTAGGACAGTGGCTAACCCGGGCCCGACAGGAATTGGTGTCGCGTGAATTCGAGGAGAGGAAGCGACAGCGCGAAGAGGAGGCCGAAGCCAAGACTGCCAAAAACCGCGCCAAGAGGCAGAAGAAGAAAGAGCGCGCAAAGGGTGCGAAGGCCGCGGAGGGAGAAGCAGGAGGAGCAGGAGGAGGACAAGCCGCGGGTGCGAGCGAGGAGCAAGCCCTCAAGAAGCGGAGGGTTGTGAATGGGAAGGAGGTCCTGTTCCGGAAGCCGGGAGAGGATAGCGACGGAGAAGGGAGCGACGAAGAGGACGGCGGCCGTGATGGTGATGGTGAAGAGCCTGGTCCGCGACTCGCGCCGGCGACAACCGAACAGGAACTTGCGCCGCTGTCTACCGCGCCCATCGCAGACACACCTTCAATCGTGATTCACGAAGACGGCTGATCGTTTGGCGGTACGTCACGAATTTTGCAAAGCTCGCCCGCTTCCCGCTGCCCCTCCACACCCCCTCTCCGAGCTTCCGTCTAGAATGGCAGGTACTTGCTGGATGACGACCGATACATTATGGACTCCGCACTTCCCTTTTTATTCCTGGCTGTTGCGACTCTACCTTCTACACCACTGAGATGTCTACTGCGCCTTTTTTATCCACCCAGGTGAATGGATGTTTTACATTCTCCCAAGTGCCGCATCATTCCCAATCAGAAATGATAAGCTGTCTATAATTGTTGTGATCCAGTGTCGCTCATTATCATCTCAATGCATCGTGGCCGCCCGTCGCGACCAACTCAACAATTTGGGAATTGTTAGAATATAATGTCCATCAACTTCGCAACATACGACACCCGGCCCATACGTAGTACTCCTAGATGCCCGGCGGACTTAGCCCCTTCGGTTATCGTTGGTTGGAATATTGTGTGAGGCCTCAGTCAGAGTAACGGTACAGCATCAAGTCACCACTGGCCTTCCCATCAAGATACGTGCTGTGAGCGGGCCCCGCCCAAATCTAAATGGCACGTGATGCCCTAGACGATAATCTGATGTCGAATTGCTTGTTGGATATTATATCGACCCATGGGCCAAGACGGAGAGAAGCCCATCAAAGGCGTTGTTCTCTCAGATGAGGACCAAGACATTGATGGTGTCTTGGCGGACGGCCATGACAACGGCGACGAGGCTGATCCAGATAGCGAAATAGAAGCACTCGGCCAAGCGCTCATCTACACCATTCTGAATCATGCGCCGCCAGAGGACGTACAAAAGCTGCTCGACGAGGACGAAGCGCCGCTTTGGTACCAAGATGAAGACGGGTGGTCGGCATTACATGCGGCGGCGAGCGTCGAAGACGCAGAGCTAGTCAAAGACCTGCTCCAGCGCGGCGCGCCGTGGAACTCTGGTGAGCGCGCTCTCTCATACTGCCTTCACACGCACTGCACCCGCTGATACTGTACGGCTGCTGTTGCTACTGCTGACGCTCCTTCTTTCAGCGGACAACGCCGGGAACACGGCGGCCGACGTTGCGCTTTCTCTGAATGATGAGGAGTGCTACCGTGTCATCCGCGACGCGGGCGTTCGTTCTGGTGTGCCAGTGTTTGCCATTCATTCCTTTTTGCGTCGACTGACTTCTGGACTGGGTTAATATCCCTTTCTTTAAACCAAAAAATTGGGCTCTTCTAGAACTTATCCTTCAGCTACTAGTCTCTCGAGGTGCGGAGGCCGATGCGCTTGTACTCAAAGAAGAGGATGATACTGCACTGGGCTCCACGGACAAATTTTTATCGTCGCGTCTTCGATATACGACAGACGCGCACGGACAAGATATCTGTCTACTTCAAAGTGGCGATACCGAGATAGGCGTTATGATGGGTTGGGAGCGCGGAATCAGTGCGTTCCGTTTTCTCAAGATCATGTACGTTGCATTCTCAGGGGCGGTAGTAACCTTAAGTGCAAGAAACGGTGCGTTGGCTATGCGACGACCATCCCAACGCTCAGACAGGCCTGAGAATCTTAAACGTTGGCTTTGGTCTGGGAATTGTGAGTGTGACACATTCCCTCTTACTGTACACGCGCAGGCTTATTAGGGATATACACTTAGATCGATTCGTACTTCCAGGCACTGCCAGTTCCGCCTTCGACGCACGTTATCATTGAACCTCACCCAGATGTGTTGAAGTATATGCGTGAACAGGGATGGTACGACAAGGAGGGGGTCACAATCTTCGAAGGGAAATGGCAAGACTTTGTTGGTACCAAGATGCTAGAAGACATGGCGTTCGACGCGGTGTACACGGATACATTCTCGGAGGAATACGACGGTGAGGCTCAAAAACCCTTCTCCCCCTTCTCAAGCCCGGGTATCATGGCACCCTAACGTTGTTTGGGAGATCTGCGTCGATTCTTTGACCACGTTCCAAACCTCCTCGCCGGTCCAGATGCGCGATTCAGCTTTTTCAATGGGTTGGGAGCGACCAGTACGTCTCTCCCACTTAATGTATCATACCGCCGACATGGTGCTGACTGCGGCGTCGCCAGACGCCTCATTCTACGACGTGTATACGCACCTGGCAGAGTTTCAGCTGGCCGCAGTTGGGATTGACGTGGAGTGGGAGGACATTGACGTTGCCATGCAGGAAGCAATAAGATGGGGAGATACCAGGGGGTATTTCTGTATGAGGCTATATAGGCTGCCCATTGGGAGGATTAAAAATGAGAAGAATACGACGCAGGGGTAGGCTTGGATACGTCGGTGGCGATGTGTGAGTTGTGGCAGGTTGATACGATCATTGTCTCGGCAACAGCCACGCGTTAAACGGCCTCCCATTGCGACACAGCCACATCCTCTCCTCTCTTTTCTTCCCTCACAGCTGGTCTCTGTGCCCATCGCTTCTCCATCGCCCCTCGCTGGCCCGACCCTCCAAACCTTTCTACTGACACTCACAGCTGGACTGTTGTACTTTCATTCACGCACACGCCTCTTACTTACCCTTCCAAAATGAGCATTCCCGTCGTCTCTGCGCGGAAACATGGCCAAATCGTTCTGGTTCGTTTTCGAGGTTGATAGAATCAGCTCCACGAATCGTACTTGACCCATTTTCTCGTAGCATTTTGACCGCAACAGCCCCGTACCGACCCTGCCTTACGAATTGCACGACTATGTAAGCGCAACTGGCCGCCTTGTTCTCCTCCGACTGCATGGCATTGAACCCATCACTAGGTCGCTGCGGATGCGTGGGCCTCACGCATTCTACAACTCATCCGTCTGAGCAATCGTTACAATCGGCCAGTGCTCGAGGGTCTGTGGTTCATCGTCAGTTTCATGTAAGCGAATAGCGACGGTGACAGCTTTCGATGATGCTGATCATCGTTGGGCGGTTGCCCTCCCGCATCGAAGATTGACGATTGTAATCCCCGCGGCGCTGCACGGAGTCATTCGGCGCTCGTTCAAGAAGACCATGAGTCGCGAAGACGCCAAAGCCCAGGCTCGCTTCGTCGCCTTCGCAATCGCCATCGCCATCTCGCTGCTGTTCACCGCACCTCACGTCGTGTGGAAATATATGGGCCAAAAGCGTGCGACCGAGCTCGTTCAACGATGGGAGGCCGAGTCCGCGCGCGGTCGTCCTCCAGGGTCGTTCGTCCCCCTCTGGACTGTGAAGCTATCCGGTTATCTCTCATCTCACACGGTACGTGTTGGTCGGCAACTCCTTCACTCCTTCACCCTCTCTCAATTTACCCATCTGTTCAGCGTCTCATTATCACAACCCCTGCCATGGCTTCCCCAACAATTTTCCATCCGGCTGCTTACATGCCTGCGGTAAGGATGCCTTTTCATATGCTATCACACACGCTGATGATGGGCAGTGGATGAATGGCCCCGCCGACCCCGGTCCCCCTAACGGCGTTCCTGCGACCTACCAAGGCTACCAACATCCAGCTATGTACGGCGATATCCCGCTCTATAGTGCTCCCAGAGGGCCTCTCCCACCATACGTCAACGATGATCAGCGACCCTACTCGGAGGAGAAGGTCGGATTTTAAGCCCAGCAACTTGGGAAGTTCTTGGTTTTTGTAGATTATCAAGAGTGTTCTCTGTACCTCTGGGTTTCCTTCTATAATAGTGTACGCGGTCCATACATATCAGCTCGAACCGGTGTGTCTCGGAGAGCTTATACCATTATTGTTTGAACGCCCGGCACGACTTGGATGTGTGAAGTAAAGTAATACACGCTTGTGTCAATTCTTCGTTCCGATCTGTTCAACCAAGCGGGTAGAGCACATCACAATTAGATTCCCAAGCATCTACCATTCGACCATCCCAATTCTCCCGATGACAATCTTCTGCCTCTACATCTTCGACAGGTACGCACTCCCATACTCACTCTCACATCTCCCCCATTACACAAAAAAACCCACTATAGGCACTGCAACTGCGTCTACTACCACGACTGGCAACACCGCACCAAGCGTCCAAAACGCGCCAACGAAGGCGGCGCGCTCCTCCCCGGCGTCTCGCACGCCCTCTCCCCTCCCCTCCTCCCTGCCTCGTCTTCCGCGGGGGGCTCTACGCCCGTGTCCACGCCCTTCTCCAGCCCGCGCAACACCCTCTCCTCGACTTCGGGGGTCCTCGTCGCGTTCGGCGACGCCGGCCAGTCCCCGCCCTCGGGTACGGGTACACCACCATCAACCACTGCCGCGGGTGGCGCTGCGTCGGGAGCGGGAGCGGGCTTGCCTTTTGATGAAGAAGCCAAGCTAGTGTATGGCGTCATCCTCTCGCTGCGGAATATGGTCAAGCGTTTATCTGGCAGGTGCGTGCATATCCTTTCTAGCTTTCTTTCTTTGAGAGCTTTCAATCCCCCCCCCCTCGGTCCCCGTTGTCATTACACACACTTTGACTGTTATGTTCCTTTTTCTTTCATCGCTCATTGTGTTTCATGCGTGCAGGGACGAGTCGTTTGTCAGCTACCGCACGTCGACGTACAAGCTGCACCTCTTCGAAACAGTCTCGGGCTACCGCTTCGTCATGTTGAGCGATCCCAATGCCGACTCGTTGCGCTTCGTTATGCGCTCCATCTATACCGGTCCATTCCTGGAGTACGTCGTTCGGAATCCCCTTGTTCCCATGGACTCCCGTGAGCGGGGCATAGACAATGAGTACTTTCGGGCGAGCATCGACCGCCTCATCCGTGGTTTGTCCGTCTTTCAGTGACGAGATTCAATATCTACAGAGTTGCACGTCTCCTGTCCATATAATACAGACTCCAGTGTATGCAAAGCAAGAAAGCAAAGTGTGTGCAAGGGTAACGATTCATCATCACTAAGGTCATCGCCAGAGGTTGCCAAATTACGCCCCCGCATCACCAGCTTCAGCGTTGGCAAGCTGCTTCCTCAGGGCGCTCATCAACGAGGTCTTCATCTTACGCTCAAAGTCCTCTCCTGGCTGCTCCACTCCGTCCCCGGCGACTGCTTCGTCCAGCGCGAGTTTTGTCTGCCCTAGACGTAGCATGTCTTCCTCAATAGAGTTGCGCGTAATGAGTTTCACGACGTCAACGTCGCGCTTCTGTCCAATCCGATATGCGCGATCCTGCGCCTGCTTGTCATTGTGCGGGTTGAAGTCCTGGTCAAAGCTTTTAGGAAGTTTTAGATGCCGAGGACCAAATATCACGGGATATGCAAACGCACAGGATGACAACACTTGCCGCAGTCAAATTGATGCCCATACCACCTGCTTTAGTTGACAACAAGAAGCATGGGATCGAATCATCCTCATTGAATTCGTCGACTAGGGACTGTCGAATATCCACAGCTGTCGCGCCAGTTAACAACAAATACTTGATTTTCTTCAGCTTGAAAACGGCTTGCAAGATATCCAGAATTTGGGTAAACTGCACAGTACAGGTTTGAGCGCTTCGAGATGCAGATATTCAAAAGGTGCTCTCACCTGCGAGAAGATCAACATGCGTCGGCCCTCGGCCTGGTAACCTTTCAACAGTCGTAGAAGTGTTTGGACCTTGCCCGCCTGGAGGTAACAATTCTCGTCCTGCAAGAATCTTTGGGTCGACTGAGAGAGATTAATGAATATCTTAACCACCTCCAACGCCTTCCTGCTTACCAGGTAGCTCCCCAGAAACGCCTGCAGTTCGGCATCGGTCATAACTTCCATGTCCTCTTTGACAAATTGGGCCACGGCACCGCGCTTCTTGAAATCGGCCTCCTTTAATAGTACCTTGGTTATAGCATCGAGGGTCTTGTCGGTGTATCGCACCCTAAATAGCATAGGGTGCGAGGCAGCCTTGCGCAAGTCCATCAAGACGTTCGAGCTATTTTCCAGGTATAACTTGTCCTTCGTCCGCGGTGCCTTGGGCTTTTTTAGCGGCATTACCCGACCGTTTACGGGTGGGGTCTCAGTGCCTGGTGTTGATACTTCCGACTCGAGATCGAATATAGTTTTGCGGGAACGATTAAGGGCATCGTTATATATAGTCTGTTGCTGGGTGGTCATTTCGCACCATTCTATTCGCTCTATTTTCTTGGGTAATTCTTTCAGCACCTAGACGATAGTCCTATGAGCGGTATTAAGTGTATGGCGAACAACTTATACGCGCCTGGTCCTTCCTCCGTCGTAGGACAAAGGGCGTCATCATCTTCTTGGCGCGGGAAACTCGCTCCTGTGCGAGTAGCGTGACCTTGGAATCGCCCTTGGCTTTGAACACAGCCCTCAGTGACTCCAGCGAGTCCTCTAATAACTCGGGCAAGATGAAATTCATGAGGGACTACACTCATGACAGTCAATGACAAGGAAAGACGAAGAATTTGGACGACATACCACCAACTCCTGTAGATTATTTTGTAATGGAGTGCCTGTAAGTAACAGGCGCCACCCAGACTTGTTACGCATGAGAGCCTGGTATCGTTGCGAATCGAAATTCTTCAAGATGTGACCCTCGTCAAAGACACAGGTCTGTCGCGTGGAGTGAGCAGGGCCTTACAAGGTTAAACATTCCTGCTTACATCCCACTCGATTTTCCTCAGGAATTTGCGGTCCTTATCGTCGCCTGTGGCCAAGTTGTATGTGGTAATGAGGACTTCCCATGGCGCAAATCGGCTTCTCAAGGTCTCAAGCAAAGTTTGCCGCAAGGCTAGCCGATCATCCTTGCTACCGTAATAGGTCTGGACGGCGATACATGGCGCGAAGTGCGCAAACTCCCGAACCCAATTTTCCAACGTCGAAGATCTGCACAGACAGGGGAGGAAGCGTGAATGGGCGTCAACAGTGTCTGGAAGCCTCAGTGACTCACGGAACAACGATAAGATGAGGCCCTTTGTTCGCGCTCTCCCTGAGGTGCGCAAAGAAACTGATGACCTGGACGGTCTTTCCCAGACCTGTGATTGTGGTAAGCAGGGATGAGATGATCAAAGGAGCGATAATAGTACCCATTTCATCTGCCAATATGCAACTTCGACCCTTCTTATACAAGAGCTGAAGCCAGTTGATGCCAAGGAGTTGGTAGCCCTTGAGCTGCACATTCTTCGAAAGAGACTTGGGTTGTTCACTGAGGAAATCCTTGGGAAGAAGGTTGTTGACTTCGGTTACTAGGTTAAGAGTGCCACCCTCGTCCACGACGTCGCTGGTAGCCCTTTCCTTGCCTTTTCGCGTGTCTTGGGACCACGACGCAATGATGGTGTTCAGCTGTCCACCAATGCGCTCGCATTGCGCGAGGACGTCGTCCACAGCACCATATCCGCGAAAGATTTCCACGCAATCATCGAACATGCGCGAGCTGACGCCTTTTGGTGCGCCTCCCTTCCTCTTCCCCTGCTGACCAAGTTTCTCTTTGAGGTCATCAATTGTATCAAACGGCCGTAACCCAATGATTGCCTGGGCTTGATCTGGTGTGCATCCTGTATGCCGGTGAGCACGAAGGGGGCATCAGAACTCGGCGTGGCGCACCAGTTAACTCCTGGAGACCCTCGGCGCTCGTACTGTTGAAATAAGCAAGCGCACGGCGTTCATCTGGAGAAGCCTTGCTCGTTTCTACGCGCTGCCTGCTACGACTCGATCCCTCATCCGACCCAGACTTCCCTTGTTCCTCATCATCTGACTCAGCGATGCGCTTCGGTCGCTTGAGACGTCGAATTGGAACGATCGGCGAATTTGGTGACAGTTGTGACGACACTTCAATAGTTACTGAAGGTCGAGTAGGCGGTGGCGTAGGACTTCGCGGTGCAAGGTTTGTCCTGGCAGCATAAATCATAGATTTTTTCCCCTTCTCTTTCGCAGCGGCACGCTCGGCATGCCGCGCATCCTCTAGTTCCTTGATGCGACCAGTGACAGGTGACACCACTGGCGAGGGAGCTTTCGATGCTGGTGGTGGTGTGGGCCGATATGAGAACGTTGGATCAAGAAGAAGCGCGGTCGCCGTGCGAACATCGCGTCCTGCTTGTCGCCACGCGGCACGGACTTTCCCCTCCTCGAATTGCGGGAAAGAAATCCGGAACGGAAGGAACCCGGGTCCGTCGTCCGTGGTTTCCGTAGTGGTGCGGTTTGGTGGTCGTGCACCGCGCACAATGCGAGAAGAAGTGGCACTTGCGTCCAGAACGGACTCGTCCGAGGACGTGGACATGTTTGCTATCCGAGTAGTGATGGATGCACGACGCTGACCAGGCTTCTGCACGATAGGTGAATCGGGGACGTTCAACAAATCTAGGGAATCCTCGGATAATGGCGGACGCGTACGCTTGCGTGGTGGCGCGTCAGAAGCATCATCCTCCCCACGGGAACGAACAAGGCCCGCCATTGAAGTAGGAGACGCGTCTGTGGGTTTGTTTCCGTTGGTGAAGCCGCTGGGGACCGAGAGCGGATCGTGGCCGAACGCATGGCTGGCGGCCACGAAGGAAAGGCTGGTCAGGGCCTCATTGTGTTGAACGGTGTGATTTTGACCAGTGGCGGACGGTGCCGAAAGAGGGCTTGAACTTGGAACGAGAACGGTTCCGTTAGGCTTGGAGGGTGGGGCGAAGAAGCGAGATGGCATTGTCCGTGCCGTCGCGTCGCGGGACTGCGCGGGCATTGATACCGATGAGCGCGACTCGGACGAGCTCATAGACGATGTTGACGGAGGAGTATATGATCCTTGAGATATCGCCGATGCTTTCTGCTTCTTTTTGAACCGAAGTTGGTCCAAGGCAGCATTCTGTGAACAGGCGCCCGTACAATGAGTCGACACGAACATGGAGAAATTCGCGACTAACTAACCCTCGCAGCTGCATCCTGCCCAAGAGACATCTCTAGGGGAGGTAGAAGGAAGGTGCTGTAGGAGCAAGGTCAGAGTAGATATATGGGGAAACAATGTGTGGTATTGAGAGCGTGAGGAAGAGCAGATCACACCGACGGAGGGTCTCATTGCAAACAGTCGGAGAGTCAAACGATGTGGCTGCAAAAAAGCTAATATTTCGTGTGCCAACATGTATGTGTATGTACATCAACCCAACACCGACTAGACAGCCAGCCAACATCCACCATCCACAAGTAAACACCAACACCAACGGTGGTGACAACGAAGAGCGATCATAGACGCAACAAAGGTTCTCCAACGTTCACACAGCAAGTCAATGACCAGCACTTAACACGAAGTCGACCACATCTTTGCCAGGCATCTGCAATGAGCCCTCCAGTGACGGCCAGTGTTACCCGAAGTATGCTGAACCACGAACATAAGCCAAGCCTTAAGACTAGAAAGTGGAGATACGACGGTTGAGCGGGATGGCAAGAAAGCAGTGGGCAACTAATTCGCCAAAGTTCGCGTAGTAGTTTCGACATGAAAACCGAGTTGAAACTAGACCGTGAGCAACGGTGAGCATCGACTGCCGAACAACCTCATGATACACCGATGATGGTGTCGCATCCCATATTCATATTCAAAGTAAGAATATGTATAACCAACATGTGTGGGCGGGGCGTACCACACTGACTCACGCCACAGCGGAAACAATTCTGAGATAACAAACGACAGTAATAAACCGAAGAAAGGTAGGACTCGTCCTTTGGTCCGTGACGGGACTGTAATACACATGTTCAGATGTCTGTGTCCCACAGGATGGAGAGTTTTGAGAAAAGACCCTATGGAAAGGGAAGTATAGTGACAGTATGTGGGATGACTTAGCCGTAGTGAGAGAGATCCAAGCCAAGCCAGATAATGGACGACTCCATACCAAGATCACATCTACAGGCCAAACGCACAGCGCTAGAAACTGATTAGCCATCTATACACACTTGAACGAGTCGTGAGAAAACTCACAGAAGAAACAAATGATAACCGAGATTGCAACTTCATCCATACACATTTTCAACAGATGTACGCACGTAAGATGATATCAAAGTTTGGTGACTTCGACACGCCATTCTAGGAGACCTGGGACAGAAAATAGCTGTATTTGCATATAATTTCATTATTCTCTCCAGGCACAGTTTCTTTTCCTTCCTGGGACGGAAAAAAAAATACGATAGATGATTGCACTTAAGACATGCTAGAGACTTCATGCCAGATACGGAACATTTTGATGTACGGCACGAGGACAATGTAGGCCCTCAAGAAACGTGAGAAGAGATGAAACCGAGGGCAAAGGAAACTGAGGGTAGGGACGACAGGTGGGGATGATGGTGGTAAGAAGGAAAGGGGGATTAATCACCTGATGGCACATAGTTGGACAAACAAGAGCGAAAACAAAGTACGTAATCACTTCTCACGGGTTGCAGGATCACTGCGCAGGTACAGTAATACAAGGACGAATCCAATTCTGTCAGTCACCTTTACCATGGGATTTTCTATCATATCTCTTCTGTTATTCGCGCTTTTTCTTGCCATATTCCTTTTAATCACGGTTCCATTAACTGGCGGCCTCGTCCGTCTCAGGGCTAATTACAATCCGAAAGGTCTTCAATTAGATCCAGAGGATGGTGTGCAGCCTCATACGGGTCCTGTCATCACCAGCTTTTTCGTCATGCTATACAGAGTTCGCAACCTCGAGGTTAGTGAAGCTGTTTGCGAGGGTTTCCATCGGATCGCTCAACGGTATTACTAATCCAGGGTTGGAGCGGCCTTATGAAGGGCACGAGTATGCCAGGTCACCCTTTTATCCGTCAAACTATCCTCACAATTTCTCTGCCTGACCAGTGCCGACCTTACTTTCTAATGCTGTACTCTCCCTATTCTCCGCCATCTTTCTTGATGCGTCGCTATCAAGCCCACGCAACCACGGCGCTTACAATGCCCCCACATCTAAGATGTGGGGTACCCTTCTATACAGCATCTTTTTGATGCTTGTCTCCCTTCCAGCAATAATCATCACATACAGGTTGGATCCCATACAATCGATGTACGTCGATGGGCTTATTGTTATTCCAGGTCGATCACTACTCCATACCGGCTCCCGTACTTTGGCCCATTCCGCTCTCTGCGCGTTCTTCTTACCCCGACGGAGCTCCGTAAGCCTTGGGTTCTCTACCTCACACCTGGCCTCCTCGCTGCAGAGTTTTTACATATCACCTACGTTGTCATTGGCCTTCGAGCACTTCGCAACATTTTGCTACCCTCTCTCGCCCAGATCGACGATCCGCAACCACAAGACCTCTCCTTTCGTAGTCTCGTAGTCTACCTAGCTATCGCCTTGTTCAGCACGGCAATTCTATGCCCTTTAGAAGTGATCTCAACCCGTCTCGCTGTCCAGCGCAACCACGAGTCTGTGGAATTCAACTCAGTTGGTCAGGAAGAGGTTGGCGATGTCGAAGACCTCCCGGAGTACTCTCCAGCGGAGGATGTGATTGGGTATGAGTTTTTCTCTCCGTAGTGTCTGTTCTAATCCGTGATGTTCTAGATTGAGGAATGATAAGGACCCATACTTGGGTCTCGTGGATAGCGCAAAGAGGATAGTTGATGAGGAGGGTTGGCGCGCTCTGTATCGTGGTTGGTGGTTGACCATGCTGTTTGGGGTATTTGCTGCTTTCGCCTAGCTCTTCTTTCTCAGGTCATGTGTCATGTCTCCCCACGTATGATAACTGTAACAGTCCACTATCCCAGTCAACCGACAGAATTGATTCCCTCTCCCAGATATGTGATCCATCTCGCCGACTCTCACGGTCATCGCGAGAAGTTCCGCAAAGCTCGGAATTTTTATTCAAGGACCGTGGCGTCTACCATCTGCTGGTGAACACAACCACCCGCGGAACCTGGTTTGCAACCAAAAGTCAACTAATTATTGGTTCTAAAAGGCTTGGCAAAGATTCTCTCTTACGTAAGACTTTCCCTTCATCTGGTTGACGCGGCGCTCCGCTCTACTCAAAGCTCATGCTTGTCAGTAAAACGAGCCTTGTATTATGATTGAAACGCCTTCTCCTCGCTGTCAAGACCTGCTATATTGCTTCTTTATTGACCCATGTCGATGCATGTTGACAACTTGGAGGTAGGTTTCATCTTGCTAGATCCAGTTTGGCATGTGGCCTCGAATTGAATCAGCTTTGATTCCGCTCTTCTCTCAGTTAAAAAAAAAAAAAAGAAGCCACCCCAGACTAACTAAGCTTGGCATCCACATGCTATCCATGCTACCCGACATTGTGGTATCCGAGGATAAACATTACCTAACTGTTCGATGGACTTTTCGGATTTTCGACCACCATGTCCTCGGGCCCCCCATTTCTCTCACGTTCTCATGCTCCAGCGGCAATCAATTGGTCACTGTATAAAAACAGGTGGTGCTACGTCTATCGGCAAATTGAAATCATGAACACTTGGGAGAACGAAGAAACAGGAAAGTTCCGTGTCATGGCCAGAACAAAGAGCCGGGGTAGTGACAAGTTCAATTGGCCTTTGAATCCAAGGTTGCTTCGCCTGCCCCTTTATACAGTCACGCACGGAGCTGTGGATTGTAACGGTCCCTCTGTCCGGCTAGTGCAGAGATGGCTAACCCTGAATATCCGTCGTAATGGCCTGTGGGGTGTCATTGCCACCCTGTCGTCTCCTAGAGAATAGCAGGCGATCAACGCGGCATAAAACAATCTACTCGTAGAATCCGTTTTACAAGACATCGCTCCTACACGGGGCCCGCCACTACTGTGTACAGGCCTCTGGTCTGGTCCACTTGGAACCTGGATGTGAAGCCTCAGCGACCTTTTTCTGCATTGTGACAAAAGTAGAATGGGAAAGAGGACGATGCATTCTTGGCTGTTAGAGAGACCTATGGTTGAATGACGAGTTCCATTGGTTGAGGTCTCCGACGAGTCGGCCCTTGCGTCATTCTTCCAGGCGACGCAGAATCACCACTTGTTCTTGGTGACGTGCAGATTTCCCCGACAATGAAAAGCTGTTGGTAAGTTTAATTACTCAACTGTCGGATTTGTGCATCACGAATTACGGCCAAAACACGGGCACCGAACGGACCCAGCATGGCTACAACATGATCCGTATGGGGAACCTTTCGGCGTCCGGCCCGAATCTGGAATCAGATTTTTTTCTTGTTCATGATGTTCTCTGGAGTGACTGGGGACCAGGGTGTAGCTTTCCACAAAGATTCCGTGTTCATTAATTTCTTGGCGTCTTGGCTCGGTCTTACATCGCTGGGAGATAACCGTTCATTGGTGGAGATCGTGCTTCTCGTTCTCATCCTTTGTCATCTGAGCTGCACTTGAGTCGTTACTCAACTTTGACGACACAACCGCACGGGTGACCAGCCCCGCATTGCCAACACCTGCGCAGCACTTTCACACGTTATCCTGATACCCTCCGAGTGTTCCATTCTTGGGAAAATGGACATCGTCTGTTGGTTGATGTTGCCCTCTGGCTGGCAAGGCTCGGACTTATATAGAATCACCTTTCTCAGCATTGGCTAGCTCCCCACCTCCACAGAGCCTCTTAACTTTCCCCGTGCTCCATAACTTCTAGATGTCCGCTGAGTCTGCAAAGCGAAAAAAAATGGACGCTCCTACAAGCATCCCCACTAACGGGGGTGATGGTGACCACAGGAAGCGTCGTCGCAATCGCACTACTCAGTCTTGTTTGCATTGTCATACATCCAAGCGCATGGTATAATCACATGTCATGTCCTACTAGTTGATATACTCATGTTATCTTTTCATCAGTGTGATCGAAAAAGGCCTTGCGCTCGCTGCACCCAGCTCGGGATTGTACGTCATGCCCCATGCGCGACGTCTCTCAGTGCCATGTAATCAAGATCCTTATTGCTTTGTGCAGACTGGGCTTTGTGTATACGAAATCGACGATCCAAGCCAAAGGTAATCTGGTGCCTGTTGTCGTCCTCACCATCCGCCATTAGTTGACGAAAACCTATCCGCCTCTTAGGGTTGAGGATGCGGGTGACAAGAACCATCTCCAAAGGCGTGTAGCCGAGCTCGAAGGTGTCATTCGAGAGGCAAGTTGCCCGTGCGGTGCAAGCGGAGTGTCCCTCTGACGGATGACATACTTTCCTCAGCTCAAAAATAAGCCGCACCCGCGATCGACTCAGCTACAATCTAATGTTAGTCAGGGACGCCAGGGACAGACATCTAATACCCCCGCCACGTCCCCGTGTCCCACAGAAAATCCGAGGACCCCACAGACCGAGGAGGGGGACGTCAGTTCCCAGTCGCCAGCCCCCAAAGTGGATGGGACCACTGCAGCGCCCCACTTGACACCCAAGAAGCCACCATCAAGGGAAGGCTCGCTAGCTCTACCCTCGTTCGAAGAGCTTCCTGGTCCATCATCGCCGTTTACGATAGATCCTTTCAACGTGGACGTGGCCTCATGCTCGAGTAGTTCGGGACTTGATACACCGAATGTCGCAAGTGCTGCAATGACATCCGTTCCAGCCTTCTCGGCCTCACCGGCGGACGAAACCGTGACTTCGCTGCTTTCTTATTTAACAAATTGGGATATACAGCTAGACGCCCCCTTGACAAATCTTTTTGACGGCACGCCCCACGATATTACCCGCGATATGGACTCGCGTAACACTAACACCTGTTTGTTCGGACATCAGTCACCTCTTGGTGAATGTGGCTGCCTCACAGAGGCTGCGAATTATTATGCAGTCCTTGAATTGTCCCTTCGCCTTAGGCGCGCTGCGGACGTACTAAGCCGCTATCCGCTGCATAGTGAAGGTTCGACGTGTCTCCTCAAGCAGCGTATTGCAGATCTGGATGTCCTTACTAGGTGGGTATGCCTTCCATGGTAGCGAACGTTTTGATATATCGGAGTCATTAGCGCCACTCTCGGGGGTGTTAACACACCTGTATTCCGCCAAGCTCAACACTCATGTGTCGGACATCATCCATGTTCGGCTTGCGCTCCACCCGAAGCCGGCTGGCCCGGTGGTTCCGTTGCATTTTCGGTGTCGGCAGGTGTCCACCCCGGAACCTTTGTGACGCCGCCACCTTGTAATTCACTGATGTCCTGGACACCCCAGCAGCTTTGGAACACGTCTACGTCTTCTGCGCCCATTTCTCACTACCCAACTACGGATACAATTGGCTCTTGCTCGTCACGGTCTGCTAAGCTATGTTCACAACATCTCTCGTAAACCTCCCCTTCCTCCTAGTGCGGGGATAATATACCCGACTGTTACAGATCTCTAACTCTAATTATTACAATTTTGTCTTATGCCATAATGGGATATGATACATTGCTGTATGTAGGGACATTCCAATCAGACATACCTTGCTTCTAGGGCGACTATCGTCCGCTGGCGCCACATCGTATGATCCGTTCAGCATGGCCTGTCAATACTCGGTACGCGATATAACTGTCACGAACGCTGTCGCCACTCACAGTGTTTAACACCATTCCGAAGAGCGGTAGAGACGGGCGACGGAACACAGAACACTCCTCGCCATCAGCAACGAATCGCTTGATCGTCACGTAGGATGCGTGTCGGTTCTCGGATAGAGCACGTAACTACGTACCACGGATAAATGCATATCCCGGTGGCCGTCTTGCAGCAGCCTTGCATGGTAGCAACTTCAAAGTAATGGAGGCAGAATGATGAGAGCGAAACGTCGAGGATCTAGCTCGATCAAGGGCTATTGCGCTTCCCAGAATCATTGACTACGTTTTTTGGAAGGCCGCCATGGATGGCCCGCCGTCTGCCCGATCACAACTCCCTTATTAGTAGCTGCACTTGCGTGGGCCCGGGCCTTTTTTTGGGGTCGCCACAAAGGGTTCGGGGGACTGAATAGGGCACAAGGTTCCTCGTCGCACTCGCACGACTGGAAGGCGAGGCAAGGAAGGGCGTCAAGAACCAGAAATGCCAATGGATGGCTCGCGAATCACGTTGTTCAGCCCTCTCAGAGCGTTAATATGAGTCCAGAAAGCGTCGTGGGAATGCTGAATAATACGAGGTTGTTCTCCGCGTCGTTCCTTCCTCTGCATCCTCGGTCACTTCAGTCCCCACAATGGCTTCACATCTCGTATGTCCTTCCCGTCTTTTGGTTTGTGCTTATAACTCACTCTTCCTCTACTCTCAAGGCAAACATATTCGGTACAGAGCAGGATCGTGTGAACTGTTCATTTTACTACAAAGTATGTGGTTTTTACGCGGAAAATGTGACTCGCTGAAAATCGCCTTTGCTTCCCGCTCAGATTGGTGCTTGTCGGCACGGGGATCGTTGTTCGCGAAAGCATATTAAGCCCCCTTTCTCTCAGACCATTCTTCTACCGAATGTCTATCACAATCCCGCACATGATCCCATCTGCAAGCTCACCGAGAAGGAGCTCCAAGAAGGTTTTGACGCCATTTACGAAGATTTGTACTGTGAACTTGCCAAGTTTGGACACCTTCTCGAACTGCATGTGCGTACTCGATCTCTCGTTCTCTTAACTGCTACTGACCCTGCCCTCGTTAGGTATGTGACAACGTAGGCGATCATTTGATTGGCAACGTGTATGCGCGCTACGAATGGGAGACCGAAGCGCAGGTTGCAGTCGATGGTTTGAATGATCGCTGGTATGCTGGTGCGTATTTTCTAAGTGCCGACGTGTTTCGCGGATTCACCGCCTCCAACAGGTCGTCCGTTATACGCTGAGCTTTCCCCCGTCACGGATTTCCGCGAAGCTTGTTGTCGACAGAATGAGAATGGCGAATGTAATCGTGGCGGTTTCTGCAACTTTATGCACCTACGTCTCGCGTCCAAGGAGCTGGTTTCTTCGTTACGCCACGGCCAGCGCCTTGAACGTCGCCTCCATCCTCCAAAGAATCAAAGCGGTGGAGGTGGCTGGGAACCATCTAAACGCGAGAGTGGTCGGGGACGAAGTGCTAGTCCGAGACGTGGAAGTGGTAATGGAGAAGATAGGTGGACGCGTAAATAGCTTGTCGTGGTTGCATCCGTGACGCTTGGGTCTCACTATTTTGCGGCGGGGTAGACAAATGATTATGCATTATATCGCGTTCCACAGTCGATCATCAATCATCCCTTGTTTGATTCGTCATTACTATGAAAGATGAGAACCGTACAACCGTCGCGACGCAGCCTATGTGCGTGATGCGGCTGGCTTTAGTTGATCCCTCATCGGCCTCACCAGACCTCACCCGCAACTTCAGTCTCAAGCTCCAGCTCACGCAACTGTCCAATCGTTCTGACCACCTTCTGACATCATAGAATCTTCCGAATACGTATGCCTTCAAGTGGCCCATTGGCTTCTCGCGAGTACAAACCCGGCTTCGACCAGGGGTCCACTGCCTCTTCACATATAGTTCTCAAAAGTCGATTACGACGTAGAAATGACGAGCGCAACGTTCACCCACGGCCCCTACGACGAAGTAACGATCCTTCCAAAGAAGCAGAAAGGAGCCGCACTGGAAAAGGCATTACGTAGCAGTTCCGGGGCATGCTATGAATCGAATGAAAACACGAAGACGAATTTAAGGGTTGGCATGTATCATTTTTTAGGGAGTAGCTAATTTCTCCACCGGCGCGCTATTCAATGGGCGTTGGTTGAGTTAGGTGGATAATAGGGGTTGGAGCTGTGGGTTTCGTTGGCTAAAGGTGACGAGCGTTTAGTGAAGAGCTTCTAGTTATCAGCAGTACAACATGACACATCGCCCATGTTGCAAAACACCCCGATGACCGTTTGAACTTCGCCTGTCCAACTGCGACGGGGCCGCGGCAGTCGCGGAGAGGATAAAGAGGAGGGAAAGGACGATCAGGTTAAGCTTATGCATTGCTACACAGGTGAGGTTAGACTGGGAAAGCTGAGAACAGTGGACTTGGACAGCTGAGAGCGGTGTAGTTGTCATGCGACCTTTATATCTCCTGATGAAGCTGGCGATAACTGGAAACGCTGGTAATAAGATCATGATGCGCAGGCGGCAGCTATGTGACCCCTAGCGCGAGGAACACAAATCACTCTACAGTGTAGGTTCAGCCAATAGGAAGAATTTTTTCGAGGGTTTAAGGAGCGAGAGCGTATATATTGTAGTACTCAAGTCGATTCGCAGAATTAGTATCTGGTAAACGAAACGGACCTGTCTGCAATATGACACCGTCATGGTAACTTCCCCGTGAGGGAAGGCGCTCCGTCCAAACAAAATGAGTCACAGAGATGCACCTGGGGGACTCAAAAGCGGTGTGAGAACGAATGTGTTGAGATTACTGGCAGTTGAGCCCACCCGGTTTGTGTGCGTGAGCTCATTGAACATCGTCCAGTCCCAAAACAACTTACTGTGCCCGCGCCGGCATCTCGTTGCCAGCGAGGATGTCCAAGTGGGGAGGGGAAGACTAACGCGATTGATGGATGCGGTCGGGGCCAAACGAAAACCGACTAGGGAGACATCAAACGTGCGTTAAGTGGCGTCTCGGGAAAGCCGAGGGTCGAGGGTCACCGTGACATAGGTGACTAACTATGAGAGAGGGCTCTAAGGAATGAGGGTGCAATATAGATGGCCTCATTGCTGCAATGCGGCAAGCCCGGACCGACCCCGGCGCCAAACGCATACGCACACGAAACGTCATCGCGCACGCACGCCGACGTCGATAAATTCTAGTTTCACATTCAGAAAAGGAGTACTTTTTATTTCCACATTTTTCGAACATTTTTACGGGTCATTCATACACCTTGCGCGCCCCTTTCGCACACCACCGACACAGTCGCACATCCCTCGGCGCAGACCCCTTATCCAAGTCCCCCGACCTCCTACTCGCTTCTAAGTTATCCCCGTTCACTCCTATCCCCTTTCTCTTTCGTCCAATCCCCTTTTATTGGCTGTAGAATAAACTGTATAAAAGACTCCATGTAACTACGAGTAAGCGCGTCCTGTTGTGTTCCCTCCCACTCCGTGCACTTAAGCTCGTTTGATCCCACTCACAAGGCCTTATGAAAGCCTTCCTCGCTCATTCCGCTCAGCTCCCAAGGCATAGTAACGCCCGCGTTCACTTTGCCAATGAACTGGCACTCTCGGATCACTCGTACCGGATCGGCCGTAACGCCCCGGACTTGTCTTATCGCGCCAGCAATCTCACCACTCATCTACTGAAGGGGAAAGGAAGGTGAAGCGAGTGCACGCGCGTCGTGCGCACGCCCTGTACTGCCGTGCAAGCGTACCGACGTGTAATGAAATAGTGCCACAGTGCAGTATTCAAGTTATCCGGCCGATCTCTAGGCGAGGCACTGCTCGCACGACAAGTCAACACACGTACCGTAGTGTTCTTTTTGAGAGCAAAGAGCAGATTTGGATTGGGTGGGTGAGAACGTAGTGCGACTGCGGGGAGGTGTGTTTGTCATGTTTTACATTCATAAACTTATCTGGATATGAGCAAGGCAAAAAGTAATAATTCAGTCGGGTGTTAACAGCTTGCATTTAGAGGAACAGAAAGGGCGGGGAAGGGTTCTATCAGCAATGGATGAAATGAAGATGAGAAGTAGGGTGTTTAGAGGATAAAATCGATAAGATGTAACGCGATACTAGAGACAGAAAATTGGATTTGACCACAATGTGAAAATAGGTCATAGAATGAAATATTTCGATTCGAGTCGTGAGTGCAAATATAGTTCAACAAATCCTAGCTTGGGATTGATAGTGGGAGAAATTATCAGGGAACTGATCGCTTTCGCCGTACTATGGGCCATGCCATCCATTGGGGGTAAATCCCAAAGTTGCTCCCTCCACGAAGCGGTGCTTGCCAGTGAGAAATAATGATTGGTCTAGACAACCTCGTAGAAACGCCGCGGCATGAGCTGGAGACTTAACGATGCGAATGAACAAAGAAGAGATAGTTCCCGGAAGGGCGATTGGGCGGGATCTTTCTGGGCACGACTGAAAACTCAAACCCTCCGAGCGATTGTCCCAACATCAATTCATCAGTCTGCACGCTGTTTCAAGATTGTTCGTCACTGCTAATGGAGCAAGAGTACAACAGGACAGCGATAGACCGCCCTGACCACCACTTTCGTTTGCAGTTTACAGTAAGCGGCGATGGAACACCGCGGATTGATGGCCATGAAGTATGACATGATTGTCTAAACAAGCCAACCATGGCACTCGCCACGCCCACCATCCTGCAACAAGTCAGGCCATTGCACGATGAATCTCAGCACTCAAGTCACTTCTCGGAATTGGCGCGATGAAAGCGAGACAAACCTGTCCACAACGTGACGTAGTAGTTTCCCCGTAAGAGAAAGCGCTCGGACGCGCGCAAAAGATTCGACATAAATCAGTCTTGGAGATGGCAGTGCCAATAACTGGGGGATCCAAGACCGCATTCGTAAGAACGAATTCCCGAGTAGGGGCGAGGGAGAAAAAAACAATCAAACTCAACGCGATTGACGTATGCAGCCAAGCAAAGAACGACGCAAGTCCCTGGTCCGTTTAGGAGCATGGCATCGAAGGCGGCGTCTCGGGAAAGTCGAGGATCGATGGTGACATGATGCACCGCGGCTAGTAGCGAACGTAGTGCCGTGAACGGAGCCGTGAAGAGGCTCTGGCGCACGCGCCGGGCCCGAGGAATGGTGAGAACCTTGTATCTGCCGCCCGAGCGCTATCGGACGCGTCGTGTGGTCAGTGCGAAAAAAAAAAGAGTAACAGGGCGGGCACTTGCGGGGGATGACGTCGCGACATTGGCGGATTTGAGCCGCTCCAATGCGACGGCCTTCTGCTCGCTGAGCAGGTCGCCCTCGCTGACGATGTACGTCCTCGGGGTGTATCGCGAAAAGTCCAAAGCGGATACGAGGGACAACGCCTCGCTGCTGTGTCCGCCTAGATGAAATGATGCATTGTGAGCTCTGAGTCGTACGGACGTTGAATGCGGATCGCGTCGAGCTTGCCTGAGCCAAGGAAGACAGCCAGATGACATGTCTCTGTATGGGCCCGTTTACTCCCCCTCGGAGTTATGATGACGACGACGACGCAGATTCTAGCGATAATCGCCAAAGTGACTCCGAGTGGGAACCATATCAAGGGATGCATGTACGGTAATGATGCGTCTAGTTAGATGCCACTGCCCTCAGGCTGGTGTCAGAGTCAGATACTAGTACAATTACTAGTAACTGTTGCTATTACCGCCGTTTTTAGACGTTGCACAAGATTACGCACTGGCAAATGTCAAACTTCGACTGGTTATGGGCCCACCCTTCTGGTACAACGACAAGATCGCGCCTGTCTCGCCAGTAACTCAATTGTTTATACAGTAAGTTCAAGTTTCAAAATTTCAAGTTCAAGCTTCAAGCTTCAAGGGCTTTACTACTTGCCGCGTGTTGAGGTCGGTTACATAATCATAACTCAGTCGCCTGGCAAGTCGCACAAATCGCGGCCCAACTCTTCTTATTGTCGCCTGTCTTTCGAATCGGCCATGGCTACGACCGTCGTGACCGTAGATGGAGAAATGATCGAAAGCCTCCGCAAAGCCATTAACGACTGCGCCGACCGCGGCCTGCAACATGCGTCCAAGTGGTATGTTTGACCCTTCTCCCCTTCTATGCCCCCCCAACCGCGCCCCTCCGCGCCACGCACGTTCTGACGCCCACACGCTCGGAGGGCCGCAGAGCTTCTCGCGTCCGTGTCGCCCGCAAAGCGTCGTACCCGCCAAGACCACTCGTTCGTATCACCAACGCCCGCGCGGAATGCCCCTCTCCCTCCCACTCACCCACAAGCAGCGGCGGTATCATTCCCTCCCCCACACCCGCACGCCCCGCTCGCCGCTGCCGTTGAACCGCATGTGCCGTCGCATGAAGAGCTTGCGCTCGAACTCGAGGAGGAGGACGTCCTCGCCGCGGGAATGACCATCTTCCGGTGTCGCGAGTTTGCGCGCGCAGCGCACGCGTTGAGCGCGTGTTTGAGTCCGAGGGGTAGGTTTTTGTGGTTGTATAGCCAGTATCTGGTACGTCTCGTGTGGGGATCTGTATCCGTCCCTGTTCCTCGTCCGGGAGGCGTGCTTCGTGGGATAACACGACCTCCGCCGCAAGGCCAGCGAGAAAACCGCTCTTCGGGATTGGAATAAGCTTGACTGTACGTCTTCTGGAACGCGCCCATCGGACCTTGGCTGTAATGCTGATTGCGTGTGAAAGTGGATCGAAGTCAACCTGCGGTGCCGGTCAATTCAGGCCTTCTGGGTCTGTATGAGACAGCTACGTCTCTCGAAATGAAGACAGATCCGTGGATACTTTTCTTGTATGAATGATTCTTTCTGCCGTGGCCGTGAAGCTACCACTCAGCGTCGCGCTTCAGCCGTGGTTTAATCCTCTACCGCCTCAATCGAAGGGAAGCGGCAATGGAGTGCGCTCTGCTCTCCCTCCAACGGTATCTCTGGAATTGGTCTGCGTGGGACCTCCTTAGCAGCCTCGTTAATGACAGTGAAGAAGTAGGCTTCTGATACTGTCAGTCGTCCTAATCCTGCTCATTGTTCCTGATAGCTATTTTCTCTACTCCCGCTCTTGCCCATATCTGTGACGCACCCGCTTGTCCATCTCTTTCAAATACGTACCCTCAACACGCTCCATCAACCTTCAGAAAATGAACTTGGCCTCTGTGATCGACTCCTTGGTCCGGATAATTTCCCTAGAAGCTTATGGATTATGAGCCTCCGGGCTAACGTACTCTACCATCTACACGGCAAGCTGTCCTCCATTTTATGCTGATGGTTCCAACCAAAGAGTTCATTTCTAGATTTTCCTGCCGCAGAGCAGCAGTTCGAAAAAATATTCAAGATTGACCCCTGCCGGATTGATGACATTGACGTCTACTCCAACATCCTGTATGTTACAGAGAACCGTCTGACCCTGTCCAGACTCGCGCATGACTTTCTTGCTCTTGACAAAGACCGCCCAGAGGTGTGCTGTATTGTTGGTACGATTCCTTTTTTCGTCTTCTCCCCTGCATAGATACCAACGGAAGTCCGGGAAATTATAGGTAACCACTACTCGTTGAGAGCAGAGCATGAAAAGGCCATTCGATACTTCAGGCGTGCTACACAGCTCGATCGGACGTACCTCTCTGCCTGGACGCTGATGGGTCACGAGTATGTGGAGATGAAAAACTCGCACGCAGCGATTGAAGCGTATCGCCGCGCCGTGGACGTGAACCGGAAGGATTACCGTGCATGGTACGGGCTCGGCCAAGCCTACGAGCTCCTGAATATGCACCAATATGCCCTACATTATTATCAGCATGCGACCGCTCTACGGTTTGTGCTTGTGCCATCCGTCGAAGGCCTATCGCTTATGATAAATATCCGTAGCCCGTACGACGTCAGGCTGTGGCAAGCGCAAGGTGCAAGTTATCAAGAGATGGGTAGACTACGCGAGGCTATTGAGTGCCTGAAACGGGCTTTACTTGGTGCTGACGCCAATGAGATTGCCATCTCTCTGAAATTGGCACGGTTGCATAGCGACCTCGACGAAACTGCCGATGCGGTTGCCTACCATCGGCGAGTCATTGATATTTCCCGTGCCATGCGTATGTTATTTTTGTAACAAATGCCCAGTCTCCGGTGCTGACACCCGAGTGCATAGTAAAACCGGTGGCGGAGTGGGCCCGCTCGGCCATGTATGTCGCGCGATACCATTATGTATCCGAGGGAGGCGATCTCGAAATAGCAAGGGATTTATTGGAAACGGTCGCGGCAAGTAATTCTGAGGATGCGGATTCTGCGGCCGACCTATTGAAGAGAGTGAAAGCGGCGATTGGGAGGGATGAGGGCGTGGAGGAAGGAGCGAGGGAGGAGTATTCGACTGAAATGTAGCGAAATTAGTGTGCGAAATGCAGATGTTGCACGCCTCCCCTCAACAGAGCCACACTCGACCTCGCTTGTTCTCGCGGTCACGGGAATTGACTCTGCGATGTCCAGAACGTCGCTCTCTACCCAGACTCATCATTCACCACCGCCTTCTCCCACACCAACCCCAACACCCAATGCCCACTCCGTTCCCTCGGCCAGCACTTCCGGCCCAATCGACATCATCCCACCGGATCTTCCTTCGCCTAGTCGCTTACACCGAAGGAGACCCCCTGTAGTTCCTCTGACACCCGATGAGGAAGCCGCTGCCGCGCGAGTATCAGCAAGGTACGTCGTGGCAGGCCTCGTCACCGCCCAGCAATCTTGAGAGATAAATAAATCCCCTGTCGCAGGGTTGCCGCGCGCTTGACCGCCGATCACATCTCCGTGCTCTTCCCAGACGTCGACACGCCATTCCGGGACGTCGAAGATGTCGTGGATCGATTGCTCCCTTATCACGTTTTCCAGCACCCGCGAGAAGACCTCCTTAAAGCGGGCAAGGGTAAACGGAAGGCCACGGAAACGGAGATCCTCCAGAGCGAACTCGCAGGTGCGCCCCGTTCTCCGCGCGCAGGTGGTTGCCATCTTGCCCATCCACGACTCTATCATTTTAGAAACAAAATTTGCGCTGGAGTGCTTCAAGCGCCGACGAGCACTGGAGGATCGCTTTCGTCGCGCTAGGACAAAATCTGGCAAGGCAAGTTCAAATATCACTCTTCGTTTCCGTCCGCGGTATTTCTCTTTGTTTTGTTTTTGCTAACCCGCGCACTATACACCCCAGCGCACAGCGTCCGACGACCAAGCGTATTACCTCGAACGACAATTGCTCGACTCCGAACGCGCCGAGCATTCCGCATTGTCCGCCGAGTTGCGCAACGCAAAATCCGAGCTCGAGCGCTTCACCCGTTTGCAACGTGCGGCCGCCCTCCCGCAACGAACAAACTACTATCCTTCTGCCCCCGTCTATGCGCATCACTATCGCACGTATCATTACCCCTACGCCCAGACGTACGGTGCGCCGGCAGGAACACCCCCCGCTCCCCAAGGCTATCCTTATTCCGTCCCGATGAGTACCACCATCACACAGTATGTTCCCCCTGCCCTTGCTACGACTATCTCGAGCACCAAAACACTATCGGCTGCCACTGCTTCAGCAAGTGGCTCGAACTCTACCCCTATGACAACGTCACCGTTGACTCCATCCTCCGAGCCCGATGCATCAGCTCCGACGCCCGCAACACCATCCGCTTCTGTTGGGACGTCCACTGCTATTCCTGTGCAACTGCCCGTCTCGTCGTTGCCAACACTACACGCCTTGGGCATTGTTCCCGTTCCCCCACAATCCTTATCATCCAATGCACCTACACCGCCGGCGGTCTTGCGTGGCACTTCAGCAAACGGTGCCATGCTTAACCTCGAAATTAACGTCTCCCTGCTCCAGGCTGCTCAAATGAGTGGGCTAGCGCTTGTCCTCAACTCAATTATGCGAGCCTCCAGCAATACGAATACTGGAGAAGTGCCGCCGCACGCGCAGGTCGGCGCTCCATACACCTACCCTTATACTACGGCGCAACCATCGGCACCTACGACTGCGACCACCCCGTCAACAAATACCGAACCCAATAAAGCAGCGACCCAGCCCCAAGGACAGGAAGGAAAGACGTAAATAATACGGTAGGCTGTATTATCGACACGCCTGATCGTCTTTACCATACCACACATATACTTATCTTCTGACTATTTCTTGTACTGCTAATGCAAAAGGCAGCGCTTTTCGGTTACTAGATGATTTCTGGGATTTTTTATGATAGACTTGACGGTTCGTAGTACTTCTTACGCAGAGACAGGCTCCCCAATCCACCTTCCTCCAACACCCGGTAATTCGTCCCCTTCGAGGTACTCTCCATCAATGAGGGCACCACCTTGAATGACATTCTCTGGTAAATCCAGGTTCATATCTCGGCATATCTTGACAAAGTCCGCTGGAAGTGGGGCAGTGATTGTCAAACGAAACCGTTTGCCAGGCCCCTCGCGCCGATATCTCTGAAGTATTCTCAGAGGCCGAAAGAAGGGATGGCAAGGCCAAACAAAAAATGACGCACCCAAAAGGAGATCGATGAGGAGTGTAAAAAGAGACGGCTCTCGGGGATACTACTCGTGCCTGACCGTGACGAGACCAGCGGAGTACCCTGAACCCCGTACAGGTTGTCGCCATGAATCGGCGCTGCAAAGACAGACGTGGGCACCACCCCATACAAAATTTCAATTCCGAGGGTTGATTCGAAATGGAGATACTGTAGACCGAACGAACGCGAACGTACCCCCGAGGACGCGGGCCATGTGCACGCGCAGCTGGTGCTTCAACCCTGTATGTGGGTGCAGACGCACCAGTGACAACGGCGCGTCACGGTCCTGTCAGAATTTGAAACGACACAACGCGCATATTGCATAATCAGTCTAAGCGATTGATGATGATGATGAAAGAAATATCTTTCGCAGCTGACTTGGCCAAAGAAACTGACCGAAGAAGCGAGGACCTCCCACGCCGTTCGCGCAGTTTTACCTGACCCTCCGCGTCCGACCTCACAGTGGCTCTGACCCGGCTCTAGTAGATCCGCGGTACCAACCTCAGGCTGTTGATGTGGATGAACCTGCACGCGACCATCGTCGTCCAAGCTCAACGGGGCCGTGATCAGCCCGGTGGTCCTCGCGCCAGACGCAGCACCGGCACTGTTCCAAGCCCGGGGTTCGCCGCGGACCAATGCGAGGTACGTTTTTGCGATGGTATGCGTGCGGAATTGTCGCGAGAGCTCCCGCGCCAGGTGTTTCGTCCGTGCGAGGATCAGCACACCCGTCGTTCCCTGCGGATAGATGCAAATGGTGCAAAACAAAAAAGAAGAAACTATAATTCAGAGTTCGTGCGAGAAAGGGTGGACACGAACGGGGCGACTCGGAGGCAAGTCAATTGCGTCCGAGTCTCGGCGTACGGGACACACCTTGTCTAGGCGATGAACTGGATAAGGGTTTTCCCCAAGGTCGGACCTCTGCCGAAGGCCTAAAAAAATAGAGTGTGAGATGGCCAAATACGCGTGGCGCCTGAGGCTCAAAATTTCCGGCCCCTACTACTACAGTATCACGAAACTTTTGAATGAAACGAAGCGAAAATGAGTTCGTACCGTTCAGCACGTCGTTAAATGCAGAACCCGGCGGCGCCGGTGCCATTGATGCCAGTGCCAGTGGAGGCTTCAGCCGAGTCCTAGTTGCTGGATTACTAGTAGTAGGCGCTGCCGTGCTCGCCGTCATTGGCACGCCGCCGGTCGACCGTGACGTGCCCTGCGATACCAGTCCGGGGGGCTTGTTGAGGACGATCACGCCCCGGTCGATGTACAACACGCCCGGACTCGGAAGGCTGACGCGACCCTGAGCCAGCGTCGTCGCCGACACGGTCCGAATCACGGTACTATACATCCGAATCGGTCTCGGTCTCGGTCCCGGTCTCGATCCAGACCCACTACCGGCATGACCCCCCGCAGCACGACCGACTCCGAGTCGGGGGAGGGCTTTTACCGATCTACAGTTGCAGTTGGTTTTGCTCAGGTTTAATCCCATTGGCTCGCTTTGGGGTGTGGGCGGGTATGTGAGACTCCTTTTGCCGCCCAAACAGGCACAATCCCGATTGGTATTTGAACTTGTTTGTAGAAAGAAATCTAGCCCCTGGACACTCCTCCTCATAAGTGGAATGATCCGGGGCTGTGACTCTCTGAACCCTTTCCTCCATCAGGTAATGTGCGCAACGAAATGTCCATGCCCTAACACAGGTGCTTCTGAAGCAGACTTAGCCAGAGTTGGGCGACTTTGAACGGCATTCGTCTTTCAGCCGCATAATATATCACAATACTCCACATGTGGACCCTTTTTCAGGAATGGTAGGATGTGTTTAATTTTACAGAGGCAGAAGATGGCTACGAACAACCCCCAGCTCCGGGCTGGCTGTTACGACCTGGCTGGCTTATTATGTCCTACAGGTGGGATTCTGAAGGTCTGTACAGTATGTACTGTGCCGTGGAACGCGGAATGAGGGATGAGGACGAGCGCACGGTTATGTCCCCGATCCCCTGTTCTATGACGGCGGTTTAGGGTACTGATCGAGCTCACGGGTGGGCCTGGGAGTGTTTGCTGTCCCGTTGACCCGGATAGCGGGGTGCGCAATGACTGGCATGGCATTCTTTCTAACGAGGGGAACCTTCATTCATATCTTGTGTTACGTCCGCAACACTGCACATTGAACCGAATGACATTCATCTCCGAGTCCGCCCATCACGATATCGATTAACGCGCTGAGACAGCGTGCCGTGCTGAATGAAACACAGTACAGTACAATAATAATAACACACGGTGCGGTTCTGCAACCAAGCGGTGTTTTATTATTTCTCACCAGGGGATGGGGTTCGCAAACTCAAATCTTCCCAACTCAGAGGCGCTCTGCCTCTTTGGACTCGATTCATACCAGCGATCACAAGTTTGTGTAATAATTTTCGTTGATCAGCGCCCACACTCTTTTGTCAGATCAGAATTCCCGCAATGTTCTGTTATTCTGCGGCGAAGGACCCGTCCTCCTGGAATATATTACTGCCGCCCTTGGCGCTGGGCTATGTTGCGAGCGGTCGGTCCAGTGCCAGTGGACGCTCGTAGGGCGATAGCCACTGAAGCTTAAGGCCCAAGATTGCATCTCTTGAGCTTTCATCCCAACACATAAAATTAGGGATGACATACATTGATACCCCTGAACGGCGCCGTTCGACCCTGTGAAATGGGTGATATATGGTAGAACACTTGGCGCTCCGCTCGCCATTCCTCCTTGCCACAGAAGACCGTGCACACGTCAACGTCGTTAGAAATAGAACGGTGTCTATATACAGTACAATCTATAGTCCGAGGTAAACTTTCTCCAGGTAGGTAAATGAACATACTGGCATGGCATTTGTTAAGTTACACTATGCATCGAAAAACCCAACCGCGCTGTCAGTGCGGGACGATGCGTGCCAGTCCTCTAAGGCCACGATGGCTCTCGTACCCGGTTAGAGGTACGGAGACTTGGCATTAGCAAAGACAGCAGGTCTATCAAAGTTCGTGACTGATAAACAAGGAGGATCATGCGCGCAGTGGGGTCATGGGGTTGAGGAAAGCCGCTTGGCTTATGATCTCATATGGTGGAGTCACGTTCCGCAACTCCACCTGGTCCATGAAAGGGAGGGGCTGTGTACTCTCGCGCAGCAAGCCTGTGCAGATGGCTGAGTCGAGATGAGCCTGTGTCGTCATCTCGAACGGCGCTCGCATGATAACGATTTCCTCGAACAGTGGCGCTGCTGGCTTCCCACCTAAGGATAAAGACATGTCACGGTTCAAGACACGTCGTGAGAAATTGAAAAAAAAAAAGGGTACCGACGTATGTGGTGGTGCAGAAGGTGGGTGGTGAGTCACGTAGGTCCAGCTCGTTCCCGTCCTCAGTGGAGGAGGCATACTCGAATCGGCCTCGGGCTCGTGCTTCACGCGTGCAAAGTCCTGATTGTGCGAGTCAAACGTGGCGTGTGTATGATGCCCCGAAGTCGGAAGCAGCGAGGAGTGCGACGGCGGGGGCGGAGTCGCAAGTGACTTTTGAGAAAACGTCCATGCGTCTGGAGGAAGACGCTGCGGACGCTCGGCGGAATCGCCCACTCGGATACGCGGTAGATACGAGAGCGAGGAGATGCGAGGAGTCGGTTGTGCCGGCGTCTGTTGCGGCGGAGTATATTGGCGCGATAGGTCGGCAAGCCAATGCCCTTCCTCTCTGCTGCGGGCATGGCGCGTCGACTTACCCACAGTTGCTATGCCGATGTCCGCAGGCATGTATG
>Ga0137397_10000374_pt1 | contig 30518 bp, 28 predicted proteins | sample czorhiz116metaG_FD_106658 | JGI IMG/M metagenome (GOLD analysis project Ga0137397, IMG submission 106658) | Vadose zone soil microbial communities from Angelo Coast Range Reserve, California, USA - czorhiz1.16 metaG | ecosystem: Environmental > Terrestrial > Soil > Vadose zone | place: USA... | reverse complement strand
TCGCTATGAAAAGCTGACCAAGAAAGAACGAATCAAACTCGATCGCGAACGCCTGGGTCTGGAAAAGGTGCTCTCAGGCATCAAATCCATGACTCGGTTACCTGATTCAGTATTCGTGATTGATGTGCGCAAGGAAGAGATTGCCGTCGCCGAGGCAAACAAGCTGGGCATTCCGGTAATTGCCGTCGTGGACACTAACTGTTCACCCGAGGGAATCGATTACGTGATTCCCGGCAACGATGACGCGTTGCGCGCCGTCCGTCTCTTTGCGTCTCGCATCGCCGATGCCGTGCTCGAAGGCCAACAGATGCTGACTGAAGGCGGCGCCACTACAGATGAGGCTCCTTCTCAGGAAAGCGCCGCGGCCGAAACCGCGGTGGAAGCTCCCCCGACTGCATCCGGCGCGGAGCCGGTTGAGGCTGCATCGCCAGACGAGACGGAGAACGAGACCGCGGAGGTCGTCGCCGCTAGATAAGCACCAGAGGCCGGACATCGATATATTGGCGAGCGCAGCCTTGAAGCGGAGTTCCGCCTGGCTGCGCGTTTTAATGAAGTAACATAGACTTTAGTCGGGTCCTGGTCATTTCATTAAGCCACAGACTGAAGTCTATGCTGCTAACCAGGAGAAATAAGGAATCATGGCAGAAATAACCGCAGCCGCGATCAAGGCGCTGCGCGAAAAAACCGGGACCGGCATGATGGACTGTAAGAAAGCCCTCACTGAAGCCGGAGGTAACGAGGAACGCGCGATCGAGATTCTGCGCGAACGTGGTTTGGCATCGGCCAAGAAAAAGGAAGGCCGGGTGGCTGCCGAAGGCGTTGTCGGCTCGTATATCCATATGGGCGGCAAAGTTGGAGTGCTGGTCGAAGTAAACTGCGAGACGGACTTCGCGGCTCGCAGCGAAGAGTTTCAGCAACTGGTGAAAGATACGGCTATGCACATCGCCGCAGCGGAACCACGCTATATTTCGCGCGAAGAAGTTGCGGCCGAAGTCCTCGATAAGGAACGAGAGATTGCTCGCGCTCAGGCGAAAAATGATCCTAAGAATGCCAGCAAGCCCGAGCAGGTCATCGACAGGATCGTAGAAGGCCGCTTAAATAAGTTCTTCGAAGAAGTCGTCCTGCTCGATCAACCTTTTATTAAGGATCCCGCGAAGACAGTAGGTGAGTTGGTTACGGACAAAATCGCCAAGATCGGCGAGACCATCACCATCCGGCGATTCGCCCGCTACAAAATGGGCGAGGGCCTGATAAAGCGTGACGACGACTTCGGCGACGAAGTGGCGAAGCTGGCGGGAAGTTAGTCGAATTACTTAGCGAGCTTTGCGCCCTATCTGAATTTCTCGCAAACGCGCCAGGACGCAAAGAAAAGCGAGTCCTATTTATTAATGAGCACCGAAACTCAAAACCAGCCAGCCTACCGCCGCGTGCTCTTGAAGATCTCCGGCGAAGCCCTAATCGGCGAGCAGACTTTCGGAATCGACGTGAATGTCGCGCGTTCGGTAGCCGAAGAGATCAAGCAAGTGCACGACCTCGGTGTCGAAGTGGCTGTGGTCGTGGGTGGAGGCAATATCTTCCGCGGCGTTTCCGCGAGTGCCGGCAACATGGATCGATCTTCCGCTGACTACATCGGCATGCTCGCCACAGTAATGAATGCCGTCGTGCTACAGGACGCGCTGGAAACAACCGGTGCCCAAACGCGCGTGCTCTCGGCGATCGATATTCCTCAACTTGCCGAACCTTTCGTCCGGCGTCGCGCAATTCGGCATCTGGAAAAAGGCCGCATAGTGATCTTTGCCGCCGGCACCGGAAATCCCTTCTTCTCGACTGACTCAGCAGCCGCGCTCCGCGCTCTAGAGATAAAAGCTGAAGTGATTCTGAAAGCCACTAAAGTCGACGGCGTCTATTCGGCAGACCCAATGAAAGACACCTCCGCGACGCGGTTCGACTGTATTACTTACCAGGAGGTGCTTGAGAAGCAGTTGAAAGTGATGGACGCCTCGGCAATCTCTCTCTGCATGGACAACGATCTGCCGATCATCGTCTTCAACATGCGGAAGTCCGGAAACATCGTCCGCGTGGTGCGCAGCCACGCCGGTATCGGCACGCGTGTCTGCCTGGAAAAGCCGCCCGGGCAGTGAATTGCGAAGTAATCAATTTAAAATCCAATAGCGCGTCTCCGGGTTAAATCGGATCTGCGCGCCCTGGTTCCCGGACGCGAAATCCTACTTTACTATTCTCGATTTACGATTTACGATTCACGCCCTTCTTGATTCGACACTACGGAGTTCGTCATGACTGAAAAAGACGTCATCAAGGAAACCAAACCGCGTATGGAAGCCGCGATCGAGGATGTGCGTCGTAAGCTGGCCACCGTGCGTACGGGTCGCGCCGCGGTTAGCCTTTTGGACGCCGTGACAGTTGATTACTACGGCACTCCGACGCCGCTGAATCAAATGGCTTCAGTGCATGCACCCGAGCCCCAGATGCTGACAGTGCAGCCGTGGGATCCCACCCAGATCGGAAACGTCGAGAAAGCTATTCGCGCCGCCGATCTCGGCTTGAACCCCTCGAACGACGGCAAACTGGTGCGCATTCCGATTCCTCCTCTAACTGAGGAACGACGCAAGCAATTGGCGAAGCAGGTTCATGAAATTGCCGAAGAACACCGCACCGCCATCCGGAACATTCGTCGTGACGAGAATGACAAGCTGAAGAAGATGCTCAAGGACAAAACGATTTCGGAAGATAACGAGCGTGACGGTCTTGATGAAGTGCAAAAGCTGACGGACACCTACATCTCGAAGATTGACGATCTGTCAAAGTCAAAAGAGCACGAAATCATGAGTATTTGATGTCCGACAAACTTTAGTTTGTCGCACCCGCCTGCGATGTAATGAAAAGCGACAAACTAAAGTTTGTCGGACATTTATGATCATTGCTCTCGCCTTATCCTTGATTGCCATTGCGAGCGGCACGGTTCTCACTTACACCTACGACGAGGACGCGCCGCTCGCTTCGCGTGTATGCAGCGGCGCCTGCATCGGCTTTGCCCTGCTTGGTCTGCTGGGTTTTGCTCTGGCGCTCGTATTCGAGCTGACCGCACCGGCTTTGATCGCGACGGCATTTCTGCTGGCCACACCGTTATTTCTACTGGTGGATGCTGAGCGTCGTACTCAAGTAAGCACCGACATCGACAGTGCAATACAGGCCATCAGCCGCGCCATCTCGAGGCCGGATCGCTGGGCGTTCATCTATTTCTTTTTTTATGCGGGTGTCGCGGTGGTCGCGTGGTTGGTGTTCGCGCGCGCGATGTTTGAAAAACCGGATGGGATTTACACTGGCGTCCTGAACAACTATGGCGACCTGCCGTTTCACCTGAGCGTAGTCTCGCGCTTTGCCTGGGGCCAGAATTTTCCGCCTGAAGATCCGACCTTTGCCGGCGTGCGTTTCACCTATCCGTTTGTTACCGACTTTATCTCGGCAATGTTCGTGCGCGCCGGCGCTGGTCTGCGCGATTCAATGTTCATTGAGAATTGGATCCTCGGGGTAGCGCTCGTCGGCGTGCTGCATCGTTTTGGACAGCAACTGCTGCGCAATCGCACGGCCGCGATCCTGACACCCGTGCTAGTGGTCTTGAACGGTGGCTTTGGTTGGTGGCTGCTGTTTGACGACGTGAAGAAAACTGGAAAGGGAGTGTTCCAGGTTCTGGCACACATTCAACACTCGTACACAATTCTTCCCGAAGCTGCCGAAGGTTGGCGCTGGGGGAATGCCGTCACCAGCCTGCTCGTTCCACAGCGTGGATTTCTTCTGGGCATCCCGCTGGCAGTGATTGTATTCACTCAATGGTGGGCCGCGTCGCGCAGCGACGGTGAAGGAAAAAGTAAAAAGGTAAAAGGAAAAAAGGATGAGCGCGGAAAGAAACTGGGAGCCGCGTCGAGGGAGAGTGAAATAGCCAGATCTACCGACGCAGGTTCTTCCCTTTTTCCTTTTTCCTTTTTTCTTTTGCCTTCCGCGAAACGCATGCTTGCCGCCGGATTCGTCGCCGGTCTGCTGCCACTGGTGCACGCACATAGTTTTATCGCGGTAATGGGCGTGGGCGGATGCCTGGCACTAATAAACTTCAAAAGATGGCGGGAGTGGCTGACCTTTTTGGTCACCGCTTCACTGATCGCATTGCCGCAGTTGCTCTGGTCGACCCACGGCAGCGCGGTCAAAACCAGCGCTTTCATCGGATTTCAGTTTGGCTGGGACAAAGGTGACGCAAACTTTTTCTGGTTCTGGTTCAAGAACACCGGCTTATTCATTCCGCTGCTGATTGCGGCGCTGCTGTGGAAGCGCGATAACTACCTGGTGTCCCGCCGGCTGCTGTTTTTCTATCTGCCGTTTCTGCTCTGCTTCATCATTCCGAACATGGTGAAGCTGGCGCCGTGGATTTGGGACAACGTGAAAGTGCTTTTCTACTGGTGGATTGTTTCGGCGCCGATTGTCGCGCTTTTGCTGGCGCGGCTTTGGGAAAGTAACGGTTGGAACCGCGCCTTGGCGGCGGCCCTGTTCGTAGTGCTGACGCTGGCCGGAGGTTTGGATGTATTCGCTCTGGTGACGAGACAGGGCGAATATCAGGAATTCGATCGGGACGGCGCTGACTTTGCCGAGATGATCAAGCAGCAGGCGCCGCCGCGGGCCACCATCCTGCACGCGCCGGTTCACAACACGCCGGTGTTTCTAACCGGAAGGCGTTCGCTGATGGGCTATCCCGGACACATCTGGACGCACGGACTGGATTTTGGTGCGCGCGAGACGGACATTAGGAAGATTTACGCCGGCTCGCCCGACGCCGCCGCCTTGCTCGCGAAATACGGCGTCGACTATGTTGTAATCGATCCACAGGAACATTCGTTGATGCCGGTGAACGACGCGTTCTTCAGTCGTTACCGGGAAGTTGCAAAGATAGGTGAGTACCACCTCTACAAAATCACGCCGTAAGAAACAGCGGGCTGCGGGGAAGAAGGAAAGTGTAGCTGCGGCACAGAGGCCCCGCGAACCAGGCGCGCCGGCTGAGGCAGCCGAACTTTCTCAGCGCGTGTGGCGTCTGTCTTCTGCGGCGATCCTGATCGTTGGCGCCTTTCTACGTCTTTATAATCTTTCCTTGGTGCCGCTGCATCATGACGAAGGCGTCAACGGGAATTTTCTCATGACCCTCGTCCGCGAGGGCAAGTACACCTACAACCCGGAAAACTATCACGGGCCGACGCTTTATTATTTCTCAGCCATCATTCCCTGGCTGGCCCGATTTTTCGGCGGAAAGACTTTCGGCGACAACTACGGACTAACCACCTTCAATATTCGCCTGGTCACGGCCGCCTTTGGTATTGCGACGATCGGTCTCGTATTGCTGCTGCGGAAACGTCTGGGCACAATCGGCGCGTTGACGGCCGCGGCGCTGATCGCGATCTCGCCGGGCGCAGTTTATCTCTCGCGCTATTTCATCCACGAGTCGTTGTTCGTCTTTTTCACGCTGGGTATTGTGGTGGCGGCTTTGAAGTATTACGACAGCGACCGCGCGGTGTATCTGATCCTGGCGTCAATCTCGGCGGCCTTACTGGTAGCGACCAAAGAGACGTGGATTATTAACGGCCCGGTGCTGCTGATCGCGCTCATCACGACCGGCCTGTACTTTAAACTCCGCGAACGGCTAAGCGGAAACCCGGTCGCCCAGGAATCCGCCGACGAGAAAGGCGGAGTACTTGATCGATTTGGCGGGCCCATTCCCGTCGCGACTGTCGCGCTGGTGGCGCTGACGATTTTCATTGTAGTCAACGTGCTCTTCTATTCATCGTTTTTCACCAACTATCCCAAAGGCGTTAGCGACGCGTTTCAGACTTTGAAGCTTTGGCGGCATCGCACGCACGAGCACGCCCATCCATTCCTGCAATACTTTGAATGGCTGAGACAGATAGAATCGCCGCTATTGTTGCTGGGCGCAGCCGGAGCCGCGATTGCAGTCTGGCGCGGAGACAATCGCTTTGCTTTGTTCGCGGCGCAGTGGGCTTTCGGACTACTGGTGGCGTATTCGCTCGTGGAATACAAGACGCCGTGGATATCCTTGAACTTCATCGTGCCTCTGGCCATCGTGAGCGGCTATGCACTCGATCAACTTTACCGAAGATTTACAGAGCCCTGGTTGCCGCTCGCGCTGGCCGGCGGCGCGATTGCGCTTCTGTTTTATGGGCGCCTGGTTAAGCTCAAAGACATCAATGAGGGCATTCGTTCGGGTGTCACATGGGATTTCGACTTTTCGAAATACTGGCTCGCGATAGCGGCCATTCTCCTCCTGGCCATGTATGCCGGATATGTCCTCTATTCCAGATATGATCGACCAAAAATCTCTCAGCACTTCTACGTTGCCGCCGCAATCGCAGTCGCTGTACTTAGCTATCAAATGTACCAGCTCAACTTCGTACACTACGACGACGATCAGTATCCGTATGTCTATGCGCACACACGGCGAGAGACGCTGGCGATGCTCGCCGAGGTTGACGGCATTGCGAAACGTCTGAAGACAGGCAATGACACGGGCGTCGCTTTGGTCTCGCCGGATTACTGGCCCCTGCCGTGGTATTTCCGCGATTACAAACGCGTCGGCTATTACCAGCAGATCGTACCGACAAACGAGCCTGTGATAATCGGCTCAAAGGCCCAGGAGGAACAGCTTAAGGCTACCTACGGCGATCGTTATCAATTGATCAATTCCGGAGTTGACGATGGGGCCTATGCGCTGCGGCCGGGGGTGGATCTGCTGTTGTATGTTCGCAAAGACGTGGCGCAGTGATTTGGAGTGCGCCGACTTGTCGGCGCTTTGGATCGTTTTCGCCCCTCTCCCACCGGGAGAGGGGTTGGGGAGAGGGCGCGAAGCGTGGAGACAAGCGGCCCACGCTAACACTCGCCTGTCGCTACAGGGATCAATCAAAAGCGGCGTCGCGCTCCGCTTGCCGTCGCACTCCAAATAAAGGCCCGTTTGCTCGGCTCAACTAACGTCAGTAGACTGTGACCATAATGGAAATAGGCGAGCACTTGAAGGACCTATGAAAGGAAAAAGAAAAGAATCAGAGCTCGAAGATGAAATGAGACCTGAATACGACTTCAGCAAGCTCAAATTTGTAGGTCGGGGAATCTACGCTGAACGATATCGCGCCGGTACAAGGATCTTTCTGTTGGAACCTGACGCGAGAGAAGTCTTTTCTGAAGAAAAGTCGGTTAAACTTGAAGACGTCACTGAATAAGACAACAGCCAGAGACTTCTCAGTTTTGGTCTATGCACTGGGAGTGGACGAGAGTGATTTACTCGATTACCTCAACTGGTGCTTACTTGAACACCTTGTAACAACCTTTTCAGAAGACAAGAGCTGGATATTAGGCCTACGCTCTGTACCCACCGGATTGTCTCAGTTCAAAGACGCAGTCGAGAAAAGGACCAGACTAAAGTGGGATGTGGAAAACATTAGCAGACTCTATGACCGAGTAATTAAGGCGATTGAAAGACACTACAGGAAACCGATTACCTACGAAGAACTGATTCGTCTGCTGATCAATTCACCTTTGAGGTGCTCGAATTCATCTTGTGGCAAGGCTCCTCCCGAGGTCAAGTTGCACATCGATCATTCGATCCCAGCCTCCAAAGGCGGTGACTCTAAGTTTGAGAATCTGAAGTTTCTTTGTGAGCAGTGTAACCTGTCCAAGTCTAACAAGCTCGAAAGGAGTGGCATATGGCTGACATTAGAATCCCTGCAACCGTTCTAAGGCAGAAGGACAAGGAACTGTATTTATTCAAGATGAACTCTACTCTCTTGAGGAGGATTACTTACGTCACGCCACGTTCGAAGGAGAACCCCGACGAATTGCAGCGAGTCTACAGTGAATCGCGGGCACGCGAGATTGGCTTATGGATACAGGAGGAGAACTCGCTATTGCCGAACGCAATTGTTTTAGATCTGAAGGATGAGGTTCAAATAGAGCCGACAGCCAATCCTGACGTGGTTACAATAACCATACCGGACCCGGACAAGGTCGCTGAGCCAAAAATCGCATACATCTTGGACGGCCAGCATCGCGTGAAGGGATTTGAACACGCTGGAAGCACTGAGTTCGATTTGGCTGTAATTGCCGTTCACAACATTAATGAGAACGTGCGCGGAAAAATCTTCATTGATATTAATTCAAAGCAGGTGAAGGTCGACGAGCGGCTCTTGCTTGATTTGATGGCCGGAACCAAGAGTCTTGCTCAAGATGATGAGAGGGTCTATGAAGTGATCAAGGGCCTGGACCGGAGTACAGATTCACCCTTGCGAGACAAGATACAGTTTCTGCCGGAGGACAAAAACAAATGGGTGAAAAACACAAACCTCTTCAAAAACCTAAAGCCGCATATCGCAAACGGCGGAGTTCTCTATAAAAAGACTACCGGGCAACAAATTGGGATTTTTTCTGCCTATTTCTCGGCATTCAAAGCGGTTTTTTCGGACGAGTGGGGAGACTCGAAAAACTATATATTGACTCGTAATCAAGGAATCGAATTGATGTGTGGGATTTTCCGGGAGATAAAGCACCGCTGCGATCTTTTCGAAGGACAACAGTATAACAAGACGTCTTTTACAAATCAGGTGAGCATTTTGCGAGGGAAGAAACTAGTAATCCCTCTGAAAGACAATCAGAGTCTAAACATACTAATCGATTGGAGGCGATTGTAAATATTCTGAACAGCGATTAGTTAGCCGATTCTCAATCTTATGATGCGTCTTCCCAAATTCGATTACCGCACGCCGCGCTCCATCGCGGAGGCGGTAAAGATTATCGGCGACGCCGGGCCCGAAGCGCAGTTTGTCGCCGGCGGGACCGATCTCTATCCGAATATGAAGCGCAGGCAACAGACGCCGCGCACGGTTATCTCAGTCATGCGTCTTCCTGAACTGAACCAAGTGACAGGGGCCGGAGTTCAGGGGTTGGTAATTGGGGCGTCAGTCACGCTGACGGATATTTGTGAGAACGAGATTATCAAACGCGACTATCCGGTAGTCTCAAGCGCCGCGCGCACCATCTCCACGCCGATCCTGCGCAACATGGGAACGATTGGCGGCAACCTCTTGCTGGATACGCGCTGCAATTACTACGACCAGAACTACGAATGGCGCAAAGGCATCAATTTTTGTCTCAAGAAAGACGGCGACGTTTGTTGGGTGGCGCCCGGCAGCTCGAAATGCTGGGCCGTGCAGTCTTCCGATCTGGTGCCGGTGATGGTGGCAATCGGCGCGAAGTTTCGTCTGGCTTCGACTCTGGGCGAGCGGATGGTTGACGCGGCCGGATTCTATAACGACGACGGCATCGACTATCTCAAGAAGCGGCCCGACGAATTGCTGGTAGACATTCATTTGCCGCCGACGAACGGCTGGCGCGCTTCGTATCAGAAGCTTCGCCGCCGCGGCGCTTTCGATTTCCCGGTCCTCGGCGTAGCGGCATGCATCCACTACGAAAGCGCTCACGATAGCAAGCAGAGTGTCAGTACCGGGAGCGGTAGCGACCGGGTTATCGCTGACGCCAGAATCGTCCTCGGCGCGATCGCGCCCTCACCCATACAGGTAACGGAAGCTGAACGAGAGTTGATCGGCCAGCCGTTTGACGATGATCACATTCAGGCCGCCGCCGAAGCCTGCTATAACAAAGCACGGCCGCTGGATAACACTGATTTCGTAATGAACTGGCGCAAACAGATGACCCGGCAGTACACGCTGCGCGCCTTAAGAGAATTACTGGCCTGATTAACCACAAAGACACTAAGTCACCAAGAAAACCTTTTCACCATTTCGGGTTTGAATTCTTTGTGTCTTGGTGTCTTTGTGGTTATCTTCTTCGCGTGAATGAGATCGCCGCTATCCTTCTCGCCGCCGGGCGCTCTCGCCGCATGGGCGCGTTCAAGCCGCTGCTGCCCTTCGGCGAGACCACGGTGATTGAAAGTTGCCTCAACAATCTGCGTACAGCCGGAATTGAAAGCATCGTCGTAGTCGTGGGACATCGCGCCGAAGAAGTCCGGGCACAACTAAGGAATCTAAACATAACCTTCGCCTTAAATCCCGATCCAGACAGCGAGATGAGCGCTTCCATCGCCCGCGGAGTCGAACTGATCAACTGGAACGCAAAGGCGTTACTCATTAGCCTGGTCGATCATCCGGCTGTGCCTTCTGACGTCATCACTCTGCTAATCAACGAATGGAATCAAGGCGCCAAATTCATTCAGCCGGAATACCACGGTCGCGGCGGACATCCTGTCTTAATTGATCTAGTCTATCGCCACGAACTCCTGACGCTGGATCCCCGGAGAGGTTTGCGCGCGGTGTTCGCCGCACATCCCGAGGAGGTGCGGCGCGTGCCTGTCGATTCGCCTTACGTTGCGCGAGATATGGACACGTGGGAAGATTACCTGCGGCTGCACCAGGATGTCTTTGGCGCCGCGCCGGCGCGTATTTGAGCGATATTCGGCCGGTTATCAGCCAAGTCCAACGAGACCGCCTCCAGGCTCATCTAAGCCGTGTTGCATGGTCGTCTAACGCCAGGTGTAAGGCAGACGACGAACAAAGGAGCTTTAATGTTAACCAATATTCGAAGAGTCGGTGTGGTCGTTACCTTTCTCTTCACGCTTACCGCGTTCGCTTCAGTTCCGGCCTGGGCCCAGGATCGAACGGCGGATTTTTCTTTCCGCGCCGTCGACGGCCCGGCGGTGACGTCCGAGAGCTTGCGCGGCGAGGTGGTCGTGCTGGCGTTTGGCGCGTCGTGGTTGCCGCTGACCAAAAATCAGATGGAAGCTGTAAAGAAACTCGCCGATCAATACGCTGGTCGAGGCGTCGCTGTTTATTGGGTTAGTACTGAATCAGAGTCTCCGAAATCGAAGAACTACGCTTCGGATGAACAACTTCGCGAATTAGCCCGCAAATATAAAGCGGCAGTCCTGCGAGATCCGGATGGCGTGGTTTCGAAGAAGCTGGGGGTCGATCAGTTACCGTCGGTGGTGATCATCGATAAGCACGGGAACATTGCCGCCACGATCGGTGGTATGGATCCGAACGCGAACCTGGCGACTCAGTTGTCGGCACGATTGGATAAGATCTTATAACCACCCTAACAATTGGCTCACTCACGGTCGGGCTTCTGCCATGATCAGCTCATAAAGCAAACGCACCGGCAAACCCACGACATTGGAATAGTCGCCTTTGATTCCTTTGATGAATCGTGCCCCGAGCCCCTGGATTGCGTAGGCGCCGGCCTTGTCCATGGGCTCGCCGGTGGCAACGTACCAACCGACTTCAGCTTCGTCCATCTCAGCGAACCTCACTTCGGTAACTTCATGAGCGACCCGCGGCTGGCCAAACTTTCCGTTGAAGACTGCGACTCCCGTTAACACCTGGTGCCAGCGACCCTGCAACAGTCGCAGCATCCGACGCGCATCTTCCTCGTCACGCGGCTTTCCCAGAATCTCTCCATCGACAACCACTACAGTATCAGCGCCCACCACCGTCGCGCCAGTAACGTGCGGAGTCACGACCTCGGCTTTGGCCCGCGCAACTCTTTTGACGTATGTTGGCGCGTCCTCGTGACCATGACGTGATTCGTCGATGTTCGCGGGCAGGGCCTCAAACGACCAGCCGGCGGCGCGCAGGATTTCTGCGCGACGCGGACTTGCTGAGGCAAGGATGAGCTTTGGCATCACGATCATTCGCATGTTCTCCGCTGCTGGCTACTTAAATCAACCATCTGAAGCCTACTAACTTGGTTGTTTCAGTTGTCTTCCATTAAACTGCAAAACTCGCACTGGCAGACTGTGTACACATTATTTGAGGTTCGGTTCTGCTCGGCAGTCTGAACGCGAAACCATGATTGACCTGGCCCGCTTGTTACCGAAACTTCTGAAAGCCACTGGGACAAATCCCGAGATGGCTGAAATCGCAGCGCGGATCGCCTGGACGCGCGCAGCCGGCGAAGGACTGCGTCCTCACGCGGTGCCGTTTAGACTTTTTCGCAAAACTTTGGTTGTTGCTGTCGCCGATCCGATCTGGCAAAAGCAACTACAGATGATGGCCGCCGAACTTCTGTTTCGGATCAATCAACTGCTCGATGGTCCGGTCGTTGACTTTATCGAATTCCGCATCGATCCGGCAACGGTCGCGAAGGCCCGCGCCAGGACCTGGCCAGACAAGGTTTCGTCGTCTGAAGGACGGACGCCGATTCCCGCGGAGGTGCTGGCAGCAGCCGGCAACATCACTGACCCTGACCTGCGGCAGCGCTTTGTGCGCGCCGCGGCAAACTGTATCAATCGACGAGAAGGAAAGCAGCCTTGATTTGAACCTGAACGATCATGCCTATTTCGGAAGCTGACATTGAAAAGATTGCCCAACTGGCTCATCTGGAGATCACCGCTGAAGAGCGCCGCATCTTTGCGCCGCAGATCGCTGAGATTGTCACCTATGTCGAGCAACTCAACGAAATCGACACCAGCGCCATCGAACCGGCTCTGGGCGGTTTGACTCCTGAAGGCGAACGGACGGAATCGTCAAGACCGGACCAGGTGCAACCGTGTTTGGGACAAGCGCTGGCACTCGATCAAGCCCCTGATCCGGCAGAGGGATATTTTCGCGTGCCGAAAGTGCTGGGCTGATTTCTGTTCAAGATCTAGAGGCTCATTTTGGAACAGCCACCACTTAAGTCATTGCACGCTGAGAGTTCGCTAAATCTGGTAAAGCTCGAACAGTTTCGTAAGCTATCCAATGAGCAGATCATGAATTCCCTCAAAGCAGGACAGTCGTGTTCTTTAAAGGCGAGACCCGATGGTACTCTTATCGAAGGTCATCATCGCATCAAAGTTTTGCGCGAGCGGGGAATCGACGTCGATTCCCTGCCGCGAGAGATCGTGCCAAAGAGTTAAGTATCTATGACCAATTATCTTATTGAAGGACCTTGGGCCGGCCAGCTTGCCATTGTTCCGCGTCCGCGTGGCGGCGATTGGCTGGACGATCAGATGCGCGCATTGAAAGATGCCGGTTTCGATCTAGTGGTATCGCTGTTAACCAGAGACGAATTGCAGGAACTCGGGTTAAATCGGGAAGCGGATCTTAGCCGGCAGCACGGGCTGCGGTTCTCCGAGTTTCCAATTCACGACCTTGGCGTTCCGGATTCACCGAAGGTAGCTCAGAAATTCATCGGCAAACTGCACGACGCTCTGGTGGCTGGGGAAAACGTAGCTATTCATTGTCGCCAGGGGATCGGAAGATCAGGTCTGATTGCTTCCAGCCTTTTGGTCATGTCAGGAATTGATCCGGCAACGGCGTTTCGGCTGGTGAGCGCTGCACGCGGATTGCCCGTTCCAGAAACTCCGGAACAGAGGGACTGGGTTGTGGAACTATCGCGAGAGTTTGCAGAGCCGCTAGCCGGAAGATAGACAAGCGCCTGAAGTTTCCTGTTGCCCATTATGTGCGAAAGTCTAATCAATCTCAGAGACTGTATCGCGCGTGGCGAGACTACCGCGCGCGTCGCGACGGAATCCTCGCTCGACGCGGCGGATAGGTTGAACGACACGCTCAACGCTTTTCTGGAAATCGATCGGGAGGGCGCGCTGAAACGCGCCGATACAATCGACGCGACAATGAAATCAAAAACCGCCGGCGAGGCGGAAGCGCTCCCGGCAATGCCTCTCGCGGGAATTCCCATCGCGATCAAAGACAACATCTGTGTGCGGGGCCTCCAGACCTCCTGCGGCTCGCGCATTCTGGGGCCTTACCATCCTCCCTACAACGCGACCGCGATCCAACGATTGCTCGACGCAGGTTCCGTGATCATCGGCAAAACCAACTGCGACGAGTTTGCCATGGGATCGTCCAACGAGAACTCAGCCTTTGGCCCAGTGAAAAATCCCTGGGACACTTCGCGTGTACCCGGCGGATCTTCCGGCGGATCGGCAGCGGCGGTGGCTGCCGGCATCGTTCCCGTGGCTCTCGGCTCAGACACAGGCGGATCGGTGCGCCAGCCCGCCTCGCTGTGTGGCGTGGTTGGAATCAAACCTACGTATGGCCGCGTGTCGCGTTACGGACTGGTAGCGTTCGGCTCGTCACTCGATCAAATCGGAGTGCTGGCGCGCGAGGCGCAAGACGCCGCCGCTCTGCTTCAGGTCATTGCCGGACGAGACCCGCACGATGCCACCAGTGCTGATGTGCCGGTACCGGAATATTCAGCTTTGCTGGACAAGGATATTACCGGAGTGCGCTTGGGCGTTTCGCGCGCCCTGCTGGGCGAAGGTCTTAACGACGAAGTGCGAGGCGCCGTGGTAAAGGCAATCGCGGTCTATCGCGATCTCGGCGCAGAGATTGTTGATGTCGATTTGCCGCATGCGAAATACGCGATCGCGGTTTACTACATCATTGCCACCGCGGAAGCGTCATCGAACCTGGCCCGCTATGATGGCGTTCGTTACGGCTTTCGCGCCGAAGAGGCGCCGGCGCTGCGCGACATGTATCGCCGGACACGTGATGAAGGTTTCGGCCCGGAAGTAAAGCGCCGGATCATGCTCGGCACTTACGTACTGTCGGCCGGTTACTATGATGCTTATTACCTCAAAGCGCAAAAAGTCCGCGCGCTGATGAGCGAGGATTTTGCGAAAGCATTCGAGAAATGCGATGCCGTGCTGACGCCCACCGCGCCAACGCCCGCGTTTCTTTTTGGCGAGAAGGTTGACGATCCTCTGGCCATGTACTTAAACGACATCTACACCGTCACCGCAAACCTCGCGGGCGTGCCCGGCATCAGCGTCCCGTGCGGACTTTCGAAAGATGGGCTGCCGATCGGCTTGCAACTCCTCGGTCCGTATTGGAGCGAAGTCAGGTTGCTGAATCTCGCGCACACATATCAGAAGACGCATCCGTTGAACGCGCGTCCCGCAGTTCATGCCTGACCTTTGAAAAGCAAACGGGCACCCTTAACTTGGGCGTTTCCTCGTTCACACAAACTGCTGTAGTGACGATTTCGGCCCTATGGCATCCACCAGCGATCGCGCGATCGACGTTCTCGCTTCTGATGTCGTTTCAAATCGTTACGCTCCTCTTTCTGATGGCGTCGCAGGGCTGCGCTGTTACCAAACTCTTCACGCTCCAGGCGCTGGTGAAGCTTCAGTTCGCGTTTCTCCTGCTTTTGATGACGCTTCCCAGAATCGCGCTGACCCCAATAGGGATCCTGGGCGTTCGCTGTGACAGCCAGTCCCAATACCAGCGACGAACCTAGTACAGTCGCGTGTGCTACCCGTTTTAGTGTCTTAACATTCCAGATCATACAAAACCTCCTTGCAAAGCGGAGTGTTACTCTTCAGATTCACCCGCGTTTCTCTCCGCATTGATATTCTTTCTGCCTTCGCGAGAAAAGACTCGCAAGTATTATTCCGACAACTGTTGTTTGAATCGAAAATCATTTGGACTTTTCTGTTAAGAACTGATTGCGAAATTCAGGTGAGCGCCGGCGAAGCTCAAGCCATTCGCGAAAAAGATTTGGCGTCTGAATCCAAACTGCCAGCCATTCCGCGATTTCGGCTTGTTCAGTTCGAGTCAGTTGATCAAGCGCTGGATTCTTGGCAAACGATTCCACTACTTGTCTGGCATCGACGGCTATCTTTCGCGCGCGCTGCAAGGTGTCTTTGTCTCCCGCTTGCTCTGATCTATCTCTTACCTCTGCCAGCCTCTTGATCAAGGCTTCGGCTTGCTTGAGCCGCAACGGCCCCCCGGCCACGAAAGCTTCGAAACTGCGGAATCTCTTCGCTTCCCTTCTAATTTTTGCGTGACGCCAGCGGGCGTCGAACTCGATCACTTCCGGATGCCGCAACTCGGCGCCTTCGTCGGCCAGTACGCGCGCGATCGCCGCCGGACTCTCGACGGCGGCCGCTCCGAACTGGTCGTGAATTGAACTTTGAATCTTTCGCAGTTCAGACGCGCCAACCATTACCCGGCCCAAATCATCCCACGCTGTGATTATCAGCTCTCGTTTAGTGCGCGCTTTTGAAATCGGTCGCGTCATTCGGCCGGCTCTGACTTTCCTGACAAAACTATACAAGATAGAATCGGATGCTGCCGCGAAGATGCTTTAACAACAGGTCCAGAGTCAAACTATGATCATCTCAGCCCACCACAGTAAACCGACATTGCGCGCCATTGTTCTGCTGGCCACGTTAATCGCTTCGGCTTCAATGGCGTCGGCCCAGGCGGGGCGCCTGACTAAGATTGACGTCGTGGGACTGAAGCGGATTCCGCCCGCCCAGGTGATCGCCGCCAGTGAACTAAAAATCGGACAAGCAGTCGATCCGAGCGTGCTGGACGCGGCGGCCACGAAGCTGATGCAGTCGGGCCTGTTCAAGAAACTGACTTACCGGGTTCGCGGCCGGGTTGGCGAGGTCACAGTAATTTTCGAAGTTGAAGAAGCGAATCGCAGTCTGCCCGTGGTCTTTGAGAATTTTGTCTGGTTCACCGACGAGGAATTGGCTAGCGCTATTCGCAACGACATCCCTTTCTTCAACGGCACTGCACCTGAAGCAGGCGACGCCACGGAAAAGATCGTCCAGTCCCTGCAACGTCTTTTGAACGAAAGGAAGATACCCGGCCGCGTCGAGGTCATGCCTTACACCGATCTGGCGAAGGGCACGCAGGAATTTCTGTTCACTGTGAGAGGTGTGAAGATTCCGGTGTGCTCGCTGAGCTTTCCCGGCGCAGAAGCGGTATCGGAGGCTGAGTTGATTAAAGCTTCGCAACCGCTGATCAATTCAGACTTCTCCCGAAAAGACATCAGCGCCTTTGCGACTTACACTCTGTTTCCTTTGTACCGCCGCCTCGGTCGGCTCCGCGCGCAGTTTCGGGAACCGGCGGCTGCAAAGGCAGAGAACCTGGCTAACTGCGTGGACGGCGTGACCGTCACCGTTCCCGTCGATGAAGGTATCGTTTATTCGTGGGCCAAATCCGATTGGACCGGAAATCAGTCTTTGTCGCCAACCGAATTGTCGGCCGCGCTGGGCATGAAGTCAGGGGAAATCGCGGATGGCAGCAGAATCGATGCTGGTCTTAAGGAAGTCCGCACTGCTTACGGCCGAAAAGGATATCTGGTTGTCCGGATCAAAGAATCTTCTCAGTTTGACGATTCAGCTCACTGGGTCAGTTATCAGTTCGCCGTTTCCGAAGGACCGCAGTATCACATGGGGAACCTGATCATCAATGGGATGGCGCCGGACCTGACGCAGAACTTAAAAGAGAGTTGGACGCTTCAGTCGGGGGCGGTGTTTGACGAATCCTATGTTGACGATTTCAGATTGAACGCGCTGCCGAGGTTTATCGGCACCCAGATGCAACGCTCACTTGCATTCCACGCCACCGCGCAAACTGTAACCAGACCTGACGCGCAGAAGCTGACCGTCGATGTCATTATCACGTTCAAGTGATCGGGGACAGAACCGGGAGCGGTAGCGACCGGATGCAACCACTTTCCATGTCGCTTGAGGCCACCTGCAGCGAAGCCCGCGCGAATCAGGGCCACAATGAAACCCGCGTCTCGGATTTGTTCTCCCGGATAGCGGCCGACTTCGCCACCAAACCCTTCTTTCCTCATCGCATTTTCAAACAAGGCGACGCGCAAACAATCGGCGCGCATTTCTGGCCCGGTCGCTGGCGCGCCCGCGACCGCACCGGCGACGAAGAGCGCCTGTTCCAAGTCGAGCCGGGCAGTCAGGTTCTGGCTCGCTGCCGCTGGCAACCGAATCGCGCGGAACATCCTACGCTGTTGCTGTGGCACGGCATGGAAGGATCGAGCGCCTCTGGTTACATGCTGATCACGGCCGACAAGGCTTTCCGTGCCGGCTTTAATGTCATCCGGCTTAACTTTCGCAATTGCGGCAACACCGAGCATCTTTCGCCAAAGCTTTACCACGGCGGCCTGACCGACGACCTGCGCGTGGTAATTGACGAATTGATCGCCGGCGACGGTCTGTCGCGTATCGCTATCGCCGGCTTCTCTTTGGGCGGCAACATGGTCTTGAAGCTGGTGGGTGAATATGGAGAAAACCCGCCGAGTGAAATAAAAGCCGTCTGCGCCATCTCGCCTTCGATCGATATGCGCGCCGGATCGGAACTGTTGATGAAACGACGCAATTGGATCTATCAACGGGATTTTCTGCGGCGTTTGAGACAGCGTATCAGGATTAAGAAAAAACTGTTTCCCAATCTTTATGACTCGAACGGTCTGAACCGCGTCCGCACCATCAAACAGTTTGACGACCGTTACGTCGCGCCCGCATTCGGCTTCGCCAGTGCCGACGATTACTACGCGAAAGCCAGTTCGTTTCCCTACATTGGCCGCATTCGCGTGCCTACACTGATCATTCATGCCAAAGACGATCCGTTCGTCCCCTTCGCGCCGCTGCGCGATCCGTCGATAGCTGCAAATCCTTACGTGCTGCTGATGGCGACAAAACACGGTGGCCACGTGGCATTCCTGTCGGCAAATCCAAAGGAGCGATTCTGGGCAGAAAATCGTCTGGTTGAGTTTTGCCAGATAGTTAGCGCTAAGCAATAATCAGTCGGCGTAGCCAACGTGAAGTTGGGCCGGTTTTGAAAGAGATTCCAATAAACTGCTTGATTTCTTGCAAGGAAGCGATATACTCCCGCGCCGTAAGCCCTCGCAGCTTCTGGTTCTCAGTTAACATCCCAACCCAAGAGGTGACAGGATGGCCCGTAAACGGCGAATCTCAGTGGTTCGTGAAACCGCCCGGCAATGCCTCGCAGGACTTAAATTCATAACCCATCGCTTGATTTCGGCGACAACCTTAACGCCCCAGCTTCCGGGCGCTTCGCGACGAGATTCAAGATCTTTGACCCTTAATCCGACGTTGAGGCACTCGGGCTAAGTTCGACCTGTCCGCTGCTGAATGTTTGGAGGTTAAATGAGCAACTCAAATCCCCCGTCCACCGATTCGTCCGCTCACGTGGACTTTTCCAAGACGAAAAAGGTAGTGATCACCGATCTGGCGATCAGAGCGGTCTCGGCCGTTGCCGTGGTTGCCATCGGAGTCGTGTCTTTCTTCATCCAACAGCACCTCCAATCGGCGCAGGCAACCGTCGCTGCCAAAGAGAAGACACAGCAGGAAGCCGCGAACGCGCGTGACGAGGAAGAGCAGGCTTACTTGCCGTGCTTCCGTGGTATTTCAGAAGTAGATCTAGCGCTCGAAGAAGTTTCCGCTCAGTTCGGTTGGCCAACGTATACCAAGGATGAAGCCGATCGCGAAAACCGGCTGGGGACGCGGCTCGCTTACATCGCCGACTCTCTTTACTTTCCGGCAGCGGCGAAACAGGGCGGACCGGAAATCCAAATTCTGACGGCTGCCGACAACGCACGCAAGAATGAGCTTGCCCCGGGAGAGGGTCAGAAGATTTCTCTAACCGTCGAAGACGCAGTTCGCATGCTTTCAGAGGTGTTGCGAATCGCGCCGATGCTGTGGCAAATGAATCAAAAACCAAATCTAACCGTCCTGGTGAAGAACGGCTCTCTTGAGTTTGACACGCCTGATGGCAAGTTTGTCGACTCAATACCGCTCGAGGAGCGGACGGTGCCGGCGTTTAAGCAGTGGCTAAGTCCGATGAAGGCGCATGACCTTTATACGGACGTCGACGTAACCGGCATGGCGGACGAGATTGGCAGACAACTTGCGGACATCGCCAAGGCAGAAATTCGGCAGCACCCGAAGCTGGCGGATAAGTACGTCGTGATCAGGAGCGATGTCCTTCGTGGCCGACAGGAACTGCTGTCGCTGGCAAAGTGATTTGTGTTTGAGGCACGTCGAAAGCACTGGCTACACGCGCAAGAGCGAACGCAAGAAACCAGAGGTGAAAAGCGGCTGCTGCTCCAAGCCACCAACGCCTTAAGCTGATCTCTGATTGGTGACTCGGCGCGCGGTGGAGGTAAGCGAGGGGCCTCCATCGCACGAGTCAGCTTCGACTATTGACGATTTACGGAGGAGACGAAATGCGATATCTGATAGCCATCATAATCCTTTTGTTAGGTCTCTACGTGGCAGTAGCAGGTTATGTCGGGGCGAAGAGTCTCCAGCAAGACGCGGTCAAAGACTCCACAACGTTAAAAAACACGATTGAGTATCACGGTAATACCTTTCAAACCGTAAAGGACTTATTCGCTTTTATTGACCATGAGCGCGATCGTCGTTTCTTCGGATGGATTTTCGCGATTCCTGAGAGCATGGTCTTGCTTGTGGGGGCGATGGCTACCGGCCTTTTTGGGGCGCGCTTCGCGTATTGATCTTGGCAATTAAGTCACGCCCGGGATTTCTCCAAGTCTTCTTTGAACCAATTATCGGATTAGGCATTGCCGTTGTCCTGTTCTTATTCTCTCTCACAGTACCGTCTGTGTTCGGCACCGGTCCTATTCAGCCTTCGCCTAAGACAGTACGCCCGGAGACTGTTCTGCTGTTTTGCGCGTGCGGCGGGATCTTTTCTGAAAGCGCTTACCATTGGATCGAAGGTCTAGTGCGTCGTTTTGTTTTCAATGCCGCGCCCACTCCTCCCAAGGGAGGTAGTCATTAGGACTTTGTGGTTCGCAAATAAAAGTGGAGGAATACCATGAGAAGACTAGTCTTTTCATTAGTCCTTGTTTTAGGCCTTACCGGCCCTGTATCGGCTCAAAAGTTTCAGAAGCATGAAGGACTTGAAAGCGGGTTCTACGAGTTGACCATACATAGCAACAAGTTTCAGGAAGCGAAGACTGTCGTAGTGCATCTGCGCCGCAAAGGTGACTCCTTGGAGTTGGTTGATCCCTTAACGAGCACCAAATACAAATCCAAGATTGTTGAATACCGAGGGTGGGGGATGCAGGCATGGGCTTTAGAAACCGCCAGCTTCGAATTAGCCGATTCAAAATCAACATTGTCACCCGGTTCGCGTATCAGCTTTGCCTCCATAGATAAAGGGCGTCTGATGGGCACATGGGAATATAAGGACGAGCAGGCGCCAGTCCAGATTCGAGCCGTTACCGTTTTGTGGGCTTGTGGGAACCACGAGAATCCCACACACACCGCCGAGTCCGAAGCAGAAATGAACCAAAAGAGCCAACGTTATGGTTGCAAAGACTGGCATCAACTTAAGGAAGGCGATATCAAGTGAACATCAGCTTGGGCCGACGCCAACTTTGGGTTAGATCTTTTCCGCAACCAGATAGTTCGCTGATAACGGCTGCACCAGTTTGTTGGTTTCCAGGCTCACTGTAATCACCTGCCCAATTAGCCGCACGATGTATTGCGGATCATCTGGGCGGTTGGGGTCGTTGGTGATGCCGCTGCGTTTGTCGGTACTGACTTGATACTGGTCGACGATCCATTCGAGCGCGGAGCGATTACCCAGCCGATACTCAAACACTTCGGGCGGAATTCCACTCAGAGTTAGAAAGTCGTTGTAGATGAGCGAGCGTTTGTCTTTGCTGAGCTTCATCTTTTCGACGCGCCAATCAAGCTGCGCGCCCGGCTTCTCAATTCTTTCCAGCGGATATTCCGGCTGCTGTTCGTAGTTGACGTGAATTTCGGCGAGACGCTTGCCGATGTCTGCGAACGCTCGAAAGTCCGGCGCGTAAGGAATGCGCGGCAACTCACGTTTCAGATTCGCCGCGTAACGCTCGCGATAGAGTGGATGATGCAGCACGGCGTAGACGTAGTGAAAGATGTCCCACTTCGTGACGAGCCGGTCTTTGTAATGCGAGTGGAACTGTTCCAGCGCCCAGTCGGTGATGTTTTCGCGGCGGTTCGTGCCGTCTTCGTTGTAAGTGTAGAAGGGGAAGCATTGGGTCCAATCCAATGAAGTCAAAGCAGCATTAGGAATTAAGTTCGAACATAAGCACCAAAACAATGTTCTTCCACCGGAGCCTGGAAGACAAATAAGGTTGTTTTCTCCCGAGCTTACTTCTGTTGGAAGGATCTCGGGGAGTAAGGCCACCTCTTTATTAAAAATCTTTCCTGAATACAAATATTCAGTCGTAAATGGCCTATAGAGCGACGGACGAACCCGATTGGCAGAGTATTCCGCGTGACGCCCTCTCTTCAAGTCTCGCTTCGCATTTCGCGTCCATTTAATCCGTCATTCATCATTCGTAAGAAACTCATCTATATTCTTCGGCTTCTCCGCTCTTATCCAACGATCAAGTTCAGAGTTGTACGTATCGGCAAATGTCTTCGCGTTTTTCAAAAGCTCAGAAGACTGAAAATTGTAAACCCAACTATCACGTCCGGAATCGTTTCCGTTTGAGAAAATACGGAATATTGACCGCTCAACTCCGGACGCCTTGATGGCGATTGGCAGGAAGCCTTCGAATTCGTCACGCATTCCTTCCGTAAGCCAATTCCCCTTGACATCCGGCTGCAAGTCCTGCCACTCCACATTGCCAATGTGCTGCTTCTCATCGAGGTAGGTGTACTTCTGTTCTTTGCGCCAGAACTCGTCAACGCGGGAGTAGTGAATCTTTGCTTTGCCATTTCCGTTTGAAGTGACACCGCGACGTTTCCTCACAAACAGATTGACGCTTACACCCACCTGAATTCCAAAGACATTATGCGTAGTTCCCGATAGCTTCGGATTCTTTCGCACATTCCCGCCAAGATCTAGAATGTAAATCTCGTCGAAATCATGCGCTAGCTGCTTGCGCATGCCATCGAACGCAAGGTTATCCAGAAAGCTGTTATTCGAAACGAACGCGACGACACCCTCGTCGCCAATGCGGTCGCTGGCCCAGCGGATTGCCTTGACGTAAGGATCGGAAAGTGAGCTTTTGTTCGTGGCTTTTGATTCCTTTGCGAAAGTCACGGCCACGCGCCGATCCATCACCTTGTATTTGCGGTTCTTGTTGTTATCGTTCTCGTTCAACTGCCACGCGTTGTAAGGCGGATTGCCGATGACTACTCTGATCGGACTTCGCTTCTGTCGCTCGACCCGAGCCGTGTTTTCGGTTGTGAAGAAGGAAATCTGTTGGTCTTCGGCCAATTCAAAAGTATCAACCAAACAGATGCCGGGAAAGGGTTCGTACGATCCGGTCGATTCAAAGAATTGATGCTCGATATTCATTGACGCCACGTAGTAAGGCAGCAACATAACCTCATTGCAATGCAGCTCACTCTCATACTTTTGCTGAAGCTGGCTTTTCTTCATTTCCTGCATCACGTGGACGATGAAATTGCCGGTACCGACGAACGGATCGAGGATATGCACATCGCGCGAGCCGAGTGATTTCCCAAACTCTCTTTTCAAAATCTCTTCGACGCTGCGCACCATGAAATTGACAATCGGCGGCGGCGTGTAGACGATGCCGTGAGTGTCGGCTACTTTCACTGAAAAGCCCTGGAAGAACTTCTCATAGACCGTATTCAGAAAGCGCTGCTTTTCCGAAAAGTCTTCGATGGTGCGGGCGGCCTTGTCGATGGCCTGATAGAAACGGTCGAGGCTTTGCAGAAAAGCGTCACGAGTGAAAGCTTGTGAAGTTAACGCATCAATTACCTTTTCGATCTCGGCGGCGATCGCGTTGCGGCGCGTGAAGTCGGGATTGTTAAAGACGGTGCGAAAGATGCGTTCGGTCAGCAGGTGCTGGATGAGCATCTCTTCGACAGCCTCTTTCGACAGATTCGGATTTATCGACTGACGGCACAACGCATAGAAATCGTCAAAGACGGTGCGAAAGCGAGCATTCGATTTCTGTTCCTTTTCGATCAGTTCTTTCAGCGCACGGCCTAGCTCGGGTACTTGACTCTGAAAATGTGCGATGGCGTCAGTCCACTCTTCAAATTCAGGCGGGATGTGTTCAAAGAACCTCTTAAGGACTTCCACTAGTACGACTGGTTCGGTGATGTCCTGATCGAGACTGACCCGGCCGTTCTGCCAGAGAATTGCGCGCTCGGGCGCCTGGAAGATGATATTGTTTTGCGGATAGCCGGCGGTGAGTTTCTTCTTTACCTCTTTGCCGAGATCGTCTTGACTGTCTTTGGCTTCCCAAAATCCATGTGTGAGCCGGAACTCATCGACGAGCGCGCCGTCAACGCGAAGGGGATGACCGTGGTTACGTTTGACCTGCCATTCGGCAACGAGCTTCCAACCAAACTGCCGGCCACAGTGCTCCAGCAGAGTTTGAAAAGCAGAGCGAACCGCTCCCTCGTGAGACACGCCGAGGCCCCGGAATTGTCGGAGCGCCTCGTAATAATTCTGGACGGGCTTATGGGTTGGTTTGAGGTTAAGCTTTTCCATCAGCAGGAGGAGCCTGGCTCGAAGGAATCTTAACAGTCTCCGTGGTTATGGCAAGGGTAATCTGTTATGGAGCTAGTTGTATGGCGTCGGCTTCGCCGACTGGCGCGCCCTCCCTCACGGTCGGGCTACTGCCCCGTCTCCTGCGGCGACTGAGATCGTGTCCGCTTCGCCGACTGGAGCCCTCCCTAACGGTCGGGCTAGTGCCCCGGCCCTACTTCTCAATCTTCTTCAAAATTCGGTCAGCGTGATTGCGGGCGATCAGCGGAATGTGTTCGTCGGTGCGCAGTTCCTTTAGCAGTGGGACGAGCTGTTGAGGATCCGATAGATCTCCCCGAGTCAGGAGCATATCCATCTGCTTCATAAGCTGCGGCGCGTTCAGCGGCTGCATTTCGCGCGCCAGCTTGATGTCGAAAATCAGGATGGCCTGATCGGAGACGCGGCGATATTCATTTGCCAGGGCCCAGGCCTGCTTGTTATTGCTCCAGTTAAATTCCGCCGTGCGTTTGCGCCGGCCATCGTCCATGAACAGGTGATACGTGCCCAGGTGAGGAAACTGTTTGGGCGACTGGTAGTCTTCATCCGAATCGAGAAATCGCAACTCAGTCCAGAGACCGAGAATGCGGCCCAGCGCGCCGATGGATAGCTCTACGGGTTCGACAATCGGTGTTTCCTCGCCTTTGCGCTCGAAAGTTACCCGGCCGCGGCCCAGCGCATCATGCTCAATCAGAATATGTCGAATAAGGAATTGCGGCTGCGCGAAGTCATACGAGTAGCGCGTCGGATCGGGAGGCTTTTTGTTTTCTTCACGGCGCTGCGGAGTCGGGCTGGGCTCCGCCGAAGGTCGATCGTTTCGCTTGGTTTGGTTCTGTGGAAACGATAATGCAGCGCCCAGAAGTAACAACACCACGCATGGCAATATGGATCGAAGGGTTCGAATCATCACAGGTCTAAAAGGTAAGCGCGGTCAGACGTCAATGCGGACGCCTGAAATGCGCTACGGATTATTTCTAGATGATGCGGGGAGAGAACGCAAGTTAACAACGTGCGCTAGAGCTTATTCAAAGCGGACAGAGACGAGTTTTGACACGCCTACTTCTTCCATCGTCACGCCGTAGAGAGCACGTGCGGTTTCCATCGTGCGCTTGTTGTGAGTAATCACGATGAACTGCGTGTTGGCCGCCATGTCGACAACTTTGCTGGTAAAGCGGCCAATGTTCGCTTCGTCGAGCGGCGCGTCGACCTCGTCAAGCAGGCAGAAGGGAGAGGGTCGGTAGTGGAATATGCCCAGGACCATGGCCAGCGCGGCCATCGCCTTTTCACCACCCGAGAGGAGCAAAACATTTTGTAGCCGCTTGCCGGGCGGCTGGGCGATGATGTCTATCCCGGACTCCAGCTCGTCGTCGGTGTCGATCAAGCTCATCTCTCCGCGGCCGCCGCCGAATAGTTCCTTGAAAAGCTCGCTGAAGTTTTGATTAATCTTCTCAAAGGCGTCGCGGAAACGCTCGCGCGAGCGGCGCTTGATCTCGCGCAGTGCTTCTTCAGTCGCCGCAATTCCTTTAGTGATATCGTCGCGCTGGGTGGTCAGGAAAGCGAGCCGCTCATCGGATTCCGAGAGTTCTTCCAGAGCCATCATGTTGACGGCGCCAAAGTTTTCCAGCCGTTCGCGCAGCTCGTCGACCCGGGCCCGCTCCGTTTCCAAATCGAATTCCTCGCCGATGACGACTTCGCGAGCGATCTCTTCCAGGCTCTGATTCAATTCGTTGGCGCAGGACTCGCGCACAAAGTTTACCCGCCCGTGGGCTTCGGCGCGTTGTACTTCGACGGCCGCGCGGGCATCGCGTGATGCAGCCGCGGTGCGATTCAGCTCGGCCAAATCGGCGGCCAGCGCATCCGCCCTTTCCCGCGCTTCCGTCAAACGGACGGTGGCGCCGGCAATCTCTTCTTCCTCACGGGCTTTCTCTTCGTCGACTGAGGCCGCCAGGCGATCAATCTCACTGATCGAGTTATTAAGCCCGTCGATTCGCTGGGCCGCTTCGCTCAATTCCACTTGATGTTTGACGATCCGCGAGTTGACCTCTTCACGCTCGGCTTCCAGACGGCGCAGATCTGAAGCGGTCGAGCGCCGGCGTTCGGCCGCGGCGGCGGCTTCGGAGCGTTGCTGGTTCAGGAGTTCGCTTTCCGCCTCCGCCTCGCGTTTGATTCCGGCGAGGACATGGCCTGTCTGTTCGATTCGCTCCTGTGTCGAGCGGCGCTTGGTTTCTGCTCCGGCGGCCTCGCCCAGGGTCCTCGTTCGGCTTTCTTCCAGGTCGCGGCGTTCCTGCTGCAAACGCGCTGAGTCATCGATAACCACGCGCATGTGCCGCTCTGTGCGCTCAACATCCTGCTGTAAGGTTCCCGCGTTAAGTTCCCGCGCCATTACTTCGCGCTCTTGGCGAGCGATCGAGGCATTGAGCAACACCACCGATTCTTCCAGTCCGGTGAGCCGGCCGCGAGCGTCCTTTACCGCGACTTCGGCCACAGCGAGTTCGGCAGCTAAATTTTCGGCGCGCGATTCCAACTCGCGCAATTCGCGTTTGAAAGTGAGCAGGCCCGCGCCTTCTTCCAGCGCCCGGCCGTTACCGGCATTGACGAATTGCCCGCCGGCCACCCAATCGCCGTCAGTCGTGACAAACATGTCGCCGGTTGCCAAAGATAAGGCGGTCGCGTCGTCGAGCGTGTCGACGATGCGGGCGTTCATTCTTTCGGGCAGGATGCGCTCGAGCACGGTGAGCAATTCCGGCGGCGCATTTAGAATATCGCCTACGCGCGGACCATCAATGCCCACGGGTATGTATTGCTGGTGCGGCGCCGCGGCGGTCGTCTCTCCGATAAACGTGATGACGTCGGCCTCGTCGCTGCCGCCGTGAAAGCCCGTAACCAGGAACGTGGCCCGCCCGGCCTGGTTGTTCTTCAGCCAGGCCGCGGCGCGAATCGCGTCTTCAGAAGTTGGCACCAGGATGGATTGCAGCGAGGAACCGAACACACCTTCGACCGCCCGCTCCCAGCGCGCGTCCACCGAAACGGCGTCTGCCAGAGTGCCGATCAGATGAAACTCTTCGCTTTCGTTAGCCGAGAAGGCTTCCTGTACCGCCAGCGAATAGTGCGCGCGGCGAGAATCGAGTTCCTTAAAGCTCTCCAGCCGGTGGAGCGCACGTGAGTAATCGTCGCGGACTCGCACTTGTTCGGCGTCGGTATCAGAGACGCGCTCGTGTCCTTCGATTACCGTTCGGACAGCCGACTCTCGTTCGGCGGTTAACTTCGCCAGCTTCTCGCGGGCCGCTCCGATTTCCTGGTTAAGTTTGCCGGCTTCCGCGGTTCTTTGCGCGTGGGCCGCGGCGGCGCGTTCGCCCTCTCGCGCCAAACCTTCTGCCTGCTGAGTGAGTTTTTCCAGCGCGCTTTCAAGCTGCCGCGCCAGCTCGTTGAGCCGTTCGGCGGCGGCGGTGTGCGTCAGCAACTCAATCCGGGCAGTCTCGATTTCGTTCTCGGCCTGCGCTACTTCGGCGACCTTTCGGGCGTGCGCCACTTCAGCCGACCTTAGCGCCACGGTAGCTTGCTGGTTCTCGGCCTCGAGCGTGGCATCAAGCCCGCGCAAGCGCTCCAGCTCAGACTCAATGACCACCATTCGCGCGCTCAACGCCTCAACTTCTCTTTCAATTTCCGCGCGCCGCCTGGTTAGCGTCCCAATCTGTTCTTCCTGATAGACGCGTTCGCGGATACGACGGTCACGCTGCAGCGCGGCATCGGCCACCGCGGCGCGCACCTGCGCCAGTTCATCTTCCAGAGCGCGAGCAGTCTGCGTTGCGGCGCGGCTCTTGTCGTCACGCTCAGATAATTCAGCCGCCAGGCGCTGGTCGTCTTCCGTGGCGCTGTCCAACTGCGCTTGCGTTTGATCCAGCAGGGCCACCAGGCTGCGCTCTTCAGCCACATAAACACTACGCAGTAGCTCGCGCAGTTCTTCGCGCTGAATGCGATAGCGGCGCGCCTTGGCTGCCTGCCGTCGCAAACTATTAACCTGCCGCTCGATTTCCGCGATGATGTCTGAGACGCGGCTGAGATTTGCGCGTGCAGATTCCAGACGTGCTTCAGCCGCTCGCTGACGGACGCGAAACTTGGTGATGCCTGCTGCTTCTTCGATGATGGTGCGACGATCCATCGGCTTGGCGGAGAGAATCTGGCCGATGCGCCCCTGCTCGATAATCGCGTAATGCCCGCCGGCCAATCCGGTGCCTGAGAAGAGATCCTGTATGTCGCGCAGACGGCAGGGCCGATCATTGAGCAGGTACTCGCTCTCGCCGGAACGGTAGAGCCGGCGGGTGACCGAGACCGCTTCGCCCGGCGCAAACTCCAGCGCCAGATTACGGCGGCGCCAATGACGATGATGATGCGTGGCAGGTTTTGCTTGAACTAAGGCGGTCTCGTCCGCGGGAGCCGTTTCAGGCGAATCCGCGTTGGCTGGAGTGACTTCTGCTAAGTCCGGAGAAGGACCATCTGGTACGGCGGCTTCGACCGTTGTCGCAACCACTTCCACTTCTTCGAAGACAGCTGTTTGCTCGTCGATGTGCTCGAGCGTCGAATCAATGTCTTCGATGTCCGGTTCGGGTTCGATGTACTCGTCGCGCACCATATGCAGCACGACTTCGGCCATGCCGCTGGGCTGGCGGTTGCGCGAGCCCTGAAAGATCACGTCTTTCATTTCCGCCCCGCGCAGGTGCTTTACACGCTGCTCGCCCAAAACCCAGGCGATGGCGTCGGCCACATTGCTCTTGCCACAGCCATTTGGGCCGACGACCGCGGTTATGCCTTCACCTGTAAAGACGAGGTCAGTATGGTCCGCGAAGGACTTGAATCCTGTGATTTCGAGGCGTTTAAGCTTGAACATTGGTGTCCGTCATTTGATGCGGGGGGTGACGGGCATCAAAACCGACTTTTCGCAGAGGCAATATAAAGGCCTGTCGCCCACATGTCAACGAAAACTTGAGCCAAGGAAGTTTAAGTCACGGAGACGACCGAGCTTAATCGGTCAGCGCCGCTTCGATCATAGGGCAATAAGGAACGTCTGAGGGCCGGTTGGCAAGTGATGAGTCGGTGGCAACCCTATTTCAAGGCGGCGGGTGTCCTACAGTTGACAGATCGGCTTGCCAGGCAAACGATCCACGAAACAACACGAAGCGGTAAAAAAGTCTTTTTGGACTGCGGTTTCGTGTGGTTTCGTGGATCGCTCTTGCTAAGTTGAAGCAGAACACGAAATTCAGATGAGGACCCTACTTCAAGGCGCCCTTCCTTAATCCAAAGGAAGGACCTCCATGTTTAAGACACTGCCTTTCGTTCCAGCATGATGTTGATGCCGCGTCGCAGACCCTCAGGGGTCGTGGCTTCGTACTTCAGCATGTGTGTGTCAATGAAGACGGTCGGCGTGCCAGTCACGCCGAGGGCAGTGCCCCGCTGCACGTCGGCTTCAATTCTCTGCTCGACTTCCGGGCTCTGCATGTCGCGCGCGAATTGCTCGACATTGAGCTTGAGTTCGCGCGCATAGGAAATGAAGATTGGCAGAGGGTCATCCACCTCAGCCCAGGCTTTCTGGTTGAGATAAAGCCGGTCGTGCATCTCCCAAAACTTGTTTTGATTACGCGCGGCTTCGGCTGCCCGGGCCGCGGCCAGGGCATTCTTGTGCATCTTTGCCAAAGGAAAATGGTGAAACACAATCCGCAGTTGATTGCCGTATTCGGCTTCAATTTTCTTCAACTCTGGATAGAGCTGGCCGCAGGGCGGACACTGATAGTCGCCATATTCTTCCAGCACGACCGGCGAGCTGACTTTAACGTTCGGCTTCGTCAGTCCCGGATCATTGGCGTTGGGCTGAGTTGTAGATCCGCTGTTGCCGGGCTGCGCAGGTGGGTTTGCCGCATAAGGTGAGTTTTCAGCGTTGCCGTTTCCACCTCGTCGCCACAGCGCCAGGGTTATCCCCACGGCGCCCGCCAATACGATCAGGATGATGATGAACGGTAGATATCGTTTCATCTCGACTCTAACCAGCACGTCGCTTGGATGGGCCTCGCTCAGTTTGTGTTGTCGCAACCCGCATCAACAAGCGAAGAGCTTCGTTAACTGATTCATCATCAGGAAATGCTCTTG
>Ga0137397_10000373_pt1 | contig 30557 bp, 35 predicted proteins | sample czorhiz116metaG_FD_106658 | JGI IMG/M metagenome (GOLD analysis project Ga0137397, IMG submission 106658) | Vadose zone soil microbial communities from Angelo Coast Range Reserve, California, USA - czorhiz1.16 metaG | ecosystem: Environmental > Terrestrial > Soil > Vadose zone | place: USA... | reverse complement strand
GACGTCTCTGTCAAGCAATTTTGCCGCGTGGAGGAGTACGAAACACTATGGCAAATGGTCAGCGTCATTGAAGGAGCAAGGCCCCTTTCTGTTTCGGATGTTGACTCAGGCACGCTTGGCTGGGAAGTCCTGAAGAGGAGCCTCCCTGCAGGTGAGTTTATCTCTCGCTTTATTGTGTATTCTATGTGTAACGACTGGTCTCAGGGAGTATGACTGGAGCGCCTAAGAAGCGCAGTGTGGAAATTTTGCAAACGCTGGAAGATGATAGTCGCAGTATATACTCTGGAGTCTTTGGATATTGGGATGTTGGAGGTGGCGGAGACTGGTCCGTCGCTATCCGCAGCTGCTTCAAATATGACGACCAGCCTTGGGATGAAGCCGTCGACAATGAAGCCGAGACGTGGACCGTTGGGGCAGGCGGTGCTATCACCGCTTTGTCTGACCCGGATTCCGAGTGGGACGAAATGTTAACCAAACTTCAGAGTGTCCTTGGTATCTTCGAAACGTCCGCGAGGTGACCTCTCCTGAATTGTGTGGTGAAGGATCTTTATATTCTGATAGGGTCCACAGACTAGACAACTCATCCGATTCATGATTTAACTCTTTTGGGAATGTTGTGTTGAATTCAACTTCAATTGCTTACACCGCACATGTACATACCGCACTGCATACAGTTTACATCCTTGAGCAACTTAGTATGGGTGGTTTAACCCTCCATGTTCTAAACCATGAGTTCGATATGCCTCAACTCACTGTGAATAAGATTAGCCGTATGAGCTCGTTCTTACTTGACTTGTCATGAACTCACCTCTGGACCTGCTGGCCAACTTTCACTGGCTCGTAGACCGTATCCTCTAGATCCTCGATTGACGGCCCTTGGCCTTGGCTTTGTACCCTCGCGTCACTGGCGCGCTTAGCCAGAGATGGTATCGGCGAAAGGTCGTAGTCAGACGGCAGGTGCCAAAAGAACGTAGAAGATATTCTGGTGAGAGGCCGATCCGGAGCTTCTACCTTGCGTCTCTGGATAGTCTTTCACATTACATTCATTGAGCACAGGTGAACGAGGAGGAAAGGTCGCGCGGAGAGTATTACCGCCACAGTAGCATCGTTTACCACAACTTCGTGGTAGCCCGCTTTGATAAGACCTCCGCTAAGGTGCTCCAGCTGCTTCCCGGCTTGCACAAGCAAGTAACGACCGGTCGGGGGAAACTGGACGAGAATGCGTTTCCCGGTGTTTCGTGCCCATACGTGAAGGCCCGGGTATCGCGAACGACCATGGATGGTCAAGAAATTGAGGTCAGTGTGAAAGCCAGCAAGTATGGTATCTTTCTTGTCATATTTAACAAGATCCGAGGCTGTAGGTGCCAGGAGGTGAGGGCTAGGCGCGGTGAGAATGAGGAGACTGCCGGCAAGAGTACTCGTACCCATATCTCCCAGCATCCGTAAACGTTTCCCGAGGTAAACCTAGGCCAACTGCGGCCATCTGCGCGAGGCCCTCAACGCTATTGTCAGCGGTATGTCTAGTGTCTATTCTTGCACCTCCAATGCCATAAGTACTCACGCGGATTTCATCGCGGAGCCCCATTTCTCCATTATTGAAGGCCACCTATCCTTCAAACTCTCCGCCTGTGGCACGACGTTTGAGGCATTGAGAGCTGGAAATTGAGTCTCGTAGGGTGGCATATCGCCCATTCTCCAGAAAAATCTGCATTTTGGGTCCGGCTGATGGGCGGAGATATCCAGCGGCCTTTGATCGGGCTCTAGTCGGGCGATGACTCTGAGACAGGGCTCATCAACCGCACACTTGGGTTTCTCGGTGTTTTCGAGGGTGACTCCAACCTGATAACCGAGTTCCGGGCGTTCGTCCTTTTCCAACTCAGAGAGGGGTTGAGAGAAGTAATCCTCGAGGAGGTCGAGAAATGTAGCGTTATCATCTTCGGACACGCGGCTGTCCTGTAACAGCAGCGCGCCGTATGTGATCAATGCCTCGGCAGCCTGAGGATCGAACAAATCAGTATCATCATTCGCATCCCAGATATACTTAAACAGACCTTGCTACATTCTGCAACCACTGCTGGAGAGTCCAAGGGCTGCGACCTGTATATATCAAGATCGATGATGGGCAACATCTGCAAGAGCAACTTGAAGATGAACGGTCTGATCACGCGACGCGAGATGAAAGAGGCTTACGTACGATTATTGGCGTGACAAAGTCTATGAGAGGCGTGTGGGCATGCGTCTTCCTGCAACCTTGACCTTCCTTGACTCGCAACCTCGATTTTATTCTCATTACACGCTATGATCAAAGCGAGTCCCATCTTTTATGTGTTGGATCAACTCAGAGGACTAACCTTACGCCTCGAATCAGATATGGACCATGAAGAAGAATGAGGAGGCGGCGGCAAAGAAGAAGCCCAAGACGAGCGCCGCACAGATCCGGGTACAGAAAGGTATGCGTCTGATTCGTCCGTACCAGCTTGCAAATCTGATGAGTTTCACTATAAGATTTGACCGAACTCGACCTTCCGTCCACTATGGTCACCCACTTCCCCGACCCCGCGGACCTCCTCAACTTCACTCTCACCATCACTCCTGATGAAGGTACGTCGCATGTGGATTCACGTACACACCTTGTCTGTTGACATCCCTTTTATCCAGGCATGTACAAGGGTGGCGCCTTCGTCTTTTCCTTCGTTATCAATATGAACTATCCTCATGAACCACCAAAGGTGAAATGCACGCAGACGGTATGCCAATTCGAGCTCCGTTGTTGAAATGATCCCGAAATCTCTTTTCAGATATATCACCCGAACGTGGATCTTGAGGGGAATGTCTGCCTTAACATTCTCAGGGAAGATTGGAAGCCCGTCCTCAATCTGAATTCCGTGATGGTCGGATTACAATACTTGTTCTTAGAGCCAAACGCGGACGATCCTCTGAACAAAGGTGAGAAAACCGCTTGTTAATACCTGTTCGTAGTTGAGCATTGGTTACAGACGCAGCCGAGGAGTTGCGGAGAAACCGGGAGCAGTTTGTGTATAACGTGAAGCACTCGATGCGAGGAGGCTACGTTAAATGCGTTCAATATGCAAACGTCCTTGCTTAGTCTCTCAAAATCTCTTGTGATCTCCCTGGCCTTCCCTCATTCTGTTTCGTCACTGTTTCCTTATCTAATTACCCCACCGAACTACTCCCGTTGTTATTACGCAGGGAATCACTAATCATCATCTCCCCGCGTTTAGATACGAACGGGATTGTGACCATGAGCTTGAACCCTCGATGCATCACTGTAGAAGTACACCTATCATTTGTCACGATACATTAATATTAACTGCATAGCACAGCATTGGACCGGTACATCGTCCGTCAGCTACCTCGATAAGTTGTGTAGGAGAAGGGACTGATCAGCAGCGGAATGTGATACTTCTCATCGGGATTGATCACCGTGAAGGGAATCTGAGAGAGAGCGTCATCCTTTAGCGCCAAGAGGAGTATCTTGCACGCACTTACTTCAACCCAAGGGTAAAATGTTGCTTTCTCCACTCTATCAAAGTACTCTTTCGTTTTGAATATTATTTTGTACAATTTTCCGGCCTCCAGCTTTATACTTTGGGTTGAGTGTGGGCCGCTTGAGAGAAGGTCCATACAACGCCCGTCTGGATTTGTTACCCTACAGCGCAGGACCTAAGCAGTTCCCAACGTTGTATTCGAAACTCTTACCCTTCGGCCAGTGATTCCCAGGTCTCCGCACCTCCTGCGACCGCAGAAGCATGATGGATTTGAAGACTTACACCTACTCCCGGAGCAGGTTTGCCGATGGAAGAATCGAGTACTGTCGAACAGAACAGAAATGAACGGATTATATGTCATTTCAGGTGGCCTAACGCACCGTGACAAGTGATTGGTGAGGAAGGCATGTCCCAATCGATGGTTACAAGTGCCAGTACCCGACTCTGTCACGGTGCTATCTTATCTTATCACAAACGAAAACAAAACCATACGAGTCTGCAAAACACCTTCATGGCATCCAGCTCAGCATCGCGAACTCCACCTCTCGGAAAGTATCTTGCATCGACGGGTACGTGAATTTTCGAACGCATGATGTCCCTGCTGACAATTTTCCAGATAAAAAAACGCGGGATAAAGCCGTCAAAAATCTCACAGCATTCTTGTCGGACCCAGATCGTCCTCACATCTCTAGCCATGAAATGGACAAACTATGGAAGGGCACTTTCTACTGTGAGACTCAATTGTCAAGCGACATAAAAATAGTCCTATAATCATCTTTGTAGGTTTTTGGATGTCGGACAAGGCATTGGTTCAGCAAGCCCTCGCGTCCGAGCTTGCAAACATACTCTTGGGCATAGACAACAGCACTACCTGTTTAGAGTTCCTCGCAGGATTCTGGAGGACAATCGCGCGGGAGTTTGAAGGCATTGACCGTCTACGGTAAGTCCCCAGGCAATTTTTTGCGTACCCACTCACAACCCACCCACGCTTAGAATGGACAAATATTACATGCTCATCCGACGCTTTGTCAACGCATCCTTCCGGCTATTGATGCGACATGACTGGGGTCCCAGCACTCTTCAAACGTACAACGACATTTTAACCGCGAAAGGTGCTCCGCTATGGTAATTCCGAACCCATCGCCACTTTCCCTCCACCTTTTTTACCTGACTGCTGAAACCCGCCAGCCCGGATGATAGTCGAATACCCTTAAGCCTCAAATACCACCTCGCAGATATCTACCTCGAGGAACTCGACAACGTGCTCGCCTGGAACCCTGACACCGGCGACGAGCGCCCGCCTCGCGCACCCCTCGACACGCTGATCGCACCGTTCCTCACGCTCCTCGCGCGTACGCCATCGAACCACACGTTCGAACGCGTTATGTCTACGGTCCTAGAGCCACTCATACAGTCCCTCGCGCCCGCCGGCTCATCCGAGCCTCCGAGCAAGAAAAGGCGTCGACTCCTGGGCCACGAATTGTCGTTCGTGGTGGACAACTCATGCGTGTCGAGTTCGCCGACGACGGATAAATCATTCCTCCATCAAGCGCTCGTGAAGCAGGTTTTCGCCATCGCCAGCGAACGGGATACGAGGGACTCGAACAGGCGCAGGTTGTACAAGTTCTGGAAGAGTAACCTGGAAGAAGACGACGACCAGGGTGCGCGACAGGATGTCGACGGGAGTTAGGCACGTTTCTTCGCATTGTTCATCAGACTTGTTTGTATGCATCCGTACATGACATCGTCGCATCGAACAAGGCTTTGAGTTGTCACCGTTCACGGAACAGCGCTCTATATAAGATTTGAGGTTTGGCTGAAGAACGTGCCAGGAACATGCTACGGACAAACCTGAGGGTCTTTACGAAATCAAGCCAGCGTCCCAGGCTCTGATACAGATACAAACAAGCATACGAGCGAAGCATTCGGAAAAGCATATTAATATGAGTCCCGATATCAACGTGGCTTATTCTCGCCTTGCATCGCTCGCTCGCAGCCAGACCGAATAATCTCTGCGAATGCAACCCAGAATATAGGTGAATAGATGGATCCGTGGCTGTCAAATGTCCGGTAACTCCCTCTGCAACAGCCTCGTCCATGTGCTGTCCTTCCACCAGTCATTCATAAACTCGATCCGGTCCCACAATGATTCTTCGTCCAAGCCATATATCTCATATTTTCCGCCGTTCATGAGACGGTTCTCTCGGCGAGCTACCTCAAGCGCAGCTTTGTTCTCCCCCCTACGAACACAAATAATTAAACTCCATAAGTGTGATTGACTCGGAGACTTACCTTAGTAGGTCCAGGAGTTCTTGCCTATCAGGGAAAAAAAGTCGTGACTCGAGAACAGCCAAGATAGCCAGGGATGCACGGTACAGAAACGAATCGCCTTCTAAGAGGATCACATCCCATAGGCGCGCGCAGGCTTCGAACGGAAGATGGTCAAGGAAAAGGGGAACAATCCAGTCACGGAGATATGCCGAAGGAGAAATTTGATGCTGTTTAAAGTTGAAGTAAACTGATGAAGTGAGTACTGCACACAAAAAATACGGGTTCATCACCAATACATACTTTTAGGCATGCCATCTGCCAGCAGAGTGTCGAAAATCCTGCCAAGATGATTAGCTGCGGTCTTATCCTATGCACAAGCCCTACTAACCTATAGTAAGCCTCGGTCTAAGAAAACGGAATAGGTCAGTCCAATGTATGTCTACGCTGCGGATTGCACCCTTACATCATCTTTTGTTGATATACCTCCGTAGAAAGAGCGCATGCAATGGCGCTCCAATAAGTTCTTCATAAGGACGAAACCCGGGCCAGCCGACATGTTGAGCAGAATCATTGCTGCAATCCTCGCAGTGCCTAGTACATAGCCCAATTGCTCATCCGAGCGAGATACAACCCAGGCACACAGCATATCCTTGAGATCCACGTACATCGGCCCGGAATCTGGATTGAAGATTTGGAGGGATGGAAGGGTGCTTCGTATGTCTTGTTCAATCAGACCGAGTGAGGTTGTCGGAAATGTCCCAGCTGAGAGAGCACGTTTTGCCCGGGCAAGGTATGTTCGATAGGCATCTACCCATGGAATGTTAAACGATCGTGTCAGCGCGAGGCGGTTTGGATTTAGATAATACCTTGGGACAAGGCCAAAGGGTTTCCGACCGCACGCTCCCACATAGTCGCACGCAGCTTAGTAGGTATACCCTTCCACCAAAGTTTTCGTGTTGCCGGATTACGATGGACTATCTTCCAGTCCGGTAAAATCTCTCTCTCCCATACATATAATGATTGTTCTATTTGGAGCTCTCTTGCTAGACTACGTTCTTGTAATGCCTTTCTTCGTTTCTCCTCTTCCGAAACGAGACGTTAGTAGGCTTTCTCCAGAGATGAATTACAAGGTACCTGCTGCCCTGCTTCGCTTCATCATATTCTCCCAATCTGCCAGGTGCTTATTGTCTTCATCTTTGCTCTTTGGGGGAAGAAATGATGGTCTTGTCTTACTGACAACCCTCTCCAACATACTTGGCCCCGTCGACTGCGAGGACTTGTGACCAGAAGACGGTGGTCGCGGTAAAGATGATGCCGCAGAGGGAGGGTCGGGGCGTGATGAAGGTAGCGAAGGTGTCGACGTAGACCTTTCATGGGCGGTCTGTCCTGGATGCGTCTCTGACCCGTCTCCTGACGGTGTATTAGGTGGGAGCTCAGACGGAGGAGGGGATGGAGATGGCGATTCCTGGCTTGCATCAGGAGCGGCTGGTTCATGGTGAGATTCTTCGGAATACGTCGCACGGTGTTGCGCTTCCGAGGCGCTGCTGTTCGGGGTACTACTAGTATGTTGCTGTCCTTTCCCATCATCCGTGACTTCTAGCCCATTTTGTACGTCATCGTGGTCCTCCACATGAGAGGTTCTCTCGATAGGGCTCTCTGAAAGCGAAACTGGATCAAATTTTGTATAGAGTTGGTTGGTATCTAGTGTGGGGTTTGAAATGTCCCTGCAGAGTGGTGAGGCTCGCGTGGAGTTACAGGCATGCCGCATACTGACGAGAATGGCCCTGCGGGAGGCTCCCTTGTACCTCCTGTAACACCGACATCGGGCAACTCTTCCGCATCCGCCAGCTCTTCACTTTCTCGAGAATATGAAGCAGTTCGCGCTAAGTCTGCGCGAATGGCAACGGAGGAGAATTCGAGGTTGGGGTCGCTGTCATCGGCATCCGAGAAGGCATCATCAACGGAGAAGGATGTCGCTCCAGGTAAATGTTCTTCGACAGTTTCCTTGACGGAGTCTTGGTCATCGTCAACGGCCCAGTCGTGCTGGTTGTGCATTGTGGGCAAGCGTCTCTGTCGCCCTTCGGACCCGAAATCTGCGCGATACACGTGACGTGATTAGAGGACGCGCTCGATCTTTCGATTCACATCCGTCCAACCTGTAATGATTGCCGAACTCTTACTCGTCCTAGCCGGCCATTCCTCGTCTTTATTTCCCACAGATCATACAGTCCACCCGTCCTTCGAACAAGTTCTTCATCCAGGTGAACAGCAATGCCTCGAATCTATCGCCCTCATTGCGTCTCGGTATCGCAAGATAAAGAACGCGTCGTCAAGCCTATCGCGCTCCCCATCTCGTTATGTATGCGCACTCGCCTCAACCCTGAACCAAATCCTCAAAAAAGAGTACGAGGCGCTCGTCGTAGAAACCGAGGATAAAGTTCTCAGACGCGACTCTTCACTTGTTGCAAGCGGTTCCTTCGTCCCCTTATCATCCATCCGCGCCACCTTCGCCGAATGGGATGCGCCGTTCGTGGCTTTGGAAGCATTAGTAGACAACCTTTGCGCACACTCCGACTGGAAACCCGGTCCTCTCATTGACATGCTCACATTACGCTCTTCGACGGGCATTCACCGCATTGCAGACATCATGTCTCGTTTGTCCTTAGCAGTGCAGCGCGTTTGGAAGGCGCAACTCATTTCCCTCTTGATTCATGGCTCAATCTCGGACACGGATCCACTTGTGTCGAAGGATTACGCCTTTTTGGACGGATGCGTCCCTTCTTGCGTCTCAGCGCAGGCGAGAAGCTCGATAACTTACGTGGGGAAGGCCATCGGCAAAGTCAAGACCGCTAGATGGAGGGCTCAATTCCCTCAGGATCTCGCAGCTGGCCATGCAAGGCAGCTTGAGGCAGTGCAAGTAGGAGACCAATATGCATTCGATCGGGTCATAGCAGAGATTCGTACCAATGTCAGCGAATGGTTCTGGATGAACGTTCTTACCATCAGAGACGTTGAAACTGCAGTTGATTCTTTGTAAGTATCTGCGTTTCTGATGATTATATGATATCTCATGGGAAGCACATAGAGCCAGCTACTTTCTGATTCGCAATGGCGAATTCAGCCTTTCGTTGATTAGGGAGATTGAGCGTCTCAAGATCTCTCGATTGACCTCCCGCACGGGACCATCTACCGTGATTCGCGAACAGGATCTCAACCTTGCCATGCTTCGTGCTTCGCTAGGAACTACCGCCCAATACGACCCATCACTTTCCCGTCTTCGATTTCAGCTCCCTTCTGGCCCGTTACGCCCCCTCCTTCCGTCATTATCCGACCCTAGAAATCTTACCCTTTCAGTCGGTGGCGAAAATATAATGGAAACGACATTCAACGACATTGTACTTGGCACGGCGTTGAATATGTTATACGCGGTTGAATGGCCGTTGGATATGTTTCTCCAACCAACTGATCTGCAGACTTATGGAACACTCTTCGCCTTTCTATCTTCACTAAGAAAAACACATACGCGGGTGCATACCTGCTGGACTACGTTGTCTAATGCGCAACGAGCCCGTCGACGTTGGACCGGACTGGGGGAAGGAGGCACAACGGAGGACTTGGATGCGCGCCAAGCTCTTCTGCGATGTGGCTGGGGCTTGGTGCGAGAGATGAATTGGTTTCTTGACAACTTGCTCAGCTATGTCATGACAGATGTCATCGACAGCGAGTTCAGAAGACTCAAGAAGCTGCTGGGCCCGACGCGAGAGCCGAAGGGTCAAAACACTGACAGCACAGGTGCGACTGTGGATCCCCCCAGTCCAAAAACTCCTGTGACCGCCGAACACGCCGAGCCTAGTCTGGACTTTACGACGTTGCAGAACATGCACAGCATCTACCTTGAGCGGTTGTTAACCGGCTGTCTTCTAACAAATCCCATGCTCACGGCCACTCTTCGACCTATCTTTGAGCTGTGTGAACAACTTGTTGCACAGATAGAAAGATGGGGCAGCGATGTGTTACCAGCTCTTCTGTCTGAAGGTAGTTTGGCTGGTGGGACCGAGGGGGTCGGCAAGATGGTTAAGGAACGTCGGTTCGTTGTGTCGGAGATTAACGAGGTTTGTCTTATCATCTTCGAGTCCCTACTTGCCAACTAAATCTCAGCACCATGTTCTTTGCTGATTTAGACGTTCCATTCGCTCCTGGACACGTTCTATGAGCAGCTGACGCAATCAACGTCGCATCAAACATTTACGGGAAGAACAGATCTCTCAAAGTCAGGTTTCCTTAATAGCACGATGCACAACGTTTCGATATCTGCACCTGGGATTCGATCGAAGGATGGCAGGAGGTCCGACAAGATTGGGGACATGCGACGGCACATCGAGCGGTTACTACTTCGGCTCGACTTCAACGAAGAGTTTAGCCGGCGTCGAGGTGCTCAAGCGGGAGAGGATATATTACGTGCTCTGAAAGTGTAATCTTATAGATATGCCGGCATGATGTAGGGAAAAAAGGACACAAGTAGGGATCACATCATCTGATCGTCGACATGGCCGTGTCGAGCGTGTCCAGTCGAATCTCTCAGCAGCTTCGCTTCCTATCTTCATCATCCGCAATGTCTGGCCGTATGCCCTTCATCCTCTACTCCGTCACTCTCCCTCTTTGCTCATCTCCTTCCTAGCATACACCCCTCGGCTCATCGGTGCTGCGAACACCCTCGGTATGTCCTTTCTGCCTTCCATAAATATCATCCCTGGGCGTTCAACCGCAAACGCAATGATCGATCTCTCCAGAACATCGCGTCTACGTCGAACACAACGGCCAGGTCGTCTCCCCGTTCCACGACATCCCGCTCTTCGCCGATCAGAGCAATGGCATCCTCAACATGATCGTCGAGGTCCCCCGCTGGACCAACGCCAAGATGGAAATCTCCAAGGAGGAGCCGTTCAATCCCATCAAGCAGGACATCAAGAAGGGCCGCCTGCGCTACGTGCGCAACTGCTTCCCCCACCACGGATACATCTGGAACTACGGTGCTTTCCCTCAGGTCAGCTCACTCGTTCGCAACTCCCTTCGTCGCTTACGTCTCCCCCGCCTGCCATCTCCCCTTCGCGGCTCGTACGTATCATACTGAACCCGTATAAATTGCAGACTTGGGAGGATCCTAATCAGCAGCATGCCGAGACCAAGGCCAGGGGCGACAACGATCCACTGGACGTATGCGAGATCGGCGAACAGGTGGGTTACGTCGGTCAAGTCAAGCAGGTCAAAGTCCTCGGCATCATGGCCCTCCTCGACGAAGGCGAGACCGATTGGAAGGTCGTCGTCGTCGACGTCCAGGACCCGCTCGCATCCAAGCTGAACGACATCGAGGACGTCGAGCGTCATCTACCTGGCCTCGTCCGCGCCACGAATGAGTGGTTCCGGTGCGTAATTTTTGCTTTTCCCTCGCCTCCCCCCCCATTCTAAAGTCTAATTCCACGTCCCATCGAATCTCTCATCTCGGGCAGTATCTACAAAATCCCTGATGGCAAGCCCGAGAATCAATTCGCTTTCTCCGGCGAGGCCAAGAACAAGAAATACGCTGCTGAAATTATTCATGAGTGCCATGAAGCGTGGCGTCGCCTCGCCTATGGTGAAAGCCCCGCCAAGACACCTAACTACGAGCTTTCGATGTGCGCTGTTTCAGGTCGACATCAGGGAATTTGAGCTGACGCTCGTACAGTCGCAACGTATCTCTCGAGAACTCCTCTGGACACGTCAAGCCGAACGACCCCGCATACACAAGCCTGCCTCTCGACTCTAGGAAGCCGCCGGCTCCTATCGACCCTGCTAGTCCGTTTATCCACTTTTCCACGGCGTGCCGGATACTCACCATTTTCGCGCTAGTTTCCAAGTGGTTCTATATCTCCTCTGCACAGGTCTAGATTTATGGGCAGAAACTGACGAGAGAATTTGTCTGTGGATTCATCTACATTGACTGATATGGCAGTTGCGTCGCCACGAGTCCATAGGGATGAATGTAATAATTGTTTAAGTCATCATTAGCGTCTCTATCGATACACATGGCCTCAAGCTAGCATCAAGGCTAAAGAATGCGACCCTCGGTCACGATTTTTGGTCTAAGATTCGATCCGGCTGCGCTCGCGGGTATCGACAATATCGGTCGGCAATGGAAGTGACCGTCCAAACACCTGTTCGCCTGGTCAATTGGTGTCAGAAAATAGAATGTTCCATGCTGACCTTCTAGAGCAGAAAAGATGGAATACTCGGTTGTGGTGACCCCCGACACCGTATGCGTCTCAAGGACCTTGCCTGGGGTGCCACCTTTCCTCGGGCTCAACTCGGAGCGTTGATACGTGAACGTGAAAGGTGGTTCGCCCATTAGCGCGAACTTGATCTCAGCTTGGTCACCTATGAAATGAGGATGAGCAGGGATGGTTCGACGATTACTGATGATGCGCTTGCCTTCGTGAATGTCTTGGAAGATCCTATGCCCTTGGCCGACGTGGGCAGTGGGTAGTGGATGGACCTCATAGCTTAAATCCGCCACCGTAGTTTTGCACGTCTTTTGTTGCTGCGCAATGGACGTGACCTTGAATTCACCCGGCTGTTGTTGGGAAAATGCGAATGGTGACTGCTTAGCCTCCTGGGTGTACGCCTTGCCATTCACACGGTACCTATTTTCCGTCAATAAAAGCTGGTACCTGAAGGAAGTGATCCCACCCAATTGTCCAAGGAGGAATACCCTCCAATTGGAAGTGTGCGACTTCTCCGACGCAGAAATAATCTCTTCTGTCGAACGGGATGATCGCGGCTGATTCTGCGACATCTATCCAGATTGACCGATCGTGAGAGTCGGGTAGCTTTTGTTCACAGTGCGACGCATCCTTGACCGCCTCAATGGATACCTTGTGTTGACCCACAGACTTGAAATTGTACCCTGGTAGGTCAAGTCGCCAAGTTGTATCATGTACCCTCACAGTCTCGACAAAACGTTCACTAGCAGCGAAGTTCTGCACCAACATTGTGAGTTCAAAGGGTGGTGTACCCTGCAGGACGATGACGCCATCCCCGGTAACCTTATCTTGAGGTACGAAGTTCTCGTTCAAGCAATATGAGAGCCTGTTAGGAGTCGCAAACCGCGCGGAAGGTCGCATGAGAACCTCCTGCTCGAACAGCGGTCGGTCAGAGCGGGGGATGACGACGCCCTTGTGCTTGGACAAAGGGTAGGCGGTATCGCCAACTTGTTTGACTTCATAGTAAATCCGACCCGGTTCGGATGTGTGGAGCTGGAAGCGGGTCCGCGGTTGTATACTGTTGAAGACGGGCTGATCGAGCAGCCGCGTGCCGCCTGAATCGACGGCTCGTGCAATATTATACATGATTTGAAAAGGAGGTCGACCTGCGTGAAAGAATTAGGCGCGTTCCTGCTGACAAGTACGAAAGAAAGACCTGTGAGATCCAAGTCAACATGTCCACCTGTCCCTTCGCAAATTGCGGGTAGAATGTAGGTGCCATTATACGGCTCGTACTCTGCCTCTGTGTCTGGGGAAATTCTCGCAGACGGCCGCGGAACCCAGTCTACTTCGTACGTGGATTCGTGGGCTAAAACCGTGCCAGGACATTGAGAGTCGGATACCTATTGCCGAGGTCATGTTATCCAGCCATTTACAGTATGGTGATGAACTCACCACCAAAATCTCATAAAGACCTTTTTCTGTGACTCGAAGGTAATCGTTAGGTGACTGCAACAAAGCCATTCGACTTTCTTCAGGACGTTCCAGAATGCGATATTTGATCTGCCACGGCTAGCGATTGTTCCGTTAGCAGTCCATTAAATGTCAGGATCAAGCGTAGGTACCCCGTCACCAGTTAGCCTCAATGGAAGGCTCGCTTGCTCGTTTTCGAGAGTGATGATACGCCGCTGGCCCGACCTTCCATAAAACTTGGCTGTGGGCTTGACTTTCTTGACGTGAACGGTGACTCCCGGGACAGAGAGCGTACGCTTGCACCCAGATGAGTCTTCGACGCTAACTGCTCGCTCACATTAATGAAGAGCATCCAGAGGTATGGAAGTAATACCTACCAATGTTAATCTCGACTGATCCACCTTCCCTATTCACATCCTTGGGAAGGCCGACCTGCAGCCTTCTTCGTGCAGTTTCAATACCAGAAAATGACACGATCTCGGATTTTTGTGGGTCAACAAGCTGAAGAGTCACATTCCACGGCCCTATGCCCTGTAAATCGATGGGTTATTCTGACGCCAAAATTACTTCGAAGTGTAAGCCTACCGTGAGGCTGACATCCACGTCAACGGAATTTTCTGAGCAACTATTTATCGTCATCCGATCCCTTCCAGAGGATCCTGCGAAAATAGCTGACGCCAAGGGGTGGACTATTTGGTCAATGGTGGGGCCTTTCAGCTCTACCTTATTGTAATTGGCATCGCTCAGGTGAGAAAAGCTGTAGATGTAATGACCACTTTGCGAGGGTTGCAGTGTCATCTCGCCACGAGAGTTGTAGAACGTCTTAACTAGCTCCCGCGCCGGCTCCTTGTCTCGCTGCATTCGATAATACACATGGAAGGGAGGGGTTCCATGGAGGACAAGCGAGGCAGCAACCCCAGTGTCTCCAGAGCTGTAAAAAAGGATGCGTGTCTGTTTTCCAACTGCCTGGTGAAAATAACGCACCATTCGTGAATTCGTCTCCATTCAATCTCGGCAGCAGGTTTGGGTAGCTCCACCACAGTGCAGGTTTCGGGACTTAACACGTCACCTTCACAGTGCTTTCCCCTGATATCGACGATTGTATAATCCCCAGGGGATTCGGCTTCAACAATCAAGTTACTCTTGCCTGGTTGAGTCTGAATGGTTTGCTGCCATGGTCGAAGGCGTTTGTTGATGCTTTTGCCGGATTCGTCCGTTGGGGGCTGGTATCGTACTTTCACGTCCCACGGCGAGTCCAAATCATCGGTTTCTTGAGCATCGATGACTAAAGAAACATTAGAGCCGATGCGAAGGGAAGCAGGTTTTTGAGGTCCGCATCCCTTGAAAGCCATAGAGGGGCGATGAAGAACTCGGAGAGAACGAGTAATTTTCGCGCTGGATTCAGGTGATAGATCTCCATACTTTGCAGACGACCAAGAAGTAGACAGGTGTTCAAGGTTCCCGAGAGCATCTGTAACGCTCTCAAGCACATAAGTATGGACACCGAAAGCTTCTGCGGAAACGGTGAGCGGTACGCGGACCTCTTGAGGAGAGCTATATAACGGGGTTGAAGTTTCGGTAGGTGAAGCACGCTCGGTCTCGATGCCTTCCACGATAAAATATTCCCTGCGGCCATTGATCTCCTTGAACCACTTGAGAGTAAGGGGTGGGACGCCAAAGATGCCCAGGGTTAGGTGGACGTCCTTGTCCTCTCCAAGGGTATTTAGACCAGGAGCCGCGCACTTGATGTTGTCACCGCGAGTAAGAGCATCACCATCAATGAACTGGGCGTGCGGGCACGGGGCGATGTTAATCTCGGATGGGTACGAGATACGTGCATCAACACCGGATGTGTCACCGACACCTTTGAGATGAATGGTCCCTGGCTTCGAGAGGCGAATATGCACGATGGACTGAGTCTTCTGTAAGCGTGGAAGAGAGGAAAGGGCTTCGCGTGAGTCATCGTTCCCATATTCGTCGTCATATTCGTCAACATTGTCGTTATAATACTCTTGTTTTGCGGTTTTCGTTATTCGCAACTGCTCCAAACGCGCGTTCTCGATGGCCTTGAGATCACGTGCAGAGAGCGTTACAGATTCGATCTTGCCCCCAGATGACTCGGTGTGGCCCAAGGGCGTGATTGTGTATCGTAGGGAAGTCGGGTTAGAGTTGTTCAACAAGATGGGAACAAGAACACTCTTCGATGCAGCATCTAAGCAGAACCGCTGATTATATGGATTGAATTGTGCGGTGCTGATGGGCGACATGCGAACGGTGTGCTGGCCCGCGAGATGAGCGTCCTTGCCGCCATAGCCGTGGTTTGTCAAAAGGCCGAAGGTAAGGAAAGAGAATACACTGGAGATGGCGAACATGCTCGAGGATGACTGAAAACCAACGTGATCTACAAATTCCGGATAAGTTTTGCATCATGATACTTTGTGACCAACGCACCATGTCGAGATGAATGTGCGCTCGAGTCTCCAAAGACATGTAACCTGATGCCACCAAACAAAAGTCCGTTCAGAAGGGCAAAGAAAATTATTTGCGCTGCAACAATGGTGTTGGCGTAGTTTAATCTTGGAATACGTAGGCGGGAGAGAGCGAGACAGAATAAGAAGTCAACAAGCAGCCACTTCTTGCCATAGTGTGGGGTAGGGCCGCCCTCCGAGGAAAGAAGGTATCGGAGGAAGTCAAAGAGCTTTACGGCCTAGGGATGCCAGGTTGAGAAGGTGTGAATGAAGGTGTGAGCGCGAAATGTATCCTCACCTGAATGAGCAGTGCAAAGCTCAAAGCATACAACCTCTGGGATGGAATGTCAAGGTAACGTTCGGGAATGAGAGGGGCCACGTGAGGAGGCGCCGAAGACGAGGACGCCGGAGGCCCAGAACTGACCTGACCGGTGGACATATCACACCAGTCACGGTTGAAGGAGGTGTTGACTTGCTACTTTGCGTAGGGCGTTGAAGCTGGTGTGCCAGTCAGGTGACCGTAAGGTGCGACACACTCATAATTGTACGCGTACATAAATAACGGTACGTAACAAATGGTATTATTACAGAGACATCCTGTGGTATCAACATTTCCCAACGCCAGTCACCTGCTAAAATACCAGAAGAGCAGATATGCTCCAAAGAAATAGAGCAGCTTCTTCACCTGAGGATCAATGTTGACCAACGGCGCTTCCACGTGAGACGGGGGAGCCGTGGAGGAACCACCCAGGCTTTGTCCCCTACCTGAAAAAGCCGCGGAAGTTGACCCGGAGCTGTGGTTTCGTAGAGCACTCTCTATTGCACTAATGGATCACGAGAATGAGCGAGCGGAACTAAAGAAGGAAAAATACGTACGCTTTGTTGGCACCTCTGACTTGATCAACTTTGGTCTGCCCCTTCAGGAAGACGAAGGTTGGCCTGTGGGCATGAAAAGCGGTCCCGAGGAATCCTCTGCTGGGCAGGAATACAACGCTTACATGGCACTAATAGCATAACGACCCGGGACGTCTTGCGCAGCATCCACGTCACACTTGAGGAAGTTTACGTTCGCGTACTGCTTGCTCATGGCTTCATATGCTGGAGCTACGGCATGGCATGGTCCACACCTGTAGTTTATTTGAATGGGCTCAATTGACGTCAAGGGGTAAGATAATGCGTACCACGTAGCATGAAAGTCGATGACCTGTCAAGTATGTGAGCACCGGATGAGTTCTATGCCAGGTAAGCACGCAATACCAGCTCACAGTTAGCTTTTCAGGCGACTTGTTGAGGATACCATCAAGCTGAGCGAGTGAGGTGATATGCGTTATTGCCATACTTCCAGCGTATGTGTTTGGAGGATGCAGGCAATGAGTTACGTAATGAAATACATGTGTACACTACTGGTTGCTTCCCACGGGCTGACAACCTGCTTGCAACAAGTTACTTGATAAGATACAATATTGATGGCACATCTATTCTCAGATAAAAGGTTGTTGGAATGTCCGTATCAACTTTCCCTCGAAGGAATTGCCCTTGATTGAAGAACCCGGGAAAGTCTATCGCGTTGAATGCTCCACTTCAGCCGTCGCACGATGGGGAGAAGAGAGCGGGAGAAAATGGGAGAAGAGGACTCAACATCCGGGAGAACTTGAGTCTTGTGAAGGGCTTTCAACGGGTTCGGATGATGGGACCAGCGGCGTAGTTTAGAGGATACAACGATTGACGCGTGACCGCGTTGCAAGCGGACGGATTTCTCGTAGTTGGCCACAGACTGTGCAAGGTTACAGTTAACACAGAGCACAGCAGACAGGAAGTGGGATGCGTGCCAAAGCTGAATAGAGGTATAGACCCGCTCTCGAGCGCCGTTCGATATCCAATCCTTTCATGACACCTCGCCGTATGAGATCCGAAATAGTGGGCCTCAGTGGCGATCCTTCTGGACCGACCGCAAATAAAGAGTGCGAGAGGCGCGAAGGAGCAACGACAAGCAAGCGCGACCGTTGAAGAATGGGATCAGCGGCAAGTGAGGCAAGATAGCGGCACGTAGAAGTGAGGGTAGAGAGTTCCGGGACGTCAAGATACGACACTGGGGGACAACATGTCAGCGCAGAGCACGGAAGCACGGCAAAGCTGAGGGAACGAACAGATGTACAAGAGTATCTCCGGCGGCATTGATGTGAGTACGAGAGGCGGGCCAGACCTTGGCTGACATAGTACAAAACTGTCGACGGCCATAATCAATAGCACGAATAGTCGTGGGCTCAAGCGGCGGCACTGGGTGGATCGTCGAAAAAGGAAACTCTTCTAAACAAGATGATGTCCAACTATCCTCGATCGACTTTCTGCTCCGAAACGACACAAACATGGATTTCTCTAGAGAAGTCTTCTCATTCCCGCTATCAATAAGAAAGCCGTCAGTCGTACAAATACGCATGCGGCCTGGACCAGCGCTTTTCGTTCTCTCTATTTCTATTTCTCTTCCTCCGGTAGTCTCTCGAGAGGCCTTCCAGTTATGCCAGACACCCTCGAAACCTCTCAACACTTTATCTTTGTGTGCGTAATCTTGCACCTTTTCGGATAACCAATTTGAGCCCTTCTCCAGGACACAAGTCTACTTTTGTTGTGCGTCCTTGTCGAGTAAGGTCATCGGCCCACTATCTGATCCACCGTGTTATTTTTCGAAGCGATGTGTAAGCATCTTTGCCCTATAAATCGAATTGTATATGACAACAATGTGCGCTTGTTTGATAGATACGGTTGTCCTCTGGGACTGGATCATCAGCTTGCCAAGAGAGTGGCAATATGTGTGTACACGGTCTCTACGCACCATGCTCCAAGCTAGCTCACACGATGACATGTTACAGATTTGGAAGACGCCCTGGACTCCGGTAAAAGTGGCGTATCTATTTTGCCGGTAAGGCGATCCAAGAATTAAAAAAAAAACACTCAATCTCGACGTCCTCAGGTATTGGGTCATTACAGTGGTGCCCTACCTGCTTTATGCCTTTGTCAACAATCACAGCCTGGAAACTTGCCAGAAGATATACAAAGTGAGCCCACGTTACATATGTAATTCCATGTTGTAGTAACCATCGTTAGATCCCCGTGGCACTGGCCATGTGGAACCAAGTTGGTTCGGAATGTTCGTTGTCGTCTGCACTATCAACACAGATCCGATACTGAGCACTCCATAAACCTAGCTGTGTTGTTGATTCGAACTTACGCCTTCTTCAACCGGAATAAACTGGTCCTGGCCGGCCTCCTCTGTGCGCTTGGGGGCATGATTGCCTATCAACTATACGTCGATACTTCTCAGATGCTTGGTACGCCCCATACGGTTCCCTGGATTCCGAAAAGCTGACCTTATATTTTAGTTTTGCCTTTTGTCACACCCCCTTTCGTGGGTATTCAGCGTTCATCTGAGTTTTCCGAGTTGATATGGCATCAGGATCGGGGTCCCTGCTTCCCAATGTCTAAGCCTCATTCCGCCCATCTTCTCGGTATGTTCGGCAGTCAGATGCCCTCGGTGAGCATGATAATCGTCATCTACCTCGATATTATAGGTTTCTTCGTCCGTCCGTTCATAAACAGTCGTGTGCTACACTAACAATGGATCTCAGATCGCGCCTCTTGGATTCGATACAATTGTCACGTTTATGACCGTTTTCAAAGCCTTTTATGTCCGTCGACGCAACGGAGGGCCAAGCAGCCGCCTTATTCAAACCTTTTTGCGCGAAGGCGTCTTCTACTACTTGCTCATATCCATTGCGAACTTGGTTTGTCACATTTTGCTGGTGTTTCCTTTGTTGATTTGAAGGATCATCCGTCATCTTGTGGACGACAGGTTAACGGGATCTTCTACCTGCAGTAAGACTTATTCGTCCCTAGCTACCATCGCTGATCCAATCAGCCAGGCCTCGGCAGGCCATATCCGCAATTAATATCCCTTTGAGCGTCATGCTAAGCCCCGTGCTGGCTTGCCGTCTCGTAAGTTCCTGCGAATCTTTCTTATCTAATCGGTGCCACTAATTTTTTTCTCTGGAGATTCTTGACCTCCGGGAACGCGGTTCCGAGACGGTGACGCACTCTGATGGCCATGCGTTCAACTCGAACGGATCTAAGGGATTACATTTCGGGATTCTGTTTAGCCAGCAGCGTTCTGCCACAGGCTCAGGAACCGGCGGAAGCAGCGGCCGAAGGTCTCGGCCGTGCGGGGCCAAAAGTGCCACTGTTAACTCTGGCGCAATGCTCAGCACTATAGGCACCGATCTTGGCGCTGTAGGCCATGACAACAACAGTGTTGAGCTTAATGGGCTTCACCGCAAGACATCGGGGGACATCGGTGACGAGGAAATAGAAGACTTTAAGGCCGCCGAGGTGAACTGCATTAGTGGCATTCGTGTTGACGTAGAAAAGCATTCTAATGCCATATAAGGCCGTCATCCGGGCGTAGAGTTCAGGGCCTTTCGGATCCCTTGTGTAAATTTGCTTCTGTGTACTAGTACTGTATGTAATCATTACGCTGCCGCCTGCTTTTCATTAACAACGACCTTGTAGCGAATAGAGAATAGAACATGTGCGCACTTTCTATTGTATCCTCAAGTCGCAGCCAAAGTCCGGGGCAACACGACACCTGTACAAAGTCAGGCAAGGCCTCATCCATCACAATGATACTAGTATTGTAAACGGCTATGGGACAACACTGGGCGTGAGTTATGAGATCTCACGTGCTACTGGTGGGCTGAGACACCGGAATGAACAACTGAAGGTATGTCCCAGACGATCATTTCAGCTTTTACCGGACTACCACCGCAAAGCGCCAAACGCAGGAGAGATAAATAAGATCGGAAACCCCAAGATCACCGAAAAGGCCTGCATCAAATCGTCTAATCATACAACTGAATCTTAGCACGTCTCGCATAAAGTACAACCGGCAAATTAAGCTTTTCGTTCAGGCGCCTGTCATGAAGTTCACGCCCATGTCTTGTAGCGGCGGTGCATCCCAAAAGTTCCGTGCTTGATCGAAGCTGAACGGGATAGGCATTGCCGCGGCGGGGCTGCTGTGGTTCGACCCCGATCCGGGCGAGGGTGATACGGCTTGAGAACTGTCCGGAGTACGCGGCTGGTTCTGGTCGCGCGGGCACCATTCGTACTCTGGCATATACGACGTTGACTGGCCGGCCAAGGGAAAGTCGATCCCGAGTATGTGTGCCAGGAGACGATTCTCGGCAGTCGACGCCTGAGGAGCTGCCACATCTGCGGATCGGGCAAAGCCGAAGGTCGATGGGAGCAGGCCAGCTCCTCTCCTTTCCTCTGTACCGAAAGCATCGTCCGCGGCTCGTTTTGGGCGTTGCGTCGGATTCACAAGATTGCTGTCCACGTGAACTTTGGCACCACCTATAAGCCCCCAGGCCCGGTAGGCGCTAGGCCATATCACCTGTGAATGGGCGGATGGTCACGTGATGATCATATGTACAGTCCAATTCGAGCACTTACGCCCATTTCCTTGAGACAAGTAAGAGTTTGCTGCAAAACGACAGAGGTTTGCACACTCGAGGGTCGCATGGTCACTACACGAAAGGGTTAAATCTCGTCTTGACGTCCACATGATGGACATACGAGTGACTACTTGCATTACTCTGCGAGTATAGTCAAACTAGTTGTTCATATAAATGGTAGAATCGCACGCGACACTCACCCTGCTGCAAATAAATGATGTGTGGCCAAGAGAGCGCCACGACTTAAACCGAACTGCTTATGATATGCGGCCACTGCGAACTTGGGTGAGCTATAGATTGGGGCAGGACAGCACACTTACTAGTCGACGTCATGTGCGACGCAGCAGATTGGCATATGTCAAACGACTTGAGGGGCAGAGAGTCTGACTCTCGCGTGCTGTTCGAAGGATGTCGGCTGCTATAATTACATGTTTGTGCTCAGAAGATGACGAAACTTAGGGAATGACGAACTCACTGGGTTGGTTTCCATTTGGGAATGCTTATATCAGAGCGACGTTAGCAAAGCTCAGAAAAATATCGAATCGTCACGCTCACAAAGCTCGATGTAAGAGGAGCACTGTATTCCAATATGTCGCATGCATCATAAGTACACTTGGGGGTGGAATGGACCGCGAGCTTCCTGGATCGAACGCAAGAAAGTCGGGAAGTTCCGCATACCACTGATCCAATTGGTCCCCAAGCTCGGCAAGGGCGGCACGCTTCGCTGAATGCGATGGGGGGTGAACAGGATAAATCCTACTTATTACGTTTCCAGTGATAACGGCTGTGATGCATGTGATGGGCATGAGGTCAGGAAAGGCCTACACCAGCAGGCATAACGTACAAAGCGTAGCCACTCTCCGAAAAGCGGCTATCGTACGACTGGGGACAGGTTTGAAGTCGATAGCTACCGGGTCTGACCTGTGCGGAGCCCAGAGTTCATCCGCTTCATCCTAGAGCCGTCCAAGTTCACAGGTGAGATAAATCAATGTGATTACCAAATAGAGACACTCACCTCAGGTGGCGGGGTATCAAAATGCCACTCCGAAATGGTCGGTGGCCGGCCCATGTATATTGCGGTATACCTTACGCCCTGATGAGTGGGTATATAAACAAAGCTCGAACTCCACGTACTTATCCGCCCTGATGCATGCCCACCATATCTGTTTTCTCGCCTGCAACTCTTCGGGGGTAAACATGTTCCTGCCGTCCATCTGCCAGAGCGCTGCGTTACGATGGAGACCCAAGTCCTGCGCCTACAACCATAGACGTTTGGAGTGGATATTTCCACAACACGCATGGCTACCAACGTACCATGCGAAATGCCATCCCTAAGCGGTAGTTGGTAAGTGACCCCGTGGTTAACGACTGCATTACCTACCTGTGTAGAGCCAGCCATGTTCCATCTGGCCTACAGATTCCAATGTCTGTGAATCTTAACTGTTGGCTACGTGTGGGGTGGCGCACCAATGCCGAATTCCCGTAATCCTAGAAGCAAGAGGGCTTGGCACGTAGTTCCTCTGCAATAATGGTAAACGCGGTCTTGGAAATGTGAATACATTTGTCGCGCCGCTGGAGAGAAAACCTAGTGACATACTCAATACTTCTCTGGCTTGGATCATGTACTCGAGCCCTGCTTCCCAAAGATTCCCTGGGTCGAGTGGAGGTAATTCAGCCTGGTCATACCGGGCAGCAATTGCGAACATTGACAGAAGCAAAAGGTTCGAGATGTGTGGCCGTTCGCGACTGGAGCTACCTGAGAAGCTGCATTAATATGTAAGCTTGGTGATTTTGTCTCTAGCTGGATAGATGATAACACTGACGAGAGCCTATGAACCATTGAGCTTCGGCACATAAATTTGTCAGCGAATGCGGAACGCACGTTACTTCATAGTCCTTCCAGAAGAGCGCCTTATGGACGACCGGAAATACCGGATGCACATAGATAAAATACAGGTCTAATAAATGACTCTGCACGTCCAAAGGCGGCATCGCGACGTCGACGTTCTCCTCCGGTATGAACTGGTTCTGAGCAGGAGGCCAGACACGTGCCATGGGCAATTGCCTATACGCATAATTGGTAACGTTTACTATGATTTAATCATTGACTCACCAGACACCGCCAATTTTGCGCTCATCCGTGCGATCGGCTTGGGATAACAAATGAAGACCGCTGATAAGACCATGATACCGCACCTACGGTGACGGACACCGCTGAGTTGTGTACGCATGTTGATGGCATCTCGACACACCTCCTTATTTTCGTCAAGCGACAGTTCCCCAATCATGGACGCTGCATCGTCGGTATCATCGGACTCTGGATATTGTATGAGAAGCGGTTTCGACCTGTCAACTTGACGGCAGCAGGTGTCAACGAAACGTACCAGAAACTGGATCGAGTGTATACAAGCGACCCCAGTCTGATGCTGCGGGCACATCTTGCTCCAATCGACGGCGCTGAAGGAATGGTTGGCCGCCAACGTGGGGAAGCGAACCAAAGGGACGGGACCCTGACAAGTCTGGGTTGTCTGTTCGGGCATAAGAACTCGAAAGATGATCCTGCCACTCCAAGGTCGGCGTAACCAGCATTGAGTTGTCTAGAAAAAGGCATGAAGGACCGACGTCAACAGTCTCTAACGGTACGTACTCGAAGAAACGATCTCGCGGGACATTCGGGACTGTCGCTTAGGGCGTGATGGATCGCGGGGATGCTGGCTGTCGCTGTTCATAATCGATGCAAAAAAGTCTTCTTTTGTCATTCCTGCCGAGATACTAAGACGACCTGTTGGTCCCTGTATAGCATGGGCCGTTCGACATCAAAAGGGTCCGTAGAAGGAGCACCGGAGGTGCTCACAAAAGGCCCCGAGTCCACTCTGTCCAGGATATCTCGCGCGAGGTCGTCATTGCGTAGGTTGTTGATGAGAGCTTTCACTTGCGGATCTGTTGATGATAGGATGGCTCCCAGGACCGATTCCACCTGATGCCATCTTTGTTCAATAGCGTGAATGTAACCCTTCGGAGGGCCGCGCTTGAAACTCGGACCTGTACGAAGAAGTGGTCAGTGGGAGGGGTGAGAGGTAAGGCGGTATACGATGCATACCTAAGAATGTGCAAGCTGACGGTCGAAGGCGGGTCGAGTCAGTAGGAACGAGAGTGACAAAAGAGGACATCGACGTGCCTGTGCCGGCTGCCAAGCAGCTCTTGCAGGGCTCATCATCACCCTTAAACCTCTCGCATTTACTCTTAGTTTTCCGACACTGGTCACAGGCTGAAGAGGGGGATATTTGGGATGTATGCCTGATTGGAGTAGTTACTAGGTCGGTGAAGTGGGATACGTACCTCTGCTACTCCTTTTCCTATTGGAAGCGGCATCAGCTATGTGTTGGTCATCATCGGATAAGTCAAGGTCGGGAAGGGAGGGCTCTCTGGACATGGAGAACTGTTAACGAGAAGCGAAGAGAGAAGGACGGGGCGTCGGGACGCCCTTCCTTGCTAATCAACTCTGTTATCGCGCCCGAACCCCGGTACGGGGCCGAACCGCGGCCCGCTCGGCAATTACATCATTTTCGATTCAGTTCTGATTTTCCCTCACCCTCAAACGTTTGTACAATTCACCATTCTTATCTTCCTATTCGTAAAGGAAAGCTAATAGGACATATGCACATGCCCCCCGCTCCTAGTACCCTAACTATCACGACAGGTCCGCTATAATAGTTTCAAAATCAACGGACTCCGCCAGTATATTGGCAAACTTGAATCACCTCAACCTTGTATCGTCCCGAGGGTTCTCTGAGACGCGAGAGAGGCAAAGTAACGAACATCCGCGTCTTGATCTGCCATCAACTCATCCAAAATGGGTACGATTTTTTGCTGCGCAAGTTCCTTCCCTTCCGCTGTCTTCCCATACGTGGTCGCGACAACCTCCAAGGATCTTGCCACGTTGAACCGGATATTTGGAATAGGATCAGTAGCGAGGCGCAAAAGCGCATCGATTATCTCGTCGCAGACAATGTCGATATTAAGAGACGATGCGATGGTCTAAAAAATCAGTTAGCACGCGAGGTTGAGTGACTAGTTTCGAAAAGTACCCCAATGGCTTGCACGGTCGTCATCCGGTAAAGGTAATTGTGATGCGATCCCATGGCAACCACCTTGGGTACAATCTGCGCCCTAGCCCACTCCACACCGAAGACCTCCGTCAGTTTCTTCAGATTGATGGTCGCGGCCTCCCGAATGCTGTACACAGTGTCCCCCAACCAAGACATGCACAGACTCGAGAGTTGCTCGTCGAAGAACTCTTTGCCAAGTTGCGTGGCCAGCAGCGGGATATATTCAATGATCGCCTGTCGCACCCGCCATGACTTATCCTCCGCAAGCTCAACGATGGCCGGTAAGAGGTGGTCCGCCAGTAGTTGGATTCCGATGACTGCGGAGAACAAGATCAGAGGGCTCTTCGCTTCGAGTCTTGGTGTTCAAAATGGAGAGCACACCTTCGTTGACCTGCTCGAGTTTACTGATGATGTTCAGCCGGACATCCGGAAATTCGTCCTTCAGCAAGTGTAAGAAGAGCTGAAGAAGGTGATCGATGGTGGGTCCGTGACCAAGGAGAGGTGCAAGCCCAGTGATCTGGTTTGCAAGGGCAGCTCGGACATGCTGGGAGCTGTCTTGACACAGATCCCGAACAAAAGGTACTATGCGGGTAATGACAACCTCTGGTTCCAACAATTTCGAGAAACCTTCAAAGACGAAAATCGAGGATTAAGAACCCCCGTCGGAAATTGTTGTCACAATACCTGGTATTTGCCCTGCGGCCGCTGTGCGGACTTCTGCTTCATTATCCTTCAATAATTGGACGTAGTGATTGACAAGCTCCTCCCTCACGAGCTCCACTCCGACGGCCTCGGATAACTGAACACGACATGTTAAATGAGACGCGGAATTGAAGGTGGCAAACAGCTTTACCGCATTGAAGTGACTAGCTGCCATGTATCGGACCCTCCAAGCTTTATCCGTGACGCTTTGTCTCATCTGCTTCAGCAGCTGCTCTTTCACCTCGGCAGGAGAAAGCTGCTGGGCTATGATGACCAAGTCCTCGACAGTCAGTAGCCGTACAGAGTCTTGATCATCTGCTTGAAGACGTCGATATATGTTCAGTCCATCTGATAGAATATGTTGTTTGGAAAGGTTTTTCGCGAACGCCTATGTCACACGATCAGCGAGCTGCAGCCAAGAAGCAAAAATTTGCACTTACTCCCAGCCATTTTGCAGCCGCTCGCCGGACCATCGGCGTGTCATCCGACCCAAGGGCCGCATAGCCTTTCCGCAACTCCTCTTGAATTGCTGGTGATACTTTGGAGTACACGGGAGCATACAGAGCAGCCGATGATGTGCGAGACGTAAACCACTCGCCATGGGACAGTCGGTTGAGGAGAGGGATGTAATGTTGCTCGATTTGTTTCGGGGTGAGGACAGCGGCAATCTTGGTGATAGATTCTGCGGCCTGTAACGCGTTAAACGCGTGGCAATGAGCCCGCGAAGTGCCCGCGATTCCTTATCCATGCGATAAAGAGCCGCCTAGACAATGACACGTACCTTGTCCCTAACCAAAGTCTCTTCAACCGCAGACAAATTCTCTAGTGGTCCGAGTAGCACGTGGGCGTACTCATTTCCCCCGATGTATTCCTCGAAGTTTTTCCCCAGCTCATCTGCCAGGGCCAAGAGAACCTCATCTTCATCGTCTACCGAGTCTTGCAGGAAGGGGATAAGTTCCTCTCGCGCGCGATCAGGGCCCAGGGCGAGCGCAATCGTAGACACACGATGGATGGCATTCAGTCGCAACTGAACATCCTCTGAACGTAGCTCATCCATGAGCAACGCAATTGGCGCGATCTTTGGAGGTATGAGAAATAATCATCTGGCTTGTCATAGAGAGACAGTACCTCATCGAGTCCGAGTCCTGAATCCATATTTTATCTCGCAGGGCTATTGTCAATCCAATCAGGGGGATAAATCATGGCAATTATAAATATTTGACAAAGAGACATACACGGGGAAGCTGCTAGCGTGGTGTGAAAAGGGTATGGAGTGTGTATGAAGGCAATAATCGGGTGACCTGGTTGGAGGGAAGAGACCTGTTTGCTATTTCGAGCCAGCTCGACCGGAAGGGCAGCGGCGCGCCACACTGGCAGGCCATACAAGTACGCACTACTTTTGAACAGGCCTCCGTTTTTATTCCGTTCCACCATTTCCATGATACTGCATGTATCGTGCGAATTGCGTAGACGACAATTCATTATAACGTCGCGGTCATTCTCCCAAATTGACCGCAATCGCCTCATCGGTCGCCCTCCTTCGGTCACGCTCACTCACCCATTCAAGCTAGCTTTGACCCCGCGCGCCGAACGTTTACGGCGCATTTAACCAACCGATCTTTTATTACAGTACCCTTCAAGGTCCCAATGACCTCTTCCTCTTCACAACTCTTTCTACCCCCCGGAACACCGTTCCCCATCAATGTCGTTAAAATACAGGCCCAAACATCCGATTCAGTCCAGCGCGGCTCTCCGCTGTTAACATACTCTTTCACCTCCCGACCTTCCGAACCTGGTGGCCGCACACAACTTATGTTCGGCGTATGGGATTGCCCGGTAGATGGTACCATCGAAAGATGGTGCGTCAAGGAACGCGATGTAGTCGCGAGTGATGACAAGGCGGTGCTTTATATTACCGAGCCTTGCAAACATGGCGTACAAATGGGTGGTCTTTGCGCACTATGTGGGAAGGACATGACACAGTGCGTATAAGTTTCGTGGTATATGTATGTCAATGTTCATCGACGACAGGTCCGACTATATCGGTTTCTCTAACGAAGCCCGGGCCTCGATTCAGATGACGCATTCCGCCAATGGTCCGAAGGTTTCCCTCGAGGAGGCACAGCGCATCGAGCGGGAGACAGCAGAGCACCTTCTTGGCGCCCGCAAACTCTCACTCATCGTTGACCTTGACCAAACCATCGTCCACGCTACCGTTGACCCCACTGTGGGTGACTGGATTACCGAGGGCGAAGCCTGGGAGGAGCGCCGAGCCCGTAAAAGGGCGTCTCCAGAATCGGAATGTGATTCTGACGAGTCAATCCAAGATGAGGATGATGAAGTAAACCCAAACTGGGAGGCTTTGAAAGACGTGAAGAAGTTTCGTCTCCGTCCTGAGTCCTTCGGTCTCCCACCCTGGTCCGACAAGCATCGAACAAAGAGAAAGACGGTAGAGGCACAGGGCTGTCTCTACTATGTTAAACCTCGGTACGTCCCCACCTCACGCTCCATTCTCGTACTGACTGTGGCACTGAAGTCCAGGATGGCTTGGCTTCCTCAGCAGTGTGGCAACCAAGTATGAAATGCATGTTTATACTATGGGCACACGTGCTTACGCCGAGGAAGTCTGCAAGGCCATCGATCCGGATGGGAAGTTTTTCGGTGGTCGAATCTTGAGCCGGGATGAGAGTGGGAGTAGGTGTTCTGTTCTGAACTTGCCACTTTCCTTAGTTGACATGTTGCAAGGTCTTACACAGAAGAGCCTGCAGCGGCTATTTCCTGTCGACACATCAATGGTCGTAATCATTGATGATCGCGCGGACGTCTGGGAATGGAGCCCAAATCTTGTGAAAGTTATCCCATGTCAGAACCCTTCCCTTTGAAGTATATACACCATTAACATACCCGCAGACGACTTTTTTGTCGGAATCGGAGACATCAACTCAACATTTCTGCCCAAATTAGACGCGCCAGCATCCACTATCCCTCAGATATCGCCGACGAAACCTGGCCAGGAGACACCAGACGCCTCAGGATCTACAACTTTGGACTCTACTCCCAGTCCTGTGCCCGACGATTCCCAGTCGAGTGCGGTCGCCGCCGACGAAGCAGCAGCCAAGGAAACCCTGCAGAAGGAAATGATAGCTCGCAACTCGCTGGCTCTTGAGGCACAGGTGGAGGAACGTCCCTTGGCTAAACTTCAAGAGGAGCTGCAAGAAGCGGCCAATGGCCAGCTTGCAAGCGAGACCCCAGCGGGTCATAGTGCGTCGGGTGAAAGCGAGAACGCCTCGAAGACATCTGAGGCTACGGGCGAGAAGCATCATCGTAAGGCTCTATTGAAGAACAATGACACAGAACTTCAGAGAGTGAAGCTGGTCGGTTACGCCTTCCTTTCCTTGTGATATTATAACGTTCTGAAAACCTTCCAGCTTCTGGACGATGTGTATCAACAGTTCTTTGAAGCCTACGACAACCGACCTCCCGATAAAAGTGAAAAAACCAGATTTTCAAGCAAAGCTCAACCTTCATCTTCTATACTTTACGACGTTCGAGTGAGTGCTGTCACCATATCATTTACAGACAGAAGTTCAGTGTATGTTTTTCGTGCAGATCATCATTCCTGGGCTTAGGCTACAAACGTTCGATGGCTTACATATGCTTTTCTCAAGTGTGATTCCCCTAGACACTAGACCAGAGAGCACAGACATATGGAACTTGGCTGAGGCCTTTGGCGCTACCTGCCATGCAGAATTGTCAAGCCAAGTCACGCACCTTGTCGCTGCGAAGGTACTTACCCTCCTCTTGGGCATTGCGTCGTACTAACTTCATGTTATATGATAGCGAGGCACGGCGAAAATCGACCAGGCGCGCAAGCGCGGTAACATAAAGATAATGTGGCTCGCTTGGTTCACTGACTCAGTCGCACGCTGGGAACGCCAAGATGAGACTCCGTACCTGATGGATGAACCCCGGTCCTCGAGTGCCGCTGCGCCGGACACGGCGAGTTCCCCAGCGCCGCCTGACGCACAGCAGATTTCTTCTGACCCAGAGCCTGACGCAGATGACTGGGACATTGAACCCGGGTCCCGGAAGGGCGGCTCTGGAGCTGCTCCTGGGGTGGCGTCGGAGGGGGGCGGCGCTGTCAACAAGGACGAGCTGGAAGACTTGAAGCGTATCTCGGAAGAGTCGCGGAATATGGCGCTATCATGGGAACCCCTGGACGAGGAGGAATTTCGGGAGAGTGGGGACGAGGACGACGAGGATGAAGATGGCGATGGCGATGGCGATG
>Ga0137397_10000372_pt1 | contig 30637 bp, 37 predicted proteins | sample czorhiz116metaG_FD_106658 | JGI IMG/M metagenome (GOLD analysis project Ga0137397, IMG submission 106658) | Vadose zone soil microbial communities from Angelo Coast Range Reserve, California, USA - czorhiz1.16 metaG | ecosystem: Environmental > Terrestrial > Soil > Vadose zone | place: USA... | reverse complement strand
CCGCTGCTAAGTGGGCAAAAACTTTTTCTTTGCTTAAGTAACTATTATCTAAACTTCTCGTCCTTTTGTGGATGTCTCGGGACCACTCGTCCAAATTGGGCCGTCCTCTCTTCTATTATTGATAAAAACAAAAGATAAGTTTTCACTCCGCATTCCCTAGCAATATCACGCGTGGTCCCCTTCCAACAACTAATAACAACACTTTCGTACTATGGATGCACCGCAGGTCCTCCCCGAAGCACCAAACGTCCAGTTCAGAGTCCTCATTATTGGGAGAGCAAACGCAGGCAAAACATCCATCTTACAAAAAGTATGCGACACCACGGAGAGTCCAGATATCTACAAGCTTGATCGAGAGGGGATTCGCGAGCGGGTACGTTCTCGTCCTTAGTGGAACTTTCAAGTTCGATCTCACCATCTAGCCAGGTTCAACTCCAGCCTTCACAAGAGGTTCGGCAGGCTTATCATTGTTGGTGATGGCTGATGTACTTGCGCAGCGTGGCGAGCATGACATTGAGCACGAACTCGTCTTTTCAAGCCACGACGGTTACGTTTTCCACGACTCGCGCGGATTTGAGGGTGGGGATAAAAGGGAGCTCGAGATTGTGCAAGATTTTGTCTTTCGTAGGTCGCGAGAGAGGCGACTGAAGGATAGATTACATGCGATATGGTTTGATGCCTTCGACGGACTTACCGTTGCAAATTCATAAGATTCACTTCTCAGGTACTGCATTCCGATGGACAATGACCGGCCATCCCTGGATTTAAAGCTTTTCGAGGATATCTGCCCAGATAAGAATGGTACGTCCATACGCTACGTTATGAATAGGGGATTGACGTGAGGGATTTTCCAAGTTCCTGTGATAGCGGTATTCACCAAATATGACCAGTTCAGGCGCGAGGTCAGAATGAAGTTGGAGGATCAGCGTCGTGACTCGCACTCTCTGTCAGGAACGGACTTCGACGCCGAGATGGAAAACATTTTCAACGAAAATTACCTGGCCAACCTCGAGGGATCTCCACCGTTCGTACGTTTGGAGAGTGAGAATTTTGTTAACGAGCTAGCATGTACTTCGCTAATTGCTGTCCCGAAGGAATGCACAAGCGTAGCCAACGGTGTACTGAGCTTGTTGAAAAGACTGCCAACGCACTCTCTGGCGGAGTCGTTAGCCTCATGCTCTTGGCTGTGCAAAAGAATAATCTGGAACTGAACATAAACCAGGCCGTTAAATGGTAAGTTCCTATTATAGAGGGACGAAACCGAGAGGACCGTAACCCACTACAGGGCCCAAGCCGCAATTCAAAGAGATGGGAGCGCAGGTAGAGTCATGAAGCCGTGCATATTGGCGTTTTCATTGCTCTGGGTAAATTGTAATATGCGTGTTCTGAATTGCCTCTTGCTAAAAGAACGTTACTATTTAGTATTTTGTCAGTCAGTCTTTGCTTATTGGGCCATGGTGTGCTAACTTTTTATTTCACGCTCCCATGGCTTGCTCGCTCGGGCTGTTTCCACGTCCTGGCTGGTCCGTCCATGTGCGCGCTCCAGGCTGTGAGTGCCCCTCGCCCGCTCAGGTCGCTACCGTGTCCTGACTTTCCCTCCCTTCGCGCAATCTAGGACGTGAGTGCCCCTCGCCTGCTTGGGTTGTTTCTGTATCCTAAATTGTCCCTCCGTCTGCGCTCTCCAGGCAGTAAGTGCCCCTTGGTCTGTCGGTCTTTTTCCGTGTCCCGACTTGCCTATCTCTCTGCGCTCTCCAGGAAGTGAGTGCACCTGGCTCGCCCGATTGTGTCTGTCCTAATTAGCCTCTCCCCTTGTGCTCTTCAGTTAGTGAGTGCACCCCGATCGCTTGGTTTATTTCCGTTTCCTGACGTGTCCCTCCTCTACACTCTCCAGATAGTGAGTGCCCCTCGATCGCTCGTTTTGTTTCCGTTTCCTGACGTGTCCCTCCTCTGCACTCTCCAGGAAGTGAGTGTCCCTCGTTCGCTCGTTTTTTTTCTGGGTCCTGAATTCCCCCTGCGCTGTCCAGGAAGTGAGTGCCCCTCGGTCGCTCGATTTGTTTCCATGTCCTGACTTGTCCCTCCCTTGGCGCTGTCCAGGCCCGGGCCGTGAGTGCTCTCGCTTGCTCTGTTTGTTTCCGTTTCCTGACTTTCCCCTCTGTGGTCTCTAGGACGTAAGCTCCCGTCGCTCGCTCGGTGTTTCCGTGTCCTGATTTGTCCCTCCTGCGCTCTCCAGTTTGTGAGGGCCTGTTACTCACTCAGGTCGTTACCGTGTCCTGACTTGTCCCTCCCTCTATGCTCGACAGGAAGTGAGTGCCCCTCACTCGCTGGGGTCTTTCTCATGTTCTGACTTGACTCTGTACTATCCAGGAAGTAAATTCTCCTCGTTCGCTCGGTGTTTCCGTGTCCTGACTTCCCTCCTTCTGCGCTCTCCAGTTTGTGAGTGCCCGTTACTCGCTCAGGCTCTTGCCATGTCCTGAGTTGTTCCTCCCTCTGTGCTCTCCAGAAAGTGAGTGCCGCTCGCTCGCTCGACTTGGTTCTCTCCTGACCCCCCCCTCTCTCTCTGTGCTCTCTAGGGAGTGAGTGCCGCCCGCTCGCCGGTTTGTTTTCGTGTCATGACTCATCTCTCTCTATGCACTCTCCAGAGAGTGAGTGCCGCTCGCCCGCTCAGTTTATTTCCATGTCCTGACTTGTCTCTCCCTTTATGCTCTCCAGGGAGTGAGTTCCCCTCGCTCGCTCGATTTGTTTCCGTGTCCTGACTTGTCCCTTCCTCTACGCTCTCCAGTTTGTGAGTACCTCGCTCGCTCGGTTTGTTTCCTTGTACTGACTTGTACCTCCTTCTCCTCTCCAGTCCGTGAGTGCCCCTCACTTGCTCGGTTTCTTTCCGTGTCGTGACCCGTGCCTCCCTCTGCGATCTCCAGTTGGTGGGTACCCTTCGCTCACTCTGTTTGTTTCCGTGTACTGACTTGTCCTTCCTGATGCGCTCTCCAGGAAGTGAGTGTCCCTCGTTCGCTCTTTCCGTGCCCTGACTTACCCCTCCCGATGTGCTCTCAGGAAGTGAGTGCCCGTCACTCGCTCGGTTTGTTCCGTGTCCTGACCTGTTCCACCCTCTGTGCTCGACAGGAAGTGAGTGCCCGTCACTCGCTCGGTTTGTTTCTGCGCATCCTGACTTGTCCATCCCTCTGTTCTCTCCAGCTGGTGAGTACCCCTTGCTCGCTCGGTTTGTTTTGGTGTTTTGACTTGTCCCTCTCCCTGTGTTCTCCAGGACGTGAGTTCCTCTCGATCGCTCGGTTTGTGTCGTGTCCTCACTTTTCCCTGCCTCTGAGCTTTCCAGTTCGTGCGTGCCCTTCGCTCACTCGGTTTGTTTCCATGTCCTGACTTGTCCCTCCCTCAGGAAGTGAGTTCCCCTCGCTCGCTCGGTTTGCTTCCGTGCCCTGACTTGTCCCTACTCCTGCGTTCTCCAGGGAGTGAGTGGCACTCACTCGCCCGGTCTGCTTTCGTGTCCTGACTTGTCCCTTCCTCTGTGCTCTCCAGGAAGTGAGTGTCCCTCACTCGCTCGGTTTGTTTCCGTGTCCTGACTTGCCCTTCCCTCTGTGCTCACTAGTATGTGAGTGCCCCTCAGCCGTTCGGTTTGCTTCTGTATCCTAACGTGTCTCTCCCTTTGCCCTCTCTAGAGGGTGAGTGACCCTTGCCTGTTCGGTTTATTCTCATGTCCCGATATGTCCCCTCCCTTTGCGCTCTTCAGGGCGTGAGTGCCCCTCATTCGCTCGGTTCGTTTCCGTGTCCTGACTTGTCCGTACCCCTCTTCTCTCCAGTCCGTGAGTGTCCCTCACTCGCTCGGTTTGTTTCCGTGTCCTGACTTGTCCTTCCCTTTGCGTTTTCCAGGCCGTGAGTGCCCTCACTCGCTCTATTTATTTCAATGTCCTGAATTGTCCCTCTTTAGAGAGTGAGTGCCGCTCGCTCACTCGGTTCGTTTTTGTGTCCTGACCTGTCCTACCTCCTGTGTTCGCAGAATGCACGTCGTTCTCGTCGGTTTGTTTTCTGTGTGTCATCACTTCATTTTTTTCTCCGCTTTGCAGGATAGATTCACCGAACTGGCCTCATTGGTTGCCAAGGTACTGTTGTTATCCTATGGTCCTATTTTTGCTTTGCTAACACATTGTCAGCCACCCCTTCTGATGTCTCGTCACTCGAATGATACACATCACGCCCTCATTGGTACATTTCTTCCGTTTACCTTTGCAAAATCTGACAAGAAAAATAGCAGTAACTCTCATTCTGGAGCATGCATGCCTTTTGCATGCCACGGGGGATAATGCACCTGCAGCTTTGAAGAATGCATATTCTCGATACATCTCTTCTAACTCTCATAAGGAAGTCAAGAAGCAGTTTGCTGATCATCCCAAGCATTATTCTAACCCTCAATTTACGGAGTTTATCCTAAAGCATCGTCTCTCGTGATTTCGCTTGTTATCATTTGTAGTTTTGTCTCTTATATAAGCTTTTGAGTCTGTTCCTATGTCATGCTAGCCAGTTTTTCAATGACATCGCCCCTACCACATGACATTCTGTTTGGATTGGCCTGAGGGCACAATAGTGGTTATAGTGGGGGTGTGCTTTCTTGAGACAGGCAGGCCTGAACTCTTTTCATGCTTCTCTACCTCATTGACATGTTCCCAAATGGTGGTGGTGATGGTCCTGTGTTCGAGAGAAAGAGATGGCAAGTGGGTGAGTGGAACATGTGCTCTTGAGTGCACCCTTGCTGCATGTACAACTATCATATTGACACATGGACACATCAGTGTGAGAGCACAAAGTCTGCAAAATACTGCTAGGGCTGGGCTGAGCCTCATCAGAAAAAAAAAATTCATCTTATTCCTACTTATTCCTTTCTTACCCCCAAAATAAGAGGTATAAGTAAGGAATAAGATGGAATAAGTGGAATAAGATGAATTTTGTTTTGCTGATGGCCTGCGGGCCATGGCCTATTGGCCCGAGGGCCTTGCTAGACTTGGAGGGGCCAGGCTGATCCATGACAGTGTTGTCCATCGTATATTATCAACCCATAACTAGTAGCATAACTCCTTCATGATTTGAACTGTTTGCCATTTTCAAAAGAGCTTCCTTCCTTGGTTTTACTCCCATAATCTTTTTAACAGCGCATCAGAGCCAGTCTTGAGGCCTTCCATGCTGCGACAAGTGTTTGAAACAGCTGTTGAAGGATATTTGTGAGGCCTCTCATCATCTTTATAATAATGCAACCAATAAAGAGGAGTCAATTAAATTTTCAATTGTCTTAGCATAATTTGCAATGACAACTTGGTCCACTTATTAGTCAATTTATTAGAAATTAATTGGTCCACAAGCTAACTATAAGCTGACTCCGCTTATCCATTTTTAAAAAAATAAATAATAATAATCAAGTTTAACCGCTTATCCGTTCTTGCCTGTTGTGTGTGTTTACTTACTTGTGCTTTTTGTGCTTCTCACAAGCAAAAAAAGTAAATTATTGAAAAGCACTGCCTGCTTGGGAAAAGCAATCCCTTTTACTTTTCACATACTTTTTTTTTTTTGACCATTACAACCCACTTTTTGTGTGAATTGGCCTGTATGTCACATCTACTCATCAGTAATCAATTGTACTTTTCATACTTTTTTGGCTTAATTTGCTTGTGCAAACACTCTACTTGCATGATGGGCCTGGCAAGCACTTTGGCAAGTACAGGGGATTGCTTTTTGTACTTTTCTGCAAAAAAGTACAAAAAGCAATGAAAAAGTAAACACAAGGTTTTCCTGATGGAGGCCCAGAGGGTAATAACCTTGTGTAAACAGGTCAGAAAATCGAGTAAGTTGGGACATCAGTAAACAACAGGCTCCGAGTCTTCAGTGCTCTTCACACATCCTAATCGACTCGGAGTCCACTGTATCGGCACCTGTGCCCCGCTCGGCGATGTGATCGGTGCGTCGCCACGGGCCGTCCACGTGACTCACGGCCTGTGTGTTTGAGTCCTCGTCGCTCGCCACAGCGTCCATCTCCTTCCACATCTACGGTATGACAGTTGCGGTGACAACAGCTCCCTCTCTCACTGACCGTTCACATCGCATTATCACGCCACCATTTCCTCGCAAATCGACCCCCTTCCTCGTGATATGGCTAACCAGACAGGATCCTCTCGGTTTCGTGCACTTTTCGAGTCCGCCTTCCAGGCTTATGAGAAGAAGACGGGCATATCGTTGGCCGAACACCCGCTCGCTGTGCAACTCCAGAGTTTTGACTCCGTCGAATCCATTACTACCCTTCTGCAAAACCAAACACAGGCATTCCGTGAATTCCGAGGAAGTGATAGAGTCATGAAATTGATCAAGGATATTGCATCAATCTTAGCAACACTTTCCGCCACAGCCTCCCTCGGCGACTCCATTGGCCTCGTACGTCAAAAGTCGTTGATGGCGTCTCTTATGGTCCTGACCTTTTCCTTGCAGCCATTCCCACCTGCGACCGCAATATACGCTGGCCTTGCTATCCTGCTTTCTGTATGTGCCATTCCTCTGCTTCTATGTGGGCATCCTTGTGACATCCAGGTGAATCAGGCGGCCCGGGGCGAAATAGACTGCTACGATGCGCTCGTCGACTTGCTCGAGTCCATCGAAAACTTCCTTAGTCGTCTCGATATATATACGCAGATCCCTCCCACGCCCGCCATGGACGACATAGTAGTCAACATACTTGTCGAGCTGCTCTCCACGCTCGCGCTGGCGACCAAAGAGCTCAAGCAGGGACGATCCAGTGAGTCCGTTTTCGTTGACCTGTTTCTTTACTGAGCGCTGCGCAGTCAAGTTTGTAAAGCATGTTTTCGGAGAGAAGGACATCGAAGCGGTCCTGCAGAGGCTGGACCGACTCACTCAGGACGAAGCTCGGAGTACGGCCGCTCAGACCCTTGAGGTTATTCACGGCCTCGTCCAAAATATAGGGGGTGTCATAGACGGTGACCAAATTCATTTGGCTTTAAACCTCAGTTTGTGTTGAATACCCTTCCTTCAAGACGGGGAAACATCTTTTGGCTGTGTCCGGGAGGCACTTGGTACGTTTATAGGCGAAAACGAGATATCTCCGTGTCTGACAGAGCAATAGAAATGCTACATCAAATTGCGAGTGATATGAACAAGTCAAAACGTCAGTCATTCTCTAACGTTGCTATTACTACCTGGAATGATGATGGTTGTCTGGCAGGTGACAAGCTGCAGCAAGATATTCACCATTGGCTCTCTCCTCCCGATCCATGGAAAAATCACAACGTTGCTCGCGAATTGCACCACACAGGGACCGCGATATGGTTCGTTAAAGGCAACACGTTTTTGGAATGGAAATCGTCCCAATCGAGTTCGGTTTTATGGATACATGGTAAACGTGAGTATTCGCCCAGCGCTTCCGGTCTCGCAGAGATTCTTAGCCTTCCTCTTTTTGTAGCGGGCGCTGGGAAGAGTGTACTGTGGTACGTTGACCTTCCGGTATTCCGTTTTGATGACTTATGGTGTTGAACAGTTCCACGATCATCGAGGAGATCGACGCTATGCGGAAATCCGGGCTCGCCTCGCTCGCCATTTTTTATTACGACTTCAGAGAAGATCAAAAAAAGGACCGGCGCGGACTTCTCTCGTCTGTGCTCGTTCAACTATGTCTCCAATCCGATCTATACTATGATATCCTTTCCGATTTTTATTTGGAACACAGCCGTGGTTCCCGACAACCCAGCGATGACGCACTTGTCCGTTGCTTGAAGAGGATGGTGGAGCTCCCACGACAAGCACCGATCTTCCTAGTCGTGGATGCCTTGGACGAATGTACAAATTCATCAGCTCTGTCGTCCCCCCGCGAGAAGGTCCTAATGCTTCTGGAGGACCTTATCGACTCACAGTACCCGAACCTGCGTATATGCGTAACTAGCCGGCCCGAGGCTGACATCAAGGTTGTCCTTGAACCCTTATCTTTCCTTTCTATGTCATTACACGACGAGAGCGGACAAATGGACGATATTGAGAATTATATCAAGTCAGTCGTTAATACGAATAGAAACATGCGAAGATGGAAACCGGAGCACAGGCAACTCGTCATCGATATTCTGATAGAACGAGCGGATGGCATGTAAGGCATTTCTACCCTATTTCTTCACGAAGCTCACGTACATGCCTTCTTTACTAGGTTCCGCTGGGTATATTGCCAGCTAGAGTACCTTGGAAAATGCCTCCCAGGACGTATCCAACATGCCCTGGATGAATTACCAGACACACTCGACGGGACATATGAACGCACCTTACGAGAGATCGATAACACAAACTGGGAATATTCTCGGCGGCTGCTCCTTTGCGTTGCAGTTGCTTCTCGCCCCCTCCACGTTGAAGAACTGGCGGAGATTCTTGCATTCGATTTCAAGGCGGGACCGATTCCGAAATTTTGCGAGAATTGGCGCCTGGAAGATCCCCTGGAAGCGGTGCTGTCTACATGCTCCACGCTGCTTGCCCTTGTCCACGACAACCATTTCGACAATTCCCCAGTCGTACAATTTTCTCATTTTTCAGTAAAAGAGTTCTTGACGTCCGCCCGCTTCGCCGAAAAATGCGACCCCATCTCTCGCCGTTACCATATTTCTATGACATCCGCTCATACCCTCGTCGCTCAAGCATGCCTGGGTATCTTACTACACTTGGATCAGGATGTCAACAACGACAGCCTGAAGAAATTCCCTCTCGCCGAATACGCTGCCAAGCACTGGGTTGAGCACGCCCGTTTTGATGGTGTGTCGCAGAATGCAGAAGAAGGGATGAAACGACTATTCGACGCGAGAAAACAACATCTTGCTGTTTGGGCCTGGATATACGACCCAATTCGGCCCTGGACTCGATTCGAGCGACCGGAAAGGCCGTTACCACCTCCCGGAACCCCCTTACATTATGCTGCCTTCTGTGGGTTATACTCTACTGTGAAGCTTTTGGTCATTGAACACTCGGATGATTTGCGTTCTCTGGGCTTCGATGACAAGTCAAGTCCTTTGCATCTAGCCTTAAGAGAGGGACATTTGGAAGTTGCATGCGTCCTTGTTGAGCACGGTGCAGACGTGACAGCTCAGGACAACGATGGGTCGACTTCGCTGCATGGAGCGTCGCGATGGGGGAACGTGGATCTCGCACGATTACTCGTCAAGCATGGTGCCAACACGTTAGCCCGGGACAAGCATGGGTCGACTCCGCTGCACCGTGCTTCGTTCCATGGCCATCTTAACCTCACCCAGTTCCTCGTCGAGCACGGTGGTGGCGTGGCAGTCCAGGACAATGATGCATCGACCCCGCTTCATGACGCGTCCAACTCACCTATAGGAAATGTGGAAGTCTCACGTTTCCTCTTCAAACACGGCGCAGACCCAAGAGCTCCGAAAAATAATGGGTCGACTCCACTGCACCTAGCGTCGCTATGGGGAAATGTCATTCTCGCACGGTTCCTCGTCGAGCAGGGCGCGGACTTGACGGCGCGGGATAAGCTCGGGTCTACTCCGTTGCATCAGGCGTCACAATCGTTTAACGGAGATTTAGGCTTGGTGAAGTTCCTTGTCGACCACGGCGCCGACACGACAGCCCAGAACAATGGTGGGTGGACTCCGCTGCACCATGCGTCGCGATCGGCGTCCCGTGGAAGTGTGAATCTGGCACAGTGCCTTGTCGACCACGGCGCCAACGCGATAGCCCAAGACCACGATGGGTGGACTCCACTGCACGAGGCGTCGCGATCGGGAAATTTCGATCTCGCACAGTTCCTTGTCAAGCACGGCGCAGACGTGACAGTCCGGGACAAGCACGCATCGACTCCGCTACATCAGGCATCCCGAACGTCCAGCAGAAATTTAGATCTCGCACAGTTCCTTCTCGAGAACGGCGCTGATGTGACGGCTAAAGACAACGACGGGTGGACACCGCTGCATCAGGCGTCGCAATTCGGAAATGTGGACCTCGCTCGGTTCCTCGTCGAGCACGGCGCCGATGCAACAGCCCAGGATAAGCACGGGTGGACTCCGCTGCGTGAGACGTCTGGACTGGTGAACCTGGAACCCACACGGTTCCTCCTCGAGCACGGTGCCGATGCGACAGTGGAGGACGAAAATGGGTCGACTCCCCTGCATCAGGCGTCGCGATGGGCAGATTTGGAAGTCGTACGGTTGCTCGTCGAGTATGGGGCCGACCCGAGAGCTCAGGACAAGGAAGGGTCGACTCCGCTGCATCAGGCTTCCCAATCACCCAATGGAATGGTAGACGTCGCAGAGTTCCTCATCGAGCACGGCGCCGATGTGAACGCCAGGGACAAGCACGGGGCGACTCCGCTTCATCAGGCGTCTCTTGGCGGAAATGTGGAACTTGCAAACTACCTCGTCGAGCATGGCGCCGACCCAGCAGACGCGGCTATGTCGCAAATTCACGAGGTATCGCTATTCATCGGCCCACAGCTACGTGAATAAGATGTTCGTTACTGCTACGCCTATACATTTCATATTTATATTTGGGACCAACTCGCGGGCATCTCTCCATTTCCAACTTCATTAGGCTTCCTCTCTCCATTCTTCCCCTTTTGATTTTAGGCTTTTACTCGATCATCATCGCTGTACGCGCCCGCTGTCGCGCTTCTAGGTACAATTAAGTTAAATTTTCCTGTGTCTCGAACTCCTCGCGCGTTCGTCCTTTCGATCCCCTCTTGGACACTAAAAATGGGTAGGACTGTACTGTTAATCACCCAGATACCCACCGTACGGGTTCCCGGAAAAGGAAGAGATGGGTGTATTCTACAGTCAAAACCTAGCAACTGTACGCCGAGTCAGCTGTACGAGTACCAGTTATGTTACAGTATACATAGCACTCCTCTTGAAACAGAAGCCCGCGCGCTACCTCGTAAAAGAAGCTGAGCCATTTATCCCTTCGACTGTTCGGAGGCCCTATATTCTGCTTATTCTGCTAGTGGACATAACAGGACTTATACTCAGTTGACCACAGCTTCAACACCAGGCAGTGTAATTCGTGCATACACCAGGCCTTCCGTATCAACGACTTTGAGTGATACCAATGTACACCTACCCTTACTTCCAGTCCTATTCTTGGCAACGGGCTTAAACAAGGCACCCGATAAGGACGTACTAACACATATCGACTTCTCATAACACCGCATTCCCCGTGCCGCGCTCAAAATAGGTAGCGTGGTACTCCCCCAGGCGATACTGTAGTGCGCGATTGCGCGGTATGACGCGTCGCGGTGTACTGGAGAGCACAACGCCTGGGTGCAGTGCAACCTATGCGAACAGTCAAAGAAAGACCCACAGCACGAAAGAGATTTGACGTACCTCGCCGGTGACGGCACCGCTCTTCCCGCTTGAGAGCGGAAGGACTTCGATGTGGTACGCGGAGAGCTGGACCAATATCCGCACGACGCTATCGAGGTCATTAGGTGCGGCTATGTGGTATCGTATAACTAGGAAGACGTCGTTCTGTGGAATGTGGAGGGGTGTTCGGCGTACGGTCAGAGAGAGAAGAATGGAGCACTTCATATTGTACTCGCCTTTGCACAAGATGCCACCAGCGCGCGCGCAAAACGCGATACATCTAACGCGGAATGGCCGATCCACTCGAACAAAGCCAGTTCGTCAAATACGACAAGAAATGGCGTAGCTTCACGTGCTATCCTGATATGATTTCGTACGAGGTCGAGAAGGGGGAGGAGGGTGGTACACTTGGGTGGTGACAGCTCGGGAAATTGAGTTGGGACGTCGATGAAGACGACAGAGCCTTGTTCTAGCTTCTGAGTCAGATTGAAGCCCTATGTTTCATGGTATGGGATAGGATACGAGTATAAGAAAACTACAGCATAAAGCTTACTGAGCGTGATGCGATGGCCCTCCACTTTGAAAGGTCCTGCGATGTCGAAATGACGAGGCATTTTCCATTGGGATGGCTCTTGACATAGTCCGACAATAGCTGATGTAAGAGAAAGTCTCCGGGAGAACCGAGCTGGTCTGTGATAAGAATGGGACCACTGGATGTTAGAAGTTCGGTTGGAGAAAACCGTGAGGAAGACATGGTGGCCGTATGAGATAAGGATAAGATAAGATCTCATGTTATCGACTGAGGCAGGTCCCGGGATCACGGACGCTCACTGATACTGATATCCGCCGATTCTGCCCAACACATCCTACGTCTCGCCATCATATCCTCACAACGAACGATTCGCGGAACGGACTCCCCTCCCTTATCCCCTCCTGAGGCCTACATTCCTTCTCTACTCGTGATACAGTATGGCTGACCAGTCCGGATCCGCTCATTTTCGCGCCATTTTCGAGTCTGCTTTGTTGACCTATGAGAAGAAAGCGGGCGTTACGTTGGCCGAACATCCGCTCGCCGTGCAACTCCAGAGTTGCCATTCCATCGAATCAATTACTGCCATCCTGCAAGGCAAAGTACAGGCCTTCGGTGAATTTCGAGGAATCGATCGAGTCATGAAATCAGTGAGGAGTACAGTATCAATATTGACTACACTGTCTACCTCCGCCTCCCTCGGCGACTATTATGGCTTGGTACGTCAGAATTTGAAGGCCCTGGTGGCATGTTCCACAGCTCTGACAATTTTTCACAGCCATTTCCACCTGCGACCGCCATTTACGCTGGCCTTGGTATCCTACTCGCTGTATGTACTGTTCTATATTATCAGTAGGTATCCTGACATTCAAGTGAATCAGGCGGCCAAAGGCGTAAAAGACAGCTACGACGCACTTGTCGACTTGCTCGAGTCGATCGAACACGTTATCAATCGGCTCGATATATATACGCGGATTCCTCCTACGCCAACCATGAATGACATAGTTGTCAAAATACTCGTAGAGCTACTCTCCACGCTCGCGCTGGCGACCAGAGAGCTCAAAAAAGGAAGATCGAGTGAGTCCTTTCTAGCTGACCTAATGCCTTTCTGAGCATAGCGCAGTCAAATTCGTGAAGAAAGCTTTCAGAGAGCAGAACGTGGAGGCGATCCTGCAGAGGCTGGACCGGCTCACTCAGGCCGAGGCTCAGACTACGGCAGCTCAGATTCTCGAGGTCGTCCATGTTCTCGTCCAGGGTATGAGGGTGGTCATGGACGGTGAACAAATTCACTCGGCTTGTAATCCGCCGTTTGTTGAGTACCCTTTCTTCTAGACGGTAACCCATCTATTGACGGTGTCCGGGAAGCTCTCGGTACGTGTTGTCAGCGATACAACGAACTAGTTCTATGTCTGACTGAGCGCCAGAAATATTACACCAAGTTGCGAGCGACATGAACAAGTTGCAACGTCAGTTATTTCCTAACTGCTCTATCTGCTTGGGATGACGGTCATTTTCTGGCAGGTGACAAGCTGCAGCAAGATATTCGAAATTGGCTTTCTCCTCCTGATCCATGGAAAAATTACAATATCGCTCTTGAGTCGCGGCACACTGGGACTGGAGCTTGGTTTATTCAGGGCACCGCTCTCTCGGAATGGAAGGCATCTAAACCTAGCTCTCTTCTATGGATCCACGGCAAACGTTAGTTGCCGCCCAGCGCCTGCTCTTTCGCAGAGACTGATAGATTTCGCCCTTTCGTAGCTGGTGCTGGGAAGAGTGTCCTTTGGTACGTTAACGTTCCGGTCTTTGCGCCTCTGGGACTTACGGTGTTTGCCAGTTCCGCGGTCATCGAGGAGATCGACGCTTTGCGGAGAGCTGGGCTGGCATCACTCGCGATATTCTATTATGACTTTAGGGAGGACCAAAAGAAGGAACGACGCGGTCTCCTCTCGTCTGTGCTCGTCCAGCTCTGTCGTCAATCCGATTCTTACTGTGGCATCGTTTCCAAATTTTACTCGGAACACGAAAATGGCTCTCGGCATCCGAGCGATGACGCACTTGTCCGTTGTTTGAAGGACATGGTGGGATTCCCTCGACAAGCGCCAATTTTCCTAATTGTGGATGCCTTGGACGAATGTCCAAATACAACCGCCCTTTCATCCCCCCGCGAGAAGGTCCTGATGCTTTTGGAGGACCTGATTAACTCACAATACCCAAACTTGCGCATATGCGTGACTAGCCGGCCTGAGGCCGACATCAAGCTCGTCCTTGAACCCATGTCTTTCCGTTCGATTTCGTTACACGACGAGAGCGGACAAATGGCGGACATCGAGAACTATATCAAGTCTGTCGTTAATACAAATCGAAACATGCGAAGATGGAAACTAGAGCACAGGCAGCGTGTCATTGACTTTTTGATAGAAAAAGCGGATGGCATGTAAGTCATCACTACTTATTTCTTCAGGACTCTCACTCATACCCCTACTGTAGGTTCCGCTGGGTCTATTGCCAGCTAGATTACCTAGGCAAATGCCTTCCAGGACGTATTCAGCATGCTCTGGACGAATTACCTGAAACACTCGATGGGACATATGAACGCATTTTGCGAGAGATTGACGACACAAACTGGGAATTTGCCCGACGACTGCTCCTATGCGTCACCGTGGCTTCCCGTCCTCTGCGAGTCAAAGAGCTGGCGGAATTCCTCGGATTTGATTTCAAGGCAGGACCGGTTCCGAAATTTCATGAGGATTGGCGGCTGGAAGATCCGCTCGAAGCTGTGCTATCTACGTGCTCCACATTGCTTGCTCTCGTCAACCTCCCCGATCCCGATAATTCCGGCGATCCCCAAGATCCCCATGATTACCAAGTCGTGCAGTTTTCCCACTTTTCAGTTAGGGAATTCTTAACGTCTGCCCGCTTTGAAGAAAAACGTGACACTATTTCGCGCCGTTACCATGTTTCTATGACACCCGCTCATACCCTCGTCGCGCAAGTATGCCTGGGTATTCTATTGCACCTGGACAGAACCATCACCAGAGACAGCCTGAGAAACAAATTTCCTCTCGCCGAATATGCGGCCGAGCACTGGTTTAAACATGCCCATTTCGAGGGTGTCTCGCAAGATGCCGAAGAAGGGATGAGACAGCTGTTTGATGCCAATAAACCACATTTTGCGGTTTGGCTTTGGATTTACGACCCAATTCGCCCCTGGCGTCGCGTCCAAGCCGAAAAGCCGTTGCCACCTCTTGGAACCCCCTTACACTATGCCGCTTTTTGCGGCTCACTCACTGTTGTGAATTTCTTGGCCACCGAACACCCAGACAACGTACATTCTCTGTGCGTCGATGACAAGTCAACTCCTTTGCATCTGGCTTCAAGACGGGGTCACGTGGAAATCGCACGCGCCCTTGTCGAGCACAGCGCCGCTGCAACAGTACAGGACAATGATGGCCTTACTCCGTTGCATCTGGCGTCTGCATGGGGACACCTAGATCTCGCGCGGTTCCTTATCGAACACGCCGCCGAAGTGACAGCCCAGGACAAGGGTGGGTGGACCCCACTGCATCTGGCGTCCGAACCAGGAAATTTGGATCTCGTACGATTCCTTGTTGAGCACGGCGGCGACGTGACGGCCCAGGACAACGATGGGCAGACTCCGCTGCATGTAGCATCCCGTTTTTATGGTAGAAATGTGGATATTGCACATTTTCTAATCGAACACGGCGCGGACATGATTGCCCAGACCAAGGATGGGTCAACCCCGCTACATGAGGCGTCGCTTGGGGGCAATCTGGATCTTGCATGCTTCCTCGTTGATCACGGTGCAGACCCAACGGCCCAGACCAAGAGCGGGATGACTCCGCTACATCGGGCGTCGCAATCGCATGTCGAGAATGTGGATCTTGCACGACTCCTCGTCCAGCACGGCGCCGACGTGTCAGCTCAGACGAGTGATGGGTCGACTCCGCTGCACTTGACGTTGTCCCAAGGTTTTGTGAATTTCGCACGGCTCCTCATTGAGCACGGCGCCGACGTGACAGCTCATGACGAACATGGGCTGACCTCGCTGTATCATGTATCCGCCAGAGGTCTTCTGGATTTCGCCCGGTTCCTCGTGGAGCGCGGTGCCGACGCGACAGCCCAGCACAATCACGGGCTGACTCCACTTCATGGCGCGGCATCGAGCGGCAATGTCGATCTTGTACGCTTCCTTGTCGAGCGCGGCGCCAATACAACCGTCCAGGACAAGTATAGGCGGACCCCGCTGCATTACGCGTCGCGATCGTCCGGCGGAAATGTGGAAGTTGCGCAGTTCCTTGTCGAGCATGCCGCCGACGCGACAGTCCAGGATAACCATGGGAGCACTCCGTTGCATCACTTGATGCAATTACCTCACGGAAATGTGGATCTCGCACGATTCCTGGCTGAGAACGGCGCCGACGTGACAGCCCAAGCCAACGACGGGTCAACTCCGCTGCATCAGTTGTGTGGATCGTCTAGTAACGTGAGTATGAAACTCGCACGATTCCTCGTCCAGCAAGGCGCCGATGTGTCAGCCTTGGATAAGGACGGCTGCACTCCGCTGCATGGGGCGTCAAAATGGGGAAATATAGATCTCACACGGTTCCTCGTTGAGCATGGCGCCGACGTGACAGCCGAGAACAAGGACGGGTTGACTCCGCTGCATATTGCGTCAGAATGGGGAAATGTGGCTCTCGCACGCTTTCTTGTCGAGCGCGGTGCAAGCGTGACAGCCCGGGACAAGAATGGGTCAACTTCGCTGCATCGGGCGTCGCGAAGGGGGAATATGGAGGTCGTACGGTACCTCACTGAGCACGGTGCCGAGATGACGGCCAAGGACAAGGATGGGCTGACTCCGCTAAATCAGGCGACGGCCAGCGGGAATGTGGTACTCGCATGGTTCCTCATCGAGCACGGCGCGGACGCAATAGCGATACATGAGGACCAGTCTACTCCGGATCAGGCGCCGCTTGGGTGGAATGTCAATGTGGGCCGCGCACACTTCCTCGTCGAACAGAGCGCCGACGGTAGAGGCGCGACAGTCCATCCTACGGCGTAGACCTAGCAGCCTATCACCACATGAATAAGATTCCATACGTGGTAGCATTGGTAGGAGTACTCCTGTAGTATCCTGATACAATTATCGTCATGCCGTGCAGGCTGTAATAGATGCTAAATCACGTTTTCATCCTTTAAAGACGACCGGATAGGGTATGGGGAAATACTCATATGACATGCTCCTGTCTCAATGAAGTGTTGGGTACTTTGGAGGGTATAGTATTACGGTGCCTCAAACACAAATGAACTACACTGGGTGGCCCCTTCTCGATGCGTTTTAATTCCACGGAATCTACTTCAGACTGCTTATGATAAAGTAATAATATCCGCCTAATATCAGGATCTTCCCGATAAGATAAGATCCGCTTATCACTTGTCTGACGCGCGGAGGGAAGTTGATGTCGCACGTTCATGGCAGTCAGCCGTTCCAGCACACCCGCTTTGAATATTCGCTCACCTTACCCTAAATTTACTATCACCATCGAAGAATGGGAGGCAAAGGCACCACTGGGAGAAGCTGAGGCTAAAAGCATCGCAGTGATCAAGGCTGCCAACGAGCGGAGCCCGGCTTTACAACTGTCGACAGCCACGGTCAGTCTCTCGTCCATCTCCTCGACATATATCTCCTTCATGATTTGAACTCGTTGCAGACTTTACAAGACCATCCTGCTTCCGTTTCACGCCCGTCAACTCCCCAACAGCGCATCAAACCCAGTTCAGGCTCGCGTCCCTCCACCCCGGGCTCGCGTCCACCAGCTGCCGCGCACGCGCACGCGCTCCATCCAAAGCAGCCTGTCCAGACTCCTCAACAGTTTTACGACTGGTTTGCATTGATAGACCGCTCGGTGGCGCATAGCCAGGAGGCCCACTTCCGACAGCACCTCTTGCGCGTATCAGAACACCTCGACATGTGCGACAGGCTTGTCGGCCGCATCGACCAGGTTGACGCCGAGGTTTCAAGCATGTTGGATAAGTGGAGAGGCGTTGAGGAGGGTGGAAAAAGCCTGCAGGACGCCAGCCAAAAGTTGCTCGATGAACGGGTACGTCCTCACGCCCTGATTTTCACACACCACCCATCGTACGCTACTGACGGAAGTAATTGATGGTTGTGCCGTTTTGATAGGACCAATTGGTGGAGTTGCAAGGGGTTATCGGCACGACCTTGGAATACTTCCAGGAGCTGGAACATGCCACGCATCTGCTCAATCATCCTGGTGAGTCATTGGTCCTCCAAACGGACTTTCTCTATATGGTCGAGCGCGTGGACATCTGTATCGAGTTCCTCAAATCCCACGTAAGACCGATGTTCTCGCCTTTCACCCCTCGTATCTCACCCCACACCCCCGGAATAGCGAAATTACAAAGAAGCAGAAGTATACCTGTTACGGTTCCAGCAGTGCATGACGCGAGCCATGACACTGATCAAAATGTACTTCGTCGGGTCGCTCCGAGCGCTCACGCAGGACATCTCACGGCGACTTTTCGAACAGGTCTGTTTCGGCGACGCGTCCGAACCCTCCTTTCTCTCATCTTTTTCTTGTCCTAGGATGTCTCTGACACCGCTCAAATGCATCTCCTTTACACTCGCTTCACGACTGTAGCTGGACAGCTTTCCCCACTTCTGAGAGAATTTGAGCGCCGGGTGCGGGCGCACCCCGAGGAGCTGGGAGCTCTATTGTCGGAGTGCTACGCCGCGTACTTTAGCGCACGCAAGAGCCTGCTAGTCTCACGACTTAGCGAGCAGATCCGTGGGTTAGATCCCGGGAGGACTGAACTTGTGGAACTGGTACGCTTTCTTCTTGCGTGGTGTTACCGCAGAGCCAGAACGTTTTTCTAGACGCGCGCTGGGTGCAGCTACTTGAAACAGCTCTGCACGGAAGAATTTGACTTGTATCGAGCGTTTTTCAGCACCGGGAAGGAGCCACTCTAGTGCGTTATACCCTTAATATACCCTTCATGTGATCTGATTGGGTCGGATTATTTAGCCAGTACTTGGAAACGTTATGCGACTACCTCTACGATGATCTCCGCCCTCGCATCCTACACGAACCCCGTCTCACTGTCCTGTGCGAGGTCTGCACTGTGCTTCAAGCACTGATGGTGCTCGATCAGCCACTCAATGACGAGGTCGAGGACGATGAGAAGAATGATGAGCTTGGCCGATTACATATTCATCAACTACTGCAGATGGTATTGCAGGACGCTCAGACGAGACTGTTTTTCAAGGCACAAGCGGTGATTCAGTCTGAGATACGATACTACGTGCCGACGGTTCAGGATCTCGCATACCCAGATAAGCTCGTTGGTGCGTTTCCCCTTTCCTTAGTCTGTTTTTTTCCTGAAACGTATGGTGTAGCTGCCCAAGGAGCACCAACGGGGTATGAAATTCGCGAGAAGCAGAGTATCAGCCGCCTGTTCGAGGGCCCAGGGCTCAATCAGCAGGAAACATGGTTTCCTACGCTTGCCAAGACCGTCTGGGTACTCTCGCAGTTACACGACTATGTACAGGCAAGCAACTTACGTGGCCCTCTATCATCCCGTAGACGCTGATCACGTGCTGTACGACGTCCATTTAGCCGGCGATTTTTAACGACCTCGCTCAAGAGGCCGTCAGTCTGTGTCACACCTCATTGCTGAGCGCGGCAGATAGGCTGAGAGTCAAGAGCGCGGTCGATGGTCAACTCTTTACTGTCCGCCATTTGCTCATTCTGAGAGAGATCACACGCAACCTCGACCTCGCGCAAAAGGACGAGACTGGACCAAGTGGTGTTAGCGGGGGGCCTGACTCGTATGGTGTAGTAGGTGAGTATAACATATAGGTACCGAAATAAACTGCTCAAATAGGCATACTTCGGCATTTCAGATACGGTGTCCTCTGTTCTGTCACGCACGTCGACGCTCCTTCCCGGTTCGTTGTTCACATCCCTCGCCAGCACGCGGGCAGAACAACTCTCGGATGCGAAACGAGTACGTGTTTGCCTTTTTTTTCGGTTTCCTTACTCGCTTCTGACATCGTGAAATGTGCTCACCCCCTGCCATCACAAAGGGAATCGATCAAGACCTTAAACGCGCCTGCGAGGCCGTCATATCCATAGCGTCTGAGCCCCTCTGTGCACCGCTGCGCGCGTTCACGGGCCGTCCTGCCTCCGCGGCAGAGGCCGCCGTACTGGACGACGCCTTCCGCGAAGCATGCGCGCGCGGCCTTCGTGCGAGCATTGCCCGTGTCCGTCTGTACGTACCCGATGTACGCACAGCGGCGGTGCTCGTGCAGCACGCCGTGAGCCGTGTCGAGGATGCGTACTCGGCGTTCCGGCTGGCGGCGAGACAGGTCGGGGCACGTGTAGCGACGGGTGGGAACGGCATGATGGATGACGAGCGACTAAAACAACTGTTGAAGGACGTTTGTGGGGAAGAAGAAGCGGTAGATGGGACGGGTATTCGTAGCTAGGCAATGCTTAGCACAATCGACGCACTTCCTTTTCTCTTATTATTATGTCCATCATCGCCGTAAGAGAGCTACATATGTCCAGCCAGTTAGACCGCGTCCTACAGTGCTTACGCAAATTTGATGACAGCTCACGCGCTCACGACGCGATCATGTACTGGTCACGTGAGTAAATTTGGTTTCGCCGCGGTTCGCGTTCTGCACCTGGCACGCGCGACCACTTTATTCCGACTATTCTGAACGCCCTCGGCTCGGATGGCCACTAAGCGAAGCTCCTCACACGTTGCAGATGTTGAGCTCTCCGTTAGCAGAATCAACAGGCTCTTACGACCTCTCCGGAACAAGTGTGCCATCCTCGCCTCTGCGACAACTCGTCCGTCTAGCTCAACAGCGCCCATAACCTACGGATCAAGCTCTTTGCCAGAGGCCCGCGCTCCACCTCCGCTGGACGTGCTCCAGGATCTGAAGCTTGTTATCTCGCGCACGCATCAAGAGAGCCGGTCCTTGGACGCTCTGGCTCGTCAAATCTACGCCGTAACGACTGCGTATCGCAACGTTGTGCAGGCAGCCCTCCCAGGAGGAGCCGATGGGAGCCGATGGGGCGTTCTGGCCCTGACCGATATCTGCGCGGCAAAGGTCGGACAGAGCATTAGAGGGGAGGCTGCGCGATGCTCGGCCATGCTGGAGGAACCAGACGAATCGCAGGTGACCGCCCTCGTTGATGAGCTTTACGAGTCCGTCCCTGTGCGCTTTCGGAGGTGTGTGGCATGTTCTTTCTGTCGCTGAATGCCTGGGCGGTCATCTCATTATCCAACAGTTGGACTCTTATTGCGCACGCGACATCCGAAATCGTCGGCACCTGCCCCAATCAACCCATGCTCATGCTCAGTCTTTTTGGGGTGGCCTTGACCCATGGCCTCTACGCCGAATCCAAGACCTTCCTTCGCTCATTCCTCACCGCCTTGTTTCGCTCTCCTCGTCACGGCATTCCACCTCTCATCACCCATCCTATGCACCCATCTTACCTCGTTGAATTGTGCAACGAATGGACGCGCCTGGCCCCCGAGTCCTGTGCGGATCATTTTACGCACCAATCCTTTGCGGCCGTTACGTTGGAGGTACTCGCAGAGCACGGCTCCCCGGCAGTATGGACATGCAAGTCGATCACGCGTCTCGTGCAACTACTGCGCACCCGGGATTTTGAGTGCTTCCTCACCTTCTTACGCGGATTGACCGAAACGCTTGCCACGCGGCCGAACCACAAGTATTTGGTCCATGCTCGCGAAGATCATCATTCGCTGCTCACGCGCCTCGCAAAATGGACTGGCGTGATCACGACGGATTTCTTTTGCTCATTCGGAGGCGACGTAGAGCCCCATGGCGTCGGCGATGCCCACCCGCGCCAGTTCTACTCAATTGTCGAAGTCGTGGCCTCCGCCTACGATGCAGGGCTCCATGTCTGTACCATCGACGACGACACGAGTGCCCGTGACCCGCAAGCATCACTGGTCTGCGCAGCCACCTATTGCCTCGCCTCGCCGCTCCTCTCCAACACCAGCTCACCCCATCGCCGCGCCCTCCTCGCCCTCCTCCGCGCTGTCGACGACGGGCCCTGCTCATCGACCTTCGACGCCCTCGCGCACAGGCCACACGCACACCTCCGCGCCCTGGCAGGTGCCCTGCGCGCGCATGACCTTGGCGCGCTCGAATGTGCGCTCTGGGCCTCCGCAGTCGGTCATTCGACATCATCTTCCTCGTCGCCATCGTCACGCGCCGCGCTCCGCGCTGCTCTTCCAGAGGCAACTGCACGGGAACGAGAGTGCCTCGATATGGCGACAGCGGCTAAGGAGCGTATGAGTAGGACAGGGGCGACGCCGACGCGATTGACACGATCTCCGCCGAGAAAGCGCGCGCGCCGCACGACGCCGCCGCCACGGAGGGCGTCGCAGCGGCAGCCTTCGCTCTCGACTTCATCTTGTCGACGTCCACATCCGTAGCGTCGACGCCGTCTCTGTCGTCCGCGGCGCTATCTTCATCGTCCTCGTCCTCGTCCGTGTTCTCTCTAACGCCATTCTCGGGGTCCCCAGTTCCGGGAGCGATAGCGGGGATCTCTGAGGATGAGGACGAGGAGATAAGTCGAGGATCCCGATCCCGCGTGGTGGCGCGATCATCATGTGCGAATTTGAAGTCGGTACTCGCGGACGCGCTCAGGACGCGGAAAGACCTCAAGGCGGAACGGCGTCGCGCGTTCCTCCGCGCTGGACGCAGCCGCCGTCGTTCGGCGTCGTCGGAAGGGGGATATAGTAGCTGCGATGAAGATGCAGTGACGCCTGCTCTGCTGAGTGAAAGCGATGTCTTGGATATGTTTGCGTACGGCGATGACCCTTTCTGAGCGATACGATCTTAGATACTGCATCTATCGGATGTTTCAGTTGGCATTATTTTGCGGACTCTGACGGCATAGCTTTTATCATCTTGTATCATCGTAACACTTGTAGCATCTAATACAATAATAGAGGCTTTCATGGGGATAAGGGTGGGTCTTCGACTCCATCGCCGATCGGTATTCCTCCATCCCGTCATGAAACTGCACGAGGATATTGTGATTCTTGGGCCATGATGACTCTGAGATGGTAAGATATCTGGTCCTTAATATCAAAGTTTAAAGTTCAGATGCTGGATAAGCTTTTTTCAAGTTGGGCACGATGAACCGCCCACCGGATTAGTCCGTGGTTTTGAGATGGGCTGTCCCCAGCTTCTCAATAATCCCACTTTCCCATAATATAAGATGATCGAACAGTTACAGGTCGGAATAACAAGGAATAGACTTCGAGCTCTCGTATACTCCTAAACGTCTTCGATATGTCCCGACGTTGTGTCCCGGCTTTGATACTCGAGTCAGACTGCTGGAAGAACTTGAGATAAGGTTTGAGGCTGAAAACTCACCGATGAGTTCCCATGTCATGAGGGCGTCGAATACTTGCTCTGTGGGGTGTAACGTAACGAACTCTGCGCCCACGAGGAAAGAAAAGAAAAGGTTCAGTTGAAGAAGCCTGGAAAGCAAGGAAGGATTTTGTTGTCCCCTCAGGCACCTCCTCTTCGAACAGAAACCCGTACAACGCATTGAGGACGCGGTGATAGGAACGAAGGGACCAAAGGGTGAAAGGAGGCGAGAGATAACGGACTTTGCGATCAGATCCAGATGCCCGTCTGCTCGGCGACTCAAACAGATATCAGAAGTCTGATTGAAACGCGACGAGCTAAGGGGCGAGCGCCCGGATGTTCGTGCGAGATGCAGGCGGATGAGTTCTAGTATGAAAACTAAGAATAGTTCTAAGTGTACACACATACAGATGCCTATGAGTCGAGGGGGAACCGGGACCTACTAGGATAGTATGAGTTGTAAGACGAAGGTGAGAGTGGACCAGGCGACACTGCGAGTCCGCGCAGTCAGTTGCATCGGGCGGGAGGGGGGCGAGAGGTCGAGGCCAAGATGGCAAAGCCAAAGGCGAAAGGTCCTCAAATGACCCAGACAAAAGGGAAGGTAGCGTGGCAATAAAGGGAGAGGCATTGGAGTGAGGAGAAATGCTATGTTTGACAGGTGCTGGTGTCAGGATTCAGAATGAGACACGGGTACGAGGATCGGGACAAGGCAACAGGAAACAAGGTTTTGTTGGGGAAAGTAAGAAGGCGGCGGGAGGGGCAAGTGTTAATAGTCCGCGCTTGTCTGCAATTTTGATCGCTGTTGAGGACCATCTCATAGGGCGGTGGTATCCTGATACGCACATGGGGCTGTTTTTCTCGAATTTCTCGGCATCGGTTAAGTACTGATGGATTTTTCCAGAAGGAGGTGAGCCGAAGCCCCTATCGGCTAGTACTGATGAGGGGTACATGGGGTGCTGCTTCGATGGATGTTTGCAAGTCTGGAACCATGCTCAGCTCATAACCACCACTAACGCCTGAAGAGCTGGTTCGGAACAATCCGTCGTCGCGTGACCATAGATATCATGAACGTTCGTAGCTGGAAGCCCACCAATTGGATGAGGATAATAGCTGCCCTGTGGCGTGCAACTTCGCGAAATTAGCTACAAAGAAAATTTCAGTTGAAGAAGCCTAGGAGATGATGAGGGGAGTTTATCATCTATTGATGGAATATATCCTTGAAAGCATCAGCGACAAGTTTTATGCTTGACGGTGCACGGTCGGCACATGATTGAAATGTTCAAGTTGACGAATCACAGGTCGAGGAGGCCGCACGGCTGTGACTGTGGCGCGGCGCTGATGCTTCTCCAGACTGCCGTCAGCTGGTGTTTGTACCGTGTTTGTACGACACGTTCCTGTCATCCATACCGTGATATAGGTCCAGTCTCACGCCGCGATCCCTGGTAATCTCACGCGTGCTCGGCCCCCTTCTGACAAAACTTTGCTGCTATGGATGCACCCCAGGACCTTCCCCGACTCCCTGGCTATGTCAAGTTCCGAGTCCTCATTATTGGAAGAGCAAACGCAGGAAAAACTTCCATCCTACAAAGAGTATGCGACACCACGGAGAGTCCAGAGATCTACAGGCTCGATGAAGAGGGAAATCGCGAGCCGGTACGCCCTCGTTCTTAGTAACGATTTTGGTCTCATTACCTAGCCAGATTAAACTCGGCCCTTCACAAGAGGTTCGGCAAGCTTGTTCTTGTTAACGATGGCTGATCGTGATGATCCTGCTTGTGCAGCGTGGCGAGCACGACATCGAGCACGAACTCGTTTTTTCGAGTCACGACGGCTATATTTTCCACGACTCGCGCGGATTCGAGGCCGGGGAGGAAAGGGAACTGAGGATTGTGCAAGATTTTGTTCGTCGTAGGTCGCAGAAGACGCGATTGAACGATAGACTGCACGCCATATGGTTTGTTCGTTTGGGTACTCATAGTTGTCGATTCATGAGGTTGGTGTTCAGGTACTGCATTCCGATGGACAACGATCGGCCATCGCTGGATTTAAAGCATTTCTGGGATATTTGTCCGGATAAGAATGGTACGTCTTAACTCAACTTCATGAACCGGGGATTAACGTGAGGGATTTTGCCAGTTCCTGTGATAGCGGTATTCACCAAATATGACCAGTTCAAGCGCGAGGTCAAGATGAAGTTGGAGGATCAGCATCATGGCCCAGGAACGGACTTCGACGCCGACGTGGAAAGAATTTTCAACGAGCATTATCTGGCCAACTTTGGGGAATCTCCACCGTTCGTGCGTTTGGAGAGTGAGTGTTTCCTTAACGAGCTAGCATGTACTACGCTAATTGTTGTCCCAAAGAAATGCACAAGCACGGCCAACGGTGTATTGAGCTTATTGAAAGGACTGCCGACGCACTCTCTAACGGAGTCGTTACCCTCATGCTCTTGGCTGTGCAGAAGAATAATCTGGAACTGAACATCATCCAGGCTGTTAAATGGTAAGTTCATATCTAGTAGGACGAGAACAAGAGTAGCTCAGTCCACTACAGGGCCCATTCCGCGTTTCAAGGAGGGAGGGGGAGTACAGAGAGAGTCATTAAAATATGCATACTGGCATTTCCATCGATCTGGGTAAGTTGTAATTCCCATGTTCTGGATTACCTCGTTGCTGAAAGAAGGATACTACGTAGTATTGGGTCAGTCCGTCCCTGTTCATTGGGTCATATTGATCTAAATTTTTGTTTCATGCCCTCGTGGTTTGCTCCCTCGGCTTATTTCCGCTGGCATGTCTTGAATCATCCCTCCCTCTTCGCTTTCCAGTTTGTGAGTGCCCCTCGCTCGCTCGGTTTGTTTCCGTGTCCTGACTTGACCCTCCACCTGTGCTCTCCAGGAAGTAAGTGCCCCTCATGCGCTCGGTTTGTTTCCATGTCCTGACTTGTCGCCCTCCCTGCACTCTCCAGGACGTGAGCTTGCTCACTCGGTTTGTTTCTGTGTCCTGACTTGTCCCTCCCTCTGAGCTCTCCAGGAAGTGGGTTCCTCTTGCTCGCTCAGTTTGTTTTCGTGTCCTGACTTGTCTCCTATGCTCTCCAGGACGTAAGTACCCCTAACTCGATCTATTTCTTCCCATATCCTGACTTGACCCTCCCCCTGCGCTGACCAGTTTGTAAGTGCTCCTCCCCCACTTGGTTTCTTCCCGTGTCCTGACTTGTTCTTCCCTCTATGCTCTCCAGGAAGTGAGTGACCCTCGCTCGCCCATTTTGATTCACTTCCTGACTTGTCCCTTTGCCCTCCCAGACCGTGAGTCCCTCTTTCTCACTTGGTGTGTTTCCATGTCCTGACTTGTCCCTCCCTCTGTGCTTTCAAGTCTGTGAGCCCGCCTCGCTTGCTCGGTTTATGTCTGTGTCCTGACTTGTCCCTCTCTCTGCACTCTGCAGCTTGTGAGTGCCCCTTGCCTGCTCGGTATGTTCCCATGGCCCTGAGATGTTCCACCCGATGCGCCCTCCAGAGAGTGAGTGTCCCTTGTTCGTTCGGTTAGTTTCTGTGGTCCTGACTCATCCCTTCCTCTGTGCTCTCTAGGGAGTGGGTGACCTTGCTTGCTCAGTTTGTTTCCGTGTCCTGATTTGTCTCTCCCTCCACACTCTCCAGAGAGTGAGTGCCCCTTGCTTGCTTGATTTGTTTCCGTGTCCTCTTGTTCACTTGTCCCTCCCTCTGCCCTCTCCAGTCTGTGAGTGCCTCTCACTTTCTTGGTTTGTTTCTGTCTGCTGACTTTCCCTTCCCTTTGCGAGCTCTAGGAAGTGAGTAACTCTCACTCACTCAGTTTGTTTCCATGTCCTGACTTGTCTCCTTTTGCACTTTCCAGTTAGTGAGTGCCCCTTGCTTGCATGGTTTGTTTCCATGTCCTGACTTGTCCTTCCCTCTGTGCTCTGCAGGAAGTGAGTGTTCCTTGCTTGCTCGGTTGTTCTCCATGTCCTGACTTGTCCCTCCCCTCCCTGCTTTTGAGGGAGTGAGTGCCCCTCACTTGCTCAGTTTCTCTCTGAGTCCTGACTTGTCCCTCTCTGTGTGCTTTCCAGTTTGTGTCAGTGAGTGCTCCCGCTCCCTGGTCTGTTTTCAAGTCCTGACTTTTCCCTCCTTCTGCACCCTCCAGTTCGTGAGAGCCTCTTGCTTATTTGATTTGTTTCCGTGTCCTTACTTGTTCCTCCCCTGTGCTCTCCAGCTTGTGAGTGCCTCTCATTTGCTCGGTTTGTTCCATGTCCTGACTTATCCCACTCTCTGCACTCTCCAGAGAGTGAGTACCCCTCGCTCGCTCGGTATGTGTCCATGTCTTGACTTGTCCCTCCTGCGCTCTTCAGGAAGTGAGTGCCCCTCACTCACTCGGCCTATTTCCGTGTTCTGACATGCCCATCCTGCGTTCTCCAGGAAGTGAGTGCCCCTCTCTCGCTCAGTTTATTTCTGGGTCCTGACATGCCCCTCCGTGCTCTCCAGGAGGTGAGTGCCCCTCACTCGCTCGGTTTATTTCTGTGTTCTGTCATGCCCGTCTTGCTCTCTCCAGGAAGTGAGTGCCCCTCACTCGCTCAGTTTATTTCCGTGTCCTGACATGCCCGTCCTGTGCTCTCCAGGAAGTGAGTGCCTCTCGTTCGCTCGGTTCCCGTGTCCTGACTTGTCTCCCCTGCGCTCCCCAGTTGGTGGGTGCCCCTTGCTCGCTTGGTTTGTTTCCTTGAGCTGACACCTCCTACCCTCTGTGCTCTCCAGTTGGTGGGTGCCCCTCGCTCGCTTGGTTTGTGTCCATGTCTTGTCTTAACCCTCCCTCTGCACTGCCCAGTTCGTGAGTGTTCCTTGCTCGCATGGTTTGCTTCTGTGTTCTGACTTGTCCCTCACAATTCGCCCTCCAGGAAGTGAGTGCCCCTCGCTCGCCCGGTTTTCTTCCGTATCCTTACTTGTCCCTCCTTTCTATCTCCAGAGAGTGAGTGCCCCTTGCTTTCGGTTTGTTTCTGTGTCCTGACTTGTCTCTCCCTCTGCGCTCTCCAGAACGTGAGTGCCTCTTGCTTGCTCGGTTTGATTCTGACTAGACCTTCTGCTTTTCCAGCTCGTGAGTGCCCCTTGCTCACCTGGTTTATTTCCATGTCCTGACTTGTCCCTTCCTCTGTACTCTTCAGGGAGTGAGTGACCCTAGCTTGCTCTGTTTGTTTCTGTGTCCTGACTTGGCCCTTCGTCTGTGCTCTCCAGACGGTGGGTGCCCCTCACTGGCTTGGTTTTGTTTCAGTGTCCTGACTTGGCCCTCCGTCTGCGCTCTCCAGGAAGTGGGTGCCCCTCACTCACTCAGTTTGCTTCCGTGTCCTGACTTGACCCTCCGTCTGTGCTCTCCAGGAAGTGGGTGCCCATCACTCACTCGGTTTGCTTCCGTGTCCTGACTTGTCTCTCCCCCTATGCTCTCCAGAGAGTGAGTGCCCTTCGCTCACTCGTATTGTTTCCGTGTCCCGACTTGTCACTCCCTCTGGGTTTCTCAGCGAGTGAGTACCCCATGCTAGCTCGCATTGTCTCCGTGTCCTGATCTGTCTCTCCCTCGACGTTCTTCAGTCCGTGAGTGTCCCTCGCTTGCTCGTTTTGCTTCCATCCCCTGACTTGTCCCTCCCTCTGTCCTCTCCAGTTCGTGAGTGTCCCTCGCTCACTCTGTTTGTTTCCGTGTCTCGACTTGTCCTACCCTCTGTGTTCGCCAGAAAGCAAGTCTTTCTCTTTTGTTTGCCTCCTCTCTATATCCTCACCTTTTCCTTTCTCTGCTTTGCAGACCCTCCTCACTAAACTGGTCCGATTTGTTGCAAATGTACTTCCGTTAATACATTTTTTATCTTTGCTTTTCTAACACATTTTCAGCCACCCCTTTCGATATCTAGCGACTCGGTCGATGCACATCACGCCCTCATTGGTACATTTCTGCCGTTTACCCTCGCAATTTCTGACATCTAACATAGTGGTAACTCTCATTCTGGAGCATGCATGCCTTTCGCATGCCTCAGAACGTGACTCAGCTAGAGACAAGGCTTTGGATGGGGCATATTCTCGATACATCTCTTCTGACTTTCATAACGAAGTCTCAGAGCGTTTTCCCGCTCCTCCCACCCAATATTCTGTTTCTCAATTTACAGAATTTATCCTTGAGCATCGTCTCATGATTTTGCTTCCTATCACTTAATGTTTTGTCTGCGATACAAATGTTTTGAGTTTGTTCTATTGTGATACTATCCATGATTTGACGATATCGCCCAATAGCACCGCTTTCCCCTGGGCCATCCTGCGCTCAAATTATATTCGGTGATATTCCATCGGCGAGAGTGTCGCGCGGGGTTGAATGGTACATACATGTCGAGGTGTGCTGGAGAGCGGTCCCCCTGGGTGCAATGTGATTTAGGGAAGCGTTCAGAGAAATGCTAGGGGACTGCAGAAGAGACTCAGCCCACACCACCGCTAACAGCCTCTCCGCCCTTCCGTCTCATTGCAGAGTGGAAGAACTTCGACGTGGGATGTGGATGGCTGGAGCAGCATCTGTAAGGTACTATCAAGGTCGTTGGGTACGGCCATGTGAAATTAAATGCCTAGGAAGGCATCCGGCGTACGAAGAGAGTCTGCGCTCGCGCGACGACTTGGAGTCACGCGCATTGAGCTAGGGGAAGGTCGCTCGGAAAACGGTGGGTGGTAGTAGATATGTTCGAGCTCGGTGCTTTCGAGGGCTGCCAGTGGTACTTCTGCCCCTGAGGTTGTTTCGCTCGCTTGTCGCTGACCCATGATGAAAAATCCCCGCCCGGCCGGAAATTGAACTCGATTGTGGAGTGCGGTGCATGTTGACAAGAGTCAAGCCACTGGCAAATGGCAGGCGACAATTAAAATGCCTCGTCTACCCAATCTCCTGGGTCTCCATCCTCTTCTTCCCAAGGAATCAGCTCGCGGCGCAAAATGTCATCATGATCGGGCTCTACGTGCTTTTCTGCGGGGATATGAATGAGTTTGGAATCGAAAAGGTGGTGGATGGCAGCAATTCAACGGTTCATAGCGGCGTTCAGCGGCGTATTTGGGTTCAAGTTGTTCAGCATTCTTGTTCGGCGTTCCCCATACCATACAACGTTGGGCATCCGTCCCTACGATAATCTTTAGTAATCCTGATGATATGTGGATACGAAGCGCACAAAGGGCAAAAGAGGTCATATGGCCGTGTCCAACGAAGAGGTCGATTTTTTTTTTTTTTTTTTTTTTTTTTTTTTGGATGTCGGTTTTTTTTTTTTATTTTTTTTTTTTTATAT